>Ga0335082_10002666_pt1 | contig 19257 bp, 15 predicted proteins | sample Lox_Sample_41_FD_206718 | JGI IMG/M metagenome (GOLD analysis project Ga0335082, IMG submission 206718) | Soil microbial communities from Loxahatchee National Wildlife Refuge, Florida, United States - Lox_Sample_4.1 | ecosystem: Environmental > Terrestrial > Soil > Wetlands | place: USA...
TCCCCCGCTCGCCCCGACCGCGGCATAGACCGCCCGCGTCTCGCGGGCGACGTCGGCCCAGGTCCGCCGTGGACCGGCGGCCCGTGACCGGCTCTCGGCGGCGATCCGCTCGTAGACCGGTCCGTCCATCCAGGCGGCCGACAGGGCCGCCGCCAGCCGCTCCGGATCGCGCGGTTCCACGAGGACGCCCGCCCCGGCGACGAGTTCCGGCAGCGCTCCGACCGCGGACGCGACGACCGGCGTCCCGCAGGCCAGGGCCTCGATGGCGGCAAGGCCGGCCGCATCGCTGAGGGCCGGCAGGACGACGGCCCGGGCGCCGCCGACGACGGTGGCGAGCCGCTCCGGAGGCAGGTACGGGGCGTACGAGATGAGCTCGCCGACGCCTTCCCGGGCGGCCGCCCGAGCGAGCGCTGCCCGGTCCTCGGGGCTCGCTCCGAGAAGGACGACCCGCGGCGGCCAGGGAGCGGGCGAAGGAGCCGAAGCACCTGCGGCGGATGGTGCGGCGCCTCGCCCGCTCGTCGGGCGCCTGCGGCGGGGCGTGGTCGCGGGATCCCCGACCGGATCGCCGGCCGCCAGCGACGCCAGGGCCCTGAGGAGCGTGCCGAGGTCCTGACGGGCGTCGTACCGCCCGGGATAGGCGATGTATCGCTCGGGAAGCCCGAGCCGGGCGGCCTCGTCGGCGGTGCCGGCTGCGGCCGCCGGCGTGAAGGCCTCCCGGGCGGCGAGCGGGACCACGTGGATCCGGTCGCGGCGCAGGTGGAGGAGCCGGCGGGCGGCCCTGCCCACCGACTCCGTGCCGACGATCACGGCGGCAGCGTCCCGGAGGATGCGGACCCGGAGCCGCCGGCCGAGGCCGGCCAACATCCCGGCGTGGTACAGCCCCGGAAGCTCCCACGGGGCGAGGTCGAGGAGGGAGACGACGACCGGCAGGCTGGCGGCGAGCGGCGCCGCGCCGATCGCGGTGTGGTAGACGGCGCCGTGGGCACCGCCGCGTTCGGCTCGCCAGGCGGCGCCGAGGGAGACGCCGCGCAGGAGGAAGGGGTCGATCGTCATCGCTCCCGAGCGGAGGAGGCGGGTCGGGGGGAGGAGGCGCCGGCCGACGACGTCGAGGCCGGCGAACGCCGGATCGGCCGTCGGGTCGTCGCCGCCGGCCTGGAGGAGGAGGACGAACGATTCACCGTCGACCGGGCGGGCCGCGTAGGCCGCCAGGAGCTGCTCGAGGTACGTCGCGGTCGCCGGCGCGCGGGCGGGCTCCTGGGCCGGCCGGATATCGAGGACCACCCGCAGGCCCGGTGGGTCGGGCATCGTCGGAGCGGCCCGGCCGAGCCGGCGGCGGGATACTCCCGGCCGCTCGATCACGACCCCGCGGTGTCGCTGGAGCGCCGCGACCGCACCCTGCGGGCGATCTCGTCGAAGCGGAGCTGGACGACGACGACGAGCGCCTCGACGACGATCCGCCGGCTCATCTTGGACTGGCCGACACGGCGGTCCCGGAAGGTGATCGGAACCTCCCGGACTCGGGCACCGGCCCGGCTCGCCCGGTAGGTCATCTCGATCTGGAAGACGTAGCCGCCGGCGTGGACGCCGTCGAACGGGATCGCCGCGAGCGTCTCGCCGCGCCAGGCCTTGAAGCCGCCGGTCAGGTCGTTCGGACGCAGGCTGAGGACGATCCGGGCGAACAGGCTCCCGCCGCGGCTGACGAGCCGCCGGCCGAGGCCCCAGTCGACGATCGCCCCTCCGGCCACGTACCGGGATCCGATGACGAGGTCGGCGTCGTCGGCGACGATCGGGGCGATGAGGCCGGGCAGGCTCGTCGGATCGTGCGACCAGTCGGAGTCCATCTGGACGACGACCGACGCGCCGGAGGCGAGGACCTGGCCGAAGCCGTCGAGATAGGCGCGGCCGAGGCCCTGCTTGGCCGGCCGGTGACGGACCCGGATGCGCGGGTCGGCCGCAGCGAGGTCGTCGGCCAGCCGACCGGTACCGTCGGGGGAGCCGTCGTCCACGACGAGGAGCGTGGCCTCGGGCAGGGACTCGAGGATCGCCGCGGTGATCGGCCCGATGTTCTCCGCCTCGTTGTACGTCGGCAGGACGACCCACACGCCAGCACCGGCCCGATCCGTGGTCCCGTCCCTCATCCGCGCCAGTGTAGCGGCGTGGCCGGAGCAGCCCGGCCGACGGCGGGCCGACCCCCTGCTCGCCACATCAGCGGACCGTCACCGTCGCCGAGGCGCGGTTCACCCCGCCGGCGGTGTCGCGACCGGTCACTGCGATCGTCGCCCGGCCCTTGCCGCCCGCGGCGATCGTGAAGGTGACCCGATAGCGCCCCCCGCCGAGGGCGGTCACGGTGCCGGTCCGGGCCTTCCTGCCGGACTGGGTGAGCGTCACCGTCGGGTCGCGCTTCAGGGGTTCCACGCTCGCGATCACGACCGTCAGCTTCTGGCCGGCCTTGAGGACGGCGGCCGACGGGGCGATCGTGAAGGCGCCGACGTAGATCGACCGCTGGAACGTCGTCGTGCCTCGTGACGAGGTCGCCCGGACGACCGCGGTATACGTGCCCGGCGCTGCCCAGGCGCCGCCGGTGACCCGTCCGTCCCACGTCCAGCCGGGCGACCCGGGGCGGAGCTTCCGGGCGTTGGCGAGGGTCCGGACGATCCCTCCTCCGGGGCCGACGATGGTCACCGTGACGGTCGCCGTCCTGCTGAGTCGCAAGCTCAGCCTGGAGATCGGAGCGAGGCGGTCACCGTCCTGCGGGTCGAAGGTGACGGGCCCCCAGCGGACCGCTCCGACGGTCCGATCGACGACGACCTGACGGGACACGATGGTGAGGTTGCCGGTCGCGTCGTAGCCGCCGAGCCGGACCGTGTACGTGCCCTCGGGCACCGGGTGGTGCCGGGCGTCGCGACCGTCCCACGTCACCGTCCGCCCACTCGACCCCGCGAACGACCATGACCGGACCTTCGTCGTTCCGTGGAGGATCGCGAGGATCCCGCTCACGGGCTCGCTCGTCGTCCATGCGGCGACGGCGGTATCGGCGACTCCGTCCCCGTCCGGCGCGATGCGGGCCGGGCTGACGGCGAGCGCGAGAGCCGGCCGCGTGTCGTCGACGACGACGGTCCCGCTCCGGAGGGCACGATTGCCGGCCGGGTCCCAGGCGATGATCGAGAGCCGGTAGGTGCCGTCGGGGACGACCGCCCCGGCGTCGTTCCGGCCGTTCCAGCGGGCGACCGTCCGCGTCCCGGCGCCGGCGATGGTCCGGACGACCGGACCGACCTTGCCACCGTTCATCCGGGCGACCGTGAGCGTCCAGCGCGTCGAGCCGGCGGCGGTCGCGGTCACGGTCAGGCTGTCCATCCGGCCATCGCCGTTCGGCGAGATCCGGGCGCCGGTCGAGGTCGCGGCGAGGATGCGCGGGGGCACGCGGTCGACGGTGATCGTGTAGAGCGCGAGCTGGGCCGGAGTCGCCGGACGGATGGACGGGGCGGCGTACGTCCTGCCGCCGGCCCTGCCGACGAGCTGGAGGATGTACGTCCCATCGGGGATCGGCCGGCCCGCATCGAGACGGCCGTCCCAGTCGTAGGACTGGGCGCCCGACCCGATATCGGGCACGCGCCGGCTGCCGACGACCGTGCCGTTCGGGCGGAGGATCCGGAGGCTCATCGCGGTGAACGAGACGTGGTTCCTCCAGCGGATCCGGAGCCGGTCACGGGACCCGTCGCCGTTCGGCGAGAAGACCCGGGCGACGAGGGCGGTCGCGCCGGGGCCGAGGCTCGCCCGGCCGACGTCGCCGAAGGTGAGGGAGTCGATGCCGGCGTCCACGACGGTGGCGTTCGGGGCGACGGCGGCCGCGACGATGGTCCGCGAGGCGTTCCGGACGGGGATCCACATCCCGCTCCGGGTGAACCGGACGGTGTCCCACTCGGCGAGCGGACCGGTCACCCGGTACCAGGTGTAACCGTCCGCGCTCCGGGGGCCGCCGATGATGGCGACCGTCTGGCCTGCCCGGAGGGTCGCGACCGCGAGCGCCGAGGTGTCCGGCGCCGTCCGGGCGTTCACCGTTGCGACCGCCACCCGGCCGAATCCACCGACCGTGAGCGACGGGGTCGAGTCGTAGCGCGAGCCGATGTCCCACGCTCCGACGTTGCCGGCTCCGTCGGTGGCCCGCACGCGGAACGCGTAGCTGTGGCCGTCGCTGCCGAGGTAGACGTCGGAGGTGAGGGTCGTCCGTGTCCGCCAGGCCGTCCACGGAGCGCCGTCGACCGAGACCTGGACGTCGTACGAGCGGATGGCCGACACGTCGGAGGCGCGCCACGACACGACGAACCCGGCATCGCCGATCGTCGCCGGGAGGACGGCGACGCCGGCCTCCGGAGCGGTCGTGTCGTGGACGTACTTGCGGTCCAGGGCGCCGTACAGCTCCGATCGCTTCTCGTCGTAGCCGAGGGCCCAGATGCCGCTGCCGCGGAGCCCGCTCCGGATCACGAGGTCGTAGCGGGCCTGGAGGGTCCGGGCATCGTCGTAGTAGACCTGCCGCCAGGCCGTGACGCAGCCGTGGCCCTTCGTGCATGTGCGCTTCCTGTAGGCGAACCACGCCGTCCCGCTCGCCGCGTCGTGGTGCACGCCGTACTTCTTTCCGAGGGCGACGGCCGAGGCATAGGTGACCGAGGCCGGGTCGGGGTATTGCGGGCCGCTCAACGTCGACGCCCCGAACGATGCGCTCGTGGTCGTCCAGGCCCGGCCGTAGTAGGGCAGACCGAGGATGAGCTTGGATGGAGAAACCCGCTGGGTGTAGGCGTCGATCGTGTCGTCGAGGCTGTAGCCGGGGCCGGCGAGCGGATCGATCGAGCCGGCCGTCGAGGCGGAGCTCGTACGGTAGTCGTAGCCCATGATGAAGATCGCGTCGGCGCCGCCCGGAGCCGTCGCGTCCTCGATCGGGTAGCTCCCTATCGCGCCCGTCGTGTCGAACGTCAGCTGGTAGCCGCGATGGACGCGGTCGAGCTGGCCGCGGAGCGTCCGGACGAAGGCCGTGAAGTCGTCGGCGTGACCCGCGGCGATGGGCTCGAAGTCGAGGTTGACCCCGTCGGCCCCCCGGTCGCGGACCGCGGCCGCGATCTGGCGGGCGAGATTCAGGCGGGCCTTGCCGCTGCCGAGGATGGCCCCCTGGACCGCGGCCTGCGCGCTCGTCCAGGCGAATGCCGACACCGTGAGGACGACCCGGACGTGGTGGCGGTGGGCGGCATCGATCACGCTCGTGAGCTTCGCGCTCGTCCAGCCGCCCCAGCCGGTCGTCATCCGGCCCTTCGAGTCCTTCTTGAGGAGGTTCCCGCTCCGGTCCGCCCCGACGCTGAAGTAGGCGATCGTCGAGAGGAGGCTGTAGTCGAGGACGGTCGTGCGATCCGAGAGCGTCCAGTACGGGAGGAACCCGAAGACCTGGCGGCGGAGGCCGGTCGGGGCGGACGCGGCAGGCGCGTTCGTGTTCGCCGCGCCGGCCGCGACCGCCGGCACGGCAGCGGTCGCCACGGACGAGTCGCCGACCGGCGAGTCGGTCCCGGCCGTGGCGGCGCCGGGAGCGGCGGCGATCGGTGCGTGGCCGGCCCAGTCGCTCCCCTGCTTCGAATCGGCCATCGACCGGCCGCTGGCGGAGCCGGCCGGCAGGACCTGTGGCGCGTCGCCATCGACCGTCCAGCCGTCGGTCGACGAAGGGCTGTAGGCGACCGAGACCGTGCCTCCGGGGGTGAAGTCGACCCGGTCGCCGGCATGGGCGGCTGCATCCTCGTACGCGACGGACGGCGCGATCGGGCCGTCGTCGGTCGGGTCGGATGGCGTCGCCGAGCCGGCCGCCGGCGCGGTCGCCGTCGGCGCAGTGGCCGTGGCGGCCCCGTCGGCCTCGAGCGTGTCGATCCCGGGTGGGTCCACGGTGGGAGCGACGACGAGATCGTCGGTCGTGGGGTCGCCGCCACCGTCGGCGGTCGCGTCGAGGGCGGTGGGCGGATCGCCCGCCGGCGCGGAGCCGGCGGTGTCGGCCGTGGTCGCCGTGGAGACGGCCCCGCCCATGCCGGCCGCCTCACCGAACGCGCCGATCCCGAGCCCGCCGTAGCCGCCGGCGCCGGCCATCGGGCCGGCGACCGCGATCGAGGCGAGGAACAGCGCGGCCGTGCCGATCCGGGTGAACCGGCCGCGGAAGCCGTTCGCGGGGCGTGGATCGATCGTCGGGTTGGTGGAAGGGGGCAACCGCTGGTCCTCGGCGGCGGTCCAGGTCGCCGATCCGCCAGACCGACGCCGTTGCCGCGGGCTTAGTCGCGGTCACCACCGTAGGCGCGGCCCAGGGCACGGGCAATCGTGACCTTGGTCCCGTTCATGGGTGGTACGGATGTGTCGGGTTGGGTGTGGTGCGGTCGGGGGCGGTGACCGGACCGAGACGGGTCAGTGAAGGACGAGGCTCATCCCATTGGAGTTCCGATGGCCGCCGATGTCGTACCCGACCGCGTTGAGGGTGAGCGACCCGGCCGGTCCGCTGGCGTAGAGCTTGATCGAGACCTTGAAGGTGTACGTCCCAAGCGCGGTCGTCGTCGCGGTCTGGGTCGCGTGGCCCGGCTGCGTCCACTCGATCTTCGGGTTGGCCTCGAGTTTCTCGGAACTGAGAAGCTCGATGGTGAGGGTCTGGCCGCGGGCGGGTGTCGTGGTCGCCGGCAGGATCCGGAAGCCCTCGGCGAACACCGTCGTCAGGCCGCCCCATGACAGGGTGCCGTCGGTCGCCGTGACGTGGAGATCGTAGCGGCCCCGGGGCACCCAGGCTCCGGCCGGCGTCTTGCCGTTCCACGTGTAGGTGTACGTCCCGGCGGCGAGCGGCGTGCCCGCGTAGCGCTGGTAGATCGTCCCGCCCGACTGGTTGACGAGCGTCCACGTGACGGTGGCCGGTCGGAGCAGGGTGAAAGTGAAGGTCGTGGTCTTGGCGTAGGCGTCGTTGTCCTGGGGGTAGAAGTAGTGGGCGCTCACGCCGATCTTCGACAGCGCACCGTAGACGGCGACGTCGTCGCTGATGCTCGATCCGACGTTGCCTGCCAGATCGCGCGGTGCGAGGTCGACCGAGTAGACGCCGTCGGCCGCGTAGGAGCCCGAGTCGGTCCTGCCGTCCCAGGTCGCCTGACCGGAGCCGGCCGCGGTCTTCGTCGAGAAGCGGCGGACCACCGTCCCGCCGCTGTCGCGGACGGTCGCGTCGATGTAGCCCGCCTCGTTCGTGTCATACGAGAAGCTCGCGGTGTCGCTCACCCCGTCGCCGTTCGGGCTGAACGTCGGCGGGTCGCCGGCGGTGGCTGCCAGGGCCGATGGCCCGCTCACGAACTCCGGGGAGACCGTGTCGACCACGACCGAGCCGGTCCGCGTGCCGGGCGGGTTGCCCCAGCCGTCGGTCGCGCTGATCGTGTACGTGTACGTCCCGTCCGGCTCCGGAGCGCTGCCGTCGAGCCCGGACCAGGTCGCGTCGTACGTCCGGCCGGAACCGCTCACCGTGCCGAGGACGTCGCCGGCGGCGTTCGTGAACGTCACGTGCCAGTCCGCCGATTCGGAGAGCTGGCCGTTGACGTCGAACGTGTCCTGGCTCCCGTCACCGTTCGGGCTGAACGCGCCCGTTCCGGCGCTGACCGTCCAGACGACCGGGCTCGCGCTGTCGCGCGGGGTCAGGCTCGGGCCGGCCATGAAGCCGTTGGCGCTCCCGTCGAGCGTGTGGACGGCATAGACGGCGATCCCGTTGACGGATGGTTCGGCATGGTCCAGGCGGACCTTCGTCCCGAGGGCGAGGGTCGCAGGCGGCAGGCCGGTCCCGGCATCCGGCGTGAGGGCGGCATCGGCGAAGAGGCCCGCTCCGTCGACGGCGACCGAGGCGGCACCGGGCACGACGAACGCAGGCGGATCGGTGTCGGTGGGGGCATAGGCGGCCCCCGTCACGTCCGCGGTCTGGAGGGTCAGCTTGCCGACGATCGATCGGTGGAACGGCGGCTTGTTGACGCCGTCCGGGTCCATCTCGGCGGTGTAGCCGGACGAGCGGGTCGAGGCGAACGAGATGACGTGGTTGTTGAAGTTCGGATCGGCCCGCCACATCGAGTCGACGGTGCGATGGGTCGTGAAGAGCTGGCGCACGTACCAGGCGGCCCCGCCGTACAGCCCCTGCCCGTAGACCTCGGCGATGACGGCGCGAGCGCCGGCGGCGATCCAGCCGGCGGCCATGTTGTCGACCCGCTGCTTGGCGACGGTGAGCGTCGGGTCGGGCTGGCCCTCCTCCGAGTTGCCGGCCGAGTAGCACAGGTGAGCGAGGATCACGACCGCGTTGGGGGCGAGGTGGATGTAGGTGGCGAGGTAGTGCTCGCCGTAATACTTCGTCGTCGTGTTGTCGGTGCCGGCCGACGGGTTGAGCCCGAGGCCGTCCTTGGTGTTCGTCTGGAACGGCGGGTACGGGCTCGGCCAGCCGTTACCGTGGCCCATGTAGATGACGACCGAGGCGCCCTGGAGGGCGGCCGAGACCTTCGACCAGGTCGCCGTCGGCGTGTAGATCTTCACGACGTTCGTCGTGTACTTGGCGGCCTCGGCGGCTGCCGCGTCACACTGCCGACCGGGCCGACGATGATCACGACCTTGGGGTTGGCCGTCGCCGCGGCGACGGTCGCGGCGACCCCGGCGACCGGCAGGACCAGCCCGGCGACGAGGATCGAGGCGGCGAGGACTCTCGGGGCGAGCATCCGCACTGGACAGGGTCTCCCGGCCACGGTCGTAGGCACGCGGTGAGCGCGTGTCGACGAGCCTCACCGATGACCAGCCCGGGCTCAATCGCGGGAAGGTCCCCCGGCTCGCTGGGCCGTTCGGCGACGGCGGCACGAGAGAGGGACGGTGCGGTGCGCTGCGCTGACGTCCGCGGCCGACCGACGACGGCGGGCGGTCAGGGCTTCCGGCGCGTCCACGCACCACTGGGGTCGATCGGACGGTCCGCGGCCGGTGCGTCGCCGCGGAGCTCAGCCGGGGAGCTCAGCCGCGGAGCTCAGCCCCGGAGCGTGGCCGCGGAGCTCAGCCGCGGAGCTCAGCCCCGGAGCGTGGCCGCGAGCTCGGCGAGGCTCGGGTTGGAGCGGTCGCGGTCCGAGAGGATCGGCCGGCCGTCGGGGGTCGGCAGGCCCGTCGGCCAGGGCACGGCGGCCGCCGGGTCGTCCCAGGCGAAGCCGAGCTCGTCGCCGCCGTCGTACTCGTCGGTCACGAGGTAGAGCAGATCGAGCGGCTCGAGGGCGAGGAAGCCGTGGGCGACCCCGGCCGGTATGACGACCCACTCGTCGGCGCCCATCTCCCGTGTCTCGACGATCGGGGCGGCCGCTCCGGCGAGGGCGCCGCGGACGTCGACGAGGGCGACGAACGCCCGCCCGCGAACGACGACCCAGTAGTCGAGCTGATGGCGATGACAGTGCAGGCCGCGCAGCACCCCGGCGGACGAGCTCGACAGGTTGAGCTGGACGAAGCGTGGCGGGCGTCCCGCGGCGACCTCCGCGGTCGGGCCGGTCTCGGCCGGGTCGAGGGCGCCGAACGCGCTCGCTCGCCACACCTCACGGAACGCCCCGCGGCCATCCTCGTGACGGACGAGACGGCCGGTCCGGATGCCCTCGATGGCGGTCATCGGGATGCTCCCCCGGCGGCCGCGCGGGCGCGGAGCAGGACCGGGGCGTACTCGGCCATCGCGTCGGGCCAGGGCCGGAGCGGCTCGCCCGAAGGAAGCGGTGTCGGCTCGAGGACGCCCCAGCGGGGCGGCGTGGACGGCCGCTTCCAGGTCGAGGCGGGGACGTCGACGACGTCGACCTCGAGGCCCGCCCGGCCGACGCAGTAGCGGGCCCAGTCGGCCCGGCTGGCGAACAGGCCGTTCACGAGGTGATGGGTGCCACCGGACTCGCCCGAGGCGAGGAGCTCGACGACAGCCTCCGCGACGTCCGCGACGTAGGTCGGTGTGCCGTATTCGTCGCCGGTCACCCGGAGCGGCTCACCCCGCTCGGCCGCCGCGTCCGCTGCACGGAGGATCTTCGTCGGGAAGTCCGGCTCTCCCGGCCCGAACAGCCAGGCGGTCCGGACGATGGCGAGCTGCGAGATCGCGCCGACGAAGGCCGCCCGGGCCGCCTCCTCCCCGGCGAGCTTCGACGCCCCGTACGGGTTGATCGGCCCGGTGGGGTCGGTCGGAAGGTAGCCGCGACCGTCGGATCGGCGACCGTCGAAGACCTCGTTGGTCGAGATCGCCACGAGATCGACCCCGGCCGACGCGCACGCCGCGGCGAGGATCCCCGTCGCCCGGCCGTTCCGTCGTTCGGCGGTCTCCGGATCGCGGGCGCAGCCGTCGACGTCGGTCCAGGCCGCGGCGTGGACGACCACCTCGGGCCGGTCGCGGGCGATGAGCGCGGCGAAGCCCTCGGGTGCGTCGAGGTCGAAGTCCGGCCGCCGCCAGGAAGTCGGACCGGCGAGCCCGGTGAACGGCGCCTCGGCGAGCGCGGCCACGAGCGCCCGGCCGAGCCGGCCCCCCGCCCCGCTGACGGCGACCCGCATCCGTCAGCCGGCCGTGGGCGCGGGACCGGGCCTCTCGGCGGCGGTCGAGCCGGCCAGGCGGGCCCCGTACTGGCGGGCGTAGTACGCATCCCATTCGCCCGACCGGACCGCCCGCCACCACCGGTCGTTGGCGGTGAACCAGTCGACCGTCGTCGCGATGCCCTCGTCGAACGCGATCCGGTTGCGCCAGCCGAGCGCGGCGAGCTTCGAGCCGTCCATCGCATAGCGGCGGTCGTGGCCGGGCCGGTCGGCGACGGTCCGGACGAGCGACCACGGCTTGCCGAGCCGGTCGAGGAGGGCCGCCACGACCTCGCGGTTCGTCAGCTCGACCGAGCCGGGCACGTTGTACGTCTCCCCGCTCGTCCCGTGGCGGAGGACGTGCTCGATCGCCCCGGCGTGGTCGGAGACGAAGAGCCAGTCGCGACGCTGGAGGCCGTCGCCGTAGAGCGGCAGCGGCTGGTCATCGATCGCGTTCGTGATGAAGAGCGGGATGAGCTTCTCGGGGTGCTGGTAGGGGCCGTAGGTGTTCGAACCGCGGGTGACGACCGCGTCGATGCCGTGGGTGACGACGTAGCTGCGGACGAGGAGCTCGCCGGCAGCCTTCGCGGCCGAGTACGGGGAGCGCGGGGCGAGCGCATCGTCCTCGCGGGAGTGGCCGCTCTGGACCGAGCCGTAGACCTCGTCGGTCGAGACCTGGACGTAGCGGGGGGCCGACGAGCGCTCGCCGGCGGCGGCCCGGTCGCCCTCACGGCGGACCGCCTCGAGGAGGACGTGGACGCCGATGACCCCGGTCATGAGGAACGCCTCCGGGTCGAGGATGGACCGGTCGACGTGCGACTCCGCGGCGAAGTTGACCACCGCGTCCACCTCGGCGACGAGCGGGTCGACCAGGGTCGCGTCGGCGATGTCGCCATGGACGAATCGGAATCGACCGGCCTGCTCCGGGTCCTCCTCGACCGTGGCGAGGTTAGTCCGATCGCCGGCGTACGTGAGCTTGTCGAGGACGACGATCCGCGTCCCGTCCCGTCGGGCGAGGACATCCCGGACGAAGGCACTGCCGATGAAGCCGGCTCCACCGGTGACGAGGAGCCGCGCCCCCGCTGCCGCCCACGGACCGCTCGGTCTCGTCGCGTCGACCTCCGTCACGCGTCCCGCTCGGTCGCGACCTGGCGGGGCGGCTCGAGGCGGCCGGCGGCATCGTCCTCGGCGGCGAGCTCGGCGGCCCTCAGAAGCGACGGGACGGTCCCGGCATCGGTCCAGTGGCCCTCGTAGACCCGGCTGAACAGGCCGCCACCGGGGATGTAGTGGTTGAGGACATCGGTGATCTCGAACTCGCCTCGCCCGGACGGGGCGAGGCCCTCGATGACGTCGAACGCGTCCGGACGGAGGAAATACACGCCGATCGGGATGAGGTCGCTCTTCGGGACGGCCGGCTTCTCCTCGAAGCCGATCACCGTCCCGTCGGCGGCCAGCTCGGCGACCCCGAACCGCTCCGGGTCGGGGACCCGATAGAGGAGCGAGCCGGCCCGCCACGGCCCTGCCTCGAACTCGTGGGCGACGCCCTCGAGGGATGGGCCGCGGAGGATGTTGTCCCCGAGGACGCAGCAGAACGCGTCATCGCCGACGAAGTCGCGGGCAAGGCCGATGGCGTGAGCGATGCCGTGGGCACCGCGCTGGTAGCGGTAGGTGAGGTCGAGCCCGAACTGGCGGCCGTCGCCGAGGAGCTCGACGACGTCGCCGACGCTCTTGCCGCCGACGATGACGAGGGCCTCGCGGATGCCCATCCCGGCCAGGGTCTCGATGGGGTAGTAGATCATCGGCCGGTCGTAGATCGGCAGCAGGTGCTTGTTCGTGACGATCGTCAGCGGGAACAGGCGGGACGCGGTCCCGCCGGCGAGCACGATCCCCTTCATCGCGCCCGAGGGTAACTCACGGGGCCGCGCTCTCGTCAGGGGCCGGTGAGTCGATCGGGAGGCCGCCCTCGTAGTCGGTGATGACGAGGAGGTACTCGACCTTGTCGAGGTCGGCGGTCGGCTGGAGGAAGGCGGTCTGGATGATCGCGTTCGCGTCCCGCTGGACGTCGACGACCTGACCGATGAGGAGGCCCTTCGGATAGGGCGAGCGGATGCCGTGGCCGAGCTCGATGCCCGCCGTCACGACCTGGTCGCCGATGTTCACTCGCTCGGTCGACTCGATGTTCTGCATCGCGAGGACCCCGCCCAGCTGGCCCGACACGTCGCCGGTCGCCCTGGTCGTGTCCACCATCCCGGTGACGGTCGAGCTCGGGTCGTTGATGAGCGTCACGTGGGCGGTCCCCGGCGAGGCGTCGGTCACCCGGCCGGCAAGGGCGCCTCCGGCGGCGATGACGACGTCGCCGACGCTCAGGCCATCGTTCGTCCCCCGGTCGATCGTCACGATCCGCCCGATCTCGGGCTGCTCGCGGCCGATCACCGAGGCTGCGATGGTGTGGAACGTCGAGCCGGTCTTCACCTCGAGCAACGCGGTCAGCTGATCGTTCTCCCGCTGGATCTCGTCGAGATGGGCGTTCTCCGCCCGGAGGCGGTCGTTCTCGGCCCGCAGGTCGGCGTTGTCCTGGCGGAGCGTGTCGATGTCGTTGATCGCCGCGACGACGGAGCCGACCGTCTGCGCGGCGTCGGAGACCGTCTGCTGGAGGGGCTTGAACGCGAAGCCCACGCCCGACTGGAGGCTGTGGACCGCCGCGGTGCCGGAGAGTGCCATGCAGCCGATGCTGACCCCGAGAAGGACCGCGTAGACGACGGCCCGGCGCCGGACGAGGCGGGCGCTCCGGGAGGGGTTCGAGGCGGACATCGCGATCCTCTCGCCGCCGGATCAGCGCGGGGCGCGCGCGTACGTGTCGGCGACGAGGACGCGCTCCATCCGGTCCAGCTCCTCGAGGACGACCCCGGTCCCGCGGGCGACGCAGGTCAGCGGGTCGTCGGCGATATGGACCGGCATCTGGGTCGCCTCGGCGACCCGCCGGTCGAGGCCCGACAGGAGGGCCCCGCCACCGGCCAGGACGATGCCCTGGTCCATGATGTCGGCGACCAGCTCGGGCGGGGTCTCCTCGATCGTGTCCTTGATGGTGTCGACGATCTGCTGGACCGACGGCTCGATCGCCTCGCGGATCTGGTCGGCCCCGACCTCGACGCTCCGCGGCAGGCCGGTGAGGAGATCCCGGCCGCGGAGGGTGACCCGCTGGACGTCCCACTCGCCGGGGTAGGCCGAGGCGATGGCGATCTTGATGTCCTCCGCGGTCCGCTCGCCGAGGAAGAGGTTGTACTCGCGGCGGGCGAACGTGACGATGTCCTGGTCCATCTCGTCGCCGCCGATCCGGATGCTCCGGCTCACGACGATGCCGCCGAGGCTGATGACCGCGACCTCGGTCGTCCCGCCGCCGATGTCGACGATGAGGCTGCCGGACGGCTCGCTCACCGGAAGGCCGGCCCCGATCGCGGCCGCCATCGGCTCCTCGATGAGCCGGGCCCAGCGGGCACCGGCGTTGAGCGCCGCGTCGCGGACGGCCCGCTTCTCGACCTCCGTCACGCCCGACGGGATGCCGAGGATCATCCGCGGCCGGGGGATGAGGCCGAGGCTCTTGTGCACCTCGTGGACGAAGTAGCGGATCATCTGCTCGGTCACGTCGAAGTCGCTGATGACCCCGTCGCGGAGCGGCCGGACGGCGATGATGCTCGCCGGCGTGCGGCCGACCATCCGCTTGGCCTCGGCCCCGACGGCGAGGACCTTCTTCGTCTTCGCCTCGATCGCGACGACGCTCGGCTCGCTCATGACGATGCCGCGGTCTCGGACGTGGACGAGCGTGTTGGCCGTCCCGAGGTCGATCCCGATATCGCGGGAGAAGATGCCGAGGAGAGCGTCGAACATGCGCCGGGTGGATCCTTCGTCAGGGTGGCGGGACCGCCGGGTCGGATGACGTCATGCCGCACGACCGGGCCGCCGTGCCGCCAGGGCCCCGGCCGCACGACCGGTCGTTCGTCACCGGTGCTCGCGCCGGGTCGGAGCCGGGAAAGCCCGTGCAGTATACCCGCCGCGCCTCGGCGACCCTTGCGCTCGACCTCAGGCGACCATGTCCAGATGCCACGGACCGACGCTCGACGGGGCCGGTCCGGCCGGCTGCGGGCCGGTGGCTGGTCCGCCGCGGACGAGGGCGTCGACGCCGCCGAGGGTGAGAAGGACCCCGGCCACGACGATGACGACGGCGATCGCGAGGGCCGACGCCGAGCGGATCCGGCGCGGCGTCGACGGTGGTGGTGGCGCCGCGGCGACGAGCGCCTGGTCCGCTGCGACCTCGGTCTGCGCCGCTTCGTCGATGGCCCCGGGCGCCGCGATCGGTTCGGTCACCGGGACAGTGTCGCCGGAATCCCGTCTCTCAGGGCGAACGGGCGGCGCGGATGGCTCCACCGGTCGGGCGGTCGAAGAGGACGCCCCGGTCGCGGAGGCTGACATACGCATCGTGGCCGATCACGAGGTGGTCGAGGAGGTCGATGTCGAGCATCCGCCCGGCCGCGAGCGCCTCGGCGGTGAGGTGGAGGTCGTCCGGGCTCGGCGTCGGGTCGCCCGACGGGTGGTTGTGGACGAGGATGATGCCGGTCGCGTTGACGCGGACGGCGTCGCGGAACAGCTCCCCGACCCGGACGAGCGACGAGTTGACGTTGCCCTGGTAGACGGTCACGACGCGGAGCACGACATTCTTCGTGTTGAGGAGGACCGCCCGCAGCTCCTCGCGCTCGAGGCGGCCCATCTGGAGCACGAGACGGTCTGCCACGTCGGTCGGGGAGCGGATGGTCCAGCGTCCCGTCGGCCAGTCGGCCAGGAGCCGCCGTCCGAGCTCGAATGCCGCGGTCAGCTGGGCGGCGCGGGCGGTCCCCACCCCCGGCAGCGCGGCGAGCTCGACCTCGCTCGCCCGGGCAAGGCCGGCGAGGCCGTCGTGGCGAGCGAGCGCCTCCGTCGCCAGCTCGACCGCCGATACCCCCCGGGCGCCCGAGCCCCACAGGAGGGCGATGAGCTCGGCGGCGGTGAGCCCGCCCGGGCCGCGGAGCGCGAGGCGCTCCCGCGGACGCTCGGCAGCCGGCAGCTCACGGATGGTCCGGCCGGTCCGGATCGCGGTCATCGGGACCTCCGATCACCGGCGGCGGGTGAGTGTCCACGAGGCGCCCCCGGACCCGGACGACGAGAGCCCGCCGATTCCCCCCGCCGTCCGGATCCGAGGGACGGCGTCAGGCTACGGACCGGCGCTCACCCCCGACTCACCCGTCGGCCGGCGGCCGGGCTGGGCCGCTGCACGGCCGCGTATCCCGACGCGGCCTCGTCGTTCCCGCCTGACGGCCGCCGTCAGCCGGTCGAGATGCCGCCGGCGAGGAGGACGAGAAGCCCGTTGAAGGAGGCATGGAGGGCGATCGACGAGGCGAGCGATCGGCGCTCCATGAACACCGCGCCGAGGGCGAATGCGACGGGCAGGCGGGTGGCGAACGCGAACAGGGCCCGCCCGGCCGCGTCGGCGAAGTCGGTTCCGCCGACGGTCAGGACATGGACGGCGGCGAAGAAGAGCGCCGCCCGGACGAGGCCGGCGCGGGGCGAGATCGAGCGCGCCCAGGCAGTGGTCGAGAAGCCCCGGAAGAACGTCTCCTCGCCGAGCGGCGCGACCACCGCGGCCGAGAGGAGGTTGACGATGAGCCCGCTCGTCCCGCCGCTCGGAGGCAGGGGACTGTCCGGCAGCGGCAGGACGAAGCTCAGGAGTCCGCCGACGAACGCTGTGAGGACCACGATCGGCACGACGAGCAGGACCCCCCAGGCGATGTCGCCGCCGAGCTCGCTCGCCGTGCGCCCGCCGATGCCCATGTCGCGCCAGCGGAGCGCCCCCGTCCCTACGACGACGAGCCGGATGAGCGCCACGTAGACGAGGGCCTGGACGACCACCGACAGGAGGGTCCCCGCCGGGCCCTGGGGATCGAGCCCCAGCCCGAGGAGAGGAGCCGCAAGGACGGTCACGAGGAGGATCGCGACCGGCACCGAGGCGGCGAACAGGAGGAACGGAGAAGGCCCCGCATAGCCGGGCCCGGGCGAGGCGGTGTCGACGGCGGCGGCCGCTCGAGCCCGTCGCTCGATCGTCTGCGAGCCCGCCCCGGCGACCAGACCGAGGGAGACGAGGGCGAGGCCGACGATGGCGAGGATCACCGCCGCCGACTGGCCGACGCCTGCGGCGAAGGCGACGAAGAGGAGCCCCGCGCCCATGAGGAACGAGAGCCAGCCGACCACGAACAGGCCGGGTGCCGCCCGCCCCTCGACGGTGAACGTCCGGAGACCCGGGCGTGCCGGGCCTCGGTCGAGCGGGGCCGACGCTCCCGGGTCGCCATGGTCGGCGGCCGGCGTCTTGTCGGGGTCGGAAGGGGTGTTCGAGGTCGGACCGTCGGCAGGGTCCGGATCGGGTGGCTGGATCGACGCGGCCGGGTCGGCCGGTCGATCCGGGCCCGTCAACGCTCGGGGAGCGGATCCGAGGCTGAGCGCGCGGACCGCGAGGCCCGTATCCGGGCCGGCGCCGGCATCGCCGTCGGGATGGTGACCGGTCGCGGCGTGCCGTTTACCTCCGGCACGGCGGCCGCGACGTCACGGCGCTCGAAGTCCTTGCCGCACCATGCACAGAGCGACCAGTCGAGACCGACGAGGCGGCTGCAGTTCGGGCAGACGCGCTTGAGCCGGGTCCGGCAGATCGGACAGATGATCCACTCGTCGTTCACCCGCCTGGCACAGGTGGGGCAGGTCGCGACCGCCTCGACCTCGGCGAGGAGCGCCTCCTCGGCGAGGTTCCGTTCGTACGCCTCGCCGATCTTCTCGTGCGGCCGGACGATGCGGTAGACGATGATGGCCGCGAGGAACGCGACCGGCGAGAAGACGATGATGAAGGCGGCCGCCACGTACGGCAGGAACGGGTTCTCCGTCCGCAGCTGCATGTCGCGGAAGGCCCAGTACGCCGACGCCAGCCAGATGATGACGACGTAGATGGCGAGGACCTGGCCCGCGGTGCGGACGATGGGGCTGGCGAGGATTCCGCTGACCGCCCCGCCGAATTGCGCGATGACCTGATCCATGCGCCGGTCGTGTGCCTCCGGTGGGTGTCCCTGTCAGCCCGGACCTCGCGGCAGTGTAGCAGGAGCCTCCGCCCACCCGGACGGACGCGCCGGTCGCGCCGTTACGGCTGCGACGTCGCGGTCCGCCGTTCCGGTCGCAGCTCGAGCAGGCCGCCGACCACGAGGAGCACCGCGCCGAAGGCCATCGCGTCGACGCCGGGGCCCGTGCCGAACGGGCCGGTCAGGTAGCTCCAGCCGAGGCCGAGGAGGAGGCCACCGAGGAGGAGCGGCATGGCCACGGCCCGAGCCTCCTTCGGGAGCCGGTTCGGGACGATCGTGAGGAGCAGGACGGCGACCGATGCCGCGAGGAGGAGCAGGTAGGCCGGGTTGGCGAGGCCCCACTGGCCGAGATACCCCCGGTCGCCCTGCGTGCCGGCCACCCCGTAGCGCGCCCACGGCAGGAGGAACGCGACGGCCGCCACGGTCGCCCCGACCGCCGTCGCCCAGCCTCCCGCGCCCTCCGGCGAGTGGAGATGGGACAGGAAGCCGGTCGGTACGGGCGCATCCGTGGGCCGGCTCGCCGCCGCGGCCGCGAAGGGTGAGGCGAACGGAGAGGAGGCGAACGTCGCGGTCGCCGCCCCGGCGCCGTCGTCGGAGGTGGAGTACCAGCGGTTCGGGAGCGGGGCGGGCGTCGTGGTCGGGGCGACGACCGCCGGTCGCGTGGCGTTCGTGAGGGTCCGGGCCCGCGGATCGGTGGAGATCACCGCGCTCGGCGCGAGATAGGCGCCGGCGACCGACGATGCCGTGGGCGGGGTGGCTGCCCGCGGGGCGGCAGGACGGGAGCCGACGACAGCCCACTCCTCGCCCTCGACGGGCCGGGCGACGGACGGTCGAGGACCGCTCCAGTCGTCGAGATCGGGTGGCGTCGGCGCATCGAGGGACGGTTCGCGCTGCTGGGTGGTCGGCGGCGCGGGCGAGAGGCCGGCGGCGATCGGCCAGGCCGGGGTCGGCGAGGGGTCGGTCGCAGGGTCCATCGGGTCGAGGTCGGTCCGGGACGGAGCCGGAGCGGCTACCTGCCCGGGCGCCTGCTCCGCGTTCATCCTCGGCTCGGCGTCGGTCATGGGCTCGTCGACCGTGGCGGGGACATTCATCGCCGACTGCGATCGCGGTCGGAGGCTGGTCGAGGCGGCAGGGCCCCGGACGTCGGCCGGGTCGGCGGTCGACACGGCGGTCTCGGCCGTCGTCGGCGGCTCGGCCCGGCGAGTGGACCCGCGGGCACCCGACGAGGCGGCGCGCTTCGTCGGGCGCCGGCCGGATGAGGCGACCGACGCGAGCAACATGCCGCAGGCCACGCACGAGAGGCGGCCATCGGGGACAGCGGCACCGCACGCCGGGCAGACGACCATCTTCGCCGTCACGAACACCCTCCTGGATCCTGCCAGCGGCAGGCACGGTCGTGAGGGTGACATGCCCGGCCCGTCAGACCAATCCCCCCTCCCGGCCATCGAGAGGTGACGAACGTCCCATCCGCGTGCTCGCCCGGCCAGCCCGACCGCCCGTCAGCGCAGCGGTCTCGCGGCCTCCGCGGTCCAGA
>Ga0335082_10002667_pt1 | contig 19254 bp, 19 predicted proteins | sample Lox_Sample_41_FD_206718 | JGI IMG/M metagenome (GOLD analysis project Ga0335082, IMG submission 206718) | Soil microbial communities from Loxahatchee National Wildlife Refuge, Florida, United States - Lox_Sample_4.1 | ecosystem: Environmental > Terrestrial > Soil > Wetlands | place: USA...
TCGTGCGGCCTTTGACACCCCGGTGACACCCTCCTGGCATTGCGGATACTGTGCCACAGTCGCGGGCTTAGCTTGCTGGATTGGGCCTGCAACTGCTGCGAACATAACCAGGAAGAAACTCCCGCCCACCAACACTTGCGAGATCTTCCTCATCATTTCAACCCTCTTCGGTTGCGACACGAAGTTGAGAGTAGCCACTCGAAGCGCTACTGTCAAACTGACAGACCGCTGCTGGCCTTACAGCGGAGCGCGCGACACAGGAGGTTAGTCCCGCTACCTGACGTGGGCCTGATCGTGCCTGTATCATGGCTTTTTTCATGACTGACGCCGTGGCCACGTCGCCTCCAGCCGTCGACTTTGAGCGCAAGATCTGCGCTCCCGCGATGTTGCCTTCCCGTCTGAGCACGCTCGCGCGTCCCCTGGTATTCACCAACGGCTGTTTCGACATCCTGCACCGCGGCCATGTGACCTACCTTTGCCAAGCGCGCGCGTTCGGCGCAACTCTACTGGTGGCGCTCAACAGCGACGCATCCGTGCGTCGTCAAGGCAAGGGGGATGACAGGCCCATCAATTCACTCGCAGATCGCGTCGCAGTTGTGGCAGCGCTCTCCTCGGTCGACATCGTGACCTGGTTCGACGAAGACACACCGCTCGAGCTGATCCGGATGCTGCGACCCGATGTGCTGGTCAAAGGTGGAGATTGGCTCGTGGATCAAATTGTTGGAGCTCGCGACGTTCAGTCCTGGCACGGCAGCGTTTATTCGATCCCTGTCCTGCACCCCGCTTCCACAACTGCCCTATTGCACAGAATCCGCAGCCACTGAGGTACACCCCTCGCACGACTAAAGTCGCTGCACGCGCAGCCGATTACATCCCGTCCGGCGCGCTCATGGTGGATTGCGCCTCTCTGAGTAAACCTGGTGGCTTCTGGCCACAATGTTTAGCAAGCCAAGTACCTCGGCATCGCCTGCAAAGGCCGGCGACATGCGCGAGTACCATTTTGCCCCACAAGACTTCCGTCGCATTCGGCAGCTCATTCACGAGCGCGCGGGGATCTGGCTGTCGAAGGCCAAGCAAGACATGGTTTACAGTCGCCTCGCGCGGCGTCTGCGCGCTCGCGGTTTGCAGCGGTTTTCTGAGTATCTCACCCTCCTCGAAAGGGGAGACGACGCGGAGTGGGAGGCGTTCACCAACGCGCTTACCACCAACCTCACGGCTTTCTTCCGAGAAGAGCACCACTTCCCGATCCTCGCCGAGCACGTGATGATGGTGGCCAAGCGGCGTCCAGCACGACTGTGGTGCTGCGCGTCGTCCACCGGGGAAGAGCCCTATTCTATGGCCATCGCCCTGGTGGAGGCGTTTGGCAGTTTTAGTCCACCAGTTTCGATTCTAGCCAGCGACGTCGACACGCAGGTATTGCAGAAAGCGGAGGGCGGGATCTATTCGCTCGATCGCCTGGAGAAAATTGGCTCTGGGAGGGTGAAGCGCTTCTTCCTCCGCGGCAAAGGAGGGCACTCGGGCTACGCTCGTGCGCGCCCCGAATTACGTAAGCTAGTGAGTTTTAAGCGCATCAATCTGCTCGATCGTAACTGGCCGGTGCACGGGCCTTTTGATGCCATCTTCTGCCGCAATGTGATGATCTACTTCGACCGCGCCACGCAGAGCGAGATCTTGAGCCACTTCGCGCCGCTGCTAGGCTTAGACGGGCTTCTTTTCGTAGGTCACTCGGAGAGCCTGTTCCATATTTCCGACCTTTTCCGACTGCGCGGCAAAACGGTGTATGAGTTGGCAAAGCCGCTGGCTCGCCAAGAGCGATGATTCACGCTCCACGACGCACGCAGCGACCTGCCTGTTAGCGCAGGATTTCCTTCCAGGAGATCTTTTTCACCTGACGGCTCCACGACAGCGGCAGGCGATTGGACATGATTCCGCCGTCAGCACTGCGGACGAGTGAATTGATTTGTCCGCTCGGCAGCACTACGACCACCGGTCGTGTAGAAAGGCTCTGCGCCAGCGCCTTTCCGGTCCAACCCGTTTCACCGGTCGCAAAATTGGCCTGTGCGACTTGGCCTCCCGTAGTGATGTCGACAGCATAGAGAAAACTACCGGACGAACACGCCGCCGAAGATGGCTGATTGGTGGTAAAGATCAGCGTCCCGTACACGGCTGTGGGATCGCCGGATACGCGTTCGCCGGCAGGTAAATCAAAGTACCACCCGGAGCTGGTGGTCCAGTCAATCGCGTCCGAGTTGATATTTCGTACTCCCCCTGCCGCGATGGTCAGATTTTTCCTGGTCAACTTCGATCGCAGTGGACTTACCAGAGGAGACGCGCTGCCATCGTCGACAATCGCATAGACCGATTGCACCGCCGTTGTACCGATGTCGGTATCCCCCAGAAGCCGCCCCGTACCGACCAGAACCACATGCTTCCCCTTCACGGTCACCAACTCTGGCGCTGAGGTGACTGGCTGCGGGTTACCAGTGGCATCGGTAAGGGCGGCCAGTTTCGCCACTGCCCAGCTCGCCGGGTTAGATGAAGACACGTCAAACCGCCAGACGTTGCCGAGATTATCTCCTCCATAGATCTGCTCGACCGTCAGGTCCAGCTGCCCGTTCAACACAAAGCCAGAGATCTGGGCGAGGTTAGCCTGATTCGCTGCCGTTCCATCTGTAGTGACCAGTTCCTTCAACACTTGACCGTTGGTGGGATTGAGGAACAACAGATGGCCTTTTCCGTCACCGGTTGTGCTGTTGTAGCCGGAAGTCACCGCTACCACCCACCCATAAGCTCGCGTCTTGACGATCAGCGGTTTGCCGAAGCCAAACCCAAGGTTGCTCGCCACCGCCGCTGGCGTACTGGCGTTGGGAAATTCCCATAGCACTTTCGCGCCGACCCCGGTTTCGTCCGCGGCGTCAGGAGTCGTTACATCCAGCGCATAGAAGCCTTGCCCGCCCAATCGTAGGCCGCCAACCAGGATCGTGTGCCAGTTCGGACTCCCACCGCCGCCCCCGGTGTTCCCGAAGTCGACGTCCCCGACCGCCGGTGTTCCGTCGACGTAGTATCGATGCTGGTAGTTTGGGGAACCCAGCTCCGCTAAGCCGGGAAACACTAGGTTCGGAATATATGCCCAGAGCTCGGCACCGGTTGCAGCGTCGAAGGCATGCAGCATGCCGTCATTCGCACCTTGATACACGACGGCCCGGCGCATATCGATGCTGTTGCGAAACAGCGTGTAACCAGCATCCGCGTAGTCCCCCGTCCCGCCTCTAACCGACACAGGCTCGGAATCAACAATGTCGCCTAATATGTACGAGCGGATGCGGTAGCCGTCTGCTTCTTGTGGATTGCGGCTGCCGCGCAGAAACCCGAGCGTCTCTTGTCCATTGGTCAGGGTAGGTGCGGAAGCAATCGTAGACAGCTGCGACCGCATGGTCGAATCGAGGCTGGCCCACTGGAACGGGACGCCTGCACGCGAGGTGGGATTGTATGTGGCAATTAGACGCGTCACCGGGTCGCGTGTCTCGAGAAGATCGCGCGCTGACCACAGCGGGGTATTGCTGGCCACGCTGCCTGTCGTCACGTCGACCGAGAACGCGAGCAGGTCGCCATACCAGCCGCCAGTGGAATACGCCGATGCGTAACCACTATTGTCGCCGGCGCGGATGTTGACGTTCGACACCGCAACCGCTGCCGCGGAACCGGATTTGTTCAGGAGGTCCGCAACCATCGCCCGGATCTTGGAGATCGTGCCGGTTACGTCGGTCGTCGAGTACATCTGCCCGCGCCCGTTGATCGTCGCGTGCCAGAGGTCGTCTACCGAGGTGGGGCTTCGGTTCTGAGTGGGATTCGGCCAGGCAGGCGGATAGCTAAATGGATTATCTGTCTGCTGCTGGTTTATGCCGTAGATGGTCCCCTTGGAGCCGAGCGTCAAACCGTACGTGTTAAGGTGCAAGTTTGGATTGCGATCGGCGTCAGGCCGTGTGTTTGTGGGATCGAATGAAACCAGCCCGGTGGGCATGGCCGGCTGCAAGTTGGTCGTGAAGTAATATAGTGCGATATCGGCCAGTGTGTTGTTGAAAATCTGAGTAAACGGAGCGGCGTTACCCCAAGTGGCTCTCGTGTAGGATGGTACAGTCGGACCGCTAGCGTTCGCGAACCCGTCCGTCAGGACGAATGCCGCGTTGCGTTGACATGCGTACTGAATGGGCGCGTTGCCGTCCGTGCGCGTGTATTGCTGCCCAATATAGTCGAGCGTATCCCGCGTCGGGGTACCGCCATTGGACGGGTTGGTGTAGACAGTCCCCAGCAACTGTCGGTAATTCTGGCTGTCGGCTGTAGCATTGAAATCGTACATTGTCACCGCGCTGCGGCTGTTGAATCTAACAACGCCGCCGCGTACATCCCGTACCTGTGACAGTACTTCACCCATCGCCGCCGCCAGCATCAGCTTTCGCTTACGATAGTAGGTAAACCAATTTGCGAAATTCTGCATCTCGGCAGTGTATGTGCGGCCTGACGGATACGAGTTGCCCGCTCTTATCTCGTAGCGCCGAAGTGTCTGACCGTCTGGGGCTGTGGCGCACGCACCGCTTGTCAGCTCGGCTGCCGAGCAGGTGCTGTCAATCACATAGTAAGTCGCTAGGTAATAAGGTATGGAGACATCCCAGTAGTCTCCAGCGGCGACCGTGACGTTGGTCGTGACGTTGTTCCAGGTGCCGGCATTACGGCGGCCGACGATTCCGGAGACGGTTGCGCCCGGAATGACCATCCCCGGCAACATGCGGAAAGTCCAGTTTGCAGCGGCCGATGAAGTGTTTGTCGTGAGATTGATAGTCGTTGGTGGTCCCGGGGTCGGCAGCCAAGGATGACTCCGTGCCGCCGTGCTGCTCGCAGCTGAGAATGCGCGCGTAGCGCCGCCGAGATAGGCAGACGCCCAGGGCGTATAGGTTATCTGAGGATCGTAATAGAGCGGATTGTATTGATGGCTCCGGAAGTAAGCGAAAGCCGAGATAGGGGGAATAGCGTAGTGGTCGTAGGTATTGTCCGAAAGCACGCGTGCGTCAGAGGCGGTGCCATTTGGAAACAGGTATGCATACTTGTACCAAGTGCTCCCGCTGTCATTCCCGGAGTTGCCGTTGGGATTGAACCACAGCTTACCGCTGGCATCGGTGAATGATGAGGCCCCGGAAGCAGGTTTCAACCACCAAGCAGCGCCGTCGTTGGTCGTCAACAGCACTTCAAAGTCCATCGAGCCCGAGTCATCCAGCCCGAAGATGATGTTTGGTTTGGCTGCGCTTCGCACATCGAGTGGCAGATTGGAGAGATCCATGTTCGCCACGCTGGCCGCGCGCGCTGTGAAGGCAACCTGAAGTGAGGTAAGCAGCAGCCAGGCCGTGGCTGTACGCAGGATGGTGCGTGACATCTGGTACCTCTCGTGTGTTATTGCGGGCGGGGCCGCGCTCGGCTGGGAGCGGCCTAGTGATGTCTACTTCAAGACCAGCGCCTGCACGAACGCGCTGGTGCTCTTGGGGCCGGTGACTCGAACGGTAATCCGATAGTAGACAGACGCAGGACTCTTGTACGCGAGCGATCCCGCTTTGTTGCTTCCCGGAGCCTCGGCATCCCGTACCATGCAATCGGCCAGCGGGTCGCTGACGGGAGTGACCTGGCACAACCGCTCTATCACCCGCTGGACGCTGTAATTGCCTATGGTTGATGCAGGAACTGCCGACCAGTCGACGGCGGCCGGGAGTCCGTAACCGTCCTCTGCTTGCCGCGTGGCAAAGTAGACGTTAGGGACGCTGACGTCCATGTTGGTCAGCAAGTCCAGGGCCTTCGCTGCGTCACTGATACCGATGTCGGTGGCTTGAGTAGCGGCCTCCTTGAAGGACACATTGCCTGCCACCAACGCCGAGACCTCGCTCGAACGCAACATCGCCAGCGCGCCGACGAGTACGATAGCCAACACCACCAGAACAATGATGAGGGACATGCCGCGCTGGGTTCGGAATGTTGTCATTGAGCCACGCCCCACACAACGTTCTTCAGAGGTGCGATCGAGGCATACACCTGATAGCGGTAGCAGCGCCACTCCGGATCCGCTGACAAATCTAGCGCGGGGACGTCTGGCCAGGGCGAAGGCGCTGCGGTCGTAACCGCGCAGTTACCTGCACCGTCGGTGACGAGTTCCTTGCGGTCGCTGCGCACCACCACCGAAAAGCGTACTGCGCGAATACGCATCACCAGATCAGCTGTGGGACTTGCCCATTCCGCTGTGGCGTCTACCCAGCGGCGGATCTCGTTGCTGATGCCGTCAGTGACACCGTACTGCGCTTGTAAGCTAAGCACATTCGCAGCTACTTTGATGGAATTGCCGGTGACTAGATCGGTGGCGTTGAGGGCGCCGTTGGTCACGTCGTAACGTCGCCAGGTTACGGTGTTACCAGCCTTGACCACCATCCCACCCGCAGGATAGAGCGGAGCGGTGGCGAAGGCAGCAGCCGGATTGGGGGCATTCCAAGGACGCCCTGCGCCGGCGGCGCGTCCCAGCTCGATCTCGGACGCGACGGGAGTAATGCTGGAGATCTGCGCGACCGTGCAAGGATCGGTTGGGACAGAGCTCGCGATCAGCACCACGTCGCCAACCTGCAGTCCTGACGTCGAGTTGACGCGGAGATTATCACCTGCCGCGGTGAAGCCATGCGTCAGTTGGACTGGCGCACTCCCGAGCACCGAGTCGGTGAAGAATACCGTAACCGCGTCCGAGCCTGCGCCGCCGTCGGTTATCTGCACGGGCGCTACGGCGGTGCCATCGGCACGCGTGACGGCGTTGTAGTAGAGGTTGAGGCCGGTGCAAGCGAGTTGGGTGGCGTTCATCAAACCTACGCCCCCGTTGCGCACATCACGCTGCATCACATAGCCTGCCATGACTCCGCTGTTCATAGCGGCGTCCCCGGCCAGGGAGGTCCTGCGCTGGCCCTCGAAGAACGCCAGCGAGCCGGACGCCGCCATCACGACCAGCAGCCCTACCAAGATACCAACCATGAGCTCCACCAGGCTCATGCCTCGTTCGCGTCCATGCCTCATGGCGTTCATAACCCTGCACTCACTTGTGTCGTCGAGGCGTAGTTGTGGACTACGTTTTCACCCTTCATCTGCCAGCGGAGCGTGACGGTCAGCTGGCCGTTTGCGTTGTCGTAGGCTACTTGTGGGGGCACGCTGGTCGCCCCCGGCAGGGTAGACATCACCTGATCGAGCCAACCGGATGCCTGCGACTGCGCATCCGCGCTGGTGCAAGCCGCCGACTGTGCGCTGTTCACGATGAAGCAGCCTACGTTCTGCGGGTTCGCAGCAGCCATACCCAGCACGCTGGTGGCGAAGAATCCGGCTTGCATGCGCACACGGCTCTCTGTGCTGTCCTGGATCAGGGTAGCCTGCATCCCGATCAACCCAAGGATCCCGACCGAAAGCACCACCAGGGACGTAAGTCCCTCGACAAGGCCAGCGCCCGTTTGAGAGTGCTTCATGTGTCCCCCGATCAATTGCATGCGGTCGGACTGCCAGCCACTGCGGACGGGTCGCAGCTCCTTATCAATCCGCCGGCTGCAACCACTACATTCAGGCAGTAGATGCCGCCCTGTGGCCGACACGCGCTGACGTTGGCCGCCTGCAATGTGATGTTCATGGTCTGACCAAACGGGTTCGTCCACCCAGAGCCATTAAAGGCGATGTTGTCGGTGTCGGTGGTCACGCTCACCTGTGTTTGCCGGTTTGCGCGCATAGCGACGAGCAAATCCTGTCCGAGGTTCGCGCCCGGGACCATCACGGTCCAGCCGGTGCCGTTGCGCTGGAACTGGACGCTGGTGTTGCGCCGGATCGCTTCAGTGCGCGCCAGCTCCAAACCACTTCGCAACTCCTCGGCAACGCCGCGAACATCAGCGTTCGCCAGATGGACGCGCATCGACGGCAGTGCGACTACAACCAGGATGCTCACCACGACCAGCACCAAGAGCAACTCAACTGCAGTAAAGCCGGTCATTGCAGGTTTCATTGGCATTTGTCCTTCTCGACCATCCAGCAGTCGGCAGGAACGGCAGCGGCGGGGAACGCTTCGGTGCGCCTTATGCCTTGCTCGTTAATGCTGAATACATATCCAGCCATGTTCGCTAGCCCGGTTGCCCTAGCCACAAAGGCCTGCCCGTTCTGCGCAAGGTCGCAGGAGAGCGCGAAGTTGATCACCCCGGTCGGCAAGCCGACGGCGCAAGCACCCGAGCCGTAGTTGCCGTTATCTTGAAAAGCCTTTTCCATGTGCGTGCGAAACTGGTTGAGCTGCTCGAGCGCGTCGACAGCGCGTGCACGTTTTGCATAAGACGTGTAGCTGTTCATGGCGAAGGCGCACAAGATGCTCATGACGAGCAACGTGATGACCGCCTCGATCAGCGTGAACCCGGACCGGCGCGCCACGCTGCCGCGATATCGGCCCAAACCGCCTTGCGCACCGCTCGAGTGCGAAGCATGCTTGGCCTTCATGCCCCTCTGCCTAGCTACCACTCACGCCTCCTCGAACACGCCGCCCGTGCACAGGGCCGGCATCCATGGGGCGACCGCGGCGCGAAAGACCGATACCGTTGCGGAGGGGAGGGAGGACGAGACAGGACGGCAACTCGCGGACACAGGCCTCTGGTGGCCGTGCCGCTCGTTCGGCGGTCCCGCTGTCCTAGGCTCTCGCCCTTAGACCGGTAACTTTGCGCCCCCGGCTTTCGCTCGGGTTTGCCCTTGTCGAACTTTCCGCGAACACGCTCGCGGACCGCAAATGCAAAAAAGGCTTGCTTACCCGCTTCTTACGACAGCCCGGACCGAGACTTTAGAGGTGTGTTAAATGTCGGATTATGCTCAAAGTTTTGAGCCTGTCGGGATAGAGCTGCGTCGCACCCGGTTGATTGGGGACGAGCGCTTGCCAACTCGGCCCGCGGCAGCCTTTAGCTTTGAGTCAGGGAGCTACCTCGACTCGCGCCTCTTCTGCGAGTGCTTGGCTCGCCGCCCCACAACCGATACTTAAGGCCCGGTTCAGCTTCACCCCGAAAGCTCGGGATCGTGCGTGTTGCGCGACCGCAGCGAGCCCGATCGCCTGTTGCCGGATCCGGCACTCGTCCGGTGATTGCCTGGTGTACGAGATTGGGTTTCGTCTTGAGTGACCTCAGACACTCTCGGCTGCGTGCCATTGCGCTGAGTTACACTGTGAGCGCACCCACGGGCTCGACTCTGCGCGGCGGCGAGACCGGACGCGTACCCGGGCCCATGACAAGACCAACGGGAGCATCTGTATGAGCAAGGTCAGATCTGACTTCTGGCGTGACTTCTGGACGCTGTTCAAACCGTATTGGTTCTCCGAGGAGCGGGTGACTGCTCGATTGCTGTTCATCGCCATCATCGCTCTCACGCTAGCCAGTGTGTACATGGATGTCCAGTTCAACACCTGGTACAACTTGTTCTACAACACCATGCAGGACAAGAACAGATCCGAGTTCTTCCACCAGATGCTGCGGTTCTGCGTCCTGGCTGGCATCTATATCGTGATCTATGTGTATTCGACGTACCTCAACCAGATGCTGCAAATCCGTTGGCGCCGCTGGCTGACCGAGAGATATCTCACCGAATGGCTCGCCGACCGCACCTACTACCGCATGCAGCTCAACGCGAGTCAAACCGACAACCCCGACCAGCGCGTCGCGGAGGACTTGAAGCTATTCGTGGACTCTACGCTGTCGCTCTCTCTTGGCCTGCTGAATGCCGTGGTCACGCTGGTCGCCTTCCTGGGAATTCTGTGGGTGCTCTCCGGCACACTCGAGTTCGCGATCGGCGGACAGACCTACGTTTTGTACGGCTACATGGTGTGGGTAGCGCTCGCCTACGCGGTGGTCGGTACCATACTCGCGCACAAGATAGGCAGGCCGCTTATCGCTCTCAACTTCAACCAGCAGCGCTTCGAAGCTGACTTCCGGTTCAACCTGGTGCGCTTCCGCGAGAACGTGGAAGGCGTGGCGCTCTACCGCGGCGAAGAGGACGAGATGCGGGGCCTGCGCGGTCGTTTCACTCAGGTCTTTTCCAACTGGTGGGCAATCATGCGGCGGCAGAAGAACCTGAATTTCTTCACCATCAGTTACAACCAGATCGCCGTGATATTCCCGTTCCTGGTCGCTGCGCCGCGTTTCTTCTCCGGCGCCATTCAGATGGGAGGCTTGATCCAGATCTCGCACGCATTCGGTAAGGTACAGGAGGCGTTAAGCTGGTTCATCAACCTGTATTCCAGCATCGCTGCCTGGAAGGCCACGGTGGACCGGCTGACCGGCTTTCACAACGCGATTGTCTACAGTCAGGAGCAGACGCGGGTACAGCCAGGTATCGATACGGTCAAAGACGGCGGCACAACGCTCGCCCTGGACCATCTCGAACTCGATCTGCCAACCGGCCAACCGCTGCTGTCGAATGCCAACCTGTCGATCGCGCCGGGGACACGCGTGCTGATCGAGGGGCCCTCGGGCTCGGGCAAGAGCACGTTGTTCCGCGCCATCGCCGGCATCTGGCCCTTCGGACGGGGACTCATCCATCGCCCGCAAGACTTTCAGGCGTTGTTCCTCCCCCAGCGCCCCTATTTCCCACTGGGCACTCTGCGCGAAGCCGTGCTCTATCCAATGGGCTCGACCTCGCGCTCCGATGAGGAAGTGAAGGACGCGCTGACGGCAGTGGGCCTCTCCCACCTGACGACACGTCTGGACGAGTCGGCTAACTGGGCGCTGCGATTGTCCGGCGGCGAGCAACAGCGGGTCGCTTTCGCACGCGCTGTACTGCAGAAGCCCCAGTGGCTGTTCCTCGACGAGGCAAGCTCGAATCTGGACGATGCAAGTCAAGCTCGCCTGTACGATCTGCTCACGCACCGCTTGAGAGATTCGGCCATCGTCAGCATAGGGCACCGCGAAGAGCTGGCCGGATATCACCAGCAGAGAGTCGCTTTGCAGGCCACGGCGGGGGGAATACACGAGCTGCGTAAGCCCGCCGTTCGAGCCGAAGCGGTCATTGCGCACGCTGCAAAGCCCGCAGCACGAGGGCACCCAGCGGGGTAAGTAGCGACGGAACGATCGTCCTGGTTCCGTGCTCCTGATGCGTCGTAGCGTTCATCCTGCTTGACGGCGCCGCGCAGCAGTGAGGTTTGGCGGCGTATCAGGCTACGGACAATCCGCGGCTTTGAGCTCGCTGCCAGGAAACTGCTGCCGCAATTCGGCCAACTTGGCTGTCAGGGCCACATCAGGCTCTCGTATCACAAACGTGGTCTGCGTCACGCGATGCTCTCGGGTGCCCACACGCGCCGAGCGCACTCCTTTGCGCTGCAGACCATCGAGATAACTGGTAGCGGCTTCCTCGCTCTTGAAGATCCCGAGCGAAACAGCGTTCTTGAGTGCGGGCGGCCCCTCAACGGCGTAATAGTCCTTCACCCCGAGCTTCTCCAGCTCAGCGATCTTGCGTTGCGCTTCCGCCTTGCTCTTGAGCGGCGGAATATAGACCCAGTAGCCAGCGACCACCTGCTGCTCGCGCGAGCTCAATCGGTCGCCTAGATCGAGCGCTGCCAGGCCGGTCTGGGCGGCCTTCAGGTCCCCGGCACCGAGCGTGCCCCATTCCAGGCATGTGATCTTGCGAGGCGGTGGCGGCGCCATCGGCTTGGGGGCGATGATTCGAATCTTGTCGGGGTTCACCTGCTGATTGAGGAGCGCGGCATCAGGGTTGGGTTGCTGAGACGCGTACCACGCGTACCCCGCCACCGTGAAGTTGCCGACCAGAAGAATGACGAACAGGACCTTCATGCGAGCTCGCGGGCGGCCACTATGCGCAATCCTTCCAGCACGAGGTTCGGCACCAGCTGAGAGGTCCGCTGCAAGTGGGAACGAATCACCTCGGCCCCGCCGCCCGTCAACAGGATCTGCGGGTTGGCGTGACGCTGCGAGAGTACGCGCTCCATTCGCTCGATGGCGCCGCAGATCGATTGTACGGCGCCGCTCGCGATTGCGTCCGCCGTCGAGCGAGGAAACAGCGTCACGGTACCCTGGCCACGCGTGAGTCCAGCCGTTCCGCTGGCCAAGGCCTCGGCCATCAGATCCAATCCCGGCAAGATCAGACCGCCCATAAACTCGCCATCCTGCGCCAAGGCGTCGACAGTGACTGCAGTGCCGATGCTCGCCGTCAGAACTGCCCCGCTCACCAGGTGATGCGCCGCGATCAGCGCAGCCCAGCGGTCAGCGCCGAGCTGGCTTGGGTCGAGGTAACCGTTGCGTACGCCGCACTCTTCGCGCTGGCTGACGACCCAGCGCAGAGTCACACCGGACGAACCCGTCCACGCCTCCATCCATTCCGCCACCACCGGTGGCGCCACGCTGCACGCGACTAAAAGCCGAGGAGCAGGCAATGGCCGCCATTCGATGGCAAGGCGAGCCACCTCGGACGTCTCCACCCAGCCCTGATGCGACCAGCCACCGTCCCACAGCCCCCACTTGATCCGGCTGTTGCCCGCATCCGCGGCGAGAATTGGCATAAAGAAGCTCAAAACCCGGATGCGCCGCGCCGACGTTCCCCGACGCCCAGCGCCCGCAGGCTGACTTCGCCCGAATGGAACCGCCGCAGTCCGCTACGGGTCTGCAGCAGCAGCGCACCATCCTCACCCACGCCCGCGGCCGTACCCTCCTCGAGCGTCCCGTCCGGGAGACGCACGACGACGCGGCGCCCCGCGTAAACATGATAGCTCTCCCACTCGCTGCGCAGAGGACCGAAACCACTCGCCCGAAATGTTTCCACCACCCGCGCAAGCTGCAAGAGCACCTCGCCCAGCAATCGGTTGCGATCATGCGGCGCGCCCTCGGTCACCAGATCGGTCACAGCCTGGTCGACGCGTTCTCGCGTGGCCGCATGGAGCCGAAAGTTCATCCCAACCCCAACCACCGCCAAACTGGGACCGAGCACATCGCCGTGGATCTCGACGAGCGTTCCGGCGACCTTACGGTGACGAATCACGAGGTCATTGGGCCACTTGAGCATGATGTCTTCCAGACCGAGTGAGCGCACTGCGCGCACCAGGCCTACCCCTACCGCCAGACCCAAGCCTGCGAGGAATCCGGCGCCCTGCTCGAACCGCCACAGCACCGAGAAGGTGAGCGCACCGCCCAACCCGGAGTGCCATACACGCCCGCGTCGCCCGCGCCCGCGGGTTTGCAGCTCTGCGGCCAGCACCACGCCACTCGCAGCGCCGCCGACCGAGTCCTCGAGCAGCATCGTATTTGTGGACTCGACAATATCCACCACCCGCAGCTCGTAGGTCTCGGCCTGCTGGCCGAGGTGACGGCGGATTTCGGTCGAGTCGAGCCAGTCGATGGGCGCACCCAACCGATAGCCTTGCCCGCGCACGCGCAGCAATTCCACGCCCACGCTCTCCAGACACCCGAGCGCCCTCCAGACGCTGCCACGCGATACCCCGAGCGAGCGTGCGAGATCCTCTCCAGAGCGAACTTCCCGGTCGCTGAGCAAGCGCAGGACTCGAAAGGTCCGTGCTGTTGGTGCTTCATTCGCGAGACTCGAGCTCAATGTATCGCCCCCAGAAAATCCGACCGCGCGCGGTGCGCCCCTTTAGCTATACTTGCGAACTGGGTTGATCTGTGTCAAGCGCATCTCCGGGCAGACCTGAGAGACTGATCCTTGGGTAGCGGATGCTGCCACATTGTCGAGGGAGAAAGCATGTTCAACCGAATCCTGTTGCCGACCGATGGCTCACCGGTGTCGCGCAAGGCGGTACGACAGGGTGTGATTTTGGCCAAATCAATGGGCGCAACAATCGTGGGCTTTTTCTCGCCCGAGGACTACCGCGCCCTCATGTACAACGAGTATGTACCGCCCAGCCTGATGTCCGAGCAGGAATTTCAGGCTCAAGCCAAGAAGACCGCAGAGAAGCACCTTTCCTTCGTGGAGAAAACGGCCAAGGCGGCAGGTGTGGCCTACGAAGGCTTCTATCTCGCTCACATCGCACCCTGGCAAGCGATCATCGCGGCAGCGAGAAAGAAGAAATGCGATCTGATCGTGATGGGATCTCACGGGCGCAGCGGTCTCGCCGGCCTGGTACTCGGCAGTCAGACCACCAAAGTGCTGACTCATTCCAAAGTGCCGGTCCTGGTGACTCGGTAATCATGAAATTTATCGGCGAGCTGATCGCCCATCACCTCCGGCGCTATCCGCGCATGGAGCTCGCGGACGTGTACAAGCTGCTGCATCAAGCTGCGATGGGCTCGGGGCATGCGGTGGAGGACCCGGCCAACGCTCGCGCCAAGCTGGAGGAAGAGCTGACGCATCTCGAAGAAGGCCCGGATGATCCGGTCGCCGATCCAATCTCGCCCGATGGCAAGGTGGCGCGCATCCATCTGCGTCCCTACGTGGCGGCGGGCCACAACGTAGATGTGCTGCTCGATGCTTTCGTTCACACCGCGCGCGCCTACCCCGCAGCGCCAGATCGCCTCGAAAGGTTCTGCGCATGTCTGGGGGATGTCGCAACGGTTGGTGGCCTGCCGTACGCGCGCAACGAGGTCGAGCGCTACGTCAAGACCATCGTGGCGCGGGGTTATCCGGTGGTGCATCACTCGGACGCGTATCGGACGGCCTACCGCCCGGCGTATCGCGTAGTCGGCCTCGATCTACTGCCGGCGCTGCACCGTATCTAGCCAGGCGCCGATCCTTCCCCTGTCGCTCGGCAACAGCTCAACGCAAACAACGCATGAATCAGCCGCCTCGTGTCCGGGCCAGAATCCCCACCCGGCTTGTCATCATCGACGTGGCGGGTGTCCTCCTAGCCGCGTTAGGGCTCGCAGGGTTATTCACCGAGCTTTCCGGGCCCCTGGCTTTCCTGGCGGACAAGAGCATCGCCGGCGTGACTGCGGCGGCGGGCTTCGCATTGATCACTTTCGCGGTGGGCAACATGCTGCGCTGGTTCAACCTGGTTCGCGCACAGCGTCAGGCGCACGAGCAACGCAACGCGTGACCGTTTCGGTCGGCCGCACGACGTTGCTCGGCGAGGGACGGAAGGTGTATCTTTCCTCGACACACCGGCTCCGAGGAAAAGCCTCATGACAGGCGCAACCGCTCTTCTCCGCATCATCGACATCACGGCCTATCCGTCATCGTTCCCGGTCGACCCGAAGAACAGCGTCACGCTCGGTATAGGGCGCGCGGTGAAGCGCGACGCCGTGATCGTGAAGGTGACTACCGAATCGGGCATCGTCGGCTGGGGCGAGTCCCATCACGGCCGCTGTCCCGGTGCCGTCGCGCACCTCGTCAACACCACACTCAAGCAGCTCGTCCTGGGTATGGATGCGCACGACGTGGTAGGCGTCTGGAACAAGATCTACGCGCGTCAGCTCGCCAGCCACGGCATGGGTGCGGGCGCATGCCTGGCCATGAGCGGGATCGATATGGCGCTGTGGGATATCCGCGGCAAGGCATTGCGCGTTCCACTCTATCGCCTGCTGGGCGGGACCTCGAAACCCGTTCCGGCCTACGCTGGCGGAGTGTCTCTGGGTTATCAAGAACCGAGTGCACTGGTGGCGGAGGCGCAGCCGCTGGTCGAGGCCGGATACAAGGCGATCAAGCTGCGCGTGGGAGATACGCCCGCGCGGGATCTGGCCCGGGTGCAGGCGGTACGCAAGGCCCTGGGTGATGATATCGAGCTGCTGGTGGACGCCAACACTGGCTACACGGTGGCGGACGCGCGCAAGGCGATGCCCGGCTACGATGAGTACCGCGTCGGATGGCTGGAGGAGCCCTTCCCGGCCCACGACTACAGAAGCTACCAGTTGGCATCCTCTTTCGGCAGCGTGCCGCTGGCGGCCGGCGAGAATCACTACACGCGTTTCGAGTTCAACCGCCTGATCGAGGATGGCTCGGTGACGATCCTCCAGCCGGACCTGTCCAAGACCGGCGGAATCACCGAAGCGCTGCGGGTGGCCCACCTCGCCTCGGCATGGAAGTTGCCAATAAACCCGCACACTTCGATGACCGGGTTGAACATGGCAGCAACCATCCACTTTCTGGCCGCGATTGACAATGGCGGCTACTTCGAGGGTGACGTGTCGAAGAACAATCTGTTCCGCGACCAGATGGTCAGCCGGCCTTACCAGGTCGGCAGCGATGGGTGCGTGCGACCCCTCGAGTCAGCCGGAATCGGGGTCGAGGTCGACGAAAAGTTTCTCGCTGCTCATCCCGTGATCGAAGGGCCGGCATACGTCTGAGCAACGACCGTCGCCCGGCCGCAATCAACCCGCTTCAAATCGTAGGAGAAAGCTCATGAACCTCAAGTCCACGTTGGCCTGCGCACTGATCGCGATAGCGTCCGGCCTGACCGGCTGCGGGACCGCATCGCTCGCCCCCGCGAGCGCCGACACGACGGCCAAGCTCCTGCAGCCGCCACCTGAGGGCAAGGCAGTCATCTACCTGTTCCGAAATTCTCCACCCAGCTACGGCTGGGTAATCCCAGTGACGCTGGACGGCAAGGATATGGGCGTCACCAACGCGCAGACCTACTTTCGCTGGGAGGTCGCGCCGGGCGAACACATGATCATTTCGAGGACGGTGGACTGGTCCGGCATGGTCATCAATGCGGAAGGGGGAAAGACCTACTACGTGTGGCAGGACATCGGCGTGGGATTATTCGTACCGACCTCCGAGCTCAAGCAGGTCGACCGCATCACGACCGAGATCAACCTGCGCTCGTGTTATCTGCTGGAAAACAAGACCTGATCCTTCGCGCGACCGAATCAACATGCAAGACGGGCTTGACGCGGTGTTGCTGGAGCGCCGCGGCGGCACAGGCCTCGTCACTCTGAACCGCCCGGCGGCCCTCAACGCTGTCAACAGCGCGATGCGAGAAGCGCTGATCGAGGCTCTGGCGCACCTTAATAGTGACTCCTCGGTACGCGCGGTGACCATCACCGGAGCCGGCGAGCGCGCCTTTTGCTCTGGTCAGGATCTGAATGAGACCGCGCGCTACAGTGTCGATGACGTGGACCACTGGCTCACTCGCCAGCACGCGATGTACCGCGCGGTACGCGATCTCGACAAGCCCTGCGTCGCGGCGTGGAACGGGGTTGCCGCAGGCGCTGGGTATCAGATCGGCCTGTGCTCGGATCTGCGCGTGGGCTTCCCAGAACTGAAGCTGGGCCAGCCGGAGATTCGGGCAGGGCTCGCAAGCATCGTCGGCTCGTACTTGATGACGCTGCACCTGGGATTGTCCCAGAACATGCAGATGTCCCTGACGGGTGAGCTGATCAGCGGCCAGCGCGCCTACGAGCTGGGACTGGTCAACTACCTCGTGCCGCGCGCTCAGGTGTTGGAAAAATCCCTGGCGCTCGCCGCCGATCTAGCAAACCTCGGCTCGACCGCGATCAAGCTAACCAAGCAGCGCTTTCGAGAGCTGACACAGGTCGACTTCGAGGCCGCTCTGGACAGCGCCAAAAAGGCGCAGCGGGAAGCCTATCTGAGCGGCGAGCCGCAGCGTGCAATGCGTGCGTTTTTCGAGGCGCGCAAAAGCTAGCCCAGACCACGAGCCTCCCCAACCATCCGTCTTCGCCTCAACGCAGCCAGGGCCATAGGTAGCTGGCTGCCTCACCACGTGTAGCGAACGGTGTAGCGGAGCACCACCTCCTTGTCGGCTGGCACGCTGACCGGGAAATGCACGGTACGCGCATCCTGTTTGTCGTACGCGTCGCTGGCAGCGATGATCTTCCAGTTCGTCCAACGGTAGAGATTCTCCTTGACGATGACCTTCACCGGCTCTTCCTTCCGGTTGCGCAGCTTGATCTCGATCTCCTCCGTCATGGTGTTGCGGCTCGTGTCGATCTTGAAGTCGACCTGTCGCCGCTCGCCCACCACGTCGAAGGATGAGCCGAGCTTCAGCAGAATCGTTTCGTTCTTGGGCGTGTGATCGATGCGGTCCTCGCCTATGAACTCGAGCGAGCCGTCCGCCGTGTCCGTCTTGCTCACGCGCACGCGCCCGGCGGGCATCGGCACACCCATTCCGTTCTCCTGCGTGTTCCGGAAACTGAGATAGGTGTCGACCTTCCTGTTGCTTGCGGTGCCCAGGTTCCGGTCGGTATACGGATTCGGGCCGAAGCCATAGTTGAAGCCTTGCTGGCCGTAGTAAACCAGGGTCTTCTCGCATGGCACCGCCGCCATTGCCGGGAACAGCTCGATCTGCTTGGTGGAGTTGTCGGGCAGCGAGCTTGGGCGGCCCAGCGTGTAGAGGTGATACTCGAAGAAGCTCTTCTCCTGAAACCCGGCCTGATCCCGCGACTCCTCCGCCATCGCCTTCGCCATGAGGCGCGCCGAAGGGGCCGCCACCGGAGGCGCGCGATGCACGTCGCCGGCGATCAGCTTGATCTTGGCGTCCGGATACGATGCACCCGACTGGTTGAGGACGCTGACCCAGGCCCCTATGTTCAGACTGCACGAGTTGGCGTCTGCACCTTCGGAGTACGTGAGGTTATAGTCGGCCCACCATGTGATGCCCGAGGTCTGGTACGCCACACGCGCCATATGCTTTCCCGGCTTCTTGGTCGCCACATCCCAGACCAGCGTGGGACGCGTGATCAATCCGCCCGGAAGGCTCGGCAGGCTTATGCCCGAGCTGTGAGACACCACCCGGACCGAGCCGTCGCTCTGGCGCAGCACCAAGCCGCCAGAGGTCGACAGCAGCGTGCCGCTGTAGCTGTCGACCTTGTCGCCGCGGATCTGCTCGACGCTGATCTCGCGGTCCACGAACTTGTGCAGCAGCTTGTCGGTGCTGACCAGATCGAACTGGAAGTTCTGTTCGATCACGCGTGTCCCGCTGGGGTCGGTCAGCGATTCGAACGACACGGTGGTCGGGTCGATCAGACCGGCGACGTCGGTGAAACGCACCTCGCTGCGCCCATTCTTGAGCTCGATCGGACGTTCGTGCCGCACCACCGCATAGCCGGGCACTTGGCTGCCCTGCTGCCCGCCGTAGCGGTACAAGTCGGGTGATACTGCGCCGGGCTGAGCGCTGCTATAGATCGTGAGGGCGTTGGCCTGGTCTGCAGCCTCAGCGTGATAGGCGCCAAACAGCAGGCCAGGAGCGAAGAGGATAAGTCCTTGTACGCGGTTCATGTCCGGTTCCTTTGACGTTTGTGTTGAATGATCCTGACATCCTTAAAC
>Ga0335082_10002668_pt1 | contig 19252 bp, 16 predicted proteins | sample Lox_Sample_41_FD_206718 | JGI IMG/M metagenome (GOLD analysis project Ga0335082, IMG submission 206718) | Soil microbial communities from Loxahatchee National Wildlife Refuge, Florida, United States - Lox_Sample_4.1 | ecosystem: Environmental > Terrestrial > Soil > Wetlands | place: USA...
CCCAGATCGAGGTTTCGGTGCCGGCGAAGAGCAGGCCCTTGCGCACCGTGTCCTCGCGCACCGCGTGCACCGAGGCGCCCGCGGGCAGGCCGCTGTCGATGCGCGTCCACGTCTTGCCGAAGTCGGTGGTCTTGTAGATGTAGGGAGCGAAGTCGTCGAGCTCGTGGCGATCGGCGGCGACGTAGGCGGTGCCTGCTTCAAAGGGCGAGGCTGAGACCAGGTTGATGCGGCTCCATTCCGGCAGGTCCTTGGGGGTGATGTTGGTCCAGGTTTTGCCGCCGTCGCGGGTGAGCTGCACCAGGCCGTCGTCGCTGCCCACCCAGAGGGTGTCCTTCTCCAGCGGCGAGGGCTCGATGCTGAAGACCGTGTCGTAGTACTCGACGCTGGTGTTGTCCTGGGTGATGGGCCCGCCTGAGGAGGCTTGCTTCGCCTTGTCGTTGCGGGTGAGGTCGGGGCTGATGGCGGTCCAGCTCATGCCGCCGTCCGTGCTCTTAAAGACGACCTGGGCGCCGTGATACAGAGCGCCGGGATCGAGCGGTGAGATGGCGATGGGTGCGGTCCACTGGAAGCGGTACTTCAGGTCCACGGCGCCGTAGCCCATGGGCTCCACCGGCCAGGCGTTGATCTCCTGCTCCTCGCCGGTGCGATGGTCCAGGCGCCCGATGTGTCCGCCGTAGCAGCCACCGTAGACGATGTTGAAGTCGCGCGGGTCGGGCACGATGTAGCCGCTCTCGCAGCCGCTCACCGGGTACCAGTCGGGCCGGTCGATCACGAAATGGTCGGTGGCGCTGGCGATGGCCACGCTGCTGTTGTCCTGCTGCGCCCCGTACAGCCAGTAGGGATAACGATTGTCGGTGGCCACGTGGTAGAACTGCGCGGTGGGCTGGTTGAGCAGCGTGGTCCAGCTCTCGCCGCCGTTCTGGCTGACGGCGGCGCCCCCGTCGCTGCCGCTGATCATGCGCTTGGGATCGGTGGGATCGATCCACAGGCCGTGGTTGTCGCCGTGCTGCTGCTGCATCGGGGTCAGGGTGCGGCCTCCGTCGGTGGAGCGGAACATGCCCACGTTCAGGAAGTAGACCAAGTCGGGGTTCTGGGGATCGGCGACCACGTGGCTGAAGTACCAAGCGCGCTGCGTGGTGCGATGGTCGTCGTTCATGCGGCGCCAGTGCTCGCCGGCGTCGTCGGAGCGGTAGAGGCCGCCCTCCTTGGCCTCGATCTGCGCCCACACCCGGCTGGAGTTGGGCGCCACCGCCACCCCGATGCGTCCCCACACGCCCTTGGGCAGGCCTTCGCCCTCGATCTGCTGCCAGGTGGAGCCGCCGTCGATGGACTTGTACAGTCCGCTACCGGGGCCGCCGCTCGACATCGACCAGGGCGTGCGGTAGGCCTCCCACAGCGCCGCGTACAGCACGCTGGGGTTGGTGGGATCGAAGGTGATGTCGATGGCCCCGGTCTTCTCGTCCTTGTAGAGCACCTTCTGCCAGGTCGCACCGCCGTCGCTGGAGCGGAAGACGCCGCGCTCCGCGTTCTGCCCGTACACGTGTCCCATGGCCGCCACGAAGACGATGTCGGGGTTCTTGGGATTGACGATGACCTTGCCGATGGTCTGCGTGTCTTTCAGCCCGATGAACCTCCAGGTCTTGCCCGCGTCGGTGGACTTGTAGACGCCGTCGCCGCGCACGATGTTGCCGCGGATGCAGGCCTCCCCCGTGCCCACATAAATGACGTTGGGATCGGATTCGGCCACCGCGATCGAGCCCACCGACTCGATCGGGGTCTTGTCGGAGATGGGCGCCCAGGTCAGGCCACCGTCGGTGGTCTTCCACACTCCCCCCGCCACCGCGCCGAAGTAGAAAGTGTTGGCGTCGCCGGGGACGCCGGCCACCGCCAGCGCGCGCCCGCCGCGAAAAGGACCGACCTGGCGCCAGGCCAGGCCCTCGAAGGGATCTTCCTTCTTGGCCTCTTCCGGCTTGGCGGCTGCGGCGGCCGGGGCGGCCGCAGCGCTCGCCGCCTTCTTTTTCGCAGCCGGCTTCTGTGCCGCCAGCATGGGGGCAGCCGACAGGATGGAAAGAACAAGGGCGAACAGCGCGAGCACGACAAGACGCAGGCTCTTCATGGCGTCAGACCTCCAGCCGGGATTTGCGACCCGACATGATAAACGCCCGGCGCGCAAAGCGGTAGGAACTTCCAGCCGGAGCGACTGCCCCGAAAGAAGGGCCTAGCCGCAGAGCACGGCGCCGCCATTCACGTTCAGCACCTCGCCGGTGATGTGCTGCGCCCAGTCGGAGGCCAGGAAGACGATGGAGCGGGCCACGTCGCCGGGCTGCGCGATGCGCCCCAAGGGCACGGCGCCCGCCACCTGCTCCTTGAAGCCGCCGCGCTGGAAGACGGGGTCGTTCAGCTCGGTCTCGACCCAGCCGGGCGCGACGCAGTTCACGCGGATGCGCGGCGCCAGCTCCACCGCCAGCGACTTGGTGAAGCTGATCTGCCCTCCCTTGGAGGCGGCGTAGTTGGAGTAGTGGGCTTCGCCGCGCTGCCCCGCCGTCGAACTGACGATCACGATCGAGCCCTGCCCCTGGCGCCTCATCACCGGCACCACCGCGCGGCAGGCGTTCCACGTGCCTTTCAGGTTGACCTCGAGCACGCGGTCCCAGAGTTCCTCCGGCATCTCCTCGATGCGCGCGCCCTCCCAGATGCCGGCGTTGGCCACCAGGATGTCCACCCGGCCGAAGTGGGTCACGACCTGCTCCGCCAGGGCCAGAGCTTCGCCGTTGCGGGAGATATCGGCGGCCAGGGTGATGGCCTCGACGCCCAGCTCGCGGGCGCGCCGCGCCGTCTCCCGCGCCGCCGGGTGGTTCTGCCGGTAGTTGATCACCACGTTGCAGCCTGCCTCCGCCAGGCGCAGCACGGTGGAGCGCCCGATGCCGCGCGAGCCTCCCGTGACGATGGCCACGCGGTCGCGCAGCAGTTCGGAAGGGAACGGAACCTGCGTGCGCTTCTCCTGCTTGAGCTCGATCATGGAGCGGTGCCTCCTGCGAGAGAATTCGCATGGATACGGCCGCCTCGTCTGGCTGATTTGACGAGCGCTTCGCCCACCAGCGGCGCTAGCCTTCCTGCGTCGGCTAGAAAGGCGTCGTGGCCGTGCGCCGATTCCAGTTCGGCATAGCGGACGTCGACGCCGGCGGCACGCATGCGCTCGGCCAGCGCCCGCACCTCCGCGGCTGGGAACAGCCAGTCCGAAGAGATGCCCACCAGCAGCACCTGCGCCGAAATGCGGCGCAGAGCCGCTTCCTCGCTTTCGCCGGGACGCGCCAGTTCGAAGGTGTCCATGGCCTTGCAGAGCACCAGGTAGGAACCGGCGTCGAAGCGGCGCAGGAAGAGCTCGCCCTGGTGATCGAGATAGCCGGCCACGTCGTAGCGCGCGTCCAGCGCGCGCCGGGGATCCTCGCCGCTGCGGTCGGGGCGGCGAGCGAAGCGCTCGCGGAAGAGCTCCGCCGACTTGTAGGAGCACATGGCGAGGGCGCGCGCCAGCGCCAGCCCGCGGCTGGGATCGAGGCGGATGGCCTGCCGCTGCAAGTGATTGAACGCCAGCCCCAGGGCGGAAAGCGGCGTGGCCCCGATGGCGATACATCGCTCGGCGCGCCCGGGAAAGCGCAGCGCCCACTCCAGCGCCTGCATGCCCCCGATGGAGCCGCCCACGACCGCGGCGAGGCGCCGCACCCCCAGGTGGTCGAGCAGCCGTGCCTGCGCACGCACCATGTCGCTCACGGTGACCAGCGGAAAGTCGGCGCCGTAGCCCCGCCCGGTACGCGGGTCGAGGGACGGCGGTCCGCTCGAGCCGTAGCACGAGCCCAGCACGTTGACGCCGAGCACGCACCGGCGCTCGAGATCGAAGGCGCGTCCCGGACCGAACATCGCCGACCACCAGTCGCCTGCGCGCGCCGAGCCGGAGAGCGCGTGGCAGGCCAGCACCACCTGATCGCCATGCCGGCCCAGGTCGCCGTAGATGGCGTAGTGCAAGATCACCGGCCGCAGCGTGCCTCCGGCGTCGAGGAGAAACGGCTGCTGCTGGGCGAAGGTGAAGTCGCCTTCGAAGCTAGGTCGGGGGATCTCGCTCATGCTGCCTCCCTAGTCCGCCGCGCTGGCGCCGCGCCGGGTTGTGGCCCGCTCCAGCCCCTGCTCGAGGTCACGGATGATGTCGCCCGCGTTCTCGATGCCCACCGACAACCGCACCAGCTCCGGAGTCACGCCGGTGACGCGTTGCTCCTCGGCGCTGAGCTGCTGGTGGGTGGTGGACGCCGGGTGGATGACCAGCGACTTGGCGTCTCCGATGTTGGCCAGCAGGCTGAAGAGCTGCACCGAGTTGATGAACTTCCGCCCCGCCTCCCGGCCGCCGCGGATGCCGAAGGTGAGGAGCGCGCTCGCTCCCCGCGGCAGATACTTCCCGGCCAGCGCGTAGTGCGGGCTGCTTTTCAGGCCGGGATGATTCACCCACTCCACCGCACGGTGCTGTTCCAGGAAGCGCGCCACCTCGAGCGCGTTCTCGGAGTGGCGCTGCATGCGCAGGGGCAGCGTCTCCAGCCCCTGCAGGAAGAGGAAGGCGTTGAAGGGCGAAAGACAGGCGCCGGTGTCGCGCAACCCCTGCACCCGCGCCTTCACGATGAAGGCCAGCGCGCCGAAGGTCCCGGTGTAGGAGACGCCGTGGTAGGAAGGATCGGGCTCGACGAAGTCGGGGAAGCGCCCCGAGGCCTTCCAGTCGAACTTGCCGGCGTCGACGATCACCCCGCCGATGGAGGTCCCGTGCCCGCCGATGAACTTGGTGGCGGAGTGCACCACCAGGTCGGCGCCCCACTCGATGGGCCGGCAGAGCGCGGGTGAGGCCGAGGTGTTGTCCACGATCAGCGGCAGGCCGTGCTGGTGCGCGATCTGCGCCAGCCGCTCCAGGTCGGCGATGTCGAGTTTGGGGTTGCCGATGGTCTCGGTGTAGACCGCCCTGGTCTTGGCGTTGATCGCAACTTCCAGCCCCTGGAAGTCGGCGGGATCGGCGAAGCGCACGGTGATGCCCAGCCGCGGCAGGGTGTAGTGGAAGAGGTTGTAGGTGCCGCCGTAGAGCGAGGTGGTGGAGACGATCTCGTCGCCGGCGCGCGCCAGGGTCAGGATGGCCAGCGTCTCCGCCGCCTGGCCCGAGGCCAAGGCCAGCGCGCCTACGCCCCCCTCCAGCGCCGCCACCCGCTTTTCGAAGACGTCGGTGGTGGGGTTCATGATGCGGGTGTAGATGTTCCCGGCCTCCTCCAGCGCGAACAGGCGGGCGGCGTGGTCGGCGCCGTCGAAGACGTAAGAGGTGGTCTGGTAGATGGGCACGGCGCGCGCGCGGGTGGTCGCATCGGGCGCCTGGCCGGCGTGGATGGCGAGGGTGTCGAAGTGCAGTGGAACAGCTTGTTCCGGCATGGTCGGAGGCTCCTCTCGTATGGGGTTTGTGGGGGAAAAAGAAAAACCCACGCGGGCCCTGTCGGGCGCGTGGGTCTTGGAGATCGGAAGGAACTAGAAGCTCAAGCTGCCGTCAGTTCCTACGCCTGCGCCGGAAGACAGGGACACACGTGGCTGCACATACAGCACATTCGCGTGGTCTTCTGGCTCGCGCAGGTCATGAGGTGGACGACTCTACGGGAAGGCCGCGGGGATTGTCAAGCTGCCTCATCCCTTTTGCCGCCGCCCCTCGATGGGAGGGATGCAACTTCTGGTACTTAGGAGTTGACATGATTATTCACTTGCCTGCATATTTATGCAGCAGGCCCGGGAGTCTACGCATCCGGCTGCATGAGTATGTCGAAGCTGGCGCGCCAAAATCTGATCCTGGAGCTGGTCAAGGAGGAGACCCTGCCCAGCCAGGACGAATTGCGCCGCCGCCTCAAGAAGGCGGGGGCGCGGGTCACCCAGGCCACGCTCTCGCGCGACATCAACGAGCTCGGCCTGGTGAAGACGCCCGAAGGCTACACCCTGCCGGGACGCGAGGAAGCCGCCGAGCCGCCCCCGCCCTCCCTCCCCCGCCTGATGCGGGAGTTCGTGCGCGAGGTGCGGCAGGCGCAGAACCTGATCGTGCTCAAGACCACCGCGGGCAGCGCCCAGCCGGTGGCCGCCGCGCTCGACGGCGAGGCTTGGCCCGAGATCGTGGGCACCGTCGCCGGCGATGACACCATCCTGATCGTGGCCCCCGACCTGAAGACCTGCCGCAGACTCGCCGATGGCATCCGAGGGATGATCGCCTGATGCCCTCGCCCACCGCCACCGCCGTAGTCGGCGTGACCGGCTATGCGGGCTTCGAGCTGGCCCGCTTGCTGGCGCGGCACCCCCGCCTCGCGCCGCCCCTGCTGATGACCCGGGAGGCGGCGGAGGCTGCCTCCGCCGACCTGGCTGAGATCTATCCCCAGATCGCGCCCGCCAACGGCAACGGCCGCCTCCATCCCCTGGAGTCTTTTTCCTGGGAGCGGCTGAAGAGCGCAGGCGTGGAGCTGCTGTTTCTCTCCACGCCCCATGAAGTCTCGCGGGCGTGGATCCCGCAGGCGCTCAGCCTGGGACTGCGCGTGGTGGATCTGAGCGCCGCCTGGCGCCTGCGTCAGCCCCAGCATCAGCAGGTGTACGGCTTCGAGGACTCCGACCCGCCGACCGCGGCGCGACTGACCGGCCAGGCAGTCTATGGGCTGAGCGAGCTGAACCGTTCGCGCCTGGCGCAGGCGCAACTAGTGGCCAATCCCGGCTGCTACCCCACCTCCATCATCCTGGCGCTGGCGCCGCTCTTGCAGGCCGGGCTGGTGGACCTGGACAAGGGCATCGTGTGCGACTCCAAGTCCGGGGTCTCGGGTGCGGGCAAGCAGCCCACCGCCAAGACCCACTTCGTGGAGGTGGCCGAGAACCTCTCCGCCTACTCCGTCTTCGCCCACCGCCACACCGGCGAGATCCTGGAGCAGCTCGAGCTCGCGCCTGAGCAACTGACCTTCGTGCCGCACCTGCTGCCCATCCCGCGCGGCATCCTTTCTACCATCTACGTGCAGCTGCGCGAACCGACGGTGGAGGAAGCCCTGCTGAGCTGCTTCCACGACTGCTACCGCGGCTGCGCCTTCGTGCGCATCTTCACCCCGCCGCGGCTGCCGCAGATCCAGTACTCGGTGCGCACGAATTACTGTGACCTCGGCTTCACCCTCGCTCCCGACGGAAAGCGGCTCGTCCTGGTCTCCTGCCTGGACAACCTGATGAAGGGCGCGGCCGGACAGGCGGTGCAGAACATGAACCTGATGTTCGGCTGGGACGAGCAGGAGGGCCTGGCATGAGGATGGTGGTCAAGATCGGGGGCGCGGCGCTCGACCGTCCGGAGCTGCTGGAGCGCTGCGCGCGTGCGGTGGCCGACCTGGCCCGCGAGGGCCACGAGATCGCGGTGGTCCATGGCGGCGGCGGCGCCCTCACTCGCATGCTGGCGCAACTGGGCAAGCAGAGCGAGTTCGTGGACGGCCTGCGCGTCACCGACGCCGAGACCCGCGACGTCGCCCTCATGGTGCTGGCCGGCGGCGTCAACAAGAAGCTGGTGGCTGCGCTGGCCCGCGCCGGGCAACCCGCCCTGGGCTTGTGCGGCGGCGACGGCATGTCCTTCCAGGTGGCCAAGCGCAAGGCCAACGGCCACGATCTGGGCTTCGTGGGCGACGTCTGCGCCACCGACATGCGCTGGCTGCACGCCATCTGGGCGAACGGGGGCGTGCCCGTGATCTCCAGCCTGGGCCTGGGCCCGCAGGGCGAGTACTACAACGTGAACGCCGATCAGATGGCGGCCGCCTGTGCCATCGCCTGCCAGGCCCACGCCCTGGTCTTCCTCACCGACGTTCCCGGCGTGCGCGACGCCGACGGCAGCGTGATCCGCTGGCTCGACACCCAGCAGATCCCCGCGCTGGTCAGCTCCTCCACCGTGAAGGGCGGCATGCTGCCCAAACTGGAAGCCTGCCGTATGGCGCTGTCGCGGGGCGTGGGCCGGGTGCGCATCCTGCCCGCCGCCGACGTGGACGTCCTGCCGCAGTTCTACTTCGCCAGGCTGGAGGCGGGCACCGAGGTCACGGTGCCATGAGCCTGGCCTCCGTCTCACAATCCGAGAACCGGCGGCTGCTGCACACCTACGACCGGCACAAGGTACTGCTGGAGCGCGGCCGCGGCTGCTATCTCTACGACGATCGCGGCCGCAAGTACCTCGACTTCCTCAGTGGCATCGGCGTGAACGCGCTGGGACACGGGCATCCCGCCATCCGCAAGGCGCTGGTGCGCCAGGCGGAAAGCGGCGTGCTCCACACCTCCAACCTCTTCTATCACGAGTACCAGGCCCCGCTGGCCGAGCGCCTGTGCGCCCTTTCCGGCCTGGAGCGCGCCTTCTTCACCAACAGCGGGACGGAAGCGGTGGAGGGCGCGCTGAAGCTGGCGCGGGCCTACGCGCGCATCCCCAGCCGCAACGGCCACTGCCCGGCCTGGCACGTGCTGGCCATGACCAACTCGTTCCACGGCCGCACCTTCGCCGCGCTCTCCGCCACCTGGACCAAGAAGTACCGCGAGCCTTTCGGGCCGCTGGTGCCGGGCGTGCGCTTCGTGCGCTTCAACGACGTGCCGGACCTGGCGCGCAAGATGGATGCGAGCGTCTGCGCGGTCCTGGTGGAACCCATCCAGGGCGAAGGCGGGATCAACGCGGTGACGCCCGAGTTCTTCACGGCCGCCCGTCGCCTCACCCGCAAGCATGGCGCGCTGCTCATCGCCGACGAGATCCAGTGCGGCCTGGGACGCACCGGGCAGTACTTCGCCTACCAGCACTACGGCATCACCCCCGACATCGTGACCATTGCCAAGCCGCTGGCCGCCGGCCTGCCCCTGGGCGCCATCCTCGCCCGCGAGCAGGTGGCCGGCGCTCTGCATCCCGGCATGCACGGCACCACCTTCGGCGGCGGGCCTCTGGCCTGCGCCGTCGCGCTGGCGTTCCTCCAGACCCTGGAGCGCGAGCGCCTGCTGCCCCACGTGCGCGAGATCGGGGCGTACTTCCGCGAGCGGCTGGAGGGGTTGAAAAAGAAGCACGCCACCGTCCGCGAGGTGCGCGGCCTGGGGCTGATGCTGGGCCTGGAGCTGGTGTCAGCCGAGCTGGCCAAGGAAGTCGCCGCGGAGATGCTCCAGCGCGGCGTCATCATCAACCGCACCCACGAGACCGCCCTGCGCTTCCTGCCGCCCTTCATCATCGGGAAGAAGCACGTGGACCACGCCGTGGCCACGCTGGATTCCGCGCTGAAGAAGGCCGAATCGAAAAGGAGGAAGGAACGTTGAGCACCGCACGCGCTAGCATTCGTCTCTCCAGTCTCACCAACCCGGACCTGCTGTCGATGCAGGACCTGAGCCCGGCCGAAGTGAGCGCCATTCTGAACCTGGCCGCCGTGGTCAAGGCGCGGCCGGCGCGCTTCCGCCACGCCCTCGAGGGCAAGCAGATGGTGCTGATGTTCGAGAAGCCCTCGCTGCGCACCCGCCTGACCTTCGAAGCCGGCATGGGCGCGCTGGGCGGGCGCTCGCTGTTCGTCGACCAGACCCACTCCCGCATCGGCGAGCGCGAGTCGCTGGCCGACGTGGCCCGCAACCTGGAGCGCTGGGTGGATGTCATCGTGCTCCGCACCTTCTCCCACCAGACCGTGGTGGAGATGGCCGCGCACGCCTCCATCCCCGTCATCAACGGCTTGAGCGAAGTGGAGCATCCCTGCCAGGCGCTCGCCGACTACCTCACTCTCCAGGAAAAGTTCCGCGACCTGCGGCGCGTGCGCATGGCCTACGTGGGCGACGGTAACAACGTGGCCCATTCCCTGCTGCTGGCGGCGGCCTGCCTGGGCAGCGCCCTGACCGTGGCCACGCCCAAGGGCTACGAGCCCGGCGCCGCCATCGTGCGCGCCGCCCGCGAGTTGGCCGCCGAAACCGGCGCCCGCATCGAGCTCACGCACGATCCCAAGGCCGCGGTGAAGGCCGCCGACGCCGTCTACACCGACGTGTGGGCCAGCATGGGCCAGGAGGCGGAGCAGGAAAAGCGCGCCGCCATCTTCGCCCCCTTCCAGGTCAACGCCAGGCTGATGGCGCTGGCCGCGCCCCACGCCGTCTTCCTGCACTGCCTGCCGGCGCACCGCGGCTCGGAAGTGACCGATGAGGTCATGGACTCGCCGCACTCGGTGGTCTTCGACCAGGCCGAGAACCGCATGCACGTCCAGAAAGCCATCCTGCTGCTCTTGCTGGGCAGCGACAACTCCAAAGGGAGCGCTCATGCCTGAGAAAGTAGTGTTGGCGTATTCCGGAGGGCTCGACACCTCCATCATCATTCCCTGGCTCAAGGAGAACCAGGGCAGCGAGGTCATCGCCATGGTCGCCGACGTCGGCCAGGGCGAGGACCTGGACGCGGTCGCCCAGAAGGCGCGCAAGACCGGCGCCTCCAAGGTCGTGATCGAGGACCTGAAGGAAGACTTCCTTGCCGGCTACGTCTTCCCGGCACTGGCCGCGGGCGCCGTTTACGAGCACAAATACCTGCTTGGGACTTCGCTGGCGCGCCCGGTCATCGCCAAGCGCCAGGTGGAGGTCGCGCTGCGCGAAGGCGCGGGAGCCGTCGCCCACGGCTGCACCGGCAAGGGCAACGACCAGGTGCGCTTCGAGATGGCCTACCAGGCGCTGGCCCCGGAGCTGAAGGTCATCGCGCCCTGGCGGGAGTGGACCATCCAGTCGCGCGAGGATGCCATCGACTACGCCGAGCAGCGCAAGATCCCCATCGCCGCCAGCCGTCAGAAGATCCATAGCCGCGACAAGAACCTCTGGCACCTGAGCCACGAGGGCGGCGAGCTGGAAGACCCCGCCAACGCTCCTCTCGACTCCACCTGGCAGATGACGGTCTCTCCCAAGGACGCTCCCGACCGCGAGGAAGAGGTCGCTATCGGCTTCGAGCAGGGCGTGCCCGTCTCGGTCAACGGCCAGAGCCTGGATCCGGTCAAGCTGGTGGAATTGCTCAACGAGATCGGCGGGCGCAACGCCGTGGGCCGCATCGACCTGGTGGAGAACCGCTTCGTGGGCATCAAGTCGCGCGGCTGCTACGAGACCCCCGGCGGCACGCTGCTCATCGCCGCCCACCGCGAGCTGGAAGCCCTGTGCCTCGACCGCGAGGTGCTGCACTTCAAGCAGCAGATCGCGCTGCGCTACGCCGAGCTGGTCTACTTCGGCATGTGGTTCACGCCGCTGCGCGAGGCCCTCGACGCCTTCGTGCGCGAGACCCAGGCGACCATCAGCGGCACGGTCGCGCTCAAGCTCTACAAGGGCAACGTGGAGGTGGCCGGCCGCACCTCGCCCTACTCGCTCTACCGCACCGACCTCGCCGCCTTCACCATGGGCGACAGCTACGACCAGAAGGACGCCGCCGGCTTCATCCGCATCCTGGGGCTGCCCTCGCGATCGCGCGCCTGGCTGCGCCGCGAGCAGGAGATCCTGCGATGAAGATGTGGTCGGGGAGGTTCCGCCAACCCCTGGACCCCGCCTTCGAGCGCTGGCAGCGGTCGTTTCCCTTCGACCGGCGGCTCCTGGGAGAAGAACTGGCCGCCAGCCGCGCCCATGCCGGGGCGCTTGCCAAGGCGGGCGCGCTCTCGCCCGAGGAGGCGCAGGCCATCCTGGGGGGGCTGGACCAGATCCAGAAGGACGTGGAAGCCGATCCCGCTTTGCTCGACGACCCTTCGGCGGAGGACATTCACCACTTCGTGGAAGAGCAGTTGGTGGCGCGCATCGGCGAGACCGGCTACAAGCTGCACAGCGGACGCAGCCGCAACGAGCAGATCGCGACCTGCCTGCGCCTGTTCACCCGCGGCGGCGTGGACGCCATCCGCGCTGCGCTGGGCGAGTTGATCTCCGCCCTCATCGAGAAGGCGCGCGCCCAGGGCGCGGCCGCCATGCCCGCCTACACCCACCTGCAACGCGCCGAGCCCGTGCTGGTGGCGCACTGGCTGCTGGCCTACGTGGAGATGTTCTTCCGCGACGCCGAGCGCCTGGTTGACTGCCGCAAGCGCGCCAACATCCTGCCCCTGGGCTCGGGCGCGGTGGCCGGTTCCACGCTTCCCCTGGACCGCGCCGCCATGGCGCGCGAATTGGGGTGCGAAGGCGTCAGCGCCAATAGCCTGGACGCTACCTCGGACCGCGACTTCGCTCTCGAGTTCGTCAATGCGCTTTCGCTCGTGGCCCTGCACCTCAGCCGCCTGGCCGAGGAGATGACCCTGTTCGCCACCGCCGAGTACGGGTTCGTGAGTTTGCCCGAGGCCTACTCCACCGGCTCCAGCGCCCTGCCGCAGAAGAAGAACCCCGACTCGATGGAGCTGCTGCGCGCGCAGGTGGGCAAGGTGAGTGGCGCCGCACTCTCTCTGCTGATCTCGATGAAGGGCCTGCCGCTGGCCTACAACAAGGACCTGCAAGAGACCCAGCCGCCGCTCTTCGCCGCTGCCGATGCCATCCGCGAGGCTCTGCCCATCGCCACCGGCTTCGTGCGCCAGGTCGAGTTCGACCACGCGCGCATGCAGCGGGCCGCCGGCTCCGGATTCATGAATGCACTCTCCGCCGCCGATTACCTGGTGCGCCGCGGTGTCCCCTTCCGCCGCGCCCATGCCGTCGTCGGCGAGGCGGTGCGGCTCTGCCTGGAGAGCGGCCGCGAACTCAGTGGCCTCAGCCTGGAAGAATTGCAGCAGCTTCACCCCGAGTTTGGTCCCGACTTCGCCGAGTGCCTGACGCTGGAGGCCGGCCTGGCCGCGCACGACATTCCCGGAGGAACCGCCCCGGCGCGCGTCGCGGCCGCGCTCAAGGTCGCGGAGCAGCGACTGGCGGTGCTCGAGGAGGCGTTCCATGCGCGTGCGTAAGGCTATGCTTCCCGATGCCGAGGCGGTGTGCGCTCTGATCGCGGGCTATTCCGCCGACGGCACTGTGCTGCCACGCTCTCTGGGCGAGGTCTGCGAGAACATCCGCGACTTCACCGTGGTCGAGCACAAGGGGAAGATCATCGGCTGCGCCGCCCTCCACCTCTATGGCCCCCACCTGGCCGAGGTGCGCTCCATCACGGTGGCCCGGGAAGCGCAGGGCCGTGGCGCGGGACGCCGGCTGGTGCGCGCCCTGCTGGCCGAGGCCCAGCGCCACAGCGTCAACAGCGTCTGCTTGTTCACCCGCATTCCCGAGTACTTCGCCGTCTTCGGCTTCAGCGTGGTGAGCCGCGACGACCTTCCCGACAAGCTGCTCAAGGACTGCCTGGCCTGCCCGCGCCTGCACTGCTGCGACGAGACCGCCATGCTGCTGGGTGAGCTACCCGAAGGAAGCGCGCGCTCGCTGCGCGCCCCCGAGCTTGTACAGATCCAATGAGTTCGGAGCGAGCCTCCAAGACTCTCCTTCTGCCCCAGGGATTCCGCTTTGCCGGCATCGCCGCCGGCATCAAGCCCAGCGGCGCGCTCGACCTGGCCCTGGCCGAGGCCCCTGGCGGCGCGACCGCCGCCGCTCTTTTCACCTCCAACCGCGTGGTCGCGGCTCCGCTGGTGGTGGATAAGGAAGTCCTGCGCGGCGGGCGAGTCCGCGGCGTGCTGGTCAACTCCGGCAACGCCAACTGCGCTACCGGCCCCGGCGGCCTGCGCGCCTGCCGCCAGGTCTGCCGGAAGGCCGCAAGCGAGCTGGGCGCTTCGCCTCAGGAGATCTTTCCCTCCTCCACCGGCGTGATCGGCGTTCCCCTGCCCAAGGAGAAGATCCTGGCGGCGCTGCCGGCGCTCTTCGCCGGCCGCGAGGCCTCGCTCGACGGCGCGCGCCGCTTCGCCCAGGCCATCATGACCACCGACACGCGGCCCAAGCTGGCCGCGGTGCGCTTCCGCTGCGGCTCCGCGCGCGCCACCCTGCTGGGCATGGCCAAGGGCGCGGGCATGATCCATCCCAGCCTGGCCACCATGCTGGTCTACCTCTTCACGGATGTGGGCGCCACCCCGGCGCAACTCGAGCGCGCGCTGCGCCAGGCTTGTGGGCGGACCTTCAGCCACATCAGTGTGGATGGCGATACCTCGACCAACGACACCGTGCTCTTGCTGGCCGGCGGCGCCGCCGGCGTCAGGCTGGTTCCCGACCGGGAGAAGGACTTCGGCGCCGCGCTGGAAGAAGTCTGCGCTTCGCTGGCCGCACAGATCGTCGCCGACGGCGAGGGTGTGCAGCATATCGTCACGCTGCACGTGGAGGGAGCGCGCACGCAGAAGGAGGCCGAGCAGGTAGCGCGCGCCATCGTGACCTCGGCGCTGGTGAAGACGGCGTGGGCGGGCGCCGACCCCAACTGGGGAAGGATCCTGGCGGCTGCCGGGCGTTCGGGGGCGGCCCTCGATCCCGCGCGCGTCAGCATCTTCTTTGGCCGCATGCCCGTCTGCCGCCAGGGCGTGGCCTGCGACTTCGACGAGCCTGCCGCCGTCCGCTACCTCCGCCGCCGCGAGTTCGAGGTGCGGGTGGACCTGGGCCGGGGCCGCGCTTCCTGCACCTACCTCACCTGCGACCTGACCGCCGAGTACGTGCGCATCAACGCTGCCTACCGCACCTGAGCTTTGCCCGGATCCCCGGAGGACGGTGCGCCGGAGTAATAGCCGTCCTGGGCCTGCACGACCAGGTCCTTCCCCTTCGCGGTCACCCGGATCCTGTGGTACTCCGCGGTATCCGGGGCACGGTCGGGGGTGTAGCCGAGGTTGTACTGATTGCGCAGCTCCTCTTGGATCTGCTGGTAGACCTGCTCCAGGGGCTCTTTCTTCGAGACCTCGAACATGCGCCCGCCGGTCTCCGCGGCCATGCGCTCAAGGATCTTCTTGCCGTCGGGACGCTCCTCTTCCTGCCGGGGAGAGCGGGGATAGCCTCCGCCGCCGCGGCGTCCTCCCCAGGGGCCGCCCATGCCGCCGCGCTCCCAGCCGCCGCCGTAACCACGGTCATCCTTGAAGAGGATGGCGTACACAATGGTGTTGGAGCGCTGGGCGGTCTCGATGGCGCGCTCCAGGCTGGTCTTGCTGCCTCGGTCCACGCCGTCGGAGAGCACGATCACGGCCTTCCTCCCCTGTTGCTTCTGCATGAGTTCGTCGGAGGCCAGGAAGACCGCGTCATAGAGCAGCGTGCCCGCGCGGTAGGATTGCCCGCGGCCGGCGCCGCCACCCCCGGAACGCGGATACCCGCCTCCGGGATAGCCGCTGCCCCGCGGAGACCTGCCTCCGGGCGAACCCCCGCCCGACCTCGGTTCCGGCTCCAGCGCCGGCGTTTCCAGCAGGTTCAGCGCCTGGTCCAGCTTCTGCCGCGAGTTGGTCAGGTCCTGCAGCAGTTCTACCTCCCGGTCGAAGTGGATAAGGAACGCGTGGTCCTTGTCTTCGCGCAGCACCTGGTCGAAGAACTTCCCGCTGGCCGAGCGCTCCGGCTCAAGGACGCGCCGCTGGCTCAGGCTGGTGTCCACCAGCAAGCCCAGGGTGAGAGGCAGGTCGGTCTCGCGGGAGAAGTAGCGGATGATCTGCGGCCGGCCGTCTTCCTCCAGGGTGAAGTCGTTCTGCCCCAGGTTGTTGACGATCTTGCTGTGCTTGTCGCGCACCGTCACCAGCACGTTGACCACGTTGACGTCCACGGAATAGGTATTGGCCTGCTGGGCGGCGAGCGCTGCTGCAGCCGCGGCCACGCCGGCGAAGACCAGCAGCCGGCGGGGAGAAGCGAGATGGGCGAGAGACATAAGGGCCCCGGGCTCGAGCGGAGATTTGAGGGATCTAACCCACTGGATGCGGGTTTGTCGTGCGGGGTTGCGCCCCTCCGGCTCGAGCGCCCGCTCTGTGCTACAGTGAGCCTCGGACGGGCCCGTAGCTCAGCGGTCAGAGCAGGGGACTCATAATCCCTTGGTCCCAGGTTCGAATCCTGGCGGGCCCACCAATCATCTACGAGGTCCCTCGCAAGAACCGCTCGGAGTTCGCCAAACCACCACAATAGTCTGGACTTCAGGCCTCGTCCGCCGGAGAATGGCTGGCTGCACTCTGGGAGGAGCATTTCAGGAGGCAAGTATGCGCAATCTCGACGCTCCACGGGCCACGATCTTGATGTTGGGTCTCGCCGTCTTGCTGGCGGCGCTGCTCTGCTTGCCGGTGGCGGCCCAGGAGGCCCCGGCGACCTCGTCCTCGGTGGTGGCGGCTGCCCAGGCTAGTCCTTCGCCTGCACCCTATCAGCCTGCTGCCGTAGCCTTTGCCACGCCTCGGCCGGCCGCCGCGGCGGCTTCGTCCAGCGGCCCCGACCCGGATCGCAAGTGGGAGGTCGAATTCCATGGCGGCGGCCTGCTGGCCACCAGCCCTTCGAGCGGCGGCGCCGCCCTGCCCGATCCGGGGGCGCCCTTCACCACCATCGGCGGCGACGCGTCGCGCGCCATCTCCTCCTGGTACTTCGGCGACGGCGCTGCTCTGTACAATCAGTTTGTTTCCGACGCTGCCAATCCCGCCATCACCGACACCATCAACCCGCTGGACCCGGCGCTCAACAGCGAGGTGGTGCACCGGCAGCACGGCGCTGCCTTCGGCGGCCGCCTCTACCGCGAGATCACCCCGCGCTGGGGCGTGGAGCTGAACTTCGACTACAACCTGGGTGAACTGGAGATCAGTGACCGGGGGCTGAGCCAGATCGCCGCCAGCAGCGCCAGTTGGCAAGCGGCGTTCACCCAGTACTTTACCTTCGTCGGGGCGACGGGACTCACGGTCACCTCGACCGCGGCGGTTCACCGCAGCGACGGTCACCAAGCCTTGATCTCGGGCGGCGCGGTGCTCAACCTGAAAACCGAAGGCCGGGCCATCCCCTACCTTACCTTCGGCCTGGGCGTCATCCACAACACTGGCGACATGCCTTTCGCCGCCCTGGTGGGAAACTACCAGTTCACGCTTGGGAACCCGTTCAACGAGACCGACTCGGTGGCGATGCGCTACACCATCAGCGACAATGTCGTCACCGGCTACGTCGGGGCGGGGCTCAAGTACTATGTGACGCCGCACTGGGGCATCCGTATGGATGTCCGCGACTACCTCAGCCCCAACACCATCGACAACTTGGTGGATGCCAGCCCTTCCCACGTAGTGAGCCCCGCGGGTGCTACCGTGTTTACGATCATAACCGGCGGGCAGAGCATCCAGTTCGACAGCAATGAGGCCTTCTTCCCTGGTGCACCCTCCTCGTTGAGCGGCCCTGCCATCACGGGTTTCCGCACCTTCTCCAGCAACGGGGTCCAGCAGCAGATCGGGATCTCGGGAGGAGTTTTCTTCCGCTTCTGATTACGGCTCGGCAGGTCCCGGCCCGCACCGCGTCGGTGCGGGCCTTTTCTTTGGCAGGGACGCAGGCCCCGGCTCAAGAGCAGATAGGAAAAACCGACCCCTCGGGAGCCCAGGGCGGCCCGGCGGCGGGAGAAGCCTCGCCCTCAGGCGGCGACGTGGTCCGCCGCCAGCTCCTCCAGCAACTGCAGCAGCCGGGCGCGCTTTCCGGCGGGGACGTTGACGAACTCCAGCCCCATCCGCTCCTCGTCGGAGTGGCGCACGCGGGCCTTCAGCAGGACCAGGTCTCCGTGGGCCTGGTCATGGTTCTGGAAGCGCAGGTCCAGCTCCGTCCCCACCGGATAGGAGACCGGGACCGCGAGCCCGATGCCCCCGGCGCTGATGTCACAGGCGCGGGCCATCCGGTATTCGCCCTTGGGGCCGTACCGCACGTCGATCTTCGCCGACAACCGGCGGTGCTTGCGTCGCTCGGAATAAGTCCTCATGATCCACCTCCACAGCCGTCCGCCCCGACCTCCAGCCCGGCGGACCTGTCGCGCTCCCGGCGCGATCCTCCAAGACGCAGGCTAAGCCGCGAGCGGATAACCGTCAAGTTACGGGGGTAATGGCGCCGTCCGGGAGCGGAGATATATCGTGCGCGGTATGTGCTTACTTCGGTAACGATGGGGTACGGCGCAAGTTATCAACGTAACTTGCCGACCGCCGGCGTCTGCGCGAGACTGCCCTTAGCAAGGCAGAGATTCCCGGGTAGTAATGTGGAGGTTAACAGCATGCGACGACTGATCAAACAGGAGATGACCTGGAGCTGCTCCGAATGCACCTGGAGCTTCCAGACCTCGCGCCGCGCCAGCACCACCGAGGCCCTGCAGCAGGCGACGTTCTTCTTCAACGCCCACAACTGCCGGCGGCACGCCAAGCCGGAAGCGGGGGTGGGAGAAGCCGTCCAGGTGGCTCCCTTCGAGCTCAAGCTCGACAAGCGGGCCTCCTGATCGGGGCTGGGCTCCGAAGCTGAATCGGGCATGGCTGCCGGCGCGAGCGGCGGGCAGCGCATGCCGGCTGCCCGCCGCAGCCGTGTCTAGAAGTGGAAACCCACCTCCACCGTCTCCGTGCGCGGGGTCACAAAGTGCGTCCCGCTGAAGGTGGAGAGGAAGTTGTAGAGCGCCACCTCGTTGGTCAGGTTGACCACGGTGAAGCGCAGGCTCCACTGGTAGCGGTCCCCGTGGAACAGGTTGTCGTGGCCCACCGCCAGGTCGAACAGGTGGCGGGGCGCGACGCGCGGGGGGTTGTGGTCGTCGTCCTCCGTCCCCGGCGCCGGGATCTGGATGCGCGTGGAGCCGTAGAGCGAGGGCGCGCAGGTCACCAGCGGTGAGGACAAGGTCGGAAAGACGTTCCCGCAGAACAGTCCTGCCTGGATCTGCTGGTCCGCGGTCAGGCCGGTGAGATCGACGGGCGTCACGTTGTCCACCGCGAAGGGCACCGCCCCCGCTACCAGCCCGCTGTCATAGCGCCAGTTGAACGCCACCCACGGACCCCGCTTGCCGATCTGGTACTGCAGGTGCGTGGTCTGCTGGAAGGCCTGGTCGTGGTCGATGCGGAAGACCCCGCTGGGCGGCGAGCTGCCCAGGCCCCCCACCTGCGGGTTGAAGAAGCGCGCGTTCACGTGGCCCAGCACCACGAACGCCGTCAAGCCGTGGAAGTTCGGCAGGCTCAGCCGCGCCGAGACGCCGTCGATCTTCGAGTTGTGCCAGGCGATGGGGAAGAAGATGGGGGTGTTCAGCAGGTCGCTGAAGTCGTAGGCGTTGTGGGTGTACTTCCACAGATAGTCGGCGTCCAGCACCAGGTGTTTGCCGAAGGCCTGCTGGAAGCCGGCGTGAAACTCGTTGCGGTAGCCGGGAGGGATGGCGGCCGCCGAACTC
>Ga0335082_10002669_pt1 | contig 19250 bp, 23 predicted proteins | sample Lox_Sample_41_FD_206718 | JGI IMG/M metagenome (GOLD analysis project Ga0335082, IMG submission 206718) | Soil microbial communities from Loxahatchee National Wildlife Refuge, Florida, United States - Lox_Sample_4.1 | ecosystem: Environmental > Terrestrial > Soil > Wetlands | place: USA...
AGTTGGCAGCCATTTTCGGCGTGGGAAAGATATCTATGCGAAATTTACTACTATCAGCATTCTGCATTGGTTTATTCTTTTTCTTATTTGGTAATAGTTATGCAGCCTCAAAGGAGCAGGATTTGGATAGGGATAAGATCGCTGATTTGCGTGAGCAATGCAGAAAGAGTGCAGAGGAATTTTTTACAGGCCGTTTTGGCTCGGGAATTAGAGATGATGATTTCGGGCAGCGAATTGATACGTATACAAACCACTATAACGAGAAGCTGGATAAATGTTTTATTTTAATAGATACAGTCATAATCCCTAATTATAAAATATTTCGCACGTTAAGCGCAAAAACGTTATTAGACATTTATAAAGATACGTATTATGGTTCTTACGGCATCGCGAGGAACGGTTCAGTGAATCTGTGTGAGATGTTAAAACAAGAATGTCATTCAGAAGCGGAATGGTATGCGCTTGTGAAACCGTATATGGAAGAATAATTTCCCAAGGTTGGGCAGCTTTCGGCTATTCGTCAGTTTCCTCCTCCGATGACACGATGGTCCATTCCTCCCTCATAAGTTCCCACGCCGTCAAGAACGCCTGATCTGGGGCATATCCCTGCTTCTCCAAGTCCTGCCTCAACTGTACTCTGCCTTCGTGAGTCATCCCCGCCGTTTGCTGAAGTATTCTCTCCAGTTCTCCGGTCTTCTCAAGCTCCCGGCACGTTTTCGGTTTGTACTTCCACCAGTGCTCTCGGGCTATCTCCAACAGCCCTTTCACGCTTTCCTCTTGCAGTGGCGACATTGCATTTCACTCCAGTTATTATTCCATCAGGTTTCCCCTGATTTTGTGAACAACTGTGCGGTTTGAGAATTGCCTGCAACAATACCCAAAAAATACCTCGAAGTTGAACTTTACTTTGCAATTATTGTATGCTATATTATACTTAAGTATTAGAAGTCTGCTTGATACCACCCACTTAATTACAACAAAATCCGGCCCGGTTTTTTCTGCTTTAAAAATCGAAATCCGCATATAGGCTCTCTGGCCTTCGCGTTACTTTAAGGAGGAACCCACTATGGTTAAAGTTTGGATAATGGTGCTATTATTTATTGTATCTGTAAAGTCGTCGTCATTTGGTGAGGGATTTTGGGCAGTAGATTGGCAAGATGGAGCAACACAACAAGAAAGGCATCATGAAAAGATCTCGCATGACGAGGAATATCAGTTTATCATTGATAACATTCCATGTCATGTTACGAAAGCAACGCTCAATAAATTAAATAATGGATCGATAATTGAAGTAAGAGATTTATGGTGTCTGGTTGCAAACGGTAAATCTATCAGTGTAAGTGTAGGTTACGATGTTAGAAGCAAAGACTGTGCGAAGAGCGGTCAACTGGTTATTCAAGAGAACGATAAACAATTTATACCGTTTCTTTCCGTAATCTGCAAATGAGGTTTATAAATGACATTCATCCTCGATTAAGAACGGTGCAGAGTATTTATGTCCTAACAGTCTGCCCACTTTATGATGATCAACACCTGCCTGAACAAGCCTTGTCACAGAGGTATGGGAAGATCATGGAACCTGTAATGTGCCACCTTGAACCACCTTCGCATTTCAGCAGCTATATGGGAATCTATCAGAACATTTCTGCCGTCCCGTTCTCCGTTCCTTTCACGGGAATGACATGATCGGACTTGATTGATCTAAATTTGCAGCTTGCGCTTCGTGCTCCAAGACCTGTTCATTGAAGGACCGGATGTATTTACCCGAGTAACGTAATTTTGCACCTTTCCCACCACGCTAAAGGCGAAAAATTTTCTTTGGAAAGAATAGTTCCCTGAGCTTAGCAGGCTAATTTTTGGATATTGACAGTATTTGATATCCACGTTACAATAACAACGCAATTCTGCTGTCCTACATGAGGAATATTCCAGCCGAAATCCATCAGCTGTGCGAAAAGATCTCGACGATTCAGGTAATGAGAAACTCGAAGCAATGCTTCTGACCATGCAGAAAGACATAGAGGGGGACAGGACATTGAAAGACCTCGGAGCGCGTTAGTTCATTGGGGCAAGCGGCAGCGATTTCCGACCCGTCATGAGTATGCAGAGGATAAGCGAGCCATCAGCCTGAACCCTCGTATCCGGGAAGATGCCCATTTAAGATGAAGAAGAAGATCATCATAGTCCTGAGTGTCGTTTCCCTGCTCTTGCTTCTGGGCGGTGTTTACCTCATCAAAGCGATCGATACCAACGCATCAAAGTTCAATCAAATAATCATGTTCCATCAAGTTGAGATACTGAGAGAGAACCTCCTGCTCAATATCCGTTTGGTAGAAGCGGATCTGTATTCGCAAAGCACTGACCGGCCCGAGAGCGGCGATGCGGTCGAGAGCCATGTAATTGATCTGGGGGAAACGATCAACACCTGTTTTAACTGTCATCATGCGGAGAGCGTGCTGGAGCGTCTCCATGATTTGCGTCATCAGATCGATCAATATGGTTATGCGGTTAACAAGGTATTGAGCGCCAAGTCGGATGCTGGCCGTTTCTTGGCTGAACAGGAAAGAGCCCATCTTATCGGCGATTCTCTCATCAACAAAGTCAATACCATGATCGTCATGACCAGCAAGAGGCTCATTGATCGGACTGAAACAGCCAAACGGCAATTGCATCAGGCCAGAATCTACCTGATTATGCTTGTTGCCACAGGTCCCATACTGGTCGCAGTATTGGCCGTCACGGTGATTAGGGGCGTCACGGGACCGATTCAGGCTCTCCTCGATGCAACGAGAAAATTGAAGGCGGGTAATCTGGAGCATCGGGTCGAAGGGCTGCGGGATGAGTTCGGCGAGCTGGCGGTAGGATTTAATGCGATGGCGAGTTCGCTGAAAGAACAGGTAAAAAAAATAGAGGAGAGCGAGAAACGCTACCGTCTATTGTTCGAGAGCGCCGCAGATGCCATCTTTATCCTGGAGGGAGAGGGAGAACAATTGGGTAAAATCGTAGCTGCCAATAAGGCGGCTATAGCGATGCACGGCTACCCCCTTGATGAACTGCTGACATTAAACATAAGAGACATTGATACTCCTGATGAAGCGGCCAGAGTATCGGGCCGGTTACGGCGCATATTCAGCGGAGAGTGGATCAAGATGGAGGTCAATCATATAAGGAAAGACGGAACGGTGTTCCCCGTTGAGGTAAACGCAGGCCTGTACGAATTTGATAACCATAGATATATTCTCGCGATTGATCGCGACGTCAGTGAGCGGAAACAGGCGGAGGAAACACTGCGACGGACTGAACAGCTCAAGGTTGCGGGAGAGCTGGCGACGGGACTTGCGCACGAAATCAAGAATCCCCTTGCCGGCATCAAGGCGTCGATCGAGATCCTTTCCATGGCACGGTACCTGCCGGAAGAGGATAAAAGCATTCTCGTGCAAGTGATCGGAGAGATCAAGCGAATAGAAATGTTAATTAAGGGTCTTCTCAATTTTGCTAGACCCTCTCGGCCCCAATTCGACGATATCGACGTGAACGCCGTCCTTGACGCCGTAGCAGACCTCGTGCTGCAGAACCCGTCCCATGCCTCAGGGGCCTCGCGCGGCATTGCGATCGTGAGGGATTTCGACTACCATCTTCCGATAATCACCGCCGATCCAATGAAATTGAAGCAGGTATTCATGAACCTGCTCTTGAATGCCGTTGACGCCATGCATGACGTCGGCACCCTGGTCATGAAAACCCGGTTCGACGCAGCGGCTCACGCTGTACAGATTGAGATATCCAATACCGGCAGGGAAATAGACACTGCGGTGATGGCCAAGATCTTCCAGCCTTTTTTCACGACTAAGCCGAAGGGGACGGGGTTGGGGCTGGCGATTTCAAAACGGCTGATCGAGGATCACGGAGGAAGGATCGGCATTGCACCTAACCCCGGAGGAGGGGCCGTTTTTAAAATAATTCTGCCCGTAAGCCAGTCCGAAAGGGTGCACTCGTTCTGAAAGGCAAAGGCCGTAAAACCCCGTCTCTTCAGGGCGGGGAGGATGTCAGATGTAGCCTTCACTGCGGATTCATCAGGAAGGCATCTCCCGAATTGTCTCCATTGGATACGAGCACCCTTCTGCCCTCGATCTTCAATCTTCCTTCGGCAAAAAGCTGGATTGCGCGTGAGTATATCTTGTGCTCCTGTTTGAGGATGCGTTCAGACAGGCTGTCTTCGGTATCACTGTCCAGGACCGGCACTACAGCCTGGATGATGATCGGACCCGTGTCCATACCTTCATCCACAAAATGTACGGTGCAACCCGAGAATTTGACTCCGTGATTCAATGCTTTCTTCTGCACGTGGAGACCGGGGAAGGCCGGCAGGAGAGAGGGATGAATGTTCAGAATACGATTGGGGAAGGCCGTTATCAAAACGGGTGTGATAATGCGCATGAATCCTGCCAGGCAGACGAGGTCCACATTCCGTTCCCGCAGTTCCTTTACCAGCAGAGCGTCATATTCCTCCCGCTTGTCCTTATAACCTTTTGCGATCACCGGTACGGCCGGGATGTTATGCTTGCGCGCGCGCTCCAAGGCATAAGCGTCTGCCTGGTCGCTAATGACGACAACGAGCTCGGAAGAGAGCAGACCTTTTTCTATGTTGTCGATGATCGCCTGGAGGTTCGACCCCCGGCCGGAGACAAGGACGGCGATTCGCACTTTTTTCATGTCGGAATCCTTTTTACCATAGGGACACAGAGGGCGCGGCGATCGTCAGATTTAAGATTCCAAGAAAGGATATAGCCGTTGCTTTCTCTGAGCACTTTGTGTGAAAAACGTCTCATACATATACCACAATCTGTTTCCCTTTGACGATTTCGCCGATAAGGAATGCCTTCTCACCTAGCTTCTTTGCTCGCCTCATCACTGCTTCTGCCTGTTTTGCAGGCACGGCGAGGATCATTCCGATACCCATGTTGAAGTCGCGGTACATTTCATTATCGTCAACAGCGGCCTTCTTCTGGATCAGGTTGAAGATGGGATGTGCGTCCCAGGTTCCTTTGTGGATCAATGCCTGTGCTCCTTTCGGGAGCATGCGCGGCGTGTTCTCGGTGATTCCACCGCCAGTGATGTGCGCCATGCCACGGATATCAAACTCCTTCAGGAGTGCTATTATCGCTTTCGCGTAGATCCTCGTGGGAGCGAGCAGCACCTCACCGAGCGGCCTCCCGAGTTCCGGCAGAATGTCGTTCACTGTATACCCCGAAGCATCGAGTAGAACTTTGCGTACAAGGGAGTAGCCGTTGCTGTGCAGGCCTGATGATGCGAGGCCAATGAGCCTGTCGCCGTGCTTGATCTTCGAACCATCAATGATCTTCCTTTTCTCCACCACCCCGACGGCAAAGCCTGCCAGATCGTATTCATCCTCTCCGTAGAACGACGGCATCTCGGCCGTTTCACCACCGATGAGCGCGCAGCCCGATTGCCTGCAGCCCGCTGCGATGCCTTTGACGATATCAGCATGCTCCTGCGGTTTGAGCCTGCCTGTGGCGAAATAGTCGAGAAAGAAGAGCGGCTCTGCGCCTTGGACGATGATGTCGTTCACGCACATTGCAACTAGGTCGATGCCCACGGTGCCGTGCTGCTTCGTGAGGAAGGCGATCTTGAGCTTCGTACCAACGCCGTCGGTGCCGGAGACGAGGACCGGTTCTTTGTATTTCTTAAGCGCGAAGAGCCCGCCGAATCCGCCGATGTGCGTCATGACCTCGGGCCTGAACGTGGATTTTACGTACGGTTTTATCTTCTGCACGAAGAGGTCTCCAGCGTCGATATCAACGCCCGCGTCTTTGTAAGTGATGGTCATACCGTATCCCCTCTGAAATTTTTCACGATAGTACCTGTAACTCCAGATGATGTCAATATGTTTTAAGGCATGAGAATGCAGGATTGGTCATGACGGACGCGCAAGAGGTTCACTACAGCTATTTGACTTTGCTCTGTATGTCCCGCAGGGTGGAGTTGTTCAGGAGCTTCATAAACTGTGCATTGGACATGAGCGCAGCGACATCGCCGGAATTTACGGCCTTCATCACTTCGGGGTTTTCCAGGAGCTTCTGAAATTCGGGGTCGTCTTGGAGTGATTGGATCATGCTCATGATTTCCTTGTCGCTCATCATCTTTTCCTGGAGGGAGCGTATTTCGTCACTTGACTGTGACACGACATCCTTATTTGCTCCAGAGCCAGCAGATTTTGCACGGATAACGCTTATCTTCGATTCTTCGAGCTTGATCATGCCGAGGCTATCGGATTTGATCGTGTATACTCCCCCTGTCAGAGACAGTACCTCACCCCTAATGATACTGCCGTCGATCAGCTCTATCACTCTCGCCTCGCCAGCATTGGCAGTGACAGCTGAAGTAAGCAGGATCAGGCTTAAGGACGTGAACACGACAAATGTCTTCATAGTGCCTCCAATAAGCGTAATGGTTCGGACCAATGATTAAAGATATGACAATTATCGTTCTCTGTCAAGATGACTTCACTGCGCATACTGGCAACATGCCCATGGAATTGCGGCACCATAATTAAGAAGAACGATGAAGATCGCAAACGACATATGCAGCGTCGATTGCCTCATCAGAACGCTTATCACGGCGTACATAGGAGTGATCACTTCACTAATGGCGAAGGATTTCTGCATGACCGAAGAAGGGAACTCGGTAACGTTGAAGGGAACTGGGAGACGTTCAAATAGGCATTGTCCCAGAGCGGCAGGCATATCTGCACTTTTTTGTTGAAGAAGGAGAGTACAGACGGCGTCTATATTTCGGCCGTGGAACTGTCAGATGGACTCAAAGGCATGGATTTTAAGGGTCTCACCACGCCCCGGCGGGTCAACGTCGGACTGCTCCAGAAGGACGAAGAAACCACTACTGAAGTTCTGTTCATCTAAAAAGGAGCGGTTGGCTTTTTACCGGGACATTGAACGGCTTCTCTATCGATCTTTTGTGTTACTCCATGAGTTTTACGGTCTTCTTCGGGATATTATGATCAGACCGGATGATAACGTGAATGCTGAATTCTTTTTTTAGTATTCCTACATTGGATCGTTTTTGGCCGATAGAAGCATCTATATCACTGGGATTGACCAGGATCACTGCTTTATGCTCAAGGAATACCTTGCCCGTTAAGACGGCACGCATCTTATCCAAAAATATCGAAGATTCCACGTGCTGCCTGAATGAAGGGTGGTAAGGCCCGGCAACGATGGTGCCTGGTTTCCGCAATTCCTCCGTAGGCTGTAGCCCGATCCTGATCACCTTGATTCCGTTCTGCTCAAATCTGGTAAGCGCGTCCCGGCAGAGAGATACCGTTTCATCAAACGAAAGCGGTACGTACCGGCCTGTATGGTAGAGCTCTTCCAGGGGGGTATCCTTGATCACGATCGTGGGATAGAGGCGCACAAAGTCAGGCTTGAGCGCGATTGTCTTATTGACCGTATTCAAAAAACCGTGCGCTGAATCGCCCGGCAGACCGGGCATCAACTGCAGGCCGACCGTGAAGTTGTATTTCCCGAGCAATGTTACCGCATTCACCGTATCGGCTTCGGTATGGCCCCGACCGGAGAGCATGAGCACGCGGTCATCCATGGACTGAGCGCCGAGTTCTATGGTTTCGACATGATATTCATTGAGGAGATCGAGGACTTCTCTGCTGATGCAGTCCGGTCTCGTGGAGAGTCGAATGCTTCTGATCCGGCCTGATCGAATGAAAGGGCGAACTGCTTCCAGAAAAGCCTTTTGTGTGTCCTGCGGTAAGGCTGTGAAGCTTCCACCGTAAAAGGCTATTTGCGCAGGGTTATCGGACCTGTCGTTCCTGAGATATCCATTTATCTTCTGCGGAAGCCGGGTCGCGTCCGGGATCTCATGCTGTCCCGTGATTTTCTTTTGATTGCAGAATATGCACTGGTGAGGACAGCCTGAGTGGGGGATAAAGAAGGGGATGATCATGCTCACGGTGCTCGCAGGGTAAATTGAAAATTAGTGGACAGTATTACCAGATTTTTTGTGGTGTTGCGTATGCATAGTGTCGTCGACGCAACCTATGATGAGGGAACGTCCTCTGTCAGTCGCACTATCGCTTCCTTTGCAGCACGCTGTTCTGCTTCTTTCTTGTTCCTGCCGATACCGCGGCCGCTTACTTGGCCCTTGATCAACACTTCGACTTCAAACTGCTTTTGGTGGTCGGGGCCGGACTCGGACACGACCCTGTATTCCGGGAGCTGTCTGAGAAGCTCCTGGCAAAGTTCCTGGAGTTTCGTTTTGTGGTCGAGGGTGCCGCGCGAGGCGCAGGTCTTCTGGATTATGTTTTCGAAGAACCTGATGACGAACGCTTCGGCCGATGCCTTCCCTGAGTCGAGGTAGATGGAGGCAATGAGCGCTTCGAGGCAGTTCGCGAGCAGAGAGCCCTTGTCTCTGCCGCCGGTCTGTTCTTCTCCCCGGCCGAGCAGGATATATCTGCCAATTCCTATCGCGCGGGCGATTTCGGCGAGGGCAGGTTCGCTCACAACGGCTGCCCTGAGCCTCGACAGATCTCCTTCAGTCGAGTCAGGGCAGGTCGTCATGAGATACTCGCTCACCACGAGATTAAGGACGGCGTCCCCGAGGAACTCCATCCGTTCGTTGTGATAGGGGACTCTGTTTTCATTTGCATAGGACTTGTGCGTCAGGGCTCGCTCAAGGAGTTCGGTGTTGCTGAACGTGTAAGCGATTCGTTGCTGAATGTCCGCAAGGAGAGGCATATTACTTGCGGGATCGTCCGAAGACCAGACAAGCGTTCGTACCGCCGAATCCGAAGGAGTTCGACATGGCAACATCTACCTGTACTTTCCTCGCGTTTTTCGGGATGTAGTCCAGATCGCATTCCGGATCGGGATTATCGAGATTAATCGTCGGCGGCAGAATCCCGCGGTCCAGGGCAAGAATAGAGATGACAGCCTCTACTCCGCCGGCTGCGCCGAGTAGATGACCCGTCATGGATTTTGTAGAGCTGACCGGGATCTTATAGGCATAATTGCCGAACACGGTTTTGATGGCAATGCTTTCGAGCTCGTCTCCGAACTTGGTGGAGGTTCCGTGGGCATTAATGTAGCCCATTTCAGTTGGAGCGATGCCTGCGTCCTGGATCGCCATCTTCATGCAACGCGCAGCACCTTCGCCATTTGGAGCTGGTGCTGTTATATGATAGGCGTCACCCGAGGCTCCGTAACCAAGCACCTCTGCATAGATGCGGGCACCTCGCTTCACGGCGGATTCCATTTCCTCGAGAATGACGACACCGGAGCCCTCGCCCATGATGAACCCGTCTCGTTCAACATCGAAGGGACGGCTTGCGCGCTGTGGCTCATTGTTCCGTGTTGACAGCGCCTTCATGGCGTTGAATCCGCCGACGCCGAGGGGACAGATGCATGATTCCGTGCCGCCGGCGATCATTGCATCAGCATCGCCGCGCTGGATCCACTTGAAAGCATCACCAATGGAATGGGTCCCTGTAGCACAGGCCGTAACCACACATATGTTGGGCCCCTTGGCGCCGTACCGCATGGAGACATGTCCAGCGGCCTCATTTACGATGAGCATGGGGATGAAGAAGGGCGTTATCTTGCGGATACCGCGCTCGAGATAGATCTTGTGGTATTTTTCGATGGCCGGAAGTCCGCCCATACCGGCGCTTACGATAACACCCACGCGATCAGCGTTCTCCGGTGTAATCTTGAGCCCAGACATATCCATGGCCATCTGGCTTGCGGCGATCGCTAGATGAATGAAACGATCCATTTTTTTGATCTCTTTCAGCTCGATGTATTTCTCGGGCTCAAAGCCGTGGATCTCTCCAGCAATCTGCGTCGGAATGGTCTTGTCATCGAACTGTGTTATAGGGCCGATGCCGGACTTGCCGTTAATCAGGCCATCCCAGCTTGCTTCCGTATTGAGGCCGACCGGGGTGATCATCCCGACACCGGTGACAACAACTCTTCTTTTCAAAAGAGGGTACCTCCTGCTTAATAAATCCGAAAAGCCAAAAAACCCGTTCCCGCACCGGCGTGAGAGGTCTTCTGGCTTTTGGAATTGCGTGTGTGGATGCTATTTTTACTGCGCGTTATGACCGACGTTATTTGGACTTTGCCTTGATATAGTCGATTGCGTTCTGTACGGTCGCAATCTTTTCGGCGTCCTCATCGGGAATCTCCACGCCGAACTCTTCCTCGAGGGCCATCACGAGCTCCACTGTATCGAGTGAATCAGCGCCGAGGTCGTTGACGAATGATGATTCGGGTTTCACATCACCTTCGGGCACGCCGAGTTGCTCAGAAATGATCTTTTTTACTTTTACGTCTAAATCTGCCATAGTTATCCTCCTGTGGTTATATTCTCTGCGCAAAATCGTGTTTTCTTGAATGTTGAACGTTGACGCGTGAATATTAATTTACATGTACATTCCGCCGTTCACGTGGATTACCTGGCCGGAAATGTACGACGCCCACGGTGAAGCGAGGAATCGCACCGCGTTCGCCACGTCCTCGGGCGTACCGAGCTTGCCCATGGGGATCTGTTTTGAGAGCTCGGTCCTCACGTTATCGGAAAGGGCCTGTGTCATGGCCGTGTCGATGAAGCCCGGCGCAACAGCGTTCGCCGTGATGCCACGGTTCGCGTATTCCCGAGCAATGGTCTTGGTAAGGCCGATAAGTCCCGCTTTGGACGCCACGTAATTCGCCTGTCCGGCATTGCCCATGGCGCCGACGATCGAGGCGATGTTGATGATTGTGCCCCCGCGCTGCTTGGTCATATGTTTAAGCGCCGCCTTGGTGCAGTTGAACGCACCCTTGAGGTTAATGCTGAGCACCAGGTCCCAGTCCTCTTCCTTCATCCGAAGGATGAGCCCGTCCCTCGTGATCCCGGCGTTGTTCACAAGGATGTCGATTCTGCCGAGCTTCTCGACGACCTGGTCTACCATGGCCGTGACTTCGGCTGACGCCGCAACGTTGGCCTTGAGCGCCATGGATTTTCTGCCCTTGGCTTCGATGTCCGAAGCCGTCTTCTGCGCGGCATCGAGGTTCACGTCACAGATGGCGACATCGGCACCGTCGGTTGCGAGTGCGAGCGCAATTTCCCTGCCGATGCCCTGTGCTGCGCCAGTAACGAGTGCTATCTTCCCCGATAAGATCATTGATCTCCCCAAAATAAATTCAAACAGATTCTTCGTCTCGCAGAGGCGTAAAGCTTGCAAAAACCTCAATTCTTGAATTCTTCCCGTGGTTCCTTTACGTCTTTGCGAGAGACTGTGTTTTACATTCCCAGCGCGTCGAGGGTTGCGCTCATGCTCTTCTGATCTTCGACGTTCAGGACTTTTGCGTCCTTGGCTATGCGCCTCACGAGGCCCGAGAGCACCTTGCCTGGCCCGATCTCAATAAAGGTATCGAAGCCGTCTGATGCCATGTTCTTGATTGAATCTTCCCAATAGAGCGGGGAGCTGATTTGTCTGACGAGCGACGGCCTGAGCTCCGACGCCATACGCAAAAACTTCGCGTCCGCGTTGTTGACGACCGGCATGCGAAGATCGCTGATATCCACTTTTTCCAGATCTTGTGCGAGCCGTTGACCGGCCTGCCTCATCATACTGCAGTGTGACGGAACGCTCACAGCGAGGGGAATAACTTTTTTTGCCCCTGCCCCCTTTGCCAGTTCCATGGCCCTTTCTACTGCTTTTTTCTCACCGGCGATCACAATCTGTCCGGGGGAGTTGTAATTGGCAGGGGCAACTATACCATTTTTGGCTGCTTCATGGCAAGTTTTTTCTACGTCCTCCCGCTCCATGCCCAGGATGGCCGCCATGAGCCCTGTTCCCTCAGGAACTGCCTCCTGCATATACCGGCCGCGTTTCTGGACGAGCGCGACGGCGTCCTTGAGCCCGAAGCCGCCGGCCGCGGTTATCGCCGTATACTCGCCGAGGCTGTGACCAGCTGCAGCGCTTGCTGTGAGGCCGCGTCGTTCAAGAGGACGAAGGATGGCTATGCTCGCGGCAAGAATAGCCGGCTGCGTGTTCTCCGTGAGATTCAACTTTTCCACAGGGCCGTTCAGGCAGAGGTGTACAAGATCGTATCCGAGCGCCGAGCTCGCTATCTCGAAGACATCTCTGGATTCTGCAAAATTTTCAAAGAACTCCTTGGCCATGCCCGCGTACTGCGAACCCTGACCTGGAAAGATGAAGGCGATTTTCATGTTATACTCGTAGTTCCCTGATTTTCTTGATCATGATCGGAACGACTTCATGGACATCACCAACGATGCCATAGGTAGCGACGTTAAAGATAGGCGCGTCGGGATCCTTATTGATGGCAACGATCACATCCGAAGACTGCATCCCGGCGACATGCTGGATCGCGCCAGAAATGCCGCAGGCAATGTAGAGCTTGGGGCAAACGGTCTTTCCGGTCTGACCCACCTGGTGAGAGTAGGGGATCCATCCCTCATCGACTGCACCCCTGGTTGCCGCAACAGCGCCCCCGAGCGCTTTCGCCAACTCCTCAATCATCTGGAAATTCTTGGCGCCGCCGAGTCCGCGCCCGCCGGCCACGATTATGTCTGCCTCGCAAATATTCACAGTTTCGCTCAGTTCTTCAATGGTCTTGATGACCCTCGTGCGAAGGTTGCCGGAATGCGTGTACCTAACCTCGACGATGTCGCCGGTCCGGGAGTCATTGCGGGGTGCAGGTTTCATAACCTTGTGCCTGACCGTTGCCATTTGGGGGCGGTGATTTGGTGCCACAATGGTGGCCATGATATTTCCGCCGAACGCCGGACGGGTCTGGTGCAGGTGCCCGCTTTCAGTGTCGATATCGAGCACCGTACAGTCGGCGGTTAGGCCGGTGTGAAGCGCAGAAGCGACTTTGGGAAAGAATGACCGGCCGATGGCCGTTGCGCCTGCAAGAATGATTTCCGGCTTGTGCTGCTTTGCGAGCGTCATCAGAATCGCGGCGTAGGAATCATCGTTGAAGTCCTTGAGCCCTGGGTCGTCGGCGATGTATACGATGTCCGCTCCGTATGCGATGAGCTCTTTTGCCTTATCCTTGATGCCATGGCCGATGAAAATGGCAGAAAGCTTGGTTTTCTTCTTATCAGCTAGCTTTCTGCCTTCCCCAAGAAGTTCAAGCGCAACAGTGGCAACGCTGCCCTTATGCTGCTCAGCAAAGACCCATACACCCTTGTATGCAGAGAGGTCGGAGGCAGGCGCAGCGGCCTCTTCCATTCTTTCTATTGCCTTGAACTCGCAGGCTTCGACGCATGCACCGCACATGGTGCAGGCCTCGGTGATGAAGGCCCTGCCGTCGCGCATCTCGATTGCTCCGAAGGGGCACGCAGTGACGCATGTCTCGCAGCCGGTACATTTTTCGGGTATGACTTTTACGCTCACAGGGGACTCCTTAAAATCAAGTCAGATCAGATTGGAAACTGTAAGGTGGAAAATGAAGGCGATCGCATTACTGATTTATAATCTTCAATGTCCATTCCGGCATTCACAGAGTGCCGGGGCTATATTAATGATTGCTCCTTCAGTTTCTTGACGACGGTTGCAACCTGATCTTCAATGCTGCCGGTTAGGATCTCACGCTGGCCGCGAGGGGCAGGTGGAAAGATTTTTACGACCTTCGTAGGGGAACCCTTGAGACCGATCATATTCTCGTCCGCATCGATGTCTTTTGCCGTCAGGGTCGTGACCTTGAGGCTTTTGGCCCTCATCTTTCCTTTGAGTGAGGGCAACCGGGGCTGGTTAATCTCCTTCACCACCGTGATGAGTGCGGGAAGAGATGTCTCGACGACGTCATAGCCCTCGTCCATCATGCGCTCTGCCGTCATTTTACCGTCTTCGACCTTCTCAATCTTCCTTATGTAAGCGACGAAAGGGATCCCGAGCATGTCCGCGGTCTCCGGACCTACCTGTGCAGTGTCTCCGTCTATGGCCTGTTTGCCTGCGATCACTAGGTCGAAATTCCCGATTTTCTTGATGCCCTTCGCGAGGGTGTACGACGTAGCCCAGGTATCGGCACCGGCAAAGGCACGGTCAGACAGGAGCACAACATCGTCTACACCCATGGCTACGGTTTCCTTGAGCGCCTCGGCAGCCTGGGGCGGCCCCATGGTCACGGCTGTAACCTTGCCACCGAGCTGTTCGCGCAGGCGGAGCGCCTCTTCGATTGCGTACATATCAAACGGGTTTACGATGCTCGGGACGCCATCACGGATCAAAGTGTTTGTCTCTCTATTGATCTTCACTTCCGATGTGTCCGGGACCTGTTTGACCAAAACGATAATGTTCATTTTCTATAGCTCTCCAAACGTGGGCAGTCACTCGGGGCTGCCTCTCTATCCGTCCTCTTTTTCCCGCATCTTATTTCTGTCTCGACGCTTCCTTGATCATGTCGAGGGCAATAACGTTCCGCTGGATCTGGTTCGTGCCCTCATAGATCTGAAGGATCTTGGCATCGCGCATCATCTTCTCAACAGGATATTCCTTCATGTAGCCCGAGCCGCCCATGACCTGTACCGCGTCCGTGGTCACTTTCATGGCTACATCCGTCGCGAAAAGCTTGGCCATGGCCGAAGCCCGGGAGAAGTCCTTAGCGCCGCTGTCGATATACCGCGAGACCGAGTAAATGAGCGATCGTGCCGCTTCGGTCATGGTCTGCATGTCGGCAAGCATGTGTTGGACGGCCTGGAACGAGGTGACGGGCTGGCCGAACTGGACCCGGTGCCTGGCGAATCGGATCGCCTCGTCGATGGCGCCCTGCGCCACACCGACGCCCTGGGCTCCCACACCAGTCCGCGAACTATCGAGGGTCTTCATGGCAACGATGAACCCCATGCCTTCTTTGGCGATAAGGTTGTCCTTCGGGATGCGGCAGTCATTGAAGATGAGCTCGGTGGTGGATGAGGCGCGGATGCCCATTTTATTTTCCTTCTTGCCGAACGTGAAACCGGGCGTTCCTTTTTCGACAATGAAAGCCGACGCACCGCGGGCACCTTTGGACTTGTCCGTTATGGCGATGACGGTATAAACATCTGCTTCTCCGCCGTTCGTGATCCACTGCTTGGTGCCATTGATAACGTATTCATTGCCATCGAGTTTGGCCGTGGTCTGAATGCCGCTAGCGTCGCTTCCTGCGTTCGCTTCAGTAAGGCCAAAGGCCACGAGCTTCTTGCCGACGGCGATATCCGGGAGGTATTTTTTCTTCTGAACATCGGATCCGTAGAGAAGAATGGGATAGGAGCCGAGGGCGTTGGCAGCGTAACTGGTAGAAACGCCAACACAGGCCTTGGACAGCTCTTCGACGGTGATGCAGAGTTCGAGGCTCTTTTTCCCCAAGCCGCCGTACTCTTCGGGAATGTAGATGCCGAAGAGGTCTGCCTGGGCGATGGCCTTCATGATGTCTGTGGGAAACTTGTTCTGCTCATCCAATTCGGCACGCACCGGCACGATCTTTTCAACGGCGATCTGTCTGGCGAGATCCCGAATCATTATCTGTTCTTCTGTCAGCAGGTAGTCCATTGGTCCTCCATGTTCCATTTGTGAAAAAAAATCTCAAAGCAATCAGAGATGCGCTTTGTTCGTCACCACCGTACCAGGGCCGATGCCCAGGTAAGACCCCCTCCAAAAGCCTCGAACAGGAGAAGGTGGTTTTCTTTTATTCTGCCATTGCGGACCGCTTCATCAAGGGCCATGGGGATAGAGGCCGCCGATGTGTTGCCATATTTAGGAAGATTGAGGACCACCTTGTCCATGGGCATATTCAGGCGTTGTGCCATCGCCTGGATGATCCTGAGGTTCGCCTGATGCGGAACAAGGTAGTCGATCTCTTCCGGCTTCACCTTGTTATGCTCGAGAGTCTCCTGCACCACTCCCTCGAGCGCCCTCACAGCAGCCTTGAAGGTCTCATTACCCTTCATTTTGACAAAGTGCATGCGTTTACGGATTGTATCATGCGACGCAGGGTGCTGGGCGCCGCCGGCAGGAACTTGGATCAAATCTCCAAGTGAACCATCAGAATGAAGATGGGTCGAGAGAATCCCGCGCTTGCCAGCATGTCGCTGGATCACGGCCGCCCCGGCGCCGTCTCCAAAAAGGATGCAGGTCGTGCGATCCTCCCAGTCCGTGAACCGCGACAGGATTTCGGCCCCAACGAGGAGAATATTCTTGTAAACATCGGCCTTGATGAAGGCGCTGGCGATGGACATCCCGTAGATGAAGCCGGAACAGGCAGCATAGATGTCGAAGGCGGCCGCTTTTTTGGCGCCGAGCTTTTCCTGGAGCACGCAGCCCATGCTCGGCAGGATCGTGTCCGGCGTCATGGTCGCTACCAGGATCAGATCCAACTCCTCCGCTCCGAGCCCTGCCGCTTTGAGCGCTTTCCGGCTCGCCTCATAGGCGAGGTCCGAGGTGGTCTGGCCTTTTTCCGCTATTCTACGCTCAACGATGCCCGTTCGTTCGATGATCCATTCATTGCTGGTGTTAACGAGCTTTTCCAGATCATAGTTGGTGATGACCTTTTTGGGCGCATACGATCCGGTCCCTGTTATGCGTGCATGGATCATTTGTTTTTATCCGGCTCCATATTTTTTTCGATATCCTCTTGAATGTGTTTATTTACTTCGCTCTTCGCGAGTTCCGTGGCTACGCGGACCGCATTTTTGATTGCCCGGTCCGACGACCGGCCGTGACTGATGATGCTGATGCCGTTGATGCCGACGAGCGGGGCGCCGCCGTATTCGGCGTAGTCGATGCGTCGCTTGAGCGATCGGAAGGCCGGCCGCATCATGAAATATCCGAGCTTCCGGATCAGGTTATCGCCGATGTTCTCACGGATCATGAGCCCGATGGTCTCGGCCACAGCTTCTGAGAGTTTGAGCACGACGTTGCCGATGAACCCGTCGCAGACGACGACATCTGCCTTGCCGCTCATCACGTCGCGACCTTCCACATTCCCGATGAAGTTGAGCGAGGTCTCAGTCAGAAGCTTGAAGGCCTCCTTGGTGAGCTCGTTCCCCTTGGTCTCCTCTTCTCCGATGGAGAGCAAGCCAACCCTGGGGTTGGGGTTTTTGAGGAGATACTTTGCGTACACCTCACCCATGATAGCGAACTGCAGGAGATGGTTCGGCTTGCAGTCTACGTTGGCACCTACATCGAGCACGATGCACGTCTCTTTCATGGTCGGCATGAAGGTCGCAATGGCTGGGCGTTCCACGCCTTCAAGCGGTCCGAGGATGAAGAGCGACGTGGCCATGGCCGCACCGGTATGTCCAGCACTGATCACGGCGACTGCATCGCCGTTCTTGACGAGTTCATTGGCCACACGGATGGATGAGTCTTTCTTTCTGCGGAAGACCGTTGCCGGTGAATCGAGCATATCCACCACTTGGGTGGCGTTCCGTACTTCTATCGGGAGTGTTTTTGCTTGATGATGCTTCTTGAGCTCTGCCTGAATAAGTTCTTCGATCCCGACGAGGATGATGTCAGTCCCGAACTCTTTCGCCGCCTGTACAGCCCCGGCAACGACGGCTTGAGGAGCGTTGTCTCCACCCATGGCATCAACAGCTATCTTCATAACCTGCTCCCTGCAATATAAAAGGCAAAGGGGCATACCGAACAAGACGGTATCATCCCTTTGCCTTTGAGATCGCGGACATTATATCTGTTGAACGGTTACTATTTCACGGCCGTTATAGGTGCCGCAAGACAGGCAGGCATGGTGGGGCTTCTTGACCTCCTGACATTGCGGACAAACCGATAGGTTAGGTGCTTTGAGGTGCTTGTGGGTACGACGCTTATCCCTGCGGGATTTGGATGTTTTGTGTTTTGGGTTTGCCATGGTTCGTGTATTACTCCTTTATTTTTTTAATAAGTCTTTCAGTATGGAAAACGCGCCGAACTCTCCGCGGCCGTCTTTCTGACAGCTGCATGCCGCTTCATTCAGGTTTGTTCCGCAGACCGGGCAGAGGCCTTTGCAGTCAGGACCGTGGAGCGGAACCATAGGCATGGAGATAAGCAACTGTTCCTTTACAATTTCGAGAGGGTCAATCTCATCTCCTTGGTAGAACTCCGTATCAAGCTCGGACATCTCGAGCTCATGTTCTGGAGACGCTCCCAAGGAGCTCATCGGTGCGAGATCGATGTTCAGTTCCGTATCAATTTTGTACGGAAAGTTCTTCAGACAGCGGCTGCACTCAAGCACGGGCTCGGCCTTTAGCCGACCCGTTATAGTAAGAATTCCCGATCCTGTCGGCTTGATGTTGAGAGATGCCGTGAACGCTGTGGACGCCGTTCCCTTGTCGAACAGATCAAGCTTTTGCCCAAGCTCTAGTGTCAACCCCTCTGGCGGTATGTCATTGATCTTGATAGCCATTTTATTTGATTCCGGGGCTGTAAGCATCAAATTATATAGAGGAGCTCTCATTTTGTCAAGAAAAAAGACCGTGTATACGTGTACATGCTATGCGCGGTTAGGGCTAAGGGTCCAGGGTCAGGAATCAAGCAACGTGACTTTTTCACGTCCCGGTCTGATTACGCCTTACTGCCTCCGGATATTTGGACCACTTCTTGTACTTTGCTAAGCAGCACAAACCCGGAAATAAAGAAAACCGCGATGGAGAGGTTACCGGACGCTGGCTTTCATTATTTTTATCGTCAGGGGGCGTGCTGATATGCGGGAAAACAAGGGATTTCTTTCTTTAATGCGCAGCATTCTTATGACCGGGGTGACTCTGTATCTTGTCGATGCTCAATCAAGGGATGTGGCAGGTGTTTTCAGCACGGCTGGCCGTCCGTTAGATGACGTAAAACACTATTCAGAGGAAAATGGTAAGAAGGCGGCCCGGGCTATCAATTCGCTCGATGCCCTGTTCGAAGAAGTTTAATAGCAAAGAAAACTACCGTTACAGATATAGACCGGCGGATTCGGAAAAGTAAAGAGGCTGGACCTCAGTGCGCTTCCCTGACCCACCCCATAACTGAAGCTAGGGGGTTCTGACGGCAATAAAAACACCGGCAGCATGAGCTGCCTTGACGGCCTCTTTTGCGATAGAAGCGATATCGCGAACCTCGGCCGCCATTGATCCGTCTTTAACGAGCGAGCGGCTCTGTCTCTGGTTCAAGCCAAAGCTGGCCGGAGTAGACAGGCCATTCGCCGCTTGATGCTGCAACCCCGACATCGCCC
>Ga0335082_10002670_pt1 | contig 19245 bp, 15 predicted proteins | sample Lox_Sample_41_FD_206718 | JGI IMG/M metagenome (GOLD analysis project Ga0335082, IMG submission 206718) | Soil microbial communities from Loxahatchee National Wildlife Refuge, Florida, United States - Lox_Sample_4.1 | ecosystem: Environmental > Terrestrial > Soil > Wetlands | place: USA...
CGAAACCACCAACACGGGGCGCGCTTCGTTCCTCTCCTGGCGCAGCCTGTTCGCCGAAAACGTGGTGGGCGGGGAAACCTGCCAGTACAACCGCAAGCGCACCTTCATCGAAGTGCAGCCGGCGCTCGACTATTCGAGCCTGATGCCCGGGGAAAAGGCCGAACTGGCGATCCGCGCCACCGCCAGGCAGCTGGGCATGACGCCCGACGTCGGTCTCAGAGTGCGGCTGACCGGGCCGGTGCCGCTGTCCGACGAGGAGTTCGCCACGCTTGCCGAACGCGCCGACATCATGGGCATCGCGATGTTCCTGGCGGTGACGCTGTCGCTGTGGTTCGCGGTGCGCTCGATCCGCATCATCTTCTGCATCCTGGTGACGCTGATCACCGGCCTCGTCGCGACCACGGCGATCGGGCTGGCGGCGGTGCATGTGTTCAACATCATCTCGATCGCCTTCATCGCGCTGTTCGTCGGGCTGGGCGTCGATTTCGCCATCCAGTTCTCGGTGCGATACCGATCCGAGCGCTTCCGCCTGGGCGATCTTCCCGCCGCGCTCGCCAGCGCCGGGCGGCGGGTCGGCGTGCCCCTGGCCTTGGCCGCGGCCGCGACGGCCGCCGGGTTCTTCTCCTTCCTGCCGACCGATTACGTCGGCGTCGCCGAGCTCGGTCTGATCGCCGGCATCGGCATGGTCATCGCCTTCCTCCTGAGCATCACCTTCCTGCCCTCCCTCATCATGCTGGTGCGCCCGCCGGGCGAGGCCGAGCGCGTCGGCTTCTCCTTCTTCGCGCCGGTGGACAGATTCCTCATCGAGCGCCGCAAGCGGGTGCTCGCGGTGGGCGCCGTCGCCGCCCTGCTCTCGCTCGCCGCCGTGCCGTTCCTCAAGTTCGATTTCAACCCGCTCGACCTGCGCAACCGGCATGTCGAGTCGATGGCGACGCTGAACGACCTGCTGGAGGATCCGGACACCTCGCCGAATACCATCGACGTGCTGGCGCCTTCGCTGAAGGCCGCCGACAAGCTGGCCGAGCGGCTCGCCAAGCAGCCGCTGATCGGACAAGTCATAACCCTCGACAGTTTCGTGCCCGACGACCAGCCGAAGAAGCTGTCGATGATCTCGGACACGTCGTTCCTGCTGGATGCGACGCTCAACCCGTTCGACGTCAAGCCGCCGCCGACCGACGCCGAGACCGTCGCCGGCATCAGGATCACCGCGGTCGCGCTCGAGAAGGTGGCCGCGGCGCCGCACAAGAAGCGGCTCCCCGCGGCGGAGACCAAGGCGATCGGCGACGCGTTGCGGCTCGCCCGCGCCTTCCGCGCCCTCGCCGCGGCGCCCCCGTCCGCCCGCACGCTGGCCAACAACGCGCTGGTTCCCGGCCTCGACTCGCTGCTCAACGAACTGCGCACCGCGCTGCAGGCGGGCCCGGTGAGCATCCAGACCATGCCGCCCGATCTCATCGCCGATTGGATCGCCAAGGACGGCACCGCGCGCATTCAGGTCTTTCCCAAGACCAACGCCCACGACAACAAGTCGCTCAAGCGCTTCTCGAAGGACGTGCTGGCGGTGACGCCCGAGGCGACGGGAACGCCCATCAGCATCCAGCAATCGGGGGAGACCATCGTCCGCGCCTTCGTCGAGGCCGGGTTCTGGTCCTTCGTCGCGATCAGCATCCTGCTGGCCTTCGTGCTCAGGCGCGAGCGCGACGTGCTGATGACCATCGTGCCCCTGGTGCTGACGGCGCTTCTCACGCTCGCCACCTGCCGCGTGGCGGGGCTGCAGCTCAACTTCGCCAATATCATCGCCCTGCCGCTGCTGTTCGGCATCGGCGTGGCGTTCAACATCTATTTCGTGATGGCTTGGCGGACGGGCTCGCGGCATCTGCTGCAATCGAGCCTGACGCGGGCGATCATCTTCAGCGCCCTCACCACGGCGTCCGGCTTCGGCTCGCTGTGGCTTTCCAGCCATCCCGGCACGGCGAGCATGGGCGAGCTGCTCATCATCTCGCTCGGATGGACGCTGTTCACGACGCTGTTCTTCCTGCCGTCGCTGCTGGGGCCGCCGCCGGAACCGGCGAAAAACGACGCAAAGAGCGCCGGCGCGGGCGCCGTCCCGCCGCCTACTTGAGCAGCTTCTCGGCCTTGGCCTGCATTGCCCGTTCGAGCGCCGGCACGCCGCCGGCCTGCACCGTCGGGGCGTCGCCGTCGTGCTCGGTGGCCAGCTGGCTCATCGTGTTCTTGTAGTAGACGTCGACGATCTTCCACGATCCTTCGACCAGCCGCATGCGGAAGGCGATGGCGTTGGTCTCGTCCTTGCCGACCAGCTTGGTCATCACCACCCGGTCCTGGCCGCGCACGGTGGTCTTCGGCTCGATGGTGAACTTCTCGCCGCCGTAGCCGTCCAGCCGGTCGGCCCATACCGCGGCGGTATAGCGCGCGAACGCCGCGATCAGCTTCTGCTGATCGGGGCCGGGGGTCTTGGCCCAATTCTCCGAGCCGACGATGAACCGGACCATGTCGGGATAGTCGAACAGCTGGTCGGTCGTGGGCTTGAGCTTTTCGTAGCGTCCCCTCACGCCGAGCTCGGTGGCGTGCTTCATGGTGTCGATCCACACGTCGCACAGCCTCTCAATCTGCAGCACCGCCGGGTCCGGCGGTTCGGCCCGCGCCGCGGGAGCCAGCGACACCATCGCCATGAGCAGAGCCGCTCGCGTCGTACCTAGTCTCATCCTCAACCTCTCGCGCCTCGCCGCCCCGAGTCAGTGTCCGCGATGTTCTTGGCGGAAATGTGGGAACATAGTGTTCAGGATTCCCGAGCCAAAAGGAAGGGCAGAAGTGCGCGCAGGGCCGCGGCGCGCTCGCCGTAGACGGCAAGCGATGCTACTGCACGGCCAGCGATTTTTGCCGCTTCGCCGCGCGCGCCTTCTTTACCAAGTACGGAAACAAGCGTGGCTTTGCCGCGCGCCCGATCCTTGCCGACGGCCTTGCCGGTCTTCTCCGCCGTGCCGGTGACGTCGAGCAGATCGTCGGTGATCTGAAAGACGAGGCCCATGTCGCGCGCGAATTGACGAAGCCGGTCCTGGTGCTCGGCGCCGGCCTCGCCCAGGATGGCCCCGGCCTCGCAGGCGAACTCGAATAGCTGGCCGGTCTTCAGCCGCTGCAGCAGGGCCACTTCGTCGGCCCCGAAGGCCGCCTCGGGCGCTCCCATGTCGATCATCTGGCCGCCGATCATGCCGTCGGAGCCGGCCGCTTCGGCCAGCCGGCGGATCAAACGGCAGCGGACGTCGGCGGACGGATGGGTGTCCTGGTGCGAGAGAATCTCGAAGGCGATGGTGAGGAGGCCGTCGCCGGCCAGCACGGCAGTGGTCTCGTCGAAGGCTCTGTGGACGGTCGGCCGGCCGCGCCTGAGATCGTCGTCGTCCATGCACGGCAGGTCGTCGTGGACCAGCGAATAGGTGTGCAGCGCCTCGATCGCCGCCGCCGTCCGCAAGGCGTGCTGCGCCTGCACGTCGAACAGTCCCGCCGATTGCAGCACCAGGAACGGCCTGATCCGCTTGCCGCCGGCAAACACCGCATAGCGCATGGCCTCGTGCACCCGCCGATGCAAACCGTGCGGCTTGGGCAGGACGGCTTGGAGCGTCTGCTCGACGTTCCGCGCCGCCGCCTCGAGCGCGGGCAACAGGCGGGATTGGTCCTCGGGCGGCCGTGCCCCGCCCACGGGATTAATCATGTCTGCGGTCCTTTCCCCCGATTCCGGCTCTCCATAACGCAATTCCTCGCCAGCACAACGCCACCCGTCGCTCCCCCCAAGAAAACGATTGCGCCGGGGTGGGTCTTTCTGGAAACTGCGGCCGGAGCGGATTGGCGGCCGAATTCCCTTGTCGTGCAAGGGATTTGGCATGCCGGCGGGGATCGGACAAGGCCGGGAGTTCGAATGATGCGCGTCGTTCTTGCCCAGCCGCGCGGCTTTTGCGCGGGTGTCGTGCGGGCGATCGAGATCGTCGAACGCGCCCTGCAGAAGTACGGCCAGCCCGTCTACGTCCGCCACGAGATCGTCCACAACCGCCACGTCGTCGAGACCCTGAAGAGCAAGGGCGCCCGCTTCGTGGAGGAGCTCGACGAGGTCCCCGACGGCGCTACCACCGTGTTCAGCGCCCACGGCGTTCCCCAGACGGTGGTCCAGGAGGCGGCCGGACGGAATCTGCCGGTGCTCGACGCCACCTGCCCGCTGGTCTCGAAGGTGCACAGCCAGGGCAAGCGCTACGTGGCCTCCGGCCGCACCCTCGTCCTGGTCGGCCATGCCGGCCATCCCGAGGTCGAAGGCACCATGGGGCAGGTCGGCGCGCCGGTGCATCTGGTGCAGTCCGACGAGGATGTCGAGGCGCTGTCGATCCCGCGCGACACGCCGGTCGCCTACGTGACGCAGACCACGCTGTCGATCGACGACACCAAGAACGTGATCGCCTCGCTCAAGCGGCGCTTCACCGACATCGTCGGCCCGGAGACCACCGACATCTGCTATGCCACGCAGAACCGCCAGTCGGCGGTGCGCGAGCTTTGCCGCGTCGCCGACGTCATCATCGTGGTGGGCGCCAAGAACAGCTCGAACTCCAACCGCCTGCGCGAGATCGGCAAGGAGGAAGGAGTCCCCAGCTATCTCATCGCCGACGGCGGCGAGCTCGACCCGGCCTGGGTCGATGGCAAGCAGACGATCGGGCTCACCGCCGGCGCGTCGGCGCCCGAGGCGCTGGTGAAAAACGTGATCGACGCGCTGCGCGCCATCGATCCCGATGTCGAAGTGACGCAGATGGACGGCAAGAAGGAGCACATCGAGTTCCGGCTGCCTCCCGAGCTGCGCGATTAAGGAGCAAGCGTTGGGTATTCCGGCAAAGCAGGCGGCCCGCGTCGGGGCCTATGTGTTGAAGCAGCACCTGAGCGGGCGGAAACGCTATCCGCTGGTGCTGATGCTCGAACCGTTGTTCCGCTGCAACCTGGCCTGCGCCGGCTGCGGCAAGATCGACTATCCCGACGACATCCTGAACCTCCGGCTCAGCTACGACGACTGCATGAAGGCGATCGACGAATGCGGCGCGCCCTGCGTTTCGATCGCCGGCGGCGAACCTTTGCTCCACCGCGACATGCCGAAGATCGTCAAGGGGTTCGTCGAACGGAACAAGTTCGTCATCCTGTGCACCAACGCGCTGTTGCTGGCCAAGAAGATCGGCGACTACACCCCGCACGAGAACTTCACCTGGTCGATCCATCTCGACGGCGACAAGGCGATGCACGACAAGTCGGTGTGCCTGGACGGCACTTACGAAAAGGCCGTCGCCGCCCTCAAGCTGGCCAAGTCGAAGGGCTTCCGCACCCAGATCAACTGCACCCTGTTCAACGACGCCGATCCCGCGCGCGTCGCCGCCTTCTTCGACGACATGACGGCGTTGGGCTGCGACGGCATCACCATCTCGCCCGGCTATGCCTACGAGCGGGCGCCCGACCAGGAGCATTTCCTCAGCCGCGAGCGCACCAAGAACCTGTTCCGCGACGTGTTCCGGCGCGGCAACGGCGGCAAGCAGTGGGAATTCACCCAGTCCGAGCTGTTCCTCGATTTCCTCGCCGGCAACCAGACCTACGAATGCACGCCGTGGTCGATGCCGGCGCGCACGGTGTTCGGCTGGCAGAAGCCCTGCTACCTCCTGGGCGAAGGCTATGTGCCGACCTTCAAGGAGCTGATCGAAGGCACCGAGTGGGAGAAATACGGCGTCGGCAATTACGAGAAATGCGCCAACTGCATGGTGCATTGCGGCTTCGAAGGCACCGCAGTGGCCGATTCCGTCAGGAACCCGCTCAAGCTGGTGCCGCTGATGCTGCGCGGAGTGAAGACCGACGGCGCCATGGCGCCCGACATTCCGTTGTCGGGCCAGCGGCCGGCGGAATTCGTCTTCTCACGGCACGTCGAAACCAGGCTCGCCGAGATACGGGCAGCCAAGACCCGGCCCCAGGACATCGAGGCAGCGGAGTAGGGCGCGGAAGGCGGCGCCCGCCTCGCGGCCGGTGCGCAGCAGCTCCGCGAACTGACCGGGCTCGCGGACCAGCGACTTGAAGATCGCGAACAGGCGCGGCTTGCCGCTCCAGCTCAGCCGTTCGAGCGCGGCGGGCGGCAGGGTGCGGTCGGCGCCGTCCGAGATCGCCCGCAGCACCACGAACGGCAGGCCCCGCTGGGCGGCGAAGCGCGCGGCGATGTGCGATTCCATGTCGACGACATGCGCCCCGGTCTCGCGGAACAGCGCCTTCTTGGCGCCCATGTGCCCGGCCGGCGCCTCGACGCCGGCGATCACCGCCGAGATGGCGTCGGGCAGCCTGGTACGCAGGATGCGCGACCATTCGGGATCGCAGGCGAAGTGTTCGCGCTCGGTCACCACATGGGTGCCGATGATGACGTCGCCCACCTGCGGCAGCGGCGCCAGCGATCCCGCGATGCCGAAGCTGACGACCGCCTTCACTTCGGCCGAGGCCGCCCGGAGCCGGCGCGCCAGCAGCGTGGAATTGCCCGCGCCGATCACGGGCGCCAGCCCGGCGCGGCGTGCGATGCGCGCCTCCCTGGCGAGTCCGACGACGGCAAGGACGGTGTTCATGCCTACAGCCCGTGCTCCACGCGCCGCGAATTGCCGGTCTTGAGGTTGCGGTAGCGCGCCAGCGCCCACAGCGGGAAGAACTTAGGATAGCCGTGATAGCGCAGATAGAACACCCGCGGGAAGCCGCCGCCGGTGTAGTGGTCCTGCGGCCACAATCCGTCGGGCCCGCGGTTCGCCTCCAGCCAGCGGATGCCGCGCGATACGGCGGGATGGTCCACTTCGCCCGCCGCCATCAGGCCGAGCAGCGCCCAGGCGGTCTGGGAAGCGACCGACGGCGCGGGCCGGTAGCCGGCATAGTCGAGCCGATAGCTGTCGCAGCTTTCGCCCCAGCCGCCGTCTTGGTTCTGGATGCGGATCAGCCAGTCGGCGGCGCGGCGCATCATGGGCGACGATGAGGCATCGAGCCCCGCCGCGTTGAGCCCGGCCAGCGCCGACCACGTGCCGTAGATGTAATTGACGCCCCAGCGGCCGAACCAGCTTCCGTCCTTGCGCTGCACCCGTTCGAGATAGGCGATCGCCTCGCGCATCCGCGGGCTGTCGCGCGGCTCGCCGAGCTGCGCCAGCATGCCGAGGCAGCGGCCGGTGACATCCTCCGTGGGCGGATCGAGCAGGGCGCCGTGGTCGGCGAACGGGATGTTGTTGAGGTAGTAATAGGCGTTGTCGGCGTCGAACGCGCCCCAGCCGCCGTTTCTCGACTGCAGGCCTTCCACCCATTCGCGGCCGCGCGCGATGGCCTCGCCGCTGTCGGGCGCCTTGGCGCGGTCGAGCGCCATCACCACCACCGCGGTGTCGTCGAGATCGGGGTAGTAGTCGTTGCGGTACTGGAAAGCCCAGCCGCCCGGCCGCACGCCCGGCCGCTCCTCCGCCCAGTCGCCCTTGACATCGAGCACCTGGAGTGGCTTCAGCCATTCGAGCCCGCGCGCCGCGGCCGCCTCGGCCTCGGGATCGCCCGTCTCCATCAGCGCGTGGCAGACCAGCGCCGTATCCCACACCGGCGAGACGCAGGGCTGGCAATAGGCCTCGTGCTCCTTCACCACCAGCAGCTTCTCGACCGACCGCCGGGCTGTGGCGCGGCGCGGGTCGGACGGCGGCAAGCCCATCGCGTCGTACATCATCACGCTGTTGGCCATGGCGGGATAGATGGCGCCCAGCCCGTCTTCGCCGTTGAGCCGCTCGGTGGTCCAGCGCACGCATTCGTCGATGGCGCGGGCGCGCAGCGTCTTCGGCCACAACGGCTCGAAGCGCTTCAAGCCCCAGTCGAGCGCGCCGAACAGCGCCGACCAGTGCCATTTCTGGTGCGGCGCACGCTTGGCGGCCGCCTTGCCGTGCGGCAGATAAAGCTCGCCGACGCCGATGCCGCGCGGATTTCTCGCCAGCGGCTTTTTGGCGGCGAGCACCAGCAGCGGCACAATCACGGTGCGCGCCCAGTACGACATCTTGGCAAGATGGATGGGAAACCGGCGCGGCAAGAGGATCAGCTCCACCGGCACGGTCGGCACCTTGCTCCACGAGGTCTGGCCGTAGAGCGCCAGCAGGATGCGGGTGAAGACGTTGGCCTTGTCGGCGCCGCCGCGCTTGAGGATCTCTTCCCGCGCCCGCGCCATGTGCGGCGCCTCGGCATCGTCGCCGATCATCTTGAGGGCGAAATAGGCCTTGATCGTGGCCGAGATGTCGACCGCGCCGTCGTAGTAGAGCGGCCAGCCGCCGTGCGCGCCCTGGATGCGGCGCAGATAGACGCCGATCTTGCGTTCGAGGTCGAGGTCCGGTTCCTCGCCGAGATAATGCACCAGCAGCACGTATTCCGCCGGGATGGTGGCGTCGGCTTCGAGTTCGAAGACCCAATGGCCGTCGGCGCGCTGTTGCCTGAGCAAGGCGGCGGCGGCGGCGCGGACGAGCGCCTCGACGGCGTCCAGCGGAACCGATGTGCTGATGTCGTTCATGGCGGCCCGGCTCTATCTAAACCGGCGCGCCGGCATATGCCAATTGCGCCGCCTTCTGACCCGAGCGCAGGGCGCTTTCGATGGTGGCCGGCAGGCCGGTATCGATCCAGTCGCCGGCCAGGAACAGGTTGCGCCAGGCCGTGGCGGCCCTCGGGCGGCGCGCCGCCTGCTCCGGCGTGGCGGCGAAGGTCGCCCGCTTTTCCTTGACGATCTGCCAGGGCGGCAGCGCCTCCGGCAGGTCGAGGGCGCGCGCCACGTCCGCCCACAGCGTCCGGGCCAGCGCCTCGCGCTCCCGGTCCACGATGGCATCCGCCGCACTAACGGTGACCGAGATGCGCTCGGCGAAGGCGAAGATCCACTCGGCAATGCCGCCGATCACGCCGAGCATCGCCGGCGCACCCCGGGGAGGCGCGATCCGGAAATGCGCGTTGACGATGGCATGGAACTCAATGGGGGCCGGAACCGCCGGCAGCAGGTCCTGCGCGATCCAGGGCGGCGTGGCGAGCACAACCGTGTCGCCGCGCGATACCGGGACCGTGTTCTCGGGAAACTCCAGCGCCGCGACACGGTCCGCGTCGAGCGCGATCCGCCGCAGCCGCTGGCCGAGATGGATCATGCCCTCGCCCGCCGCCAGGAAGCGCAGCGCCGGCTCGACGAACGCCGCCGCGAGATTCGGGCTGGCGATGCGCGGCCGATAGGCCCGTCCGCCCTTGGCCAGCGTCTGCCGCAGCACGGCGGCCGCCAGCGCGGCGGAAGCGTTCTCCGGCTCGGTGTTGAGCGCCGCCAGCAGCAGCGGCCGGACAAAGCGTTGCCATAGCGGTCCCTGGCACGGGATCAAGTCGGCGATCCGCTGCGAACGGCCGGCGATGAGCAGCGGCACCAGCTTCGCATAATCCCAGGCCGCCGTGCCGGGCACGCGGCGGCGGCTGTCGAAAATCCACCCCGGCAACGGTCCCTCGCTCGGCCGGACCGTCCAGCGCGCGCCGCTTGTCAGATCGACGAAGGAGAACTCGGCCCGTTCGGGGCCGGCCAGCGCGCTCTCCGCGCCGACGGTGTGCAGGTATTGCCGCACCGCCGGATTGCCCGACAGCACCAGGTGATTGCCGTTGTCGATCACGCAATCGAGCGCGGCGTCGTAATAGGAGCGGCAGCGCCCGCCCGCCTGTCCCGCCGCTTCGTAGACGACGACACGCGCGCCCCGCGCGATGAGCGCCGCGGCCGTGGCAAGCCCTGCCAGCCCGGCGCCGACGACATGCACCGTGCTCATGCGGAAAATCCGTGCCGCAGCAGGAAGTAGACGAGATGCAGCTTGGGGATGCGGGCGCGCGTGCGCGGCGGCGCCCAGCCTGTCCGCTCGGTCCGCTTCAGGATTTCGCGGTAGACCGAGGCCATCAGCTTGGCGGCCCTGAGATCGCCTTCCGGCTTGGTGCGGATGATCTGCCAGGCCTGCCGGTAGTGCTCGTAGGCGATCCCGGCGAGGCTGCGGCACGCCCGGTCGAGCGCGGGGTGCTTGAGGACATCGTGCAGCCCGCCGCCGATGCCGGCCGCGTCGAGATGCTCGCGCGGCAGGTAAAGCCGGTCGAGGCCGGCGTCCTCGTCGAGGTCGCGCAGGATGTTGGTGAGCTGCAGCGCCCGGCCCATGTGATGGGCGAGCGCGAATCCCGGCGTCTCGTCCATGCCGAACACCTTGACCGACAGGCGGCCCACGGCGCTGGCCACGCGGTCGCAGTAGAGATCGAGTTCCGCTAGGCTCGGGGCGAAGATGTCGGCGTCGACGTCCATCTGCATGCCGTCGATTACCGCCAGGAAATCCTCGAGGCGCGGCCGGAAATCCGCGATCACTTCCGACAAGAAAGCGGTCCGCGCCGTCGGCGTTCCGGTGCAGTGCGAGGCGATGTCGGCCCGCCATGCGTCGAGCGCGGCGCGGCGCTCGTCGCGCGTGCCCTTGCCGTCGTCGGCAATGTCGTCGACGGCGCGGCAGAAGGCGTAGATGGCGAACATCCCGTCGCGCTTGGCCTTCGGCATCACCCGCATGGCGGCATAGAACGAGCTGCGCGACGCCTGAAGGCGCACGGCGTCCACTGCCGGTATCTGGTCCATCGTCATGGTTTCGGCGAGCCCCGGGCGGAACTGCTTGTAAGGCCAAGACGGGCGCCAAGGAAGCGTCCAAATGCCGACAGGAACAGCCGCGGCAGCTCGGGCTTGCGATGGTGCACCCGTTCCGACAAGGGATCGCGCACGAGGAGCCTGGCGTTCAGATCCTCCGCCAGCCGCTGGATGAAGGCCACTTCGAGCGACAGCCGCGGGTTTCTGATGCGGGCCGCGAAGGGAGCGGAGCGGCGGAGCAATTCCGCATTGCGGCCGGCGAGTTCCGCGATGGCGGCGCGCAGCTGCGGCGATGCCCGCGGCGCCGTCAGCGCCTCGGGCGCCAGCCCGTGCGCCGCCATCGTATCGAGCGGGATGTAGACGCGGTCGAGGGCGCGGAAATCCTCGGCGCAATCCTGCAGGTGATTGATGATCTGGAGGGCCGCGCACAGGGCGTCGTTGAGCGGCCAAATCTCCCTTGATTCTCCATGTATATCAAGCACATAACGGCCGACCGGCATGGCCGAATAGCGGCAGTAATCGATCAGCTCGCTCCAGTCGGCGTAGCGTGATTTGACGATATCGCGGCGAAACGCCTCCAACAAATCGGCCGGATGATCGGTGGCAAGCGAGCGCTCGGCAAGCATGGCCCGCAGCGCCACGCCTTCGGGCGAACGCTGCGAGGCTCCCATCAATGTCAGGCGCATGTCTTCGAGCAGGCGGAGCTTCTCCTCGGCCGGAGCGGCGGCATTGTCGGCGACATCGTCGGCGGTGCGGACGAAGCGGTAGAAGGCGAGAATCGCGGGCCGGTGCCGCCGGCTGATGAGGATCGACGCGACGGGGAAATTCTCGTCGCGATGGCCCTTGCCGGAGGAAAGCGAAGCCGCCTCGCTCATGTCGGTCCGATCGCCTGGGCGCGCCCCTTCCACATGCCGCCGCGGCCGCGCCAATGCTGCACGGCGGAGTCGACCGTGAACGCTCCATAGAACATCCCGATCAGCGGCATGGCCAGCCCCCAGAACGCCGAGCGGCGGTAGAAGTGCAGGATCGGCTGGAAGCCGATCGTCATCGCCGCCCAGGCGAGCGCGCCGAACACGGTGCCAAGGCCGCCGAACGGCAGCGCCGCCAGCGGCACGAGATAGAGCAACGCCATGCCGAGGGCGGCTCCCAGCACAAGCAATGGCGAGTAGCCGAGCTGGGCGTAGGCCGAACGCGCCACCATGTGCCGCACGTCGCCGATGTGGCGATAGGGCCTGAGGCTGACCGAACGCTCGGTGAGCCCCAGCCAGATCGGGCCCTGGGTCTTGAGCAGCCGCCCCAGCGCGCAATCGTCGATGATCTCGCTGCGGATGGCCGCGATGCCGCCGGCGCCTTCGAGCGCCTCGCGGCGCGCCAGCATGCAGCCGCCGGCCGCCGCCGCGGTGCGGGCGCCAGGATCGTTCACCCAGGCGAAGGGATAGAGCATGTCGAAGAAGAACACGAAGGCGGGGATCAGGAAGCGCTCGGCAAAGGTCTCGCAGTTGAGCCTGGCCATCAGCGATACCAGCGCCAGCCGGCCGTGTTCGGCGCGGGCGACGAGGCGGCGCAGATTGTCGGGCGCGTGGGCGATGTCGGCATCGGTCAGGAACAGATAGTCCGGCGCGGCGCCGGCCCGCGCAATGCCCTGCGACATGGCGAACAGCTTGCCCGTCCAGCCCGGCGGATGGGGCGCGCCAGCGACGATTTCGAGCCGGTCGCCGGCGAGAGCGCGCGCCACCGCCGCCGTGTCGTCGTCCGACTGGTCGTCCACCAGGATCACGCGGAACGGGCCGGGATAGTCCTGGGCCAGCAGGCTGCCGACCGAACGGGCGATCACGTCCGCCTCGTTGCGCGCGGGCACCACGGCGGCAACCGAGGGCCAGGACGCCGGCGGCGGCGCCTCGGCGTCGTCGCGTTCGCGCATCAGCCAGAACAAGCCGCGCCCGAACAGCAGCGCCAGCCAGATCAGGAGCGAGACGAAGGCGAGCGCGGCGCTCATCCCAGATAACCCGCCTTGCCGAACCAGGCGAGCGCATCGACCAGCGCTTCGCGATGGGGCCGCGCCGTGTAGCCCAGCTCGCGCCCGGCCTTCGCCGACGAGAAGAACATCAGGTATTTTGCCATCTTGAGCGCGTCGACGGTGATGAACGGTTCCTTGCCGGTGAAGCGCGCCACCGCCTCCGCGGCATGGGCCAGGGGGAACAGCGGCAAGCGCGGCAGTCGCACCGTCGGCGGCCGGCGCCCGACCAGTTCGGCCACCTCGCCGACCATGGCGCCGAAGCGCACGTCCTGCCCGCCCAGCACATAGCTCTCGCCGATGCGGCCCTTGGCGAGCGCCAGCAGATGGCCGGCCGCCACGTCGTCCACATGCACGAGGTTGAGGCCGGTATCGACGAAAGCCGGAATGCCGCCCTTCGCCGCTTCGACGATGACCCGGCCGGTCGGCGTCGGCTTGATGTCGCGCGGGCCGACGGGCGTCGAGGGATTGACGATCACGGCGGGCAGCCCGTCGTCGGCGACCATGCGCTCGACCAGCCGCTCGGCCACGAGCTTGGAGCGCTTGTAGGCGCCGATGGCCGATTCCGGCGTATGGCGCGAGGTCTCGTCGGCGGGCGTGCCGTCGTCGTGCGGCTTGAGCGTCGCCACGCTCGAGGTATAGACGACGCGCTCGACGCCCGCCTCGAGCGCGCCTTGCATCACCGCGCGGGTGCCTTCGAGGTTGTTGCGCACGATCTCCGACGCATCGCGCGCCCACAGCCGGTAATCGGCCGCGACATGGAACACCCAGCGCGCGCCGCGGATCGCCTTGGCGATGGCCTCGCCGTCGCGCATGTCGGCGACGACGATCTTGGCGTCGATCCCTTCGAGATTGTCGCGTTTCGATTGCGGCCGCACCGCAAGGCGCAAGGCGAAGCCCCTGGCGTCCAGAAGGCGCGCCACGGCCGAGCCGACGAACCCCGATGCACCCGTCACGAAAGCCAAGTCGCTCATCACCGTTCCGTTCCGTTCTGGCCGGCGAAGGCGCGCTTGCCTTCCAGCGCCTGCCAGATCAGCAGCACCGGCACGCCGACCGCCACGTCGCGCGCCCGCTTGAGCAGCGAAACCGCCAAGCCGATCTCGGGGCCCAGGCCGAACACCTGCGCCATCGCCGCATAGCCCGCCTCCTGCACGCCGAGCGAGGAGGGAACAAACACGGTGGCGCTGCGCAGCGCCCCCAGCAGCGCCTCGATCGCGATGGCCGAGAACACGTCGATATGGGCGCCCACCAGCCGCAGGATCAGCCAGATCCACACGCCGCTGACGGTCCAGGCCACAAGGTGCATGGTGGCGGACAGCGTCAGCCGCAGCGGCTTGCGGTAGAGATTGTGCACGGCGCGCGAGAACGCCTCGGTCTGCCGCACCACGGCCGGTAGGAAACGGGCGGCGAGCTTCTCGGCCATGAAGGTGCCGCGCCGCTGCAGCACGATGAAGGCCGCCGCCACCGGCACCAGCAGCGCCGTTCCGACGATCATGCCGTCGGCATAGGGCGCCATCGCAGCGCTGGCGCGCAGCTGCGCGATGCCGATCAAGAGCCCCATCACGATGAAGGCGATCTGGCCGATCAGCTCGGTGGTCACGTCGACCATCATCGAGGCGAAGGACAACGACCTGGCGACCCCGCCCAGGATGGCGGCGCGGGCGCCCAGCACCATGCCGCCCACCTGGGTGAACGGCAACAGATCGCTCGACGAGTCGCGCACCTGCCGCGCCATCACCAGCACGCGCCAGGGAACGCCGTCGGCGCCGAGAAGCGCATACCAGGCGGTGCCGAGGCAGGCCTCGACGCACAGCCCCGCGGCGCAGATCAGCACGAAGCCGCTCCAGCCCACGCGCCCGGCGGCATCGAACACCTGCGAAAAGCCGATGTGGAAGACGAGGAAAACGGCGAGCGCCAGTCCGGCGAGCAGTGCGGCAAGGGCCCAGAGTTTCATGATGCGAATGTCTGATGTGGTTCGGCGATTGCGGGAATTGCGGCGGACGAACTGCGATCAGGCCACTCTACCGTCATCGACGGGCGGCAGGAAATCCCCGAACGTGCCCAGGCCAATTGAATTTTTGTTAGCTATATCAATAACTTCACTTGATGTGAGGGCCGCCAACTCCGCGCTGTAGCGGTAGCCCGGCGTGGAGCCCGCATAGGCCGAGGTCGCCGGATGACAGTAGATCTCGCTCACCCCGTCCGGCAGATGTGCCATCAGCCCCGCCAGCCGCTTGGTCGTCATGGCGCCCGACCAGCAGAGTCCGAACATGTGCTCCGGCGACCAGACGCCTTCGGCCGCAAGCCGCTTGCGGAGCTGCTTGGCCCACACGCTCACGACCGCGTTGCTTGGCGCGCCCGGCTCGATGCGCCGCAGGACCGGCAGCGGCTCGACCGGCAGGCGCATCGCCTTCATCCCGTGGCGGCGGCCGATCTTCACCATCAGCCCGGCGATGGTGGGATGCAGATGGAAATGCTTGTGGGCGTCGACATGATCGAGCTTCAGGCCGGTGGCGGCGAAGGCTTCGAACTGCGCCTCGATCTCTCCGGCGAGCTGGCGGCGCACGCGGGGCAGCAGGAACATCTTGAAGGCGGGGCCGACCATGTCGTCGCGGAAGCGGCCGGCCTCGTCGACGAGATCGGGGATGGCGCGGTGCGGCAGCACGGAGCGGCCGCCGGAGAGCACGAGATGCAGCCCGACTCCCAGCTTCGGCATCGCCTTGGCGCGCCCCACGGCATCGGCCGCCGCCGGCTCGGCCACCATCAGGCTGGTGGAGGTAAGCACGCCGTCGCGATGGGCGCGCTCGACGGCCTCGTTGACCTCGCGCGCGATCCCGAAATCGTCCGCCGTGACGATGAGCGATTTCATCTCGCAACGCCCCCCTCACCCTGCCCTCTCCCCCGCTGCGCGGGGAGAGGGTTAGGAGACGATCATGTCCTCGCGGGTGCGCAGGAACTGGAAGAATTCCCTGCCCTCGCGCAGACGGCGCATCATCATTTCGCGCGAAGCCAGCATCTCGCCGAGAATCTCGATGATCTTCGAGGGGCGGAGATAGAACTTCTTGTAGAACTCTTCAACCGAATCGAAGATCACGCCGTGGGGCAGATCGGGATAATCGAGCGGCGCGATTTGCGTGCCGTCCTCGGTCAAGAGATCGATGTCGGAGGCGAACCAGCCGTTCTCCTTGGCCTGGTTGTAGAGGAAGGTGCCCGGATACGGCGCCGCCAGCGACACCTGCAGCGTGCGCGGGTTGACCTGCTTGGCGAATTCCAGCGTCTGCCGGATGGTCTCGCGCGTCTCGCCCGGCAGGCCGAGGATGAAGGTGCCGTGCACCAGGATGCCGAGCTCGTGGCAGTCCTTGGCGAACTGGCGCGCCACATCGACCAGGAGGCCCTTCTTGATGTTGTGCAGGATCTTCTGGTTGCCGGATTCGTAGCCCACCAGCAGCAGCCTGAGGCCGTTGTCCTTGAGCACTTCCAGCGTCTTCCTCGGCACGTTGGCCTTGGCGTTGCACGACCACACCACGCCGAGCTTGCCCAGCTCCTTGGCGAGCGCCTCGACGCGCGGCGCGTTGTCGGTCAGCGTGTCGTCGTCGAAGAAGATCTCCTTCACCTCGGGGAATTCGCGCTGGAGGTATTTCACCTCGTCGACCACATAGGGGATCGAGTGGTAGCGGTATTTGTGGCCGCTGATGGTCTGCGGCCACAGGCAGAAGGTGCAGCGCGACTTGCAGCCGCGCCCGGTGTACCACGACATGTAGGGGTGCTTGAGGTAGCCGCCGAAATACTTCTGGGTGTCGAGGCTCTTCTTGTAGACCGGCAGCACGCTGGGCAGCGCGTCCATGTCCATGAGGACGTCGCGTTCCTCGTTGTGGACGACGACGCCATGCTGGTTGCGGTAGCTGATGCCCTTGATCGAGGGCCAGTCGCGGCCGGCCGCCAGCTCCTGGACGGTGAACTCGTATTCGTTGCGGCAGACGACATCGATGGCGTCGCAGGCCGCAAGGCTCTCGGCCGGCTGCACCGCCACCTTGGCGCCGATGAAGGCGACCACCGCCGAAGGGTTCAGCTCCTTGATGCGGCGGGCGGTGTCGCAATCGGACTTGAACGACGGCGTCGAGGTGTGGACGACGATCAGCTCGTGCGCCTTCAGGTCGCCCTCGATGTCGCTGAACCTGAGGCCGTGCGGCGGGGCGTCGATCATCTTCGAGCCCTCCACCATGGCGGCGGCCTGGGCGAGCCAGGTCGGGTACCAGTAGGAGCAGACCTCGCGCTTCATCTGGTAGCGCGCGCCGGCTCCGCCGTCGTACCCTTCGAAAGAAGGCGCCTGGAGAAACAGAGACTTCATTCCACCCTCACCACTGCGACAACACGCCGTCGCGTTCCACATGCAGGCGCCGGTCCTGCCAGACGACGGAACCGCCGAACAGCGACATCAGAAAGACGCCGAACGATAGCACATCCCGCACCGGCAGAAGCCAGTGAGGGCCCGCCGCGCCCGCGAACAGCGCGTCGATCCGCCATTTCAGCACGGCCCGCGCGATAACGGTAGCGGCAAGAACGGCCAGCGAAAATACGGTAAAGCCGGAGAGGATTGCCCCCAGCAGCGCTAGGGGAATGGCATGGGTGACGACGCTGCCGACGTGCCCGGCGGGATTGACGGTGCGGATGGTCCGCATCCAGCGCAGCTCGTGCTTCAGCCACTCGCCGAAGTTGGCATCGGTGCAGGCGTGGCGGACCGCAAAAGGCGGCAGCACCACCTTATGGCCTTTGGCGCGGGTCGCGCGCCCGACTTCGTTGTCGTCGGCGAGCACGTCGGCGAAGGCGTCGAAGCCGCCGATCGCGTCGAGCACCGGCGCCTTGATGGCGATGGTCGAGCCGAAGCACGGCTCGGCCAGTCCGAGGGCCAGGGCGCTCATCACGTTGGGCAGGAAGTGATAGGTGATGCCCATGGCGCTCAGCCGCGAGGCGAGGCCCGCCGCCGGCCAGCCGGTATAGACGCAGGTGGCCGCGCCCACATCCGCCGGTTCGAGCGCCGCCGCGAGCTTGCGCAGATAGTCCGGCGCCACGGCGATGTCGCTGTCGCTCTGGACCAGAACGCCGTGCCGCGCGGCCTGCCGCATGCCGGCAAGGTTGGAGATCTTCGGATTGGCGCCGCTGCGGCGCGCCTCGACCACCAGCACGGCATCGGCGGCCGGATGGCGGGCGCGCAGCCGCTCGACCACCGCCACGGCGCCGTCGCCGGCACGGTTGACCCCGAACACGAGCTGGACGGGCCCGGGATAGTCCTGGACGAAGAACGTCTCGAGGCTGGTTTCCAGCGCCGCCTCGTCGCCGTGCAGCGGCTTGAGCAGCGACACGGCGGGAAAGGCGCGCGCGGCGCCCGCCGGCCGCCCGGCGAACCGCTCCGCCGAAGCCGCCGCCAGCAGCGCATAGAGCGCGCCGCATGCCCCCAGCAGCGTGAAACCCCAGCCGAATACCGCAATCAGAATCATCCGGGCGCCCCGCGCCCGCCTATCATCGCATCTTTCGCGAGCACCCCGCCAGCGGGGGAAAAAAAGAGCGCCGGGGAGGTCGTCCCCGGCGCAATGGCTCTTCGTTCGATGGGAGGAATCAGTAGGTGTATTTCACGCCCGCAAAGAACGTCGTGCCGGTCTCGTGATAGACGTACGGCCGCTGGTAGACCGCATCGGTATAAAGCTCCATCGCCTGGTTGGTGATGTTCAGCGCATCGAACGTGAACATGATCGACTCGTTGAGCTTGTAGGACGCGGACGCATCGACGTTCAGCTTCTGCCTCGAGAAGATGCCCTGGTTGCCGGTGTTGACGGCCGGGTCGGACAGGAACTTGTTGCGGAACGACGCGGTGATGCGCGCCTGCAGGATGCCGTCGTCGTAGTAGATCGTCCCGTTGTAGCTGATGCGCGACAGCCCCTGGAGGTCGGCCGTGTAGTTGCCGCTCACGCCCGGATACTGCTGCTGCGCGTCGACGTAGGTGAAGTTGGCCAGGACGCCCAGGCTGTTGAACGGATGCGGCAGGAAATCGAGAGGCTGCTGCCAGTTGATTTCCGCTCCCTTCAACGGGCTGCCCTTCTGGTTCACCGGACGGCTGTACTTCCATTGCGTCCCCGCCGCGCCGCCCGTGCAGCCCCCGGTTCCGCCCGCACCGGAATTCCACTGGTCGAGAGTCATGCCGCAGGCCGCCGCAAACGCCGTCGGATCGGTCAGGCCCAGGGTATTGGCGGCGAAGTTGTTCCACGTCTCGGTCTGCGTCACCACGACGTTGTCGAGATGCTTCCAGAAACCGGCGACGGAGAGCATCGCCCCCTTCGCATAATACCACTCGAAGGACAGATCGAGGTTCTTGGAGCGCATCGGCGGCAGCTTCGGGTTGCCGACGCTGTATCCGGCCTGCTGGCCCGAGACGGTGGGCGCACCGCTGGGCAGCATGCCGCTGAGGCTCGGCCGCGTCATGGCATAGCTGGCGTTGAAGCGGATCAGCAGGTTCTCGACCATCCTGGTGGGCTCGAAAACGATGTTCGCGGCCGGCAGCCAGTCG
>Ga0335082_10002671_pt1 | contig 19240 bp, 19 predicted proteins | sample Lox_Sample_41_FD_206718 | JGI IMG/M metagenome (GOLD analysis project Ga0335082, IMG submission 206718) | Soil microbial communities from Loxahatchee National Wildlife Refuge, Florida, United States - Lox_Sample_4.1 | ecosystem: Environmental > Terrestrial > Soil > Wetlands | place: USA...
GCGCCATGGTGCTGTTGTCGACGAACCGCGTAACAGCCGAGATCCGGTCACCCGATAGCGTGAGCACGATCATTCCGTGCGCGCGGAACACCCGCGCCTGGTCGTCCTGCAGGTAGCAGCCGAAGGCGTCCTGCAGGTAGCAGCCGAAGGCCGGCTGGCCGTTCGCGCGGGTCGGCACGAGCCGGTAGTGCCGGGGACCGCGCCAGCCCGAGATGTCGCGCAGGAAGCCGGCGATCGCCTCGGGGCCCTGGAACTCCAGCGTGACCGGCGGCATGGTGAACCAGGCGTCGTCGGTCAGCAGCGCGACCACGCCGTCGATGTCGTCGGCGGCAAAGCAAGTCGCGAACCGCGACGCGATATCCCGCTCACGGGCCGAACGGGGCAGTGGTGCCCGCTCCCGGTCCGGGCCCGGGAGCCGGCCGGACATGGTCGCCCTGGCCCGCTGCAGCGCACTGGTCACCGAGGCCTCGCTGCTGTCCAGCATGTCCGCCACCTCGGATGACCGGAACCCGAGCACGTCCCTGAGCACGAGCACGGCCCGCTGCCGCGGCGGCAGGTGCTGCACGGCGGTCACGAAGGCCAGCGCGATCGCCTCCTTGGCCTCGTACCGCGCCTCGGGCCCCGCGCTGGCATCCGGCAACCCGTCGAGCAGCACGTCCGGATAGGGCTCCAGCCACAGCGGCTCCCCCCGCCGGGTCGGCTCGACAGTAAGGAAGGGCGGCCCGGCCAGATCGGTCCGCGGCCTGCGGCCGCTGGCCCGCAACGCGTTCAGGCACCGGTTGGTCGCGATCCGGTACAGCCAGGTGCGCAGCGATGCCCGTCCCTCGTACTGGCCGAGCCCCCGCCAGGCGGCCAGCAGGGTCTCCTGCAGTATGTCCTCGGCGTCCTGCACCGAGCCGAGGATCCGGTAGCAGTGCAGCTGAAGTTCACCCCGGTACGGGTCGGTCAGCTCGCCGAACGCGCGGTCGTCCCCGCCCCGCGCCCGTTCCAGCGTCGCCTCGGTCACCACGGCAACCTCCTTTTCCCTTACGGACACCGCAGCCGCGGGAAAGTCATCGATCAACCGCCATCGAGCCCGGTGTCTGAACACAGTGACGGACCACGAGGAGGAGACGTGAGTACAAACGGTACGCGCCTGACCCGCACCCAAGCCTGGGTGCTGGCGCTGACCTCGGCGGCGTCGCTGATGGTGTCGCTGGACACGCAGGTCGTCGCGACGGCCCTGCCGGTGATCCGGCTGCAGCTGCACGCGTCGCTGGCCGAGCTGGAGTGGACGGTGAACGCCTACACGCTGACCTTCGCGGTGCTGCTGCTGACCGGCGCGGCGCTGGGGGAGAGGCTGGGCCGCCGCCGGATGCTGGCCGCCGGGGTCGGCGTGTTCACCGCGGCCTCGGCGGCGTGCGCGCTGGCGCAGAACGCCACCACCCTGGTCGCGGCCCGCGCCGTGCAGGGCGCCGGGGCGGCGCTGATGCTCCCGCTCGCGCTGGCCCTGCTGTCCGCGGCGTTCCCGCCGCAGCGCCGGGCCTGGGCATTGGGGATCTTCAGCAGCGTGACCGGGATCGCGGTGCTGGCCGGGCCGGTCGTCGGCGGCGCGGTCGCCCAGGGCCTGGACTGGCCGTGGATCTTCTGGCTGAACGTCCCGATCGGGGTGGTCATGATCCCGCTGATCCTGGCCAGGATCCCGGTAGCCGGACGCGTCCGCGCCAGTCTCGATCCCGTCGGACTGCTCCTGGCCGCCACCAGCGCCCTCGGCATCGTCTGGGCATTGATACGGGCCAACAGCCTCGGCTGGACCAGCCCGGAAATCGCCGTCACGCTCGCGGCGGGGATCGTGCTCGGCGCCGCCTTCGCCGGCTGGGAACTGCGCGTCGCCGACCCCATGGTGCCGCTGCGCCTGTTCCGGTCGCGGCCCATCGCGGCGGGCAACGCGGCCACCTTCAGCGTGTTCGCCCTGCTGATGGCCATGGTGTTCTTCATGGCGCAGTTCCTGGAGACCGGCCTGGGCTACGGGCCGCTCGGTGCCGGGCTGCGGCTGCTGCCCGGCTGGGCCACGCTGACCGTGATCGCGCCGTTCGCCGGGACGCTCATCAACCGGGTGGGGGAGCGCCCGCTGATCGTGGGCGGCCTGACCGTGACCGCGGGCGCCATGGCCTGGATCGCGGTCACCGCCCGGGTCGGCCTGCCTTACTGGCACCTGGTCCCGCCGCTGCTGCTGGCGGGGTGCGGGGTGTCGGTGGCGATACCCGCCACGATGAGCGCGGTGATGACCGCCGTGCCGCCCGCCGTCATCGGTCAGGCCTCGGGCACCCTCAACACCCTCCGCCAGCTCGGCGGGGTGTTCGGCGTCGCGATCTGCGCCGCCGTTTTCGCCGCTCGCGGGCACTATGCGTCGCCCGCCACGTTCGTGGCCGGGTTCGGCCCGGCAATGGCCGCCTGCGCCGGACTGGCCCTGCTCGGCGCCGCGGCCGGGCTGGTCATCCCCGGCCGCAGGCGAGCTCCCGCGTCAGCCGTTCCAGTCCAGATTCACGCACCGAAGATCGAGATCAGGAGATAACCATGTCGCAGAGCATCATCCGCTACCGGACCAAGCCCGGCCAGGCCGACGCCAACGCCGACCTTGTCCGCGCCGTCTACGCCGAGCTGAACCGCACCCGGCCTGACGGCTTCCGGTACACCACCCTCAGGCTGGACGACCAGGTGACGTTCGTCCACATCGCCAAGTCCGAACGCGACCCGAGCCCGATCCTCGAGGTCAAGGCGTTCGGCGAGTTCCAGGCCGGCATCAGGGACCGGTGTGACGAGCCCCCCGTCGCGCAGGCCTTCACCGAGGTCGGTTCGTACCGTTTCTTCACCGGCTAGCGGGACGGACGGTATCGGCGAGGATCTCCTCCCATGGCGTCGGCTTGAGGCCGAAGGTTTCCTCAGCGGCCGTGGAGTCCATGACGAAGTCGTCGCGGAACTGGTACTCGGTCTCGCGCAGCTCCCGCATGAGCGGCCAGACGAGCCCCATTCCGCGCAGGACGGCCGAGGGGATCTCGCCGGTGCGGACCTGACCGACCCCGGCGGCCCGGGCGAGGTCGTCGATGACCTGACGCTGGCTGCGCGGCTCGTTCGACGGCACGTGCCAGGCACGCCCCCAGGCCTCGGGGTCGGATCCCGCCGTGACCAGCATCCCGGCCACGTCTCCGGTGAACGACCAGGTGTGCGGCCGGTCGGCCCGGCCGAGCACGGAGACATTCTTTCCCTGCCGAACGCGCCGGACGATCCGCTCGCCCATCGCGCTCTGCGCGCCGGGCCCGACGAAATCGGCGGCGCGGACCTCGGTCACCCGGACCCGCCCGGCCTGGTGCGCGGCCAGCGCATCCTGCCAGACGCGAGCGCGGACCCGGCCCTTGCGACCCGTCGCGGCCAGCGGCGTCGCTTCGGTGATCGGGTGTGCCTCGTCGTAGCCGTCGGGATCGCGAGGACCGTAGCCGTACAGGTTGGACAGCGTGACCAGCACCGCGCCGCTGCGCTCCGCGGCGGAGAGCACGCTGGCGGCGATCGGCGGCCAGTCGGCGGGCCACCGGTGATAGGGCGGGTTGACGCAGTTGTAAATGACGGCGGCACCCTCGGCCAGCCGGGCCATCGCCTCGGCGTCGGCCGCGTCCGCCGCCACGCCCGCGGGCCCGGAACCCCGGCGGCTGACCACGCTGACCCGGTCCCCGCGCTCGGCGAGCATCCCGGCCACCCGGCTGCCGATCACGCCCGCTCCGATAACCAGAACTGACTCGCTCATCAGGGACCTCCCTGCAACTGCCGCTCTTGTTTGTGAGCGGTGCTCTCAATTTCATGATACCCGGTCCACGACACAATGCAAGATCGGTGCTCTCGTTTGTTGTCGCCGATCTCGTTTCTGTGCGATCATCGGTGGATGACCGATTCGGCCCCGCGCACAGCCCGGGAACGGGCCCGGGCGGAGATCACGGCGGAGATCCTGGACGCGGCCCGCGGCTACCTGGCCACCGACGGCGCCCCGGCGCTGAGCCTGCGCGCCATCGCGCGGGACCTCGGCATGGCCTCGTCGGCCCTGTACCGCTACTTCTCCAGCCGCGACGAGCTGCTGACCAGGCTGATCATCGACGCCTACGACTCGCTCGGGGCGGCCGCCGAGGTCGCGGAGGCAACGATAGAGCGGAACGACCTGGCCGGCCGCTTCGCCGCGACCTGCTCCGCGGTCCGGGGCTGGGCGCTGGCCCACCCGAACGAGTACGCGCTGATCTACGGCTCACCGGTGCCCGGCTACGCCGCCCCGGCCGACACGGTGCGGCCCGCCAGCCGGGTCACCACGCTGCTGCTCCGGATCATCGTCGAGGCCGCCGCCGCGGGCCGGATCCCGGCGGAGGACATCACCGGGGCCGAGGCCCAGCCGGTGGCGGACGCCGTCGCCCCGATCCGCTCCTACCTGCCCCCGGGCGTGCCCGCCCCGCTGGTCCAGCGCGCGCTGATGGCGTGGACGAACCTCTTCGGCGTCATCTCGTTCGAGCTCTTCGGCCAGCTGCACAACGTGGTCGCCGAACCCCCGGCCGGCCGCGACGCCTTCTTCGCCGAGTGCATCCGCCGCTGGATCATCTTCACCGCCATCACCTAGCACCCCACCCGCCCCGCACCCAGCCCGATCCCGATTCAATGGTTGTGACACCCTACCCATTAGATTCGGTAGGTTGTCACAACCACTGACTGGTGATGCGGGGAATGCGATGACTATCCGGACGCTGGATGCTGAGATCGCGTTCCCGGCCCACTGCGAGCTGGCCGAGGGCCCGGTCTGGGAGGCGGCCCGGGGGCTGCTCCGCTGGGTGGACATCCTTCCCGGCCAGGTGCACGCGCTCGATGTGGCCAGCGGCGCACACCGCTCGTTCGGGGTCGGCGATACGGTCGGCACCGTGGGGCTGACCCGCGCCGGCGGCCTCGTCCTCGCCCTGGCGGGCGGCTTCGCCCTGTCCGGTCCGGACGGCGAGGACCTGCGGCCGTTCGGCGACTTCTCGGTCGACCGGTCGGTGACCCGGTTCAACGACGGCAAGCCCGACCCGTGGGGCAGCTTCTGGGCCGGCACGATGGCCGTACCGGAGGACAGCGGCTTCCCGTGCAGCCTGTACCGGCTCAGCCCGGACGGCTCGGTCACCGAACTGTTCGGCGGCGTCGGCCTGTCCAACGGCCTGGACTGGTCCGGCGACCGCCGCGTGTTCTACTACTCGGACAGCCACGCCGGAGGGGTGGATGCGTTCGACACCGACCCGGACACCGGCGCGCTATCCGGCCGGCGGCGCCTCGTCGAGGTCTCCGGCGGCCTATCCGATGGCCTGACCCTGGACGCGGAGGGCTGCCTCTGGCTCGCCGTCTGGGGCAGCGGCGAGCTGCGCCGTTACACCCCGGACGGCCGCCTCGACACGATCGTAAAGCTGCCGGTCAGCCAGGTCAGCTCGGCCGCGTTCGGCGGCGCGGACCTGAGCACCCTGTACATCACCACTGCCCGGGAGAACTTCACGCCCGCTGACCTGGCCGCCCAGCCGCACGCCGGCGACATCTTCGCCTGCACCCCCGGCGTCACCGGCCGCCCGCCGTTCCGGTTCGGCCGCTAGCACGGGGGAAAACCCCAGGAAGCGAACGGGGGGTAGTCGTATTCCGCCTGCATGCCGGGGTCCGTACCGTTTCCGCAGGGGCTGACGGAACGTTCGGGAGGGCATGATGGCCGCTGATCGCCAGGCAGAGATCGCCGCCTCGGTGGCCGCCCTGCGGGACCTTGGCCCCGGCTATGACCAGGCACTGGCCGAGGGCCTCGTGGAACGCATCGGCACGGAGATCGACAAGCGGATCGCGGCTGAGATCGACAACCGGGTCACGGCGGAGGTGGACGGCCGCGTCCTGGCCCAGCTGGACCGGTACGCGGGGTGCAGGCACCAGCGCCGCCGGGCCAGAGGCATCAGCCGGGCCGAACGGCGCATGGTCCGGGCCGAGCGGGCCGACCGCTCCGGCCTGCAGTCCATCATGCTGGCCCTCGGGTCCTTGCTGGTCGCCCTGCCGGTGACCGCAATCGTGCTCAAGGGGTCCCCGGGCATGGCCGCCATCATGCTCATGGCCCTGGTCTGGATCATCGTCGGGATTATCAATGTGGCCTACGCCACCCGCAAGCACCCGCGGCAGTAGCGGCCGTCCGTTACCATCGCCTCTCGTGGAACCTGGCTCCCCGAGATCCGTGTTGGCCGCACTGATCGACCGCTACCAGCCCGACGGCGACGCCGAGGTGGCCGATATCCAGCGGGTACGGGCTCTCCTCGAGACCGCCGCTGACCCGTACCAGCGTGATCTTCCGCTGCACGTCACCGCGTCGGCGCTGATCGTGCACCCGCCCACGAGCCGGGTGCTCCTGCGCTGGCACCAGCGGCAGCAAGCCTGGCTGCAAGTCGGCGGCCATGGCGACCCGGGGGAAACCGACCCATCGGCCATCGTCGCCCGGGAGGCCGGGGAGGAGACCGGCCTGACCGACCTGGTGCCGTGGCCGGACGCCGAGATCAAGCAGGTGGTCATCGTCGATGTCCCGCCGGGCAAGGGAGAGCCCGCCCACCAGCACGCCGACGTCAGGTTCTTCATGGCCACCGGCACCCCCGACGCGATCCGCGCCGAGAACGCCCAGGCCCAGCTGCGCTGGCTGACCCTTCCTGCGGCCCGCGACACCACCTCCGAACCCAACCTCAGGGAAGCGCTGACCCGGATCGAGCCACTGCTGAAGCCGCGGGCCACGTGACCCCCGGCACTCCCGACTCTTACCGCCAAACAGTCACAGATTTATCATCAGGGCCATGACAGGTATCCGGCTCGCAGACCGTATGGCCAGGCTCGGCACCGAATCCGCCTTCGAGGTGCTCGCCCGCGCCCGGGCCATCGAGGACGCCGGCGGGAAGATGATCCACCTGGAGATCGGCGAACCGGACTTCCCGACCGCCCCGCACATCGTCGAGGCGGCGGTCGAGGCGCTGCACGCGGGTGCGACCCACTACGTACCCGCGCCCGGCATCCCGCCGCTGCGTCAGGCCGTGGCCGCGTTCCTGGAGCGCACCGGCCGGATGCGGGTGACCCCGGACCGTGTGGTCGTTACGCCGGGCGCCAAGCCGATCATGTTCTTCACCATCCTCGCCCTGGCCAACGAGGGTGACGAGGTGCTCTATCCCGATCCCGGTTTCCCGATGTACGAGTCGATCACCTCGTTCACCGGGGCGGTGCCGGTGCCGGTGCCGCTGCGCGAGCGCAACGGCTTCCGCATCGACACCGACGAGCTCGAGCGGCTGATCACCGACCGGAGCAGGCTGCTCATCATCAACTCGCCGCACAACCCGTGCGGCAGCGCGCTGACCCGCGCGGACTGCGAGGCGATCGCGGCCATCGCGCTGCGCCACGATCTGACCGTACTGTCCGACGAGGTGTACTGGGCCATCCGGTACGGAGGCAAGCACGCCAGCGTGCTCGACGTCGACGGGATGGCCGACCGGACGATCCTGCTCGACGGGTGGTCGAAGACGTTCGCGATGACCGGCTGGCGGCTGGGGTTCGGCGTGTTCCCGCCCGCCCTGGTCGAACCGGTCACCCGGCTCGCCATCAACTCGGTGTCGTGCACGTCCGCATTCAGCCAGTACGCCGCGATCGCCGCGCTGGAGGGCCCGTGGGATCCGGTCGATCAGATGGTGGCCGAGTTCCGCCGCCGCCGGGACATCATCGTGGCCGGCCTCAACGACATCCCCGGCATCACCTGCCTCGAGCCGCAGGGCGCGTTCTACGCGTTCCCGAACATCACCGGGACCGGTCTGACATCGGCGGATCTGGAGGCCAGGTTGCTGGCGGACGCGGGGGTGGCGGCCCTGTCCGGCACCGCGTTCGGCCCGTGCGGCGAAGGTTTCCTGCGGTTCTCCTACGCTAACTCGGTCGAGAACATCCGGCTGGCGCTCGAGGCCATCAGGGCGCAGCTGACCTGACCAGCGGCACCCCAGGGGAGCGTTTCCCGGCACCGCGGCCTCCGCGGAACCACGGCGATGTCACATCGTGGTGCACCTGACCACTACGGTGTCACATCGTTGTGGTTACGGCGAGCGCTCCGGACGCCCCGGCGCCGGGCTGGCGAGGCGTGAGAGATGTATGAGCCGTGTGGGACACGCGCTACCCACGCCGGCCGGCGGGATTACCTGCGGGAGGCGGTATTACGCGTGGCGGCATGGTCCGGGTGCCGCGTTACCCGCGGGACGACAGGGCGCGGCTAGACCGGCTCCTCTTCCTCGTCGTCGGGCAACTTGAGGAACTCCTCGGCGGCCGCGCCCATGGACAGATCACCAGGCTGGAGCCCTCCGTCGAGGCCCGGAGGGCTATCCGGGTTGATCTTGATGAAGGGTGGCAGCTGCGGCTCGGACCACACAACCTTCTTGCGCTTGCCCATAACCCAGCGCCTAATCCTGACCATGCCCTTCTACTTACCCGTAACGTCCTCAATAACCGCTGCGTGCCCTGCCAGGCGCGGTTTCCCGGGTCCGGCCGGGCGCTAGGCGGGCGTAAGCCGGCTCGGCCTCCGGCTGGATATCGCGGCAGGTGATGGCTAGGTAACCGACGAGGATCGCGACGGTGATAGTCACGATGACCGCGACCCGTCCGGAGCCGAAGCCGGCTCCGCTCAGCGACTGGACCCGGCCGAAGTAGTCGGCGAACGAGGCGCCCAGCGGACGGGTGACCACGTAGGCGAACCAGAAGGCGGCGATCGCGTTGAGCCCGAACCGCCACCAGAGCACCGCGGGAATGCCGATGATGAAGACGAACATGATCGCCGACGCGAGGTAACCGAGGCCGAGGACGCTGGCGGTGAAGTCGCCGAGGGCGGTGCCGAGCGCGAAGGTGGCGAACACCACGGCCCAGTAGAAGGCCTCACGCCGGCGGGTGACGATGCTGTGGATCGACAGCGTGCCCTCGCTGCGGTACCAGGCCCAGAAGATCAGCGCGAGCACGACCGCCCACAGCAGCGTGGTACCCGCGTACGGGATGCCGATGAACAGGTGCAGGGCATCAGACACCCCTGTGCCGAAGATCGCGATCGCGTAGGCCAGGGACCAGTAGGCGGCGGCGACGTAGCGGCGCGTCCTGAACTGCCAGACCAGGGCGACGGCCAGCAGGCCCGCCTCCACCACCGCGCCGACCTGCCTGCTGCCCAGCGCTAGGTAGTCCGAGACGGCCTCGCCGCCGCAGGTGGTGAGGAGCTTCACCACCCAGAACAGGACAGTGATCTCGGGCACCTTCGCGGCGAGCGGTTCCGGGAAGAGCTGCGCGCGGCGTGTTTCCGAGCTCACCCGCCGCGCCCAGCTTCCAGAACCGCGACCGCACGCCCCGGCTGGCCCAGGTCCGCATCCGACCAGGGCGGCGATTCAGCGGGCAAGCCCCCTCCATTACCAAACGGCGTGAGGCCACGGTATGCCGCGGCCGCACGCCGGCGGGACCTCCCGGAGGACGAATTCCGGCTCGCCCGTCTCATCCTCAGGTCGCAGACGCGGCCGGGTACTCTGCCGGTAGGCCACCACGAAGGACGCACATTGGGCACGATGACCCGGCTTCCCGCCCCGCCCCTGGCTCCCGTGCCCGCGTGCCCGCCCGAGCAGCCACCCGACGAGATCACCCGCGGGCTGTTCGGCCTGGGGCGCCGGCTGACCCGGACCCACCCGCTCGTCGGCGACGCGCTGCTCGCCGCCGTCCTGCTGGGCCTGTGCTCGGCGTGGCTTTCCTGGTCCACCTGGGTCGGCTACCGCACGGCCATCGTGCAGACCGCGCTGATCGCGGTGCTCATCTTCCGCCGTCTCCACCCGTCCGCGGTCTTCCTGGCCATCAGCGCCATCGCGTTCGCCCAGTGGCTGCTCGGCTTCCCGCTGCTGGGGGACGTCGCGCTGCTGGTTGCCCTGTACACGGTCGCGGCCCATGAGTCACGGATTCGCGCCCTGCTCGCCACCGGGCTGCTCGCAGCGGGCTCGGTCATGGCGGCGGCCAAGTGGCAACTGGCCGGCACGGTGCCACGCTCGCTGCTGTTCCTGTCCGCGATGGTGGTGGCCGCGCTGTTCGCCGGGCTGACCGCGGCCTCGGGCAGCAGGTACCTGGCCTGGATGGACGAGCGCGCCCGCAGGCTCGAGACCGAGCGCGACCAGCAAGCGGTGATCGCGGCGGCCGCCGAGCGCACCCGTATTGCCAGGGAACTGCACGACATCGTCTCGCACAGCCTGTCGGTGGTGATCACCCTGGCCGACGCGGCGTCCGTCGTCGGCAGGTCCGATCCCGCCCGTGGTGTCGAGGCGATGACCGAAGCCTCCGAGGTCGCCCGCTGCGCGCTGACCGACATGCGGGCGATGCTGGGCGTGCTGCGGACCGAGGAGCCACCCGCCGGGCTGGCGCCGCAGCCCGGCATCGAGGACCTCGGCGCGCTCGTCGAGCGGATCCGGTCGACCGGGCTGCCGGTGGACCTGTCCGTCGAGGGCACCCCGTTCCCGCTCGGTGCCGCCGCCGAGCTGACCGTGTACCGCGTCGTCCAGGAGGCACTGACCAATACCCTGCGTCACGCCAAGGCCAACCACGCGACGGTCACCATCGCCTACGACCAGCCCCGGCTCCGGGTGCGGATCGCCGACGACGGTGCCGCGAGGGCACCGGGCCCGCGCCGCGGTCACGGTATCGAGGGCATGCGCGAACGGGCCGCGCTGCACGGCGGCACGCTGTGCGCCGGGCCGGACCCGGATGCCCCCGCGGGCTGGCTGGTCGAGGCCACCCTGGTCGAGGCCACCCTGGTCGAGGCCACCCTGGGCGGGCCCTGATGAGCGTCACTATCGTGCTGGCGGACGACCAGCCGCTGTTGCGCCGCGGCTTCCGGATGATCCTCGAAGCCGAGCCCGACCTGACCGTGGTGGGCGAGGCGGGCAACGGCGAGGAAGCCGTCGATCTCGCCCGGCGGCACCGGCCGGACGTGGCGCTGATGGACATCCGGATGCCCGGCACGGACGGCATCGAGGCGACCCAGCGGATCACGGCCGCCGGCCCGCTGCCCAAGGTGCTGGTGCTGACCACCTTCGACCTGGACGAGTATGCCTTCGGCGCGCTGCGGGCCGGTGCCAGCGGCTTCCTGCTCAAGGACGTGCGCCCGGGCGAGCTCGTCACGGCCATCAGGACGGTCGCGGCCGGGGACGCGGTCGTCTCGCCGCGGGTGACCCGCCGCCTGCTCGAGGAGTACGCCCAGGTGCTGCCGCTGGCCCCGGGTCAGCGGCAGCAGAAGTACCCGCAGCTCGCCGCGCTGACCGAACGCGAGCGCGAGGTGCTCATCGCGGTGGCCAGGGGCATGTCCAACACCGAGATCGCGGCGTGCCTGTTCGTCTCCGAGGCCACCGTGAAGTCCCACGTCGGGCGGATCTTGTCCAAGCTCGCTCTGCGCGACCGGGTCCAGGTCGTGGTGCTGGCCTACGAAGCCGGCCTCATCCAGCCCGGCGTCGGCTGACAGCCCGGCGTCCGCTGAAGGAGGGCATTAACCGGCCGAACGGGTGTCTAGTTCCGCCCACACGGCCTTCCCCGCTTCGGTCTCCCGCACCCCCCAGTTGCTGGCCAGCGCATCCACCAGGATGAACCCGAAACCCGACTCGTCAAGCCTGCCGGGGATGCGTGGTTGCGGCCAGTGCCGGTCGGTGTCGTGGACCTCGATCCGCAGCCAGGTTCGCCCGGCATGCAGATTCACCGTGACGACATCTATGCCCCTGGCGTGCCGGACCGCGTTGGTGACCAGCTCAGATACGAGCAGGCTGGCGGCTTCGTCCACGTGGGCCAGCTGCCATGCGATTAGCACGGCGCGGGTCGCGTGCCGGGACAGCCGCACCGAGTGGCTGACCGCCGGCAGCGTCATGTACAGCTGCCGGGAGCTGTCCGCCCCGCTCGGACATGCTTGAGCGCCATAGGCTGCTCCGCTTTCAATTGTCATCACTTTCAACCCTCAACCCTCTTGTCCGCCGGGTGCCCGGCACCGCTCACGGCGGATGCGACAGCCGGCTCGCGGCCAGGCGGCAGCGGGCACGGTCACGGGCGCCGCCCGCGACCGTGCATGGTTACCGTGTGCTCTGTGTCGTCTCAGGATCGGCCCTCGAGCTACGCCGAAACTGAAGAGAGCCTCATCGTTTACACCAGATCTACTGATTAGTAGCTAACTGCCAGCTGACTATGAGCTGATAATCGCAGGTAGCGTCGGCGTGCCCGCCGGGTAGCGGGGGCTGGGGCACACGGCCCCCGCAAGATGGGGGTAGGGGCACACAACCCCCGTACCGTCCGCAGACGGCAGTGAAATATGGGCCAGATTCGGTAAAACTGAGCGGCACGGCCTCATCGGGGCCGTGCCGCTCGGTGTCCGGGGAATCGTGGAGGCGGAGACGGGAATCGAACCCGTGTACAGGGCTTTGCAGGCCCTTGCCTAAGCCACTCGGCCACTCCGCCGCAAGGGGCATGCCGCAAGGGCATACGGACCTCCGAGAGCGGACGACGGGATTCGAACCCGCGACCCTCACCTTGGCAAGGTGATGCTCTACCAACTGAGCCACGTCCGCATCGCGCCCCTTGGGGGTGCGATCAGAACTGTAGCCGATCCTGCCGCTCGCGCAAACTCGGATCGCCTCCCAGCCTCACCTCAAGTTTCCGGCATACTCCGCGTAGCCGTACACCCCGGACACGTGCCCCGCGATCCGGGCCGTGTCCAGGCCAGGCCACGCGGCCCATCCCATGCGGCCGGACCAGCCATTTCGTCGCCCGGCAGGTGTCGGTCATCTTTCGATGCCGGTCGAAAAATACGTGAGCTAGCGTCGGAGTATGACCGTACCGGCCGAAACCCTCAGACCTCTTCCGTGGGACGCCGACATCGCGTCGGCCGCGGCGCTGATCGCCGATTCGACCCGGGCCGCGATCTTGCGCGCGTTGCTGCCGGACCGCCCGCTGGCCGCCGGGGAACTGGCCCGGCTGGCCGGACACGAGGTCGCGGCGGCGCTGGAGGCCCTTGGCCTGATCAGCCCCGGCCTGCCGGTGCGCAGCCTGCGCCAGTCGCGCGAAGCGGCCGTCCTGGCCGAGGCCAGGACGTGCTACGACCACCTAGCCGGGCGGGCGGGGGTTGAGGTGCTGGACGGCCTGCTGCGCCAGGGCCTGCTCGAAGAGAAATCAGGCCGAACGGGCCTGGGTGACACGTCTTCCCATCGCTTCGAAGTCACCGGGGCCGGAGCGAAGGAACTCGGCTCGTTCGGCCTGAACCTGAAGCAGATCCGCCGCTCACGCCGGCAGTTCGCGGGGACCTGCATCGACTGGACGCAGCGCCGCAGGCACCTGAACGGTGCCCTGGCTGCGGCGATCACCAGCCGGATGTTCGAGCTCGGCTGGATCGAGCGCGGGTCTCCGGGCCAGCGGCGCCGCAGCGTGCGCGTCACCCCGGTCGGTATTGAGGGCCTGGCCAGCACATTCGGGGTGGATCTTCCCTAAGCTACCGATCATGCGAGATGTGGTAGTAGATGGAAGCGCCCTGACCATAGACGACGTCGTCGCGGTGGCGCGCGGGCAAGCCCGGGTGAGGCTGGGCGACGACGTGCCGAAGCGGATGGAAGTGAGCCGCTCGGTGGTGGTGGAGGCGCTGCGCGGCAACGCGCCGGTGTACGGCGTGAACACCGGGTTCGGCGCGCTGGCCGACACGCCGGTGGGGGAGGCCGACCTCACCACGCTGCAGGGCGCGATCGTGCGCTCGCACGCGGCGGCCATCGGCGCGCCCCTGGACGACGAGACCGTGCGGGCGATCCTCCTGTTGCGGGCCAGGACGCTGGCGGCCGGGTACTCCGGCGTGCGCGCCGACCTGCCCGCCCGGCTGCTCGAACTGCTCTCCCTCGACCTGCTGCCGGTCATCCCGGGCAAGGGCTCGGTCGGCGCCTCGGGCGACCTGGCCCAGCTCGCGCACCTGGCCCAGCCGCTGATCGGGGAGGGGCGGCTGCGCTCGCCCGGCGATCCCGCGGCGGGGCGGCCGGCCGGCGAGGTGCTGCGCGAGCACGGGCTCGAACCGCTGACGCTCGCCCCCAAGGAAGGTCTGTCGCTGGTCAACGGCACCGAACCCATGCAGGCCCTGCTGGCCTTCTCGGTCCACGACGCCGCGATGCTGGTGCAGGCGGCCGACGTGGCCTGCGCACTCTCGATTGAGGCACTGCTCGGCACCGACCGGCCCTACGACGAGCGGGTCCAGGTGATCAGGCCGCATCCGGGGCAGCTGGTCAGCGCGGCCAACCTGCGCGGGCTGCTGGCCGGGTCGCCGCTGCTGGCCAGCCACCGGCACAGCCGGCACGCGGTGCAGGACGCCTACTGCCTGCGCTGCGCGCCGCAGGTGCACGGCGCGGTCAGGGACGTGCTCACCTTCGCCCGCCAGATCCTCACCACCGAGCTGGGCGCGGTGGTGGACAACCCGGTCATCGTGCCCGACGGCGAGGTCATGACGACGGGGAACTTCCACGGCGAGCCGCTCGCGTTCGCCGCCGACATGCTCGCCATGGCCGTCGCCGAACTCGCCTCCATCAGCGAGCGCCGGGTGGACCGGATGCTCGACCCGGCGTTCTCCCGCGGCCTGCCTCCGTTCCTGGCCCCGGCGGCCGGCACCAACTCCGGCTTCATGCTGGCCCAGTACTCTGCGGCCTCGCTGGTCAGCGAGAACAAGGTGCTCGCCCACCCGGCCAGCGTGGACACCATCCCGACCTCGGGTAAGCAGGAAGACCACGTGTCGATGGGCTGGACCGCGGTCCGCAAGCTGCGCGACGTGGTGGGCAACGTCCGGGCCTGCCTGGCCGTGGAGATCTGCTGCGCCGCCCAGGGCATCGACCTGCGGGCGGACGTGGCCGAGCCGAGCGTCCCGCTGAAGGCGGTGCACGCCGTGATCCGGTCCGCGGTGCCGCGGATGGACATCGACCGCGAGGTGGCGGCCCAGCTCGCCGCGGTCAACGACCTGCTCCCGCAGATCTGCGAGACCGCCGCCGAAGCCGTCCCGGGCTTCCAGTAGCCCGCCGGCCTTTTGCCCGGTTCGTCACGAAAAGTAACCCCGGTCCACCACGAGGGAGCGGACCGGGGTTGCCTCTGCCAGGAAGCGCGGCAGGCCTAGATGCCGTGTTAAGTGTTGCGGAGCAGGTCGTTCAGTTCCGTCTCGATGTCGATGTGGCGGCTTTCCTGGCCAGCCGGGACGATTTGATATGTCCGCTGCAGGAACGCCGACATAGCCTCGGCTGGTGCCTCGAAGTGAGCCTGGCCGAAAGGCGACGACAGCTCGATATTCAAGACCTTTCCCGGGATTCCCCGGGACTCGGGCGCGCCGATCACGTCCAGCTCGCCGGTTTCCGCGGCCGATTCCGGGGAGGGCCACACCTGAACGTCTCCCTCACCGTGGCGCGCCTCGATCCCGGCCGCCAGCAGGTCCCTGGCGAAGATCCACTCGACCGGCTCGTCGGTGCCGACATGGAACGCCATGCGCACTGCGTACGGGTCACTGCCGCTGTAGTACATACTGGCCACAAGAGGGACAATCGTTTGCTGCGGGACAACAAGCTTCAGTCCGAGCTCGGCCGAGATCGTGGTGCTGCTGCTTCGGTTCATCGCCTACCCACCCCTACTTAGCCGGGACCCCCCGGACAACCGGGCTTATCCAATCAAACGCGGTCGGCAGGCGACTGTGACGCCAACAGAGGGTGAAGCGTTCACTGATGGTAAGCACTCCGTTTTACGCCTTTCGTTCCCTGCCGGAAGACAAGCCCTTATCATTGCCCTGACCTGGACAAATGCCGTTCGGCCAGGGCGACGACGTTGATGAAGTTTAGTGTTCCGGTACGTGGATTGCATAGCCTGTGACGCTCATCTCACGCATTTATCTACGAGGCGTTTCAATAGCAATACTGAGCGTGATTAAAAGCGTTCCGAAGCGCACGTTTGCAGGATTTCGCCTTTACGTAGAGTGACGAAGGTCCCGGCGACACGCACCCGCCGCGGACACGCGCCCGCCGCGCCTGGCGTGCGGCGCGCCGTGAGGATGCGCTACCCTATGGAAGCGCCGGGACGGTCCCAGCCCCGGCGGCGGGCGATTGGCTCAGCGGGAGAGCGCCTCGTTCACACCGAGGAGGTCACTGGTTCGATCCCAGTATCGCCCACCAGGTCAGCGATCATGTTGATCTTCGTCAGGATCGCAGTGGGAGCCATTCCTGTAGCCAAGCGGTCAGCGAATCTGTACGCTGCCGCCCATGACGGGCAGGCGCGGCTGGGGCGAAGACAGTATCTACTTCGATCACTCAGGGGACTGCCGCGACCCTGAGACCCATCGGCATTGTCCGGGGCGCTGGCGTGGTGTAGTCAGCCTCAAGCCCGGCCCGGTCGGCCAGCGGCGGCGCAAGAAGGTCTCCGGCAAGACCAAGACCGAGGTCCGGGCCAAGCTCGCGGAGTTGCACGACGAGTTGAATGACGGAGTAGTCTCGCACGCCGCCTATTCCGTGGCGCAGGCGATCAAGGACTGGCTGGGCGACGGTCTTGTCGGCCGAGCTCCGAAGACAGTCAGCACCCAGCGGGAAGTCCTGGAGCCGCTCATCGGCATCATCGGGGCGGTGCCGCTGCGTGAGCTCACGGCGGCTACCGTCCGGTCGGCGCTGAAGGAGCTGGGGGCCACCCGCGCCACGCGGACGGTGGGCATGGCACATGCCGGGCTTACGCGGGCCATCAGGCACGCCGAGGCCAACGACAAGGTGCGCCGTAATGTCGCCATGCTCGTGGATACGCCCGCCGGCCAGGGGGGCCGCCCGTCCAAGTCGCTCACTTTCGGGCAGGCCGTTGCCCTGGTCGACGCAGCCCGGTCGTACGGCTTGTACGCCTACGTTGTCCTGAGTCTCCTAATAGGCGTCCGGACCGAAGAAGCGCGGGCGCTGCGGTGGGATCACGTCGACCTGGAGGGCGACCCGGACGCCGAGCCGCCGCTGCCGCCCCACATCGACGTCTGGCGTTCGGTACGTGTCCACGGAGACACCAAGACGAGGAAGTCCCGGCGCTCGCTGGGACTGCCCAGGATGGCGGTGGAAGCGCTCGGTGAGCACCTGCAGCGGCAGACAGTTGCGCGACAGCGCGCAGGCGTTCTCTGGCAGGACAACGGGCTCGTCTTCACCACCGCGCTCGGGACTCAGCTCGATGCCGCGGATGTGCGCCGGTCGCTCCGCACGATCTGCAGGAAAGCAGGTCTCGCCGAGGAATGGACGCCGCGCGAGCTGCGCCACACCTTCGTCTCTTTGCTGTCCGACAACGGGATGGCAATCGAGGAAATCAGCCGCCTTGTGGGCCACAGTTCATCCAACGTCACTGAGACGGTCTACCGCCACCAGATCCGGCCGGTCATCACCGTCGGGGCCGAGGCGATGGACAAGATCTTCGCCAACGAGCATTGATCTGCCGTACAGCAGTAGGGCGGACTCCCTTTGGACCTGTGCGCGCCGGGTGACAGCGGTACTGGGTGCGGCGGTCATGACAGTCCTCCGGTGACTGGTGTCGGCCAGGCGCATCGCGCCCGCGTTCTCCCTTGACCCCCGTCTCCCCCCCGTATTCACCCGCACCGACACCAGCGGCCACCACGGGCGCGACGAGCCATCGGGATCGAGACTGTTGAGCGAGCACAACCCCGATCAAGGAGCACACCATGGCCACGATCCATCTTCACCAGGCGACCACCGCGACGCCTGGGCAGGCCCTCGCCGGTCTCACCGACTTCGGGCGCTATGACTGGTCCGACCCGCGCCGCATCACGATGAAGACCACCGACTCCAACTTGTGGAGCAGGCGTTCGGGTCACACTTATACGCTCACGCAGCGGCCCGACGGGACCACCGACGTGGACGCCGTCGTGGTCCGCCAGGGCAAGAACCTCAAGGGGCGGCTGTTCGAGATCCTGCTGGCGACCGGCGGCAAGCATGTCCTAGGCAAGGCACTGGCGACCACCGTAAAAGCCATCGAGGCCCGGAACTACCAGCTGGGCCAGGTCCAGTCATGAACCAGGCCGGGAACCTCGCCTACGACGTGTTCGTCAACGACCCGCCGTCCCAGGACGGTTTCCTGCCGAACGGCGAGCCGAAGCGGTTCTCGCCCATGGCCAGCACGCTGATCTACGGCCACGAGGACGCGGTGCTCACCGACCCCGGGATGACCGAGGACCAGGCGCGCGCGCTCGGCGACTGGGTCGACACCAAGGGCCGGAACGTGACCGATATCTTCATCACGCACGGCCACGGCGACCACTGGTTCGCCGCCGGGCTGCTGGCCGAACGGTTCGGGGCGCGTGTCGTCGCCACCGCCGGCACGATCGCGCAGATGCACGGCAACGTGGCGACGCGGCCGCTGCTCTGGGACACGCTGTACCCGGGGCTGATCCCGCCGTCACCGGTCACCGCGGTGACGGTTCCGGGCAACCGGTTCACGCTCGAGGGCCACGACGTGGTGATGGTCGACGTCGGCCACGCCGACGCGGAGGACAACAGCGTGCTGCACGTCCCGGATCTGGGGCTGGTCATCGCCGGGGACGTGATCTACAACGGCGTTCACATGTATCTCGGTCAGAGCGCGGTCAGCGGCTTCGGCCCCTGGCGGGAGGCGATCGATAAGGTCGAGGCGCTCGGGCCCCGCCATATCGTGTGCGGCCACCAGGACAGGCGGCTCGACGACGACGCGAAGCGGACGATCGAACAGACCCGGCAGTACCTGGACGACGCAGACGAACTCCTGAGCACTGAGGAGACCGCGCTCGGCTACTTCAACGCCAAGATCGAGCGGTACCCGGGCTATCTGGGGCGGCTGATCCTGTGGGTGACTGCTCGCGCACTTTACGGTGTCCGCGAGCACCCCGGAGAGAACCCCGCCAAGATCACCCTCAGCTCCTGGCTATGACCCACGCCAGGGTGCTGGCCAGGCTGTTCGCGGTACAGTGACCAGTTGCCCCGGGCCGCCCGGGCGTGTGGCGTTGGCGCCCAGCTGCCGGCAGTCACCACCCCACGGCGACCCAGGTAACCGATGGCAGAAGGCTGGGTGGGATCGCGCTGCTTCGAACCGGTATGTTCCCTTGCCCGGACTACGGGCTTATCGTGACGTCATGCCCGGACCCAGGACGCCTGCTTTCAGGGGGCGTGCTCGCGAACGC
>Ga0335082_10002673_pt1 | contig 19238 bp, 13 predicted proteins | sample Lox_Sample_41_FD_206718 | JGI IMG/M metagenome (GOLD analysis project Ga0335082, IMG submission 206718) | Soil microbial communities from Loxahatchee National Wildlife Refuge, Florida, United States - Lox_Sample_4.1 | ecosystem: Environmental > Terrestrial > Soil > Wetlands | place: USA...
TGGATAGTGAGTACCCTTCCCGCCATGGCGACCGCGCTATTTGGGATCATGGCCGGACACATCCTACGGCTGAAGTCGGCGCTGAGTGAGCGAACGACATGGCTGTTTCTGGTGGGCAATGGTCTGATTGGGCTTGGACTGATCTGTGACATGTGGCTTCCGATCAATAAGAAGCTGTGGACGGATTCCTTCGCGATCTTCATGGCGGGGCTCGATTTTGTTTTGCTTGCGGCATTTGTTTGGGTGATCGATCATTTGGGACATCGGCGTGTTGTGAGGCCACTCGAGATTTTGGGCATGAATGCGATTGCTCTCTATCTGGCGGCGGAGTTTGGGGCTGAGATTCTGGACATGTTTCGAGTCACGTCCAACGGACAAGCGGTGTCGTTGCAGACTTGGTTGTATCAGACGTTGTTCTTACGTCTGACGTCGCCGATTAATGCGTCGCTACTCTATTCAGTTGCGTTTTTGGGAGTGATTTATTTGATTGCGTGGGGGATGTATCGGCGCGGGTGGTTGGTGAGGATATAGGTAGTGGGTTGTATGTTGTGGGCTGTGGGGGGTGCGTTGCCGTTAGGGGGAATACCGGACCATGATCGCGGCCGAGCGCGCGGGTAAGGTGACGTTGAGGGTGTCGTCGCGGACGGGGATATAGCCTAAGACTTCCAAGAGATCGCGCCAGGTGCCACTCGCCGCGGGGGCGACGATGCGGACCGGCTTCGCCCCGTTGTTCAGCAGAATGATCATGTCTCCGCGCGTGTAGATATAAACTTCGTCGCTCACGCCCAGTTGCTTCATCTCGCCGTGGCGCATCACCGGATAATCGCGCCGCAGTTGGGCGAGCTTGCGGACGTGGTCGAAGACGTGTTGCTCATCGGGCGTGCGACCGGTCGTGAAGGCGTTGCGGGCGTCCTCTTTCCATCCACCAGGAAAGTCGCGGCGATTGTCCGGATCGTTGCCGCCCGTCATGGCGATTTCATCGCCGTAATAGATCATCGGAATTCCGCGCGAGGTCATCAGGTAGGTGAACGCGAGCTTCAGACCATCGAGCGTGGCGCCTTGCTCGTTCATGAAGCGCGCGACGTCATGGAGCCCCAGGAAGGTGACCAGGTCGTTCGGATTCGGATAAAGGTAGTCGTGCGCAAGCGTCGCGGCAAGATCGCGCACGGATTTTCCTTCTGCGAAGGTCCTTCGGATTGCGGCGTAGGACGGAAAATCGAACACAGTGTCAATGCCGGTATCGACGCGGTCGTTCTGCTGTAGTCCACCTTGAAAGAAGGAGACCACCGCCGGATTGATATCCGCTACTTCGCCGACGACTCGGAAATCCGGGAATTCTTTTTTGATGGCGGCTGTCCAATCGTGCCAAAAGCGCCGAGGAACATAGGGGACTGTGTCCTCGCGGATGCCGTCGACTCCCGTTGAGCCAATCCACCAAAGAGTGTTCTGGATGATGTAACGCGCGACCTCGGGATCGTCTTGATTCAGATCCGGCAGAACGTTTCCGAACCATCCATTGAGCGTCGACGCTTGGAGTAATGGCGTCGCGTGCGGATTGATCAGCGTCCAGGCTTGCCACGATTCGGCGATGTGCTTAGCGGGCGTCCCATGGAACCATGTGGGTGTTGGAGGAGCTTCGACCCAAGGATGGTGAGGGCCGGTGTGATTGGCGATCATGTCGAGAATCACTTTGATACCGGCATGATGAGCCGTTTCGACGAGATCCTTCATCTTGGCGAGGTCGCCGAAATGCTCGTCGACGGCGTAGAAGTCCACCGGGCCATACCCGTGATAATCGGTGAATCCTTGGCTCTTTTCTTTGTCGCTCTGGTGGTTCGAGTTGTCGTAAATCGGATTGAGCCAGATCGCGGTTACGCCCAGGTCCTTCAAATATGGGACGTGATCGATGACGCCCTGCAAGTCGCCACCGTGATAAGCACGCGGCTTGGTGCGGTCGAAGAGGCCTTTGGAGACTTCGGGATCGTCGTTGGACGGGTCGCCATTGGCGAAGCGGTCCGGCATGATCTGATAGATCAAGTCATCTTGCGAGAAGCCCTTAAAACGGCCTTCCCGTGCGATCGGAGGGAGCGCTTCGAAGGAAGCCGTCGCCGATCCGTCGGCGGTGCTGAGCTTGAGCTGTTGCGTACCAGGGCGCTTTATGGTCACGTCCACGAACAAATAGGTTCCCGCGGCATTCGATCGCGGGTCGCCTACTTCGATGCCTTTGGTACTGGCTTTCACGGACGCGCCCGAAAGCCCGGCGCCATGAATCAGCAAGCGTACGGGATTGATGGAGTGGCTCATCCACCAGCAGGGCGGCTCCACTTTGTCGACAACTGGAGCAGCACTCATCGTCGCGGCGAAGGTCAGGAGCAGAATGAAATCTCTCATGCAGCTCTTAACGATCGTAAAGCTGGGCGAACTGCTTCAAGCGATCACGCATGGCGGGTGTGATTGCCCCGTCCGGGAAACGCCAATGCCAATTTCCTTGTGTTGTCGCGGGCAGATTCATTCGGGCGTCACTTCCGAGCCCGAGGACATCCTGCATAGGAATGATCACAGTGTCCGCAACGGAGCCCATGACGGTGCGGATAAACGCCCAGTTGATCTCCTCCCCGTCGGCGTTCAAATATGCCGTTGTGAACGCGCGTTCGCGCTGAATGTCTTTCGCCGATCGGGTGCTGTCGCCGATGCCCGTGCTTTGCCACCACCCGAGGGTCGTGTCGTTGTCGTGCGTGCCGGTGTAGGCGACTACTTCGCGCGGGTAGTTATGCGGGCGAAAAGTCGGCGCTTGCGGGTCCGTGCCGAAAGCGAACTGCAGCACACTCATTCCCGGAAAACCGAATTTGTGCCGCAAAGCTTCCACCTCCGGCGTGATCACGCCGAGGTTTTCGGCGACAATGGGTAATCCACCGAGCGACTTTTCGAGTGCCTCGAACAGATTCGCGCCTGGCCCTTTCACCCATCGTCCATTCACTGCGGTCTCTTCGGATGCGGGAACTTCCCAGTAGGCTTCAAAGCCCCGAAAGTGATCCAGGCGTACGATGTCCACCACTTCCAGTGTTGCGCGAAACCGTTCGATCCACCATTTGTATCCGGTCGTTTCCATCCGGTCCCAACGGTAAATTGGATTGCCCCAAAGTTGTCCGGTGGCGCTGAAGTAATCAGGCGGAACGCCCGCAACTTTGGTAGGGCGGCCGTCGGGACCGAGCTCGAACAGGTCCGGGTTTGACCATACGTCGGCGCTATCGTGAGCCACGTAGATTGGAATGTCGCCCAAGATACGGATGTCGCGGGCATGGCAGTGGTTCTTGAGCTCGTTCCATTGGCGATAGAACTCCATCTGCCAGAACTTTTGCATCCGGACCTCTTCGTCGCTCGGCTCTAATTCCTTCCATTCCGTCCACGCAACGCCGCGGTTCAGGTTCTTGATCGCCATGAATCGGGCGAAGTCATCGAGCCACAATTTGTTCCGATGCGCGAAGTCATCTAACTCCGGAGAGGGACGGAAATTCTGGAACGCTTGCCGAAGCAGATTGAATTTGTAGGGGATGACACGGGTGAAGTCGACCGTGCCGGCGGGGAAGTCGGGGTGCTCGGCGACGTCTTCGCGCGAGAGGTAGCCGTGCTCGACGAGCTTCTCCGGGGAGATCAGCAGCGGGTTACCAGCAAAGGAGGAGAGGCTCTGATAAGGTGACTCGCCATAGCCCGTCGGCGCCAAAGGGAGCACTTGCCAGATGTGTTGTCCCGCATCGGCGAGAAAGTCGACGAATGCGTAGCTCTGCGGGCCGAAATCGCCGATGCCAAACGGTCCCGGGAGCGAGGTGGTATGGAGCAGAATTCCGCTGGATCGCGGAAAGGTCATCTGCCCTCATGCTAACAGGAAGCATGCGCGTACCGGGAAGCTCGTGGTTTACTGGGCTATTTGTGAGTTGCCCGAGTCCCGGCTTTGACAATACGCATATCGTGATTCCGACCTACAACGAACGGGGTAACATCGGCCGTCTAGTGGAGGAGATTGTGCATACCTATGGCCGTGCTGACGTTCAGGTATGGGTGATGGACGATAACTCGCCGGACGACACAGCCGGATTGGTGCGCGAACTCGGGAAGAAGTATCCGAACGTAAACGTGGTTGTGCGTACGGCGGATCGTGGATATGGGAAAGCAGTCGCCAAAGGCATGCGAAAGGCTTTGTCGGCGGGCGCGGTGTGGGTGATCACAATGGATGCGGATTTCTCTCATTCGCCGGCAGTGATCGGCACGATGCTCGAAGCGGCACGCAACGCCGACCTGGTGATCGGTTCCAGGTACGCCGGAGAAGGAGAAGCGGCCGTCAAGGATTGGCCGTTGCGGCGCCTCTGGATGAGCCGCATCGCAAACTGGTATTTCCGGTTCATGCTTGGTGTTACAGCGCGCGACAATACCAGTGGCTTTCGCTGCTGGCGGCGCGACCTGCTGTTGAAAGTTCTAGCAGAGGATCTTCATGCGAGCGGATATGCCTTCCTGACCGAATCGCTGTTCTATGCCGCGCAAGCGGGCGGACGTATCGTCGAGGTTACGAATCTATATCAAGGCAGAACCGAAGGGGAATCGAAGATGAGCGCCAAGGTTCTGCTGGAATCGGTCTGGACGGCATTGCGCTTGCGGCTTCGCCGGGCCCGCTGAGGGGTTCACCCTAGAAGGCAGCCGGTAAGCCACTTAGTACATTCGGTTCTTGGTTGCCTCGACCGATAACAAGAGTAGTCGCCGCGACTTCCGAATACTATGAAAGCCATCATCTTGGCCGCCGGATGGCCTGGCCGCGATTTCCCTGCCGATACGAAACCAAAATGTCTTTACCATTACAAAGGCAGCGTGCTGCTCGATATCGCGGTCAACTCCGTGCTGCAGGCGGGCATCCAGAGTGTTCGGCTCGTTGTTGGCTACAAAGAAGACGAGATTCGCGAGTACACGCAGAACAAGAAGTGGAAGCTCGAGTTCGTTCGGAACGACGATTGGATGACCGATGCGGTCAAGTCGCTCGATGTTGGCCTGGCGGGGCTGGACACCGACGCGATGATCTTATGCGCGGACCTGATCATCGATAAGAGTTTAATCGAAGCTTTTCTGAAGACGAATCCGGATCGTCTGGCGTGGATTCGCTCCATTGAGCCCTGGGATCAGAATCGGGGCGAAATCGTTTACGACGATGTCTACCGGTGCGACATCGACAATTCGATTGTGAAGATTCCGAGGCGCCTGTTGCGTCTCTTTGAAGGCGGCCGGGAGCGAGCAGATCGGTTCCTTGCGCGATATCACTGGGAGACGCCGACGGGACCAGGCACCGGAGTGTACTTTGGCGCGGCAATTACGGAAACCTTCAGGGACCATCGGCCGATTGAAGAAGTAGTGATACCGAAACCGATCAAAGATATCGACGCGTTCTCACAAACCGACGAATTCAAGTTCGGGCGGTATTTTCACGACTTCGTGCAGGGACGAGCTCCTGCTGCGGAGCAGCAATGACGTTGCGGGACCGGCCTCTGATTTCCGTCATTGTCCCCACCCTCAACCGACCGGTTGAGTTACGTATGTGCCTCGATGGCTTCGCCCGCCAGACTGCATCGAACGACCGGTTTGAAGTGATTGTCGTGGACGACGGTTCCGAGGTCGATCTTGCATCGGTGGCCGCGGAGTTTGACGACGATCTGACGGTCGTTCTGGAGCGTCGTGAACACGCCGGGCTCGCGGCGGCCCGAAACGCGGGGATCGATCTGGCGCGAGCGCCCCTGCTGGTTTTGTACGACGACGATCTGCGGCCCGTGCCGGAGCTCGTTGACTATTGCTTGGATTTCCACCAGCGTCATCCATCGGAGGAAGACGCTGCGCTGCTTTACTTCGTCCCTGGCGACGGCGTCGTGAACTCCGCTCTGACGCAATGGGCTTATCGTGAGCTGTACATGTTTCCGGACCCCGGTGTTCACGCGTGGACCATGCTCTGGGGCGGATCGACCACCTGTAAGGCCAGCGTGTTCCGGCACTGCCGTTTCGATCCGGCCTATTTGTCAGTGGAGGATGCCGAGTTAGCGGCGCGGCTCTCGCGATTCGTGGATGTGCATGTGCATTTTGAAACTCGCGTAATGGGAACGATGACGCGCAAGGTTACTTTGCCCCAGATCTATCGGCGTGAATTTTTTCGAGGCTATTTTCACTACGTGCTAGGGCACAAGCCTTCTCCACTGTGGAGTTTTCAACATCCACCCTACGAAAACCCGGCGTCCTACATAATTCACGATCAGCCGGGTTTAAGAGCATTACTGGCTTCGGCAGACGCCCTGGAGCAACGAAATACCGCAGGCATGGACCGGTTACTCGGCGCGCTGTGCAACCGTCTGGACTTGCACGCGAAGGCAGCAGGCTGGATTGCCGCCAGCGAGGGAAGACCGCCAATCGTTAATTTGCCGGAGCACGCGAAGGCGGACAACGGCGGGGGAGTCCTGGGTTAATGCGGAAGCCCTGCACGCGGGACACACCGAGATGCGAGTTCTGGACCTGGGCCAGAGACTATACCCGGCCCGATTGTTGTTCATCGCACCTGAAAGATCTGCTCTTCTTTACCGAAGACTTGTTGACACGACACTCCATCCGGCATTGGCTCGATTACCGGAGCCTGCTTGGCGCGGTCCGCGAACAGGCGTTCATTCCTTGGGATTCTGATGTCGATTTTGGCGTTTGTGGGATCGAGCCCGATCAGATGAGGGCCATGGAGCCTGAGATCGCGGCTGCCGGCCATTCGCTGGATATGAGTGAGCCAGGAATTTGGCGGATCAACTACAGCGCTTTAAATGCACAGCACGTTGATGTGTTTCCGTGGCATCAGGAGGGCGACTCCATGCGAACGGGGAACCATGTGTTCCCGTCGCGTTTCTTGAACAAGCTTGACACAGTTCGTCTTTACGAAAGAGTGTTTCCTGCGCCGTGTCCGGTAGACGAGTTCCTGGCACAACATCGTTATGGACTGCACTACCGGATTCCGCAACGGCCGGTACTCAGCGCAATTGCGGATATCCCGCTCGACGAGTACACACCGGCCGTGGGACGGCTGTTAGATGAAATCCGGTCGCGAGATTACGAAATTCAAATGCTTTCCCGCCAGATCAGGGATCTCGAGAAATCGACTGGTTTGGGCGGCGTCAAGCAATCGGTTCGAGCGTTCGTGGCTCAGCGCGCTCAGATCGCCCGGTTCCAGAAAGACCTGGTTCTGCTTCACGATGTCCTCGAGTCGACGCAATTGGCAGGGCGCTATTGGGTGATCGGTGGATTACTGATCGGTTGGGCGCGCGAAGGCAGGATTCTGACACACGATTCGCACGACGCTGACTTCGGCTATTTGCGACAGGACCGGGAGCGATTTGTCGAGGCCATCCCGCGTATCATTGCCGCGGGCTTTGAGGCGTTCCACCGGTTTGTCAACAATGACGGTGTCGCAGTGGAATACCGATTCCGCAAGGACGCGGCGATGTTCGACTTCTTCGAACATGAGGAATCGGCGGCCGGACTGAGCTACACGTTTTTTGGGAATTTCTGGCAACAGGGTGTGCGGAAGGAAATGGTAAGCCGAGTTCCGTCGTATGGTCTAGCCCCGATGAACTTCTTGGGACGAACCTGGCTGAAGCCGGCGGATCACGAGGGGTATCTCACATCCATTTTCGGTGACTGGCAAGTACCCAATCCCGATTACGACTACAAGACGGACGATTTGAGCATAGTAAGCTCGCAGCCCTGGACCGGTTCCTATGAGTGGAACCTCGATTCTGAGCCTTCAGGAGAGTGCGCATGAAGGCGATCGTTTTGGCTGCTGGTGCAGGTGGACGGATGCGCCCGCTCACCGATCATCTGCATAAGAGCTTGGTGCCCGTTGGAAATTCAACGATCCTTGGGCGAATCGTCGATGGCCTGATTGAAATCGATGTTCGCGATATTCTCGTCGTCACCGGATACCGTGCGGATCAAGTCAAGGGATTTCTCGGTGAGCGCTATCCGTGGGTCGGATTCGAATTCGTCCACAACGAGCGTTACCGCGAGACCAACAATATCGTGTCGCTGGCGATGGCGCTGGAAGTGTGTGACTTCGAAACGGACGTCATCCTGATCGAATGCGATGTGCTCTTCGAGACTTCACTATTGCGGCGGCTGAATAATGAGGAGCGCGGCAATATCGCGCTGGTAGACCGCTATAGGCCGGGCATGGACGGCACGGTGGTCAGCGTTGAGAATGGCGTGATTACGTCAGTCTACCCGCCGCACCTTCAAACTGAAGACTTCGATTATCGCGACAAATACAAAACGGTGAATATCTACCGTTTTGATCGTGAGTTTTGCCGGAACACTCTGCGTCCCCTGCTATCGTGCTATGCGAACGTCATCGACAGCGGCTGCTATTACGAGTTGGTGCTGGGGATGCTCATCAACATGCAGCGCGAGGTAGTGAGAGCCGAGGTGGTGGATGGAAGCGAGTGGGTGGAGGTGGACGATCCCAACGACCTGGCCGTGGCGCGCTTTGCCTTCGAGCCGGACCAGCGGAGTAAAGTTCTCAGTCGTAACTTTGGCGGGCTATGGAACTTCGACGTGCTCGATTTCACATTCATGCGGAACATGTATTTTCCGACCGACGCGATGATTGCGGCGATGCGGCGGGCCCTTCCTACGCTGGTGGTCTCCTACGGCTCTGCCCAACCGGTATTGAACGAAAAACTCGCGTATGTGCTGCGCTGCCATTCCGATCGTATCCAATGCCTGCATGGCGCCGGCCAGGTGTTCCCGATGTTGTCAGGGCTACTCGGCGTAAGCCGGGCCCTGATTCCTGCGCCCACGTTCGGCGAGTTCCCGCGATGGTTTCCGAAGCATGAGCTCTATTGGGACACCGTGGGTGTGGACTGCGCTGAACTTGGCGAACGCGCACGAGATTTTGATCTGGTCGTGGTTGTGAGTCCGAATAATCCGACGGGCACGACGTTGTCGACAGCCTGCCTGCATGCGATGATCGCTCGTTGTCCCGGTACAACCTTCCTGGTCGATGAATCATTCCAGGCGTTCTCTACGGAAAAGGCGCTGCTCGATCGGCTTGAAGAAGACCCGCTCGATAATGTTATCGTCATCGCCAGCCTGAGCAAGACGCTGGGCGTTCCCGGGCTTCGTCTCGGCTACGCGTACTCGTGCGACCCGGAGAAGATTCGCAAGCTGGGCGCCCAAGTTCCGATCTGGAATCTCGGGTCGATGGCGGAGTTCTTCCTGGAATTATTCCTGAAGTTTGCGCCGGAATGGAATTCCTCAATCGCTCGTTCAGTCGCGGATCGTAAGGCATTGCAGATTGGACTTGCCGAAGTTCCAGGTGTGGAGCGCGTGTATCCGAGTGGCGGCAATTTCTTGCTGGCGCGACTGCAAGGAAGTAATCCGGCAAACGCCGCGAGGGTGGTTGAAGACCTGCTTGCCCGGCACTCGATCTACGTGAAAGACGTCTCGGCCAAATTCCCAGAGGCCGCGCCGTATCTACGCGTCGCTGTCCGGCGGCCGGCCGAAAATCTCAAGCTCCTGACTGCGCTCGGCAGTGCGCTTGCGGAAGTGAGGAACTGATGCCGTCCACTTGGAAAGACGTGTGGGCGTCGCGCAGCCTTGATCCCGGGCACGGCTCCCTGCTAGCCCAAGTCATGGCGGCGGATGGGTTAGACACGAAGTTTGGCAGTGTGACGGAGGCGTCGTGGTGCGCGTTCGTGCGACGGACTGCGGCCGTGATGGGCATCAATGCGGGATCCAGTGTTTTCGAAGTCGGCTGCGGCGCGGGCGCTTATTTGTTGGATCTCTATGAACGCGGATGTGAGGTCGCAGGTCTTGATGCTTCGCCGGCGATGATCCGTTGCGCGGAAAGAGTGATGCCCCGGGGTCGTTGGACCGTGGCTGACGCGGGCGAACTCGACCCTTCGGAGCAGTACGATTTTGTTGCTGCCTGCGGCGTCTTCCTGTACTTTCCTTCCTTCGAGTATGCCGCGGATGTACTTGATCGAATGGTACGCAAAGCCAGGAACGGAATTCTAGTGCTGGATGTTCCAGACCTCGACAAGGAGGAGACCGCTATGGCGCTTCGCCGTAGCATCCTGGGCGAGGCGAACTACGCTCGCAAATATGATGGATTGAAGCATCTTTATTATCCTAGGAACTGGTTCGAGAGTAGACTCAGCGGCTTGGGCATTGACCGCATTCAAATCGAAGATCAGTCCATTGAAGGTTACGCGAATTCCACGTATCGCTATAACGTTTTTGCCTGGCATTCGCGAGACGGCGCGAGTCAATGATGGTACTGGGTTGTAGGACGTAGGCCGTGGGGAAACTGCTGTTGCTGCTTCCGGTAGCCTCTCTTGCACTGGGACAGACTGCCGATTTCTTCGTCGCACCCAGCGGAAACGATTCGGCGGCTGGGACTTTGTCGGCGCCGTTCGCGACCGTCGATCGTGCCAGGCAGGCAGTTCGGAATCTCAAGCAGAACAGTCCTGGACGTAACACGCCTGTTATCGTCATGCTGCGGGGCGGGACCTACTACCTTGCTGCGCCTTTGATGTTCAACGCCGCGGATTCTGGAACTTCGCAAGTAGGAATTGTTTATCAAGCTTATCCGGGCGAGACACCAGTGATCAGCGGCGCGCAACCAGTCACCGGCTGGCAGCAGACACTCATAGGAACGTGGACCACGTCCTTGCCCGCGTCGTTTCAAAATTTCGAACAACTGTTCGTTAACGGCCAGCGCCGCTATCGGCCCCGAACGACGAAGACGGGGTATTTATATAACGCTGGACCGGTTTACGTGGCATCGGCGTCACCAACATGTTCGCTCCTCGTAGCGGGCAAAGGCTATGAGTGTTTTGATCGCTTTCAGTTCAAACCCGGCGACCTGGCCGCAACCTACCACAACATCAACGATGTTGAAATCGACGATTTCGAAAAGTGGACCATGTCGAAGATGCGCTTGGAATCTGTGGACACGGCCAACAATGTCGCCATCCTGACTGGCGCCACCGGCCAGGATGAAAATCATGGATTTATCGCCGGACACCGGTATCTGCTGGAAAATGTCAAAGAGGCGTTGAGCCAGCCTGGCGAATGGTATCTGGATCGCGCGACCACGCCTTGGGCCGTGACTTATCTATCGATGCCGGGTGAGGACTTGACGTCCGCGATTGTGGAGGCGCCTCAGCTTCCGCAGATTCTCATCGCGAACAATTTGAGTTACGTTACATTTAAGGGAATTACATTTTCCCACGATAACTGGACAGTTCCAGCCGCTGGCCACGCATCTACGCAGGACGAGCCGCGAGTAACAGCCGCAGTAAGCTTTACAAACTCCAGCTACATCGCCTTCAACGCGTGCATTTTTGCTCACACCGGCGGTTGGGCATTGGAGTTTGAGGGTGCAGGCACTTTTAGCGGCACGCCGTTCAATCAAATCATCAACAGCGAATTCTACGACCTGGGAACCGGTGGCCCGCGCGTCGGTAACATGTCTCAGCAGAACGATACCGATGCGAATGTTGCACAATCTGTGCTGATTCAAAACAACGTTATTAGTGGTGGCGGCCGCATCCTGCCTGCTGGTGTCGGGGTTTTCGTCGGCAACTCTCACAACAACACAATCACGCATAACGACATCTACGATTTCTATCATTCCGGCATCGAGGTGTGTTTCCCAACGCCGGCGACTTGTCCCTATCCGCATGACAATCTAGTGAGCTTCAATCACATCTGGCAGATCGGCCAGGGAGTTACCAGCGACATGGGCGGAATTTACGTCGCCACTTACACAACCATGGGCAACAAAGTCTTGAATAACAAGGTCCATGACGTTACTCACGACTATCAGGATGCGGATGGATACGGTGGCGAAGGGATCTATCTCGACAACAATACCAGCAACGTACTGGTTCAGAATAATCTGGTGTATCGCACTTCGCAATCCACTTACTTCAACAACATGGGCGCGAACAATACGTTCTCGAACAACATTCTCGCGCTGGGGCGGCTCGGCATGGTGCAACGTGGCGGCGACATTCAGGATTCGTTCTCGTTCAGCTTCACCAACAACATCGTCTACTTCACTGTGAGCCCTGTGCAAAGGCCCGGCGATTGGCGATGCGCGAACAACGCCGGGACGCCTCAGCCTTGCCCCTTGCGCTTCTACTTCGATTCGAACCTGTATTGGAATCCGAAGGGAACTCCGCCCACCTTCACCAACGTTGCATCGACGAATCCGCCGGCGTTGACGCTCGCGCAATGGCAGGGGCTGGGCGAAGATACTGATTCCCGCGTGCAAGACCCGCTTTTCGTCAATCCGTCCTACCCAGCGGACAATTTCGCTCTTCAGCCGGGCTCGCCGGCCGCTTCGGTGGCCTTCACTCCATTCGATGCCAGTCAGGCTGGCCGAACAACCCGGTTGTTATCCCCGCCGACACTTTCAGCAGCATTTCCACTGCAGCTGCTCGATCCCCTGAAGGATTATGGCCAAGCCGCCTCCACGGGCGGATCGGTATCGAATGCCTCTGCGGCTAGTTATAGCAGTGCCGCACTGGCTCCGGAGTCAATTGCTTCCGCCTTCGGATCCGATCTAGCGACGGAATCAACTTCGGCGCAAACGCTTCCTCTTCCGCTTACTCTCGGGGGCACGCAGGTTTCGGTGAAGGACAACTCGGGCGCGGTACTGTCAGCCCCGTTATTCTACGTTTCGCATGGGCAGGTGAATTACCTGGTCCCGACAGGGACTGCTACTGGACCCGCGACCATCACCGTGACGAGCCGCGATGGCACCGTATCGACGGGGACGGTTAATATCGCGACGATCGCGCCCGGGCTTTTCTCAGCAAATGCTAATGGGCAAGGCGTTGCGGCGGCCCTTGGGGTTCGCGCCTCGAGCGACGGAACGCAGAGCCAAGTGATCGTATTCCAATGTTCAGCAGCGGCTGGATGCATGCCGACGCCGATTGACTTAGGCGCTGAGACGGATCAAGTGGTCCTGTTGTTGTTTGGCACCGGGATTCGGGGCCGCAGTTCCCTCGCCAACGTCACCTGCACCATCGGCGACGTCCCGGCTCCCGTATCCTATGCCGACGCGCAACCGCAATTCGCCGGACTCGATCAGGTGAACGTGACCGTGCCTCGCACGCTTGCCGGGGCGGGCGAAGTGCCACTCGTTCTCACGGTGGATGGCCAAACCAGCAACACGGTTACCGTTAGCATCAAGTAGATCTGATAAACTAACCCACCGATGGCCCGTCCACGTACGTTATGGCTCATTGCGGCTACGTGTGTCGCCGTTTTCCCGGCCAGCGCAAAGCCGCCTGAACAGATCGCCAAGTCAGTCACGATTTACCGCGACAATTATGGAGTACCTCACGTTTACGGGCCCACTGACGCGAGCTGCGTCTTCGGATACGCGTATGCGTCGGCGGAGGATAATTTCTGGCAGATCGAGGATAGTTACATCCGAGCGCTGGGCCGCGCTTCGGAAGTTTATGGCGCAAAGACATTGGACGATGACAGGTTGGTACGCGCTCTGGAGATTTCACGGCTCGCGAAAGCCGAGTACGATCGCGCCACGCCTGCGATCAAGCAGATGGACGAAGCGTTCGCGGACGGATTGAATTACTTTCTTGCGCGCAATCCGCAGGTGAAGCCGCGGCTGATTACGCACTTTGAACCGTGGCACATCTACGCGTTCAATCGCTACGCGTTGTACTACCTGTTCATCTTCCGCAAGAGTGGACTGCAACCGCGCGAGATTAACAGTGTGATGCAATCGCAAGGCTCGAATATGTGGGCTGTGATGCCGTCGAAGAGCGCCGATGGACATGCGCTGCTGTTCATCAACCCGCATCAGCCTTTCTTCGGGCCGGGTCAATGGTACGAAGGGCACGTGCATAGCGATGAAGGCTGGGACATGAGCGGCGCTTCTTTCTTCGGCTCAGGGTTTCCGACCATCGGTCACAACGCGGTGCTGGGTTGGAGCCATACGGTAAACGAGCCCGACATTGTGGACGTCTACGAAGAGATGTTCGACAATCCCACCGATCCCCTGGCGTATCGCTACGACGGAAGTTACCGTCATGCGACCGAGTGGAAAGACACAATCAAGGTGACGACTGACAGCGGGATGGTGGATCGCACGTTCACCTTCCGCAAGACGCATCATGGCCCGATCGTCGCCAAGCGAAACGGCAAACCTCTTGCGGTGAAGATGGCCAAGTTCGAAGAAGGCGGCCAGATCGATGAATGGTACGCGATGAGCAAGTCGCGCAACTTTGAGGAGTTTAAGAAAGCCATGTCGGCCGTCGCCGTTCCGATGTTTAATGCGGTGTACGCCGATCACGAGGGGAATATTTTTTACGTCTATAACGGCGCGGTCCCCAAGCGCTCGGCCAAATTCGACTGGTCGAAACCAGTGGACGGCAGCACCTCGGAGACTGAGTGGCAAGGCTATCACACCTTCAACGAACTACCTCAAGTGACGAATCCGAAGTCCGGCTTTGTACAGAACTGCAACTCGACTCCGTTTGCCACAACCGTTTTCGGCAACCCGGACGCTTCCGAGTATCCCAGGTACATGGTCGGCGAATCAGACACCGCCCGTGCACGCATCTCGCGGCGCATTCTGTATAACAAAGACAAGTTCACTTTCGATGAATGGGCGCAAGCGGGCTTCGATACCTATGTGATCGAGGCCGAGACCGAGATCCCACGACTGGTGGAGGCGTGGGAGAAACAACGGCCGGCAAAGTTGGCGGAGCCCGTCGCGGAACTCAGAAACTGGGATCACGTCAGTACCGTGAAATCCGTCCCCATGACCTTGTATCTGCTCTGGCACGAAAAACAATACGGCACAGCGGTTATCCCAGCGGCCAAACCGAAGGAGGACCCGCTGCAATCGCTCGAAGAAGTCATGAGCGATTTGCAGAAGAACTACGGGACATGGCAAGTACCGTTCGGCGATCTCAACCGGCTGGAGAGGCGCCAATCGGGTGGTGAACAGCCGTTTGACGACCGCGCCGAGAGCCTTCCTGTAGCTGGCGGCCCAGGCGACGTTGGCATTGTGTTCAATTTCTATGCTCGGCCGGAGAAGGGTGAGAAGCGACGATACGGCGTCGCGGGGCACTCGTTCATCAGCGTGGTGGATTTTGGTCCGCAAGTGCAGGCGCGATCGATTTTGGTTTTCGGCGAGAACTCTGATCCGCACTCGAAGCATTATTTCGACCAGTCGGAGATGTACGCCCAGCAGAAATTCAAGCCTGCCTGGTTCAGCCTCGCCGACATCAAGGCGCACGCCGAGCGCACGTACCACCCAGGCGAAGGGAAACCTTGAGGACAAAGCCTGCCCGGGTAGTGGCCATCTACCCCGGCTCGTTCGACCCCATCACGAATGGCCATCTGGATTTGATCGAGCGCGGTTCCGCCCTGTTCGATCAGCTCGTCGTCTCGATCCTGCGAAACGAGGAGAAGGAAGCTCTGTTCACCGTGGCGGAACGCATCGAGATGCTGCAGGAAGTGACCCCCAAATTCACGAACGTGACGGTTGCCTCTTTCGACGGGCTGCTTGTGGATTACGCGGCGCAGTGCGGCGCCACGGTAATACTTCGCGGAATCCGGGCTGTTTCGGACTATGAGTACGAATTGCAGATGGCGCTGATGAATCGGCGTCTCCGGCCGGAGATCGAAACCGTGTTTCTGATGGCTGGTGAGGCTCACTCGTTCGTGAGCTCGCGGCTTGTGAAGGAAGTCATCCGGCTGGGCGGCAACATCTCCGGCCTCGTTCCCCCCTCAGTAGAAGGTAAACTAAGAAGAAGACTACTAGGGGAGAACTAGAAGAAATTGCCGTCAACAATCCACGACACAATTGATTTGACCGAACGGATTTCACGGATCAGTGAATCGTCGACCATGAAGGTTGCTGCCGATGCGGATCGGCTGCGCCGCGAAGGAATCGACGTTATCGATTTCGGGGCCGGCGAGCCGGATTTTCCGACGCCGGATAATATCAAGAAAGCGGCGATAGCCGCAATCGACGCAAACTTCACCAAATACACGCCTTCGGGCGGGGTCATCGAACTGAAAAAGGCCATTTGCGACCGGCATCGCCAGGACTACGGAACTGACTACGCTCCGGCCGAGTGCATGGTGACCGTTGGCGGCAAGCACGCGATCTTCAATCTGATCCAGGCGCTCATCGGCCATGGCGACGAAGTCGTGATCCCGGTGCCTTACTGGGTGACTTACAAGGACGTCGTGAACTATGCGGGCGGCAAGTGCGTGTTCGTCCCCACCGATGAAGCCAGCGGCTTCACATTCACAGCCGATGACATCGCGCCGCACATTACTGACAAGACCCGGCTGCTGATAATCAATTCGCCGAACAATCCCAGTGGCGCGGTTTTGAGCCGTGAGGAGTTCGAGCGGATCTATCAGCTTGCTGCCAAGCGCGGCGTGCGGTTGATGACGGATGAATGCTACTGCCGTTTTCTGTACGATAGCGAGCCGTTCTCCATTGCCTCGATGCCTGGAGCCAAGGAGCACGTGGTGGTCGCCGGATCCCTTTCGAAGACATACTCGATGACTGGATGGCGGATCGGCTTTGCGCTTGCTCCCAAGCAGATAATCGACGGCATGATGAAGCTGCAGAGCCATACCACTTCGAATCCGACCTCGGTATCGCAAAAGGCTGCCATCGAGGCGTTGCGCGGACCGCAGGAGTCGGTCGGTATTATGCTGGCGGAATATCGCAAGCGGCGCGATTATGTTGTCACGCGTCTGCGTGCGATAGCGGGCGTGCGGATCGCTGAACCGAAGGGTGCGTTCTACGCGTATCCGAACATATCCGTCAGATTCCGTGACGGCATCACTTCAGCCATGCAATTCTCCGAGCGGCTGCTGGCGGACTCGCATGTCGCCGTCGTTCCCGGCGAAGCGTTCGGGACGAACGAACACATCCGGCTTTCGTACGCGGCGTCAATGCACGACCTGGAGCGCGGGCTCGACCGGATCGAGCGCTTTATCAGTGAGTAGCGCGCCAATTCGGCTTCCCGTCACGTTCAAGGAGAAGATCTGGGGCTCGACTGATCTTTCGCCGTTGTACCCTAGCTCCAGCCAGAAGATCGGCGAGGTGTGGTTCGAAGCTGATCTTCCATTGCTGGTGAAGTTCGTGTTCACCACGGCGCGGCTATCCGTTCAGGTTCATCCAGATGATGCGTTCGCCGCCGCGCATGAGCACTCGCTGGGCAAGACCGAAATGTGGTATGTGATGCACGCGGAGCCCGGCGCTCAAGTCGCGGTGGGTTTCCGGCAACCGATCACGCCGGAGCGCCTGCGCGAATCCGCGCTCAACGGCGAGATTGAACACTTGCTGCACTGGGTGGAGGTCAGCCAGGGCGACTGTTTCTTCATTCCAGCAGGTACCGTGCACGCGATCGGCCCAGGCTTGGCGTTATGCGAGATTCAGCAGCACTCCGACATCACCTACCGGTTGTTCGACTACGGGCGTCCGCGGGAATTACATCTGGAGAGGGCGCTCCAGGTTGCGTCGCTGGCAGCGCATGATGCCAAACCGCGGATACTGCCAATAGATTGTCAGTACTTCCACACCGAACTGGCGAAGTTTGACCTGCCATTCGAATACCCAGCGAGTCCGGACCGCTTTCACCTGCTCGTCTTTCTCGGCGGCATGGGCGGCATCGGCGATCAACAATTTCGGGCGGGAGAGACGTGGCTGGTGCCTAAGGGAGCGGATTCGTTTTCGATCCAGCCGGACGAACCGACCAAGTTCCTGCGCACGTGGGTACCGTGATACCTCAGCCGATCCCCAGTTCATCCACGCGCTCGAGTGGTGTGCCGCAGCGGCGGCAGATGATTGCCGAACAGTCGCCACAGACCAGCGGGTCCGGTGCCGGAGCATTACATCGCGGGCAATAAAAATCGATCAGCGGTTTCGTCTCTTCTTCGGCCATTATTGTTACACTAGCAGCAGAAGATCCCGCTCGTGCCATCGCCTCGTGCTGCAACTGTTCTCCTGTTCAGCCTCCTACTTTCTTGCTCGACGCAGCCGAGTCGTCCCCCCGCGCTCGGCGAGGCCTATGTTGGGCCGACCACGCTGAATATTCGGCAGGACATCGAAACGAAATCCGCAGTGTCGGCCACTGTGAAGCACGGCGAGAAGCTCGAAGTGCTCGAGTACAAGCGGCGATTCGTCAGAGTCCGGACTCCGCAAGGAGCAGAGGGCTGGACCGACACTCGCCAACTCATCACGCCTGAGCAGATGACCCAGCTTCGTCACATGGCGGAGAATGCAGCGAAGTTTCCTACGCAGGGAGCGGCCACGGTTTACGAGCCGCTGAACATGCACACCGAGCCGAACCGCACCTCGCCGAGTTTCTGGCAAGTCGCGGAGAACGTGAAGTTCGATGTGATCGGACACAAGCTTACTCCGCGGAATCCGACCGCAGCGGTTTCGGCGCCCACACCGCCACCTCAGCCTCGAACGCGCAGACGGAAGGGGAAAGATAAGCAAGCGCAGTCGAAGATTGCGCCGCCGCCGATGCCGCCCGGGCCGAAGTTGCCGGACAATTGGGTGGCCCTCTCAGTTCCTACGCATCAAACTCTGGACCCTGCTCCGCCGCCGGCGGCGCAACCGGAGCAAAAGCCTGCCGGTCCTGGACCGATGGATGACTGGAGTCTGATTCGCACCAAAGATGGGCACGTCGGCTGGGTCTTGACGCGTATGCTTACGATGGCGATCCCCGACGAAGTCGCACAGTACGCCGAGGGCCATCGCATCACTTCGTATTTTCCGTTAGGCGACGAGCGCGACGGCGATACTGTGAAGCCGAATTGGCTGTGGACGACGATTGTGAAGGGCCTTGAGCCATACGAATTCGACAGTTTCAGAGTGTTCGTGTTTAGCCGCAAGCACCACCGCTACGAGACGGCTTATATCGAGCGGAAAGTAGTGGGACATTTTCCGATTCTGGTAAACACTTCGGGTTCCGTGCCGAGTTTCTCTTTGGTTCTCGAAGACGACAGCGGAAAGCTATTTCGCAAGACATACTCGTTCGAGGGTTATCGTGTTCGCATGGTGAATAAAGAGCCCTATGAAGCTCCGGCGGAGGTCTCGCAGCCGCGTCAGGTGGCGAGCGCGCCTGTACAGCCGGCGCCGAAGCGTTCGTTGTACACGA
>Ga0335082_10002674_pt1 | contig 19237 bp, 17 predicted proteins | sample Lox_Sample_41_FD_206718 | JGI IMG/M metagenome (GOLD analysis project Ga0335082, IMG submission 206718) | Soil microbial communities from Loxahatchee National Wildlife Refuge, Florida, United States - Lox_Sample_4.1 | ecosystem: Environmental > Terrestrial > Soil > Wetlands | place: USA...
CAGCCGGTCGATGATCAGCGCCGGCTGGTGCCGGACCTCGCTCACCACATTGGTGACCTGGGAGACATTGTTCACATTGTTGATGTTGACGATCTGCGGCATGCTCGGCGCATTCACGACACGCACATAGTTGATCGTGACGGGATAAGGCGGCAGATATGGCTCCTCGGGACCGAGCGGTACCCAGCTCACGTTCCGGGATTGGGCGCCGGACGCTCCAAAGAAGCTCACCACCGCCGGCGCGTAGACGGGGTCCATGGCGGCATTGCCCGGCACCCAGGCCCAGCGCTCATGGATCTCAATCCAGCGTCCGTAATGAAACGGCGTGAATCCCCAGGGCGCATCATCGATCCAGGTGGCGCCCCACGGCTTCACGTCGGCCCAATGCCCCTGGCGATAGGGTGCCCAGTCCGACATCACCTGCGGCTCCCAGACCGGACCGTACTCCTCGGTGTGCTCCCAGAGGCCGTAGCGATCGAGATCCTGATAGCCGGTCGCCTGCGTCGACACGTATTTCGGCGCCTCGGTCACGTTCTCGCCCTTGTCCGTCGCCTCCGCCTCCACCAGCCTCACGAAATCGTCTTCGGCCGCCGCATCCGCGACCGCGTCGTTGTTGCCTGGCGCGAGACTGACGCGCCGCCCCGGGCCGACGACCTTCTCGCCATCCGCGGTCTGGAGCTGGGCGCCGCCTTCAAGCGACGTGAGGCTGGTGGCGTGCTGATCGTCGCCGGCGACGATCTCGTAGTATCCGGGCTGGTCCACCCGCGCCGTGCCGCGCGCCGTGACGACGGTGAAGACCTGCCCCTGCCCGCCCGGCATTACATGCAGAATGAGTGCCCCGGCCTTCAACGTGAGCGTCGCGGTGCCCTCGCCCAGCGCACCCACCTCAACATCGCTCGCGCCATCGAGATAGAAACGTCCGGCGCCGATATCGATCGCGGCATGCGAGCGCGCCTCGGTCGAGACCGCATTGCCACTGGTCAGAGGATAGTTGAGCTCCGCCGGCCGGGCTTTACTGGTGGCGACATCACGGTAGGTGACCGTGCCGGCAATCGCCGAGATCCGCCCGATCGCCTCCGGCGGATCTGCCGGGGTACCGACCGGTTGTGCGAAGGCCGACGAAGCCACCAGCAGGAGGGCGAGCCCGCCCGGCGCCGCCGTGAGAAGCCGAAGGAACATGGACGCCTCCGTCGCGCCGCATCACTCTGCCGTCCCCACGGCTATCTTGTACCCTGGCGGGGCCGCCTCTCCTCAAACCTTTGTGAGCCCTCGCCTCGCCGGCCACTACTTGGTGCAGGCTGCGGCGCCCGGGGCGCAGTTCGGAGCCGGCTGCTGCTTGGCAGGAACCGGCGGCTGCGCGGGTTTCGCAGCTGGATAGTTCTTGTTCTGCCGCGCTGATGGCTGCTGGTACTGCGGCTTCGCCGTATGCTGGCTGCTCTGGAGATACGGCTTCGCATTGTTGTTGTGATGCGCCGATTGGGTCGTGAACGGCTGCACACTCTTCGCCGTCGGCTGCTGCTTGAACTCCTGCTGCTTGTACTGCGCAGACGACGGATTGCCGTTGCCGGTCGGGTAGATGATGTTCGGGGGCGTCCCGTTCGGGGCCTTCCCATTCGGGGCCGGCGCCTTCGGCTGATGCACATTGGACGGGTTGCCGTTCTGCCAGTTCGGCTTCGGCGCGCCGGGATTCCCGCCGGTCATGATCGGCGGATTGTTGGTCTTGTGCGTCGTCGGTTTCGGAGCCTGGGGCTGCGCCGCCACTTTCGGCATATTCGTCTGCGCCGGCTGGCCGTTGCCCTTCCACGTCGGCTTCGCAGCCACGGCACCGTTGTTCACAGGCGGAATGTAAGGCCCAGGCGCCGCGTTCTTCGGCTTCTGCATGGTCTTCGTCTGCGGCTGCGAGGGCTGCTGTTGTCCCGGGAGCTTGGGCTCCGCAGCGTACTTGGTCTGGCCATTCGAGGCTTGGCCGACGTTCTTCTGGCCCTGGCCGTTGAACTGCTGATGCTGGTTCTGCGCCGCGAACTTCGGCCCCGCCGCGTGCTGCTGGTTCGCATTGTACTGCGGCTTGAACGGGACCTGGTTCATCGGCTTGGCATGCGCCCACTGCTGTTGTTCCTGGGCATGAGGTTGCTTGCCATAGGCCGGCGCCACGGCGCGAGAGCCCGCCATCACCTCGCGGTTGACCACGGTCGCCCCGCGGCGATTGGTATAGTTGTTGTAATTGATCACCGTCGTGTTGTTGACGACGTTGACGATCTTGGTTTCGTTGTGGACGTTGGTGATGTTCACGTCGCGCGCATAGCGCGGGCTGTGGTGGTAATAAGGCACATAGACCTCGTCGGGCCCGAGCGGAACCCAGCCGACGGAGACATTGATCCCGACGCCTCCGAGGTCGCCGAAGAAGCTGACCAGGGCCGGCGCATAGACCGGCCGCTCGACGCGTTCGCCCGGGACCCACCCCCAGCGATCGCGGACCTGGACCCAGCGGCCGTAGTGGAACGGCGTGAAGCCCCACGGCGCATCATCGACCCAGGTATAACCCCAGGGCGCCACATAGGCCCAATGGCCGTAGCGATAGGGCGCCCAGTCCGCCGCAACCTGCTGCGGATACCAGACGGTGCCGTAGGTCGGGTCCTGCTGGAACTGGCCGTAGCGCGCCATGTCCTGGTAGCCCGGCTCCTGCGGCGAGACGTATTGCGCAGTCTGCTGCGTCGCCTGCGGCTGATAGGCCTGTTCTTCGGCCTGGACGTTGTGGACGAAGTCGTCGGCCTGGGCCTGGTCGGTGGTCGAGCTGTTGTCCGGCGCGATATTGCCGCGCTGGCCCGTCTGCAGTGCCAGATTGGCACTCTGCCCCACCATCTGGGCCGATCCTTCGATCACCGCGAGGCTCGAGGGGTGCTGGTCGTCGCCGGCGACGATCTCATATTGGCCGGGCTGGTTGAGGTGCGCCGCCCCGTGAGCGGTGTCGATCTCGATCGCCTCGCCCTGCGCACCCGGATAGACGTGCACGTAAACGGCGCCCTGCGGAACCGACAGCTGCACCTGGCCCGGATTGAGGGCGGTCACTTCGAGCTCGCTCGAGCCGTCGAGATGGATGCGCGCGCCGCCGATATCGACTGAGGCGTGAGAACGGGGCTCGGTCCAGACCCCGGCACCCGGCGCCACCGGATAGTTCATGGACGCCGCCTGCCAGTCCTGGGAGCCGGGTTGGTGATAGGAAACCGATCCCGAGATCTCAGCGATGCGGGCGACCGCATCGGGCGGATCGCCGGCATCCTGGGCCTGAGCCGGATAGACGGAGAATATCGCACCGCTCACAAGACCGAGAACGGACAAAACCCTGGAAAGACTAGACATGGATCACCCACGCGTTATGCGAAACACCGCATACGATGAACGAACGACACCCGAGTCCCTCTGCGCCGGGAAAGCCCGAATCTCATTCAACAGGTTGTGAGCGGAGAAGGTGCGGAGGGCCGAATCCGGCTCAGATCTTCGGCGCGCCAGGCATCGGGAAACGTTGGCGGATCCGTTGCATCAGCCCGTCCCGAACCTCGCGATAAGCCTCCATGCGCTGCTCGCGCGAGCCTTCAACGATCGAGGGATCGAAGGTATTCCAGAACTCGACATCGCAAGCCATGGCGCGGGTCATATCGACCGCCTTGTGCTGCGCCTCCGGCGACAGCGAGACGATGAGATCGAAGGAGGTGTCCTCCAGGTCATCGAAGGTCTTCGGCTTGTGCTTCGAGATGTCGATGCCGATCTCATCCATCACGGCAACGGCAAAACCGTCGAGCTCGCCGGCACGAGTACCGACAGAATCGACATAGATCCGTTGCCCCAGCAGCTGTTTCAGGATCGCCGCCGCCATCGGCGACCGGATCGCATTGAGGGTACAACAGAACAGAACCGCCCCCGGGAGATTCGACGAACGGGGCGCCGGGGCCGTTGGGTCGATGATGGACGGCAGCTCCGCCACGACCGCCTCTCAGACCCGGATATGGAGGGCGCAGATCAGCGTGAACAGCCGTCGCGCGGTATTGAAATCGACCTCGACCTTGCCCTTCAGCCGCTCCTGCAGGATTTCCGAGCCTTCATTGTGGAGACCGCGCCGGCCCATGTCGATCGCCTCGATCTGCGAGGGCGAGGCGCTGCGGATCGCGCGGTAATAGCTGTCGCAGACGTCGAAGTATTCCTTCACGATGCGCCGGAACGGCGTCAACGAGAGGATGAAGCGGTGCAGCTCGAGGTCGTTCGTGTCGCGGATGCTGAAGACGAGCCGGTTCTCTTCGATCGATAGCCGCAAGTGATAGGGGCCGGAATGCTCGATCGCCGGCGCGAAGCTGTTCTCCTCGATCAGGTCGAAGATCGCGATCGCACGTTCCTGCTCGACCTCAGGCGTGCGGCGGGCGGTGCTGTCCTCGTCCAGCTCGACCTTGACGATGCGCCGGGTCTCGGTGGAGTTGCTCTCTGCTTCGCTCAAGCCCTGCTGCCTAGGCGGCTTCGGCGGCGGCGCGGAAACGCTCGACCCAGCCGCCGATCTCTTGAGGATAGGTCTTCATCGCCGAGCGGTTGACGATCAGCCGTGATGTCACGGTCGCGATCGACTCCACTTCCACGAGGTTGTTCGCCTTCAGCGTGGCGCCGCTTGACACCAGATCGACGATGCGCCGGCAGAGTCCGAGAGTCGGCGCCAGCTCCATCGCGCCCTGGAGCTTGATGCATTCCGCCTGGACGCCGCGCGCGGCGAAATGCGCCCGGGTGATATTGGGGTATTTTGTCGCGACACGGATATGCGACCAGCGGCTGGGGTCGTCCGTGGCGGAGAGTTCGGCCGGCTCTGCCACGGCAAGGCGGCAACGACCGATCTTCAGATCAACCGGGGAATAGATTTCCGGATAATCGAACTCCATCAGGACGTCATTGCCGGCGACGCCGAGCTGCGCCGCACCGAAGGCAACGAAGGTCGCGACGTCGAAGCTCCGCACGCGGATCAATTCCAGGTTCGGCAGATTGGTCTTGAAACGCAGCGCGCGGGACTCCTCATTGGCGAAATCCGGCTCCGGCGCGATGCCGGCACGCTTCAGCAAAGGCATCGCCTCGCCGAGGATGCGCCCCTTCGGCAGCGCCAGCACGAAGACATCGTTGGCCGTGCCGCTCACCGCCCCCTACCCTTCACCGGCGTTGCCAGATCCAGCGCATGGTCGGGCCGCCATTGCGTCGGCCAGGCTTCGCCGAAGTCCTGCAGGAACAGACTCAACGTCTCGATCTCGAACTGCATCACGCCACCGCCGGAGAACAGGAGGTTGAGCGTCTGCGGCCCGTCCAACCCCATCGTCATCACCATCAGGAACCTTCCGGGCTTGTCCCGGTCGATCCCGCGGCTGCGGACGGCAACGACATGGTCGATGCAGAGGCCGCTGTGGATCCGCTGCTCGCCATGGGCCTCTCCGGCGGACGCGTCGGAGAAGTCGGCGTCGCGTTGCGCTAGGTCGGTGTCACGGCCCTGCTCCCAGCGGAAGCGGTTGACCAGCATGACGAAGCGCTTCTCGTCCTTGAAGAAGCGCATCTCCGCCAAGGGCACGATGGCGTCCTGCAAGCAGGCGGCGATGACCGACAAGTCCTCGGCATCGGTCGCCTTCAGCCGGATCGGCCGGTCGCTCATGCCATCCCCCCGATAAGGACTATTCGGCCGCGGCGTCGCCGAGACGCTCGATCTCGGCGCCGCAGGCGCCGAGTTTCTGGGTCAGCCGTTCGTAGCCGCGGTCGAGGTGATAGACGCGGTTGAGGATGGTGTCTCCCTCGGCGGCGAGGCCCGCCAGCACCAACGAGACGCTGGCGCGCAGATCGGTCGCCATGACCGGGGCGCCGGTCAGCTTCTTCACGCCGCGCACCATGGCGGAAGCGCCGTGCACATTGATGCTGGCGCCCATGCGCATCAGCTCCGGCACATGCATGAAGCGGTTCTCGAAGATGGTCTCGGTGATCATCGAGGCGCCTTCCGCCGTCGTCATCAACGCCATCATCTGGGCCTGAAGGTCGGTCGGGAAGCCGGGATAGGGCTCGGTCATCACGTCGACGCCATGGAGACCGTTCATCCGGCTGACATGGAGGCCTTCGTTGGTCTCTTTGATTTCCACCCCCGCCTGGGCAAGGCTCGCGGCAGCCGCGGCAATCAGCTCGTGGCTGACACCGAGGAGATTGAGCTCGCCCCCCGTGATGGCGGCCGCCATGGCATAAGTCCCGGCTTCGATCCGGTCGGCGACCACGCGGTGGGTGGTGCCGGCCAGGCGATCCATGCCGACGATCCGGAGCGTGTTGGAGCCGATGCCGTCGATCTTGGCGCCCATCGAGACCAGGCAGCGCGCAAGGTCGGTGATCTCAGGCTCGCGGGCGGCATTGACCAGCAGCGTCTCGCCCTTGGCGAGGCTCGCCGCCATCAGCAGGTTCTCGGTGGCGCCGACGGAGACCTTTGGGAAAGTGACCTCCGCGCCCGTCAGGCCCCGCGGCGCATGCGCCACGACATAGCCGTCCTTCAGCTCGATCTCGGCGCCGAGCTGCTGCAGGCCTTTGATATGCAGGTCGACCGGCCGCGTGCCGATCGCACAGCCGCCTGGCAGGGAGACCCGGGCCTGGCCGTGTCGCGCGACCAGCGGTCCCAGCACCAGCACGGAGGCCCGCATCTTCCGGACGAGATCGTAGGGTGCCGTCGTGTCGTTGACGCCGGCGCCGTTCAGCACGACGGAGCGCTGCTTCGTCGTCTGGCGCGTGGTCACCTCCGCGCCATGCTGGACCAGGAGATGCGACATCGTGGTGATGTCGGCGAGATCCGGAACGTTGTCGAGCCGGACCTCCTGGTCGGTGAGGAGGCAGGTCGCCATCAAGGGCAGCGCGGCGTTCTTGGCGCCGCTGATCTGGATGGCACCCTTGAGCGGACGACCGCCGCGAATCCTGATTCTATCCATTCACGCCCACTTCCAGTCGAGAGAGGGGCCGCCTTGGGACGGCCTGCAAGGTTGCGCGGGTTTACCCCAGAGGCCGGGGATGGCTCAAGGATTCCCGCGGAGTCTCAGTCGTCTTTGCCCGAATTTCCGCTCGATTCGGCAGCGGGAGGCTCCGCCCGTGCCCGCTGCTGAGCCTTTCGACGCTGCAGGTTCGCGCGCAGGGCCTCGGCCTCGCGGGTGCGCCGCTCGACTTCCGCGGCCGTGAGGATGCCGGTCGCCGGGGATTCCCGATCCGAGGAGAGCGAAGCTTTAGGGGTATCTTTGTGGCGCAGCTGGGGGCTCCATCGAGAGACGCAATACCCCCAGCGTTGCGTCTTGAACCGGCGATGTCAACGCATTGATCTTTAAGGAATTAGCAATAACGCCGGATGGGTGGCTTCGGCTCAGTGCAGGGCCTGGGCGGCACGCCGCCGCGCCAAGCGCTCAGCCTGGAATCGCATGAAGGCCCGTACGTCTGCCCGATGTTGCTTGTGCCACCGGCGCTTACTGAGCCAGGACCTGAACCTCGCCATGGCGAATCACCCCTCTCCACTACCCAGCGCCGTGGTATCCGCAGGCAGTGACGAAAGCGTGACCGAAAGTTGGCAAGGCCATGAAATGCTGGGGCAAATTCCGGGAAATCGCTGTCGCCGCAGCGCTTTGTCATGGCTCTTGCGATAGGGGGAGGCGCGTGGCATGTTCCGCCCGCTTTTGACGCCCGGGGCATTTCGTGCTTCCAGGGACATCATTCAGCCGGGCGCTGCCGTAGCTCAGGGGTAGAGCACGTCCTTGGTAAGGACGGGGTCGGAGGTTCAATTCCTCTCGGCAGCACCATTTTCCAAGAAAATGGGGGTTAGGCACTCTCCGCGCCAAATCCGGAAGGATCGGCGGGCCATTGCTGCCCGTTGTCGCAGCGCTGACGTGGCGACTTGCAGGCTGGTGGCCGTCTGCACCAAATATCCGCCATCATGAATGCACCTGCCGCACCGCTGATTCCGACCGAGCGCCAGATCGAAGACCTGGTTGCCGCCTTCTATGCGCGGATACGGACCCATCCGACCCTCGGCCCGATCTTCGAACGGGTGATCGGCCCCGATTGGTCGGCCCACCTGAAGACGATGTGCGATTTCTGGTCGTCGGTCATGCTGACCTCCGGCCGCTATAAGGGCCGCCCGATCCCCGCCCATGTCCGGATCCACGGGATCGAACCCAGGCACTTCACCGAATGGCTGACGCTGTTCGAGGCGACGGCCCGGGAGTTGTTCGCACCGGACCTCGCCCAGAGCTTCGTGGAAAAGGCGCGCCGGATCGCGGAGAGCCTGAAACTCGGCTTCGCCTTCCACTCGAAGACGCCGCATATCTGGGCCAACCTGCCACTGCGGACCATCCCGATCAGCACCGTCAAGGCCGGCTGACGATCCATCTCTTGAACCGTCGCGCGGCCTGAGCGAGGCTGAACCTTCCTTTGGGGGAACCGCCATGGCCGCGAAGAAGCACGATCCGTTCTTTGTCCACCTGTGGGACGAATTGATCAACGCCAATATCCTCCAGGCCGAAGGCTTGGCGCGATGGATGGACGTCCCGGCCAAGCTCCAAGCGCAATTCATCGCCGCGGCCCAAAAGGCGATGCACGCCGCCCTCGGGGCGCCGCCCCGTACACGGCCCAAGCGGAAGACGGCCGGGAAGCGAGCGGCCAAGGCCAAAGGCAAGACGAAGGTGAAGCCCAAGGCCAGAGCTAAGCCGAAGGCAAAATCAGCGCCCAAGTCCGCACGCTGAGTTCTATTCGACCAGGCCCGAGACCTTCTTCAGCAGCGGGCGCTGCAGCCAACGTGCATGGCCGACGACCCGGAAGGCGAGATTGCGCGCGGCGACGAGGCCCGGCCGGTTGGCTTGCGCCGCCCTCAACATGCGTTCGCTCAACTCAATCCAGCGCCCGCCGACCGGCTTGCGTTCGGCGGTATAACCCGAGAGATCGCCCTCCGCGAGATGCGTTGCAAACGCCGCCGCATCCTCTATCCCGAGATTCATGCCGCGCGCGCCGACCGGCGAATGAACATGGGCAGCGTCTCCGCCAAGGAAGGCGGCGCCGGCCTGGTAGGTCTCCGCCTGCCTCACTTCGATCTTGAAGACATCGGACCGCAGCACGCGGGCGACTTGGAACCCGTCCTCCACCCGCTTCAGGGCGTCATTGGTGTTGGAAATCACGCGATACCGCAGCGGTCCGATCGGGATGGTGAAGCCGATGTCGCCGTCGCCATGAAAGAAGATGTGCGCGGCATTCGGCTCGTAGAACCAATCGTCAAGTTCCACGTCGGCGATGCTCCAATCGCGGTCATGGGCATAGCCCGGAAACTTGATGCCGGCGCCGAGCCGAACCGCGCTATGCGCACCGTCCGCACCGAACACATAGTCGAAATGCGTCTCCTCGCGGCTGTTGCCGCCGTCGCCGCCGGCCCGGCCGTTGCGGCGGTCGAGGACAACCGCGGCGCCACCGCTCCGAAAGGAATCGCCGTTGGGCTCGATCGCGGTCAACGCCCGCTCCCACTCCACGGGAATGCCGCGCTCCTCGAGAAGCCCCGCCATCGCCGCCTCGGCCTCGCTCTGGGGGAGCGAGAGCAGGAAGTTGAAACGGTGCGGCAGAGCCGTGAAATCGATGGTGCCGAGGCGCTGACGCTCATACCAGACATAACCGCGCTCGATCCGGGTCCCCGCCTCCAGCAACCGGGCCGTGACGCCGGAGGGCTCCAGCAGATCAAGCGTATGGGCACTGACTCCGACGGCCTTGCTGAGCGGCGTCGGCCCTTTGTCGCGATCGATAATGCGCACCGGGAGACCGCGCCGTGCCAGTTCGAGCGCGGCCGTCAGCCCTGTAGGGCCTGCCCCGACGACAAGCGTCTTCGGATCCTTCGAAGCCATCTGACCCTAACAGCACGCCCGAGCGCGGGTTCCGCTTCAAAGGCCAGCGCGCTGGCGCCCCCTTGACCGGACCATCCGTGCCTGCTGCTGTTGCCTCCCCGCCCCCAGTGTCGGAATAACCCCAATGGAATTACGTCAACTCGGTCGCAGCGCACTCAAGGTCTCGCCGATCTGTCTCGGCGGGAATGTGTTCGGGTGGACCGCCGACGAGAAAGCATCCTTCGCGGTGCTGGACGACTTCACCGCATCCGGCGGCAATTTCATCGACACCGCCGATGTCTATTCCACCTGGGTTCCCGGGCACAAGGGCGGCGAGTCGGAAACCGTGCTCGGCAAGTGGCTGAAGAGCCGAGGCAACCGCGACAAGGTGATCGTCGCCACCAAAGTCGGCTCCGACATGGGGAACGGCAAGAAGGGCCTGAAGGCCGCCTATATCGCGCAAGCGGTGGAGGATTCGCTGAAGCGCCTGCAGACCGACTACGTCGATCTCTACCAATCGCACCGCGACGACGAAGCAACGCCACAGGAAGAGACGCTCTCGGCCTATGCGAAGCTGATTCAGGCGGGGAAAGTGCGCGCCATCGGCGCTTCGAACTTCACGGCGGCGCGGCTGCGGGAGGCGCTCGACGTCAGCGCCAAGAACGGCTTTCCGCGCTACGAGGCCCTTCAACCGGAATATAATCTTTATTCTCGTGCCGGTTACGAGGTGGAGTTGGAGCCGCTCTGCCGCAAGGAGCAGGTCGGTGTGATCGGGTATTTCGGTCTTGCCAGCGGCTTCCTGACCGGCAAGTACCGATCAGAGGCGGATTTCAACAAGAGCCCGCGCGGCGAGGATATCGGGCAGTATCTCAATGAACGCGGCTTCCGGATCCTGAAGGCGTTGGACCAGGTGGCGGCCGAGGCAAAGGCCAGCCCGGCCCAGGTCGCCATCGCCTGGCTGATCGCCCGCCCCGGTGTCACCGCACCCATCGTCAGCGCCACACGCATCGAACAATCGCACGAGCTGATCAAGGCAATGCGCCTGAAGCTTTCGCCGACGCAGATCACTGCGCTCGATCAGGCGAGCGCGGAGTAACCCCTCAAGGGGTGGGTATGGAGAACGCGCCGAACAAGCCGACGACCCCGATGATGATCAGGTACAGCGCCACGACGTAGTTCAGCAGCCGCGGCATGATCAGGATCAGGATGCCGGCGATCAGCGCGATCAGCGGCTGGACGATGTAGATATGGCCCATCATGGGGCGCTCCTCTTCTTTGGTGGGGGATTAACGCGCCCGCTGCGTGAGCCAGCTGCCTCAGGGTGTGAGCGGCGCGACCGATTTGCGGTCGACGGCGTTAGCAGCCTCCAGGCCAAGCGATTTGCGATACGCGTTCAAGGCCTTAAGGGTGCGCGGTCCGGCCTGCCCGTCCGCCTTGCCAGGGTCAAACCCGAGGCTCTTCAGCTTGGCCTGCAGCTTCATGATATCGCCTTCGGCCAGCGGCGTATTGGCCTGCGGCGTCTGTTGGGTCTGCTCCGCCGCCTCGATGGGAACGGCGCCGTTATGCAGCGTCAGGGGCGCCGGCTGCTCGGCAAAAAGCGTCGCGGCGTTCGCCGCCGGAACGACGGAATCCGCCAGTTCGGAGGCGTCCTGTGGTGCGGAAAGGGTGAGCCAGCTCGCGAAAGTCGCCCCGACGACCAGCACGACGACGGCAAAGCCCGCACGCCACTCGCGGCGCTGCTCGGCCAGGATGATGGAGCGCTCGCCCGGGAAGGTGCGTCCGAGGTCCAGTGCCATGGCGGCCTCCCGGTCTTGAGTTCACCCCCAACAACCGGCAGACCCCCGGAACGTTCCCGCTGCCGTCAGACCGTCATACCAAGTCGCGCGGGACCACCTCGCGCCATTCCCGCAGGACGACGCTCTCGCCGCCTTCAAATGCCTCCAGCCGGCCCCAGATGGTGAAGCTGTCCAGGGTCGAGGTCATGCCGCAGGAGATGTCGGCCCGGATATCCCAGCCCTCCCGCTTCAGGAGATAGCGCTCGGTCAGCGTGTATTGGGCACTCAGGGGTTCGTTTGGTGCGATCGACAGCTCTCGCTTCAGGTGGTGATCCTGGGCCGTGCCGATCTCATCGAAACGGACCATACCTTCGCCGAAAACGCCGCCATCGGCGTCGGTGACATAAAACGCCCGGTCGTTGACCGCGTCGTAGCCATAGCGCCGCTCGATCCGCCCCTGGCTGAGGCGGGTCGCGGGCGTCACCGGCGCCGTCTCCGGCGCTGCGAAGGGATTCTGCCCGTCTCCCGGCCGTGCCGGCCGTACCGGCAGCAGCAGCCGGCTTTCCCCCGCCGCGACAGCCAGCGTCGCCCATTCCGGCGCCGGCCAGACCAGCGGCCAGTAGGCGCTCGAGATCGAGATTCGGATCCGATGCCCGGCCGCGAAGCGATGGCCGCAATCGTTCAGCTTCACCCGGACGCGATAGCGCTTGCCGGGTTCGAGCGGGGTCGGCTCCGCGTGGCTGTCGCGGTGGGTGAGGTTCAGCACCTGGTAGCTCACGCGCAAGGCGGCGCCGTCCGGGGCGACGTCGATCAGCCGGGCGGCGAGCTGTGCCACCGGCTTGTCGGCGCTGAGCCGGAGGTCTAGCTCCGGCGCGCCCAGCACGTCGAGCGCGCCCGGCAGTGGCGGCGTGTCGAAGGTCAGCGACAGCGCGTCGTCGGGACGCTGGTCGGTCGGATGCTCGCCGGGGCAGCCGGCGCCCATCCATTCGCCGCCCGCCTGGCCGACCTGGAGCGGCGAGCGGATCGCGAGGTCCCGCGCCGGCCCCGCCCCGCGGGCGAGGCCGCGATCTGCGTTCAGGTACCAGATCTTCTTCGTGATGCCCGGGCTGGGCCAGGCATCCTCCGCGACCCAGCGCCCGGGGGAGACGGCGTGGGTGCCGACCGGCGGCTTCCAATCCTCGATCCAGGCCCGGAGCATCGGCTCGCCGTCAACGCCGTTCGCGACATCCTTCAGCCAGCGGTCCCACCACTTCACCGCCTCCTGCAGGAAGCCGATCGCCGGCGCCGGCGTGCCGTCCTGCGGGTAGATATGCGCCCAGGGACCGATGACGCCTTTGCGCGGCACCTTCAAGTGTTCCAGCATGCGCGGGATGGCGTTGGTATAGGCGTCCGCCCAGCCGCCGACCAGGAAGACCGGAACCTGGATCGCGCCGTAATCCTCGCAAATCGAGCCGTGGCGCCAATAGTCGCCGCGGCGCTGCTGCTTCAGCCAGAGCGCAGGCCAGAACGGCATCGCCTGCAGTCGCTGCTTCCAGTTCTCGCGCCAGCCCGGACCGAAGAGCTCCGGATCCGCGGGGCGCGCCTGGTAGGCGAGCATGATCGCGCCCCACCAGAGGTTGTCGTTGAGGAGGCAGCCGCCCATCCAATGGATGTCGTCGGCATAGCGGTCGTCGGTCGAGCAGACCGAGAGCACGGCTTTCAGCGCCTTCGGCCTCAAGGCCGCAACCTGCAAACAATTGAAGCCGCCCCAGGACTTGCCCATCATCCCGACGTTGCCGCTGCACCACTTCTGCGCCGCGATCCATTCGATCACCTCGACGCCGTCCTCCAGCTCCTGCTGGGTGTATTCGTCGGGCAGAAGGCCATCGGATTCGCCCGAGCCGCGGAGATCGACCCGCACCGCCGCGTAGCCGTGCCCGGCGAAATAGTGGTGCATCGGCTCGTCGCGTCCGCGGGTGCCGTCGCGCTTGCGATAGGGGATGTATTCCAGGATCGCCGGGACCGGATTCTGCTCCGCATCCTCCGGCAGCCACATCCGCGCCGAGAGCCGGCAGCCGTCCTTCAAGGTGATCCAGAAGTGCTCGATCTTGCGGACCGAGTTCGAGAAGCGGGTGACGACGGTCATGGAAACTCTATCTGGCCTGGGAAACGTCGCACACTACGCAGACTTGACACAGGATCAAGGGCGCGGGTCTTGACTGACGCCTTATGCGTTCTTCCGCGTCCGCTTCGCCAGCACCTCGTCCAGCCAGTCGGCGCGCATCTCCGGGACAGAGGAAAGGAGCAGTTCGGTGTAGGGATGGAACGGCGGGCTGAAGATCTTGTCGGTCTCGCCGTAGGCGACCAGCTGGCCCTTCAGCATCACCGCGACCTTGTTGGCGATGCGCTTCACGGTGCCGAGGTCATGGGTGATGAACATGTAGGCGACACCCAGCTCCTCCTGCAGGCGATTCAACAGCCGCAGGATTTCCTCGCCGACCAATTGATCGAGCGCGCTCGTCACCTCGTCGCAGATGATGAGCTCAGGCTCGGCCGCGAGCGCCCGGGCGATGCAGACCCGCTGCTTCTGACCCCCTGAGAGCTCGCCGGGACGGCGGCTGGCGAAACTCTCCGGAAGATCGATGTGGCGCAGCAACTCGCCCACCCGCTCCCTCACCTGGTCCTTCGAGCGGCCGAAATAGAACTCTACGGGCCGGCCGATGATCTCCGCCAGCGTCTGGCGCGGATTCAATGCCACGTCCGGCATCTGATAGATCATTTGGATGCGGCGCAATTGATCTCGCGGCCGGTCCTGCAGCCTCGCCGGCAGGCTCTCCCCCTGGAACCGGACGTCGCCGGAGCTGCGCGGCAGCAGGCCCACCACCACTCGGGCGAGGGTCGATTTGCCGGAGCCGGATTCGCCCACCACGGCAACGGTGTCGCCGCGCTCGACCGAGAGCGTCACGTCGTTGATGACCCTGGTCAGCGAACGATAGCTCGCCACCACATTGGTGATCTCCAGCAGCGGCTTTGCCGTCTCGCTCTGCGCCTGATGCAGATTCTGATTGGCGACCGTTCGCTCGGCGACCAAGCGCCGAGTGTACTCCTCCCGCGGTGCCTGCAGGATCTGGGTGGCGTCGCCGACCTCGATCATCTTCCCGTGCCGCAAGACCATTATGCGGTCGGCGATCTGCGCCACGACCGCCAGGTCATGGGTGATGTAGAGCGCTGCCGTGCGATGCTCGCGGATCAGTTTACGGAAAGAAGCCAAGACTTCGACTTGCGTGGTGACGTCGAGCGCCGTGGTCGGTTCGTCAAACACCAGGATCGAGGGCTTCGTGATCATCGCCATCGCCGCCATGGCGCGCTGCAGCTGGCCACCGGAGACCTGATGCGGATAGCGCTCACCGAACTTCTCGGGATTGGGCAGTTCCAACTCCTTGAACAGCCGGATCGCCTCGGCCTTGGCCTCCTCCTCCTTCATCAGCCCCCGGCGCAGCGCGATCTCGCAAATCTGCTCATAGAGCGTCAGCGCCGGGTTGAAAGAGGCGGCGGCACTCTGGGCGATATAGGCCACTCCGTGGCCGCGCAGGTCCTGGCGCTCGTCCCGCGTCATTTCGCGCACGTCCTTGCCACGGAACACGATCTTGCCGCCGGTGATGAAGCAGCCGGAGCGCGAGTAGCCCATGGTGGCGAGGCCGATGGTCGACTTCCCCGCCCCGCTCTCGCCGATCAGACCCAGCACCTCGCCCTGGCGCAGCTGCAGGCTAACATCGTCGACCAGCACCGGCCCCGGTCCTGCATCGGTCCGCACTTCGATGCGGAGAGCCTCCACGTCGAGGACCTGCTCGCCGAAGCGTTGCTGTGCGCTGGCCGTCTGGCTCATGCGGTCTCCCCCTTATGCGTTCCCACCCTCACGCATTTTCACCGTGCGCGCGGCTGTAGACAGAGAGCAGCCAATCGACCACCAGATTGACGCCGATGGTCAGCAAGGCGATGGCGCCCGCCGGGAACAACGGCATCGGCTTGCCGAGAAAGATCACTTGGGCGTTCTGGTTCACCATGCTGCCCCAGTCCTGATAGGGGGGCTGGATGCCGAGGCCGAGGAAGCTCAGGCTCGCAATCAGCAGGAAGGTGAAGCAAAACCGCAAGCCGAACTCCGCGACCAGCGGCGGGATCGCGTTGGGCAGCACTTCCTTGCGGATCACCCACCAGATGTTCTCGCCGCGAAGCCGCGCCGCCTCGACGTACTCCAGCGCCACGATGTTCATTGCGACCGCGCGCGAGAGGCGGAACACAGGCACCGCATAGAGGAAGCCGATCACGCCGACGATCACCATCCCCTCGAAGAAGGCGTTGCTGATTCCGGTTGCCGCCACGAAAGCGGACTCGTTGGCCATGACCGCCGTGATAATGACCAGGCAAAAGATCAGGGTCGGCATCGACAAGATGAGATCAGCGAAGCGAGACAGCGCCACATCGGCCCAGCGGCCGAGGATGGCAGCGCTGAAACCCGTGATAATGCCGACCACGAAGGCGATGCATGTCGTGATCAGCGAAAGGCCGATCGAAAGCCTCGCGCCGTAGAGCAACTGGCTCAGGATGTCGCGCCCGATCGCATCGGTGCCGAACCAGTGCTCGGCCGAGGGGTTCGCCCATTTTTGCAGGTCGGCCGGGACGATGCCCTCCCCATAGGGGGCGAGGAACGGGGCGAAGATCATCAGAAACAGGTTGAACGCAATGATCAGGAAACCGATCTGCGCGCTGAAGGGGACCTTGTGTCCGAACAGCCGGATGCCGGGTGCCTTCTTCTTTGCGGGAACCTTTGCGTCGGTCACGGCCATGGCGTCACCGCGGATGCCGGAGGCGCGGATTACTCATGATCGAGAGCACGTCCGCCAGGATATTCAGGCCGATGAAGACTACGGCGAAGATCAGGCCACAGGCCAAGACCACCGGCACGTTGCGCTTGGATACGGCATCGACCAGCATCTGGCCCATGCCCGGATAGACGAAGACGCGTTCGACGACGACGACGCCGACTACCAGATAAGCGAGATTCAGCGCAATTACGTTGACGATCGGCGCCAAGGCGTTGGGCAGCGCGTGCTGCACGACGACCCGCCACTTCGGCAGGCCCTTGAGGTACGCCATCTCGATATAGGGGCTTGCCATCACCTGCAGTACCGAGGCGCGGGTCATGCGCATCATATGCGCCACGATCACCAGCACGAGGGTGATCATCGGCAGGAACGCGAAATAGAGCCGGCTGAAGAACGGCGTCGAAGCATTGACCGCGGACAGTACCGGGAAGATTCGGAAATGCGCCGCGAGGAACATCATCAGCAGATAGCCAAGGAAGAACTCGGGCACCGAGATAGTCAGCAACGCGCCGACATTGACGCCGCGGTCGAAGGTGCTCCCCTGCCTGATCGCGGCCATGACGCCGAGAAAGACTGCTAAGGGCACGGCGACCAATGCCGCATAGATCGCTAAGAAGAAGGTGTTGAAGAGACGCGGCTTAATCTCGTCGCTGACCGGCCGGTGGCTGGCCAGCGAGTTGCCGAACTCGCCGCGGACGGCGCCGGAGAGCCAGTCGGTGTAACGGAGCACCAGCGGTCGATCCAGGTTCAACTCGGCCCGGATCGCCGCGGTGTTTTCCGCCGTCGCTTGTTGCCCCAACATCGCTGAAGCGAAATCACCAGGGAGTAGCGCGGTCGTGAAGAAGATCAAGACCGACGCCGCCCACAGGGTGATCAGGCCAAGGGCCAGCCGCTGGGCAATGAGCTTGAGCACGTCGGGACCTGCCCGGCCGCTCTTAAGCTTCGTCGATCCAAACCTTCTCGGCCGCGCGGCCGTTGCAGAGGTCGAACATCGAGTGCGGCTTGTAGCCCTTCACCTTGGTCGCCGTGGCATCGACCCAGTCCTTGAAGGCCGGGATGATGGCGCCGCCGTCCTCGTGCACCATCTTCTGCAGCTCTTTGATCATTGGCGCGCGCTTGTCTTCCGCGACCGTCTTCTTGGCCTCGGCCAGCAGCTTGTCGAAGGCCTCGACTTTGTAGCCGGTCTCGTTCCAGGCCGCGTCCGACTTGTAGGCGGTGGTGAACATCTGCGTCGCCGCCGGACGGCCGCCCCAATAGGACTCGCAGAACGGCGCCTTCAGCCAGACGTTGTCCCAGAAGCCGTCGGCCGGTTCCTTCTTCACCTCGAAGTCGAGACCCGCCGCCTTCTCGTTCGCCTGGAACAGCAGCGCCGCATCGACCGCGCCGTTGAACGCGGCGTCCGAGGCCGAGAGCACGATCTTGGTCGTGCCGGTGACCTTCTTCAGGTAGAACTTGGCCTTGTCCGGATCGTACTTGGTCTGCTCGAGATCCTTGTTGAAATAGGGATCGGAGGGTGGGATCGGGCTGTCGTTGCCGAGCGCGCCATAGCCGTTGAACAGAGCCTTCAGGAGCTGCTCGCGGTCGATCCCGTACTTCACCGCCTTCCGGAGGTTCGGATCCTTGAACGGATCCATGTCACAGCGCGCCGCATAGATGGCGTGATAACCGCCATGCGCCATCACGAGGGCGAGGGTCGGCACCGCCTTGATCAGGTCGATGGTCGCGGTATCGACGCGGTGGATGATGTCCACCTGGCCGGCGACGATCGCGTTCATCCGCGCCGCGGTGTCGTTGATGCAGGTGAAGTTAACCTCATCGACGTGACCGCGATCCTTGTTCCAGTGATCCTTATAGCGCTTCACGTTCGCGCTGACGCCCGGATCGTAAGAACCGAAGGTGTAGGCGCCGGTGCCGATCGGATGCGACCAGTCCTTGAAGTCCTTCGGCACGACCAGCACGTGATAGTCGCTCAAGGGATAGATGAAGTCCGCATCGCCCTCGGAGAGGGTCATGGTCACTTCGAGCTTGTCGCTCGCCTTGATATCGGCGATCGGCTTCAAACCGGAAGCGGCTCCGGACTTCGAATCCTTCCCGCGGTGCAGGTTGACCGAATAGACGATGTCCTCGGCGTCCAGCGTCTTGCCGTTGTGGAAGGTGACGCCGTCCTGCACCTTGAAGACCCATTTCGTGGCGCCGGCGCTCGCTTCCCAGCTCTTGAACAGCGAGGGGATCTGCTTGTTGTTCGGATCGGTCTCGATCAGCTGGTTCATGATCGCGAAGGCGACGTTGAACGCCATCGAATCCGTGTAGGTGGTCGGGTCCAGGCTGTCGGTGGTGCTGCCGCCGGCGATGCCGATGTTCAGCGTCCCACCCTGCTTCGGCGCGTCGTCGGCATAGCCGGCCTTCGCCAGCACGCCGGACGCCAGCGACGTCGAGACGCCGAGGGCCGCCGCGCGCGCCATGAACTGGCGGCGCGTCAAGCGCCCGGTCAGCGCGGCTTGTTGAAGTTCTTCCCAGCGATTCATTCTATCCCTCCTGTTTGCCGGACCCCGAGGCACCATGCCCGGTTGGCCGGCGAATTATTGTCGATCTGATTCCGGCGTTTACTGCCGGTTTCGGGTACTATGCACAAAAGACCCTACTTCCGGCAATCATTCATCCACCGCATTCGAAATACTCAGCCCGCCATGACGGTGGCTGATGCCACGGCGGGAGGCGATGC
>Ga0335082_10002675_pt1 | contig 19236 bp, 21 predicted proteins | sample Lox_Sample_41_FD_206718 | JGI IMG/M metagenome (GOLD analysis project Ga0335082, IMG submission 206718) | Soil microbial communities from Loxahatchee National Wildlife Refuge, Florida, United States - Lox_Sample_4.1 | ecosystem: Environmental > Terrestrial > Soil > Wetlands | place: USA...
ACGAAAACTCCGGCTCAGTCCGACGCGAAGAAGCTGTAATCCGTGGCGAACGTCAACCCTTTCGGGTCCGGTAACCCATACTCGCAGGGGATTCCGCTCGAGGAGCTGGGTCGTCGCATGCGTCAAAGGGCGGGTGAATCCCCCCTGAATCGCAGAGACGACCCAGCATTCCAGCCCCCCGTCGATCCCCTCATGATCGACGACGTCAAAGGGCGGACGCGTCTCGTCTACCGCGACATCCCAAATATCACGTTCGCGCCCGAATGGTCCGTTGCGGCCATCCGGCAAGCGTTGAACAGCCACAACCTCGGGCTCTTCGACGCCTCGGGCCAATTCGTGGACACGCTCATCGCCGATCCGCGCGTGACGGCGGTTCTCAACGCGAGGCTCACAGGACTTTTCTCGCGTGAGGTGAAGTTCCGTCCTGCGAACTCATCGCGCGCGGCCAAAGAAGTTCTCGACGCCTGGCAACAGTGCTGGACGTATCTCGCATCGGACGGAGCACTTCAACAAATCGCGGCCTACCAGAATCTCTTTGGCTGGTGGCCATCCCAAATCTGTTGGGACGCAACCACGCCGCTCCTTCGTCCCATTCTCCGCCCATGGCATGCGCGATTCACGTTCTATCACTGGGACCTCCGCCAATACATCGCGCTCGGCCAAGATGGGATGAAGATCATCATGGCGGGGGACGGCAAATGGCTGCTCCACGCTCCCCGTGGTGAATATCGCGCTTGGCTTTGGGGGACGCTTCGTTCCATCGCCTGGGCATGGAGACTTCGCCACGACGCCCAACGAGATATGGCGCACTACTCTGAAGTCTACGGTGCTCCAACGCGCGTGGGCATCACGCCGGCGGCGGCATCTCCCACAGAGCGCGATCAATTCGCACAACAAATCAGCCAGCTCGGCGCGAACACGACTCTTCTACTTTCAAGCGGAGTTGATGGCGCAGGGCAGGATTACAAGTACGAACTCGTCGAGGCCAAGTCCACCGCATGGCAAATCTTCAGCGGCCTCAAGTCCGATTGTGATCTCGACATCACGCTCGCGATTCTCAGCCAGAACTTGACCACGGAAGTTTCGACGGGAAGTTACGCGGCCACGCAAACTCACATGGAGATCCTCCAGCGTGGAATCGAAGCGGACAACGAATCCTGGAAGATCACGATTCACGATCAGATCGCCCGTGCGTTTGCGTATCTCAACTTCGGCGATGCCGACCTCGCCCCGTGGACGGATTGGGACTGCCAAGACCGGAGCCATTACGACTCCAACGCCAAAAACTATTTGGCGTTCGGCCAGGCGCTCCAAATCGCGGCTCAAGGTGGAGTGAGGTTCCAAAAAGGCCAGGAAGCGCTCGTCCGCCAGTTTGCGCGGAGTCAATTCGGCATTGTCCTCCCCGATGCCATCGAGGTGACCGAGCCTCAGCCCAAGGCGGGAGCCGGACGACCCGATGAAGAATCCTCTGATGCAAAGGGCAAAGAAGATGGCGGCGGTAAACCAGCTCCCGCAAAAGTTCCGGGAAAGGCCAAGGAAGGGCGAAGTTCTCGCGCTCGATCCCAAGGCAAACCTGCTCGAGCTTCTGTGCGAGCCGCCGGTCGAAAACGAGGAACTCGATAACGCCTGCGTCGTCCACATCAGGGGCGTGCTCGAACACCACATGATCGGTGCGAGCGAGCATCTCCCATATGGATTCGTCGAGTCCTACGAGGGCATTCGCAAGCGTTTCGCCGAGGCGCTCAAAAGCCCTCACAAGTACATCATCCTCAAGATCGACTCCCCTGGCGGCGTCGTCAGCGGTCTGAACCAGACCGTCGAGGACATGCGACGAGCCGCCAAAGCGAGCGGGAAATACGTCATCGCCTACGTCGATGAAAAGGCATGTTCAGCGGCTTACGCGCTTTCCTGCGTTGCTGAGGAAATCATCGTTCCGCCCACGGGCACCGTGGGAAGCGTGGGCGTGATTTCGCACATGTTGGATGTCACCAAAGCCGACGAAATGGCGGGTCTGAACTACGTGGTTGTGACTTCGGGAGCCCGCAAAGCCGATGGTCACGAACATGTGCCCATTACGGATGAGGCCATCGACCGCGAACAAGAATCGGTCGATGAAATTGCTACTCAGTTTTTTGAACTCGTAATGAGCACACGAGGTTTCGATCCCGAGCCCTTGGAGGCGGCAGTCAAAATGGGTGAGAAGGCTGTTGCCTACGAACTCGCCGATGCCGTCATGGGGTGGGAGTCATTACTTGTTTATATTGGATCTGAAGTCGAATCTACGGCCACGCCGTCGAGAAACTCTCCTCAAGAGGCGAAAATGCTCGTCACGCTCCGCAAACTGATCGCCGAGACCAAGAAGAAGATGGCCAAGGCGAGCGCCACCAAGAAAAAGGCCCTCTCGGCTCAACTCTCCCACTACGAGGCGACTCTTCAGGCAATGAAGAAGACCAAGTACAAGTTGGAAGAGGAAGAGACCGTCGAAGACGACGAGGAAGAGGAAGCTCCGTTCCCGGATCGTGAGGAAGACGACATGCCGGGGGACGAGCCCAAGAAGGACGACGACGAGGAAGAGGAAGAGGAGCGCGCCGAGGGCGACGACGAAGACGAGCGCGCCGAGGATGACGAGGACGAAGCTCGCGCCGAAGGCGATGACGACGAGGAGCCCGACGCTCCCAAAAAGGGCAAGAAGGCCAAAAAGTCGGAAGAGGAAGAGCGCGCAATCGCGAAGGCGATGGCGGCTCTCTCGCCCCGCGTTCGTGGCGCTCTTATGGGCCGTCTCGCCAAGGCAGAGGGTTTCGACCGTCTCCAGGCGGACGTCGTGCGCATCAAGCACGACCGCGTCGAGGACACGAAGAAGGCCCTCATCGGCAAGGCGCTCCGAGCGAATCGGATCACGGCGCAGCACGCCAAGATGCTCGAGAAGGAGAGCATCAAGTTCGTGCGCGGGTTCTTGGACATGCACAAGACCGCGCTCTTCAACACGCATGAAGACGCGTTCATCCCGCTCGACAAGGGCAACCCGAGCGGTTCGAGCGATCCGCGCGTGCTCGGAAATTACCCGCAGTACTCGGAAGAGCAGATGGCGATGTTCCGCCGCACCGTCGCGGCCTCGGCTGGAAAGCTGACACTCAAAGACGCCATCGCCGCCTTCGAAAAGTCCGCATCGCGACCCAACGGCCTCGCCGTCGGGCCGAAGCTCGTCAACGGCACCAACCCCAACAACCAAGGCTGATCCGTCATGGCCGTTACCAAAGACCAGCTCATCTACCGTTACGGGACCAAGGATGGGCACCAATCCACGTACCAGCCGATTGCTGCATCGCAGACAATCTACAACGGCACCATCGCACTGACTGCGAGCGGATATGCAAAGTCCGCCGCATCGGTCGCGTCCACGGACACCTGCTGGGGACTCTTCAACGGGCTCCTCGACGGTACGCCGACAACGTCGTCACCCATCGTGACCGGAACCACGAATGGTTCGCACACGATTGGGATCGACACCGGAACGTTCTGGCTCACGCCAGGCTCCAGCGGTGACGCGCTCACGCAAGCGGACGTCGGCGCAACGGTCTACGTCATCGACGAAGTGACCGTGGGAAAGACCGATGGTGGCGGATCGCGCCCGGTCGCAGGTGTTCTCGCCGAAATCGGCAAAGCCCAATACGCCGGGCTCGTCGCCGTCACGCTCGGCAACAGCCAGTCCACCGGGAGCCCCTGAGCCATGATCTCACCGACGAACTTCAACATCCTCGTCTCTCAGGTCGATACGATGATCGGCCAAGCCTGGGAGGACACGGTCCCGATTGCCTACGACAAGGTTTGTCAGGCGATCCCGTCGTCCACCAGCCAGGAAGTCTACGCCTGGACGGGCATGCTCCCGAAGCAACGCCTGTGGGAAGGTGCTCGAGTCGTCTTCGAGCCCGCGCCCCAAACGTACACGCTCACAAATCAGCCTTTCGAGAGCACGCTCTCGATTGACCGTTTCACGGTGGACGACGATCAATTCGATTACCTGTGGCGTGTCCTTCCGGACATGGCGCGGCAGTCGAAGCGTCAGCCGGACTACATGCTCCGCGACTTGCTGGAGAACTCCGGCGATCAAACGGGCTCACGTCAAAACGGCCTTGATGGTCTCAGCGCTTTCAACACAGCGCACCCCATCAACTTCTACAACTCGAACTACGGAACGTACTCGAACGACTTTACCGGCGGTGGATACGCGACGACGTTCCCGAAGGCGGGCGGTGGCACCAGCTCCGTCACCGTGGGCGGTGCATTCGGCGTCACGTCGCTGATGACCGCTTACGAGTACATGATGACGTACAAGGGTGAAGATGGTGAGGCGCTCGGCATCGTGCCGAACGTCGTCATGATTCACCCGCTCCTCAAGGGCGAGGCCGAAGTCATCATCAACAACTCGTTCTTCGCGCCTCCCGCGTGGAGCACGGTCACCGGCCAAGTCGGTGCAGCGGAAAACCCGTTCCGTCGTTACGGACTCGAGTTCATCATCAACCCACTCCTGACCCAGGCGTACACCTGGTATTTGATGGACACGACGCGCGGCTTCCGCCCGTTCATCCACCAGATCCGCGAAGTGGACAAGATGGTTCCGCGCGTGAACGAGAACGACCCGGTCGTCTTCGATTCCCATACTTTTCTTTATGGTATGTGGAACCGCCAAGCGGTGGGTTGGGGTCCGTCGTTCCTCTTCTCGCGCAGCGGCCCGGCCTGAGTCGGAGTGAGGTGATGGCCGAATGTCTCAGTATTGCACCGTAAGCGATCTGACTACGTTCGGCATCAACTCGACCGCACTCGCGCAAATCGATCCAGTCATCCTCAACAACCAATGCATCGCTGCATCGGGTGTTGCGGATGGGTACCTCGCAGGGCGGTACAACCTTCCGCTCCTCACGCCGTACCCCCAAGACTTGGTGATGTACGTCACATGGATTGCTCAATTCTTGAGTATGTCCGTGCGCGGTTATCGGCCTGACGCGGGAGCCGACGAACTCATCAAGGACAAATACATCCTTGCCGTCGATTGGCTCAAAGGCGTTCAACGGCAGGCGATTCACCCGAACGTCATCCAAACACCGATTGCCGCTCCGGCGTATCAACTCCCCCAAGTCTACACAAACAAACCCCGAGGCTATTAACTCATGTGGCACGATTCACCGCGAGGCCAGACGATCCGATACGCAGGGGCCAGTGGGACTGTCACAGTCAGTCCTGGGGGTCACGTGCTTTCGATCTACGCACATGCGACGAGTGCGGGATCGATCACCATGTGGAATGGGGATCAAGCGGGTGGGGTAATCACCATCCCGATTCCTGCGAACACGACATTCCGGTATGACCCGAAGCACCTGAACTGCACGGCGCAGAAGGATTCGGGCGACACGTCCATCATCTTCGCCACGACAGACCAGTATCTCGTCGAGGTCTCGTACCCCACGGGTTACTGATGTCGAACCTCGCCGCATTCGGCAGGCTCGAACGGACGCTCGCGGAGTTGGACCAGCTCCCGCGCAAGCTCTCTGAGGCTGTTGCTCCGGCGATCAATCGAGAAGTCCAAAAGCAATTCTCGAACGGCACCGATCCCTATGGACGTCGCTGGAAACGCCTCGCAAATGGCCGTCCGTCGCACCTGACGCTTAGTTCCCGACTTCGCACCAAGACGCGCGTTCGTCCGATGCCAGGGAACATGAAGGGTGTCCGCATCATCCTCGGAGAGCGATACGCGATCTTCCACCAGACGGGCACGAAACACATGCCCGCTCGCAAGATCCTCCCCGAGCGAGGAATGCCCGCCTCGTGGCGCATGGCCATCGAGCGTGAGGCCCGAAGACTCTACCAGGGGGCGCGAAAGTAATGGCGTACCCGTGGGTCACTGATCTCAATCAGACATTTCAAAATGTCTACTTGACGATTGCGAGCACGCGGCAGGATTTGAATCTCCCGCCGCTCCAGCCCATCGCAAGCGGGTCTACGGCGAACTTCCTCTTTGGGCATGAGTTCGTCGTCACGGAACACACGGCTCCGAGAATCATCATCGTCCCCATTCGTGGCGAGTTCGACTTTTCGGCCACGATGCCTCTTGGCCCAATCACGGACGATGAGAAACAACAGCCGAGAAAGCCCATCTACCGTGAATGGGCGGTCTTCCAGGCGTGGATTTGGGGAGATCCCGGAGTTCCGGTCGATCTCACGATCCCCAATGGGAGTTATGACTTCAACTCGACATACGAGTTGAGACGCGAGTTCATCTCGGCATTTTACGACACGGTGACCGGAGGTTCCTTCCGACCTGACTCAGCAGAATGGGTTCAGGACTCGGACATGAACCGTTACGGGCGTGTGTATGTACTGAATTTCCGCGTCGCCGTTCCGGTCACACAAGAAGCTTTCTTGTACCTCAATTACTCGACGACTTCGGGGGATGGCGGCGTCGAGGGGCATACGGCGGTCACGATGCATTCGCCGGATGGTGAGAACCCGCAGGTGACGGGAATCGTCATCATCGCACCGCCCAAATGAGGGGCACTAGTTCATTTGTTTTACCTCACTCGTGAGATGACCACCGGAAAGGCAGCCTGACATGTCAAGCGGCGTGAGCATTACCATCCAGAACAATGGATTGGGCCAGGTCAGCCCTGGAACCGGGCGCACGATGGTCGTCGTCGGCGTGTCCTCGACGGGAACTGCAAACCAAGTTCTCGCCTCGAGTGACCCGAACGATTTCATTTCGGCTTACGGTTACGGCCCGATGGTCGAAGCCGCCTCGCTCATCGCGAACGCGTCAGGCAACCCGGTCATTGCGATCAAAGCATCGACGGTGGGTGCGGGCACCAATTCGAGCGTCATCAATGGCTCGGGCAACACGTCATCCTCGGCGGTGACCCTCAGCGGGACGCCGTATGACACGTACTACGGCCTCGTCACCGTCTCGACGGGCGGCACGATTGGGACGGCGGGCATCATCCTCAATATTTCGCTCGACGCGAACCGCACGTACACGCCGGTCGCCATCGGCACCGCCTCGTCCTACGTAATTCCGAATACGGGCCTCACGCTGAACTTCGGCGCGGGTACGATGGTCGCGGGCGACACGTTCAAATGGTACTCGACCGAGCCCACTCGTTCGGATGCCACGGTCGCGAGCGCGATCCAAGCGCTCTACGGCTACCAGACGGAGTTCCTCAACATCCTCGTCACGGGCGACACGGATTCATCCGACGCCACAAGCTTCGCGACCGATCAGGGCGCGTTGATGAACAAGAAGCAATGGACGGCGATTCTCACGAACGCGCGCGACATTGTTTGGGGTGGTCAATCGACGGAAACCGAAGCCGCGTGGATGGCGAGCATCGAAGCGGACTTCCAGAACTTCGTCAGCGACTACGTGAGCGTTTCGGCTGGTAACTACAACATCACCAGCCCCATCTCGCAGATTCAGTATCGCCGCCCCTGCTCGTGGGTGGCTGCGGTTCGTGACGCGCAACAGAACTTGGGCCAGGACATCTCCCAAGTTGCATCGGGCCCGAATGGGCCTGGTGGTCCGATGTCGCCGCTCGTTCTCCCGAGCACGCCGGATGGATTCATCTACCACGACGAAGCGGTTCACCCCGGTCTTGATGGTGCGCGTTTCCTCGCGCTCCAAAGCTACCAAGGATTCCCCGGCCTCTATATCGACAACGCCAACATGATGGCGGGCCCAGGAAGCGACTTCAACTGGCTCCAGCGCGATGAAGTCGTCTTCGAGTTCTGCCGCGTCGTCTACCAGTTCTTCACTTTGGAACTGAGCCAGGCGGTTCCGGTCGATGCCAAGACGGGATTCATTCTCCCGGCAGCGGCGGCTGACCTCGAGAATCGTTGCAATGCGCAACTCACCGCTGACCTCGTTGGTTCGTCTCCGCCGGCGGTGACTGCGGCGAACGTGGTCATCACGCGCACGAACAACATCCTCGCGACAAGCCAACTCATCGTGACCGGAAACATCATTCCGTTGGCTTACATCAAGTCCGTTCCGATCACGGTTCGCTTCGTCAACCCGGCAATCGCCCAAGCAACATGAGGATGGAGTAACGAGTCATGCCGCTCCCGCAACTGCCTCTCATCAACGGTGACTTTTACTCCTACGCGGATATCCAATTCCGCCCGGGAGGAAACCTCACTGTCGGCATCCCGTCGATCAACTACTCTCAAAAGCTTGCGCGCCAGTACGTGCGTGGCACGCATCGCATGCCGCTCGGCATGACCTCGGGTCAATACGAGCCCACACTCGATTTTGAAATGTGGAAGCCGGAAGCTGACAGTTTCATTCTGGCGCTCGGCCCGGGCTACATGCAGCAAGTCTTCTCGGCGACCGTGAGCTACGGCAACACGGCATTGCCGACTGTGACGGACACGCTGATCGGGATTCGCATCGTCGAGGAGTCGTACTCGAACTCCGAGGGACTCGATGCAATCAAGGTCAAGTACACGTGCTTCCTTCAGCAGATCCTTCGCAACGGTCTGCCCGTCGTCATCGTGCCTCTTGAGGGTTACGCCGTCGGCTAACCCTCAAATCCCAAATTCAAGAAAGGAACGGATGCAAAATGGATCTCACACCGGAAGAACTGTCAGAGGCCCAGAAACTCAAGCCCACGGGTAAGCGCTTCGAGAAGGTGCAAGTCAAGAGCGGCTGGCTCTGGCTCGCGAACCCAACGCGCCAACAGTACCGACGTTTCTCGAAAGACGTCCAGGGCGACAACAGCAAGGCCCCCGAAGCCTTCGAACAGATCGTCAAAGACTGCCTCGTGAAGCCCACAATCGACGAACTCGATTCATGGCTTGATGAATGGCCCGGTCAACTCTCGGGTGAAGCCGATGTTGGGAACGCTATCGGACGCCTCGCGGGTGCCACGGGGAAATAATCGCATCGGTCAAAGAGGCTCACGCGACCGATGCGATTGCCGGAGCCGAACATTACCTCGCCATGTTCCGTGGTGAGGAATCGGAAGAAGCACTCATTGCTGCGATGCAGTTCCATCGCGTGATGCGGCTGGTCATCGAATTCGTCGAGGCTCATCGCAAGAAATAGGCTTCTAGTGCAAAGGCTGTAGCGTGGCAGAAGAGGGCATTCCGTTCCTGTTGAGTTTGCGCGATCAAATGACCGCGCCGCTCAAATTGATCAAAGGGGCACTCAGTGCTGCCAAGGATCAGATGCGTGGTCTCGACACGCAGATCCTCCAGCTCCAGAAGGCACAGGCCCAGTTCGCATCGAAGGGCGGCAAGGAAACCGCCAAAGTTCTCGGCGATCAGATCAAAGCCCTCTCGCTCCAAAAGCGCGAATGGGCGCAAGTGACAGTTCCATTCAAGGAGCACGTCAGCGAGGTCGAGAAAGCGAACAAGGCCCAAAAGGAACAGAGTGGGTTCCTGGGAGCCGGAAAGAAGCTACTCGGCGAGTTCGCGCCCAAGGTCAAAGAGGCCGGGGCGAACATGGGAGAGATGGGCATCGCTGCCGGTGTTGCCACGGGCGGCGTAATGATCGCCGTCGAGGCCGTGGGCGAGATGCTCTCTGCGGTCAAGGAACTCGCCATTGGTTTGGCGGACGCAACGCTCAAACTGATCGAATTCACGTCGAAGAGTGCCGCTCTACGCGAGAAGATGGTCGCGAACTTCACCATCCTCCGCAACAACGCGGTCGAGGGACGTGCAACGTTCGACATGCTCGCCAACATTGCGGCTCGAGCGCACGTTTCGCAGGAGAAGACCCTCAATTACGGCAAGGAGCTGCTCCAGGCGGGCGTCAAACCGAACCTCGAACTCCAAAGATCGGTTCGCGCCATCACGGATCTCTCGAAAGCGGGTACCGAGGAGCAAGCGAACAAGCTCAAAGGCATCATTGAGCGCGCCTCAAAGACGAGAATCGGGCCTTCGGGTCAAAAACTCGCCGGAACGTTCGGAGTCTCCGCTGAGGAACTCACCGAACTCGGGCTCTCGATGGATGATTATGCCAAGGCGGTCGGAGCGAGGCTCCACAAGGTCGTCACGGCGCAAGACATCGCCTGGGGACGCGTCCGAATCTCGGCGGACACGGGCATTGCAGCAATCAATGATGCGATCACAGGCGGCAAGATAGGCGCAACCGCTCGCGGCATGTTCGGCGGGCTCGATGAGGTCATGGAGCGGGCCAAAACCACGTTCCAGAACCTCTTCATGGACGTCGATACCGGCCCATTGATGCAGGCTCTCCATGAGCTTCTGGACATTTTCGATCCGCTCACCGAGTCCGGCAAAAATGCCAAGAGCGGTATCACGAATATGATGAATTCGATCATCAAGCTCGCGGGCAAAGTCGTCCATGAGTTTACGCTCGGGTTCCTCAAGATGGAGAATGAGCTTCTCAAGCTCTACCTCTTCTCCATCCCCGCCATCAAGGCGTTCAAAGAGTTTTGGAAGACGCACGACGGGCTCGGCAAGCTCAAAATGCTCCTTGAGGGCATCGTCGTCATCATGGCGATCCTCGCAGTCACGACGTTCATCGCGTTCTTGCCGCTCATCATCCTCATCGGCACGATCTCGCCGTCGAAGGAGTTTGCCAAGCTCGGAAAGTTCTCAGCACAGGGTTTCGAGGACGGCTTCAACGCCATGGCGGGCAAGGGACTCGCTATCGCATCCCCGGGCGGACTCGCCGTAGCGGGCGGCGGTGGAGCGGCCACGACGAATCTCATGCTCGGTGGCGTGACCATCAATGTCGATGGTTCGAAGAACCCCCAAGAGACTGCTTCGTTCTTGGAGAACCAACTCGCAGACATCTTCGAGCGCGCAATGCTCGAACGAGGAGAGTAAGCCGTGGCAGTACCGGATATCGAGTCGCTTGTTTCCCCGTGGGTTGCCCCGACCCTTTGGGACAGTCTCGTCATCAGCGGCGTCTCGTACAAAGCGCCCGCTGATGGCTGGTTCCAGATCACGGGCGCGACTCGCTCTTACCGTTGGGATGTCAAAGACGGTGCAGGTCTTCAAGGCGCGATTGAGACGTACCGAGGCCGCACGCCACCGCAATTCACGATCACGTTCTACATCTGGACGGACGAACAATACACGGCGACGGAAACGTTCCTTCGTGGGCTCTTTTACGACCCGACGAAACTGACAATTCAGCCGTACACGGTTTATCACCCGACGCTCGACAACTTGGGGATCTACCAGATCATCATCGAAGAGATCGGTGGCATCACGAAGTCGGGTGATTGGCAACAAGGGCCCGACATGTTCACGGCGGTCGTGCGATGCCGCGAGTTCTTCCCGCTCATCGCGTTCCCCCAACAGACGCCCGATGCGGCAGCGGACAAGAACCAAGCGCCGCAACTCTCAGGGGATATCCAGAATCAACAACAAATCCAAAGCAAGCTCACCGAGCAGATTCGCAATGCCGGTGATCCACTCGGACTCTTCAACCCGCCACAGACATGACACTCCCGACCTGTGACCTCAGCGGCACGCCCGTCCAATACGCGAAGATCACCTTCCCGTATTACGGCGTCTTTCACGCTGATGTCACCTTGGTCACGCAGACGGAGCCCACGGGGACACAGACACTTACGTTCTTGGGGATGCAGATGACGTGTTCCGTTGTCCGTGCGATCTCATTCGTCGGTTCGCGTGGAGTGCGTCTCGTTGGGGGTTTTGGGGGTTGGAGAACCGTCGTTCCCGCCAAGCAATTCAGCAATGCAGCGGGACTCAAAGCATCCACGGTCGTCATGCTCACGGCCATGGAGGTTGGAGAGAAGGCCAACATTCCCGCATCGAGCGATTTCATCGTCGGAACGAACGGCGTCACTTACGCGCGCTCGAATGGCAAGGCGAGTCTCGTTCTCAATGACCCGGCCATCTTCGATACCGCTTGGTGGATGGACATCACGGGCACGGTGCAGATCACGCCGCGTCCGAGCACGCTGATCACGTCGGACTTCGTGTGTCAGGCGGTGACGGGTGCAGCGGGCATCTACACGGTTGCGACTGAGACGCCCTCGGATTGGCTTCCTGGCCGCAAGTTCCAAAGCTCAACGGTGAACGGCCAAATCAATCGCGTGCAGCACACGGTGGAGGGCACGAAAGTCCGCACGGAAGTGATGGTCTCATGACGCAGCCGATTGACGACCGCCTGATCATCGCGCTCCAGAACATGGTGGAAGCCTACGTCGATGTTCGCATGCGGTACTACCGGCCTTGGAAGTACCAAGTCGTGAACGTCACGCCGGGACCGCCCACGGTCGTGGATGTGAACTCGACTGACCCGTTGATGCCCAATCTCACGAACGTGACGATTTGGCCGGACTCCACGGGCGGGACGAGCACGCCGCCGCTCGGAGCCACGGTCACGGTCATCTTTGAGAACGGCATGTCTACACAGCCGCGCGTTGTAGGGACAGACGCCAATCAAATCCCAACGTCAGTAGTCCTCGATGCCTCGACGACGATGACGCTTGGGCAGCACTCGGGTTCGATTGCCATGGGCCCCGCTCCCCAGGGACTCGCTCATTCAACTCCGGTGACAGCCGTCAACACGGACATTTCAGTGTTCATCACCGCGTTGCAAACCGTCTTATCCCAAATGGTGTTGGGGTACTCATCCCTCACGGCGGGCCAAATCACCGCCTGGAATGCTGCGGTGACCACGATTCAATCTGCGATTACGGCCCAAAACCTCCTCATTCCCACGACGGTCGTAACGGGTACTTAGGCATGAGCAACACGACCTATCTCCAGCCGCCGAACATCCTGAACGCGCCGAACATCTTCGGCGTGTGTATGGCGATTTCGTCGGTGGGGACGGCCATCGACATTGTCCCTGGTGTTCTTGCGACGGGGATTGCTGTTCTCGCTCAGGCGCTCATCATCCGCCAAGTCACGCCGCTCGGAAGTGCGCTCGATGCTCCCAACGATGGAATCGACGTCCGCACGCTCATCAAAGCGGGAATGACCCAAGCCCAAGTCTCACAGATTCCGGGAACGATCCGAAATCAGCTCTTGAGGGATCAACGAGTCAAGGCTTGCACCGTCGACGCGGTCTTCGATCAAGTCCACGGGATTCTCACTCTCACGGAGAGCATCTCGAGCGCAGCGGGTCCCTTCACCCTCACCCTCCAAGTCTCGCAGGTCACGGTGACTGCGATTCTGAACTCGCAATGAGCACCCCATGGCAGCCCCGAACCTCGCAGATCTGATTGTCGCCGCAACTGTGGATGAAGTTCTCGCCGCAGAACTCACCACGGCGGCTTCCGTGGGCATGCCGACCTCCGCTTGGCAACCGCTCACGCCAGAGAGAACGATTCTCTACACGAACGCGACCGTCGTCGCGAACTACAGCCAAAGCGTCGCCCTTCTTGCCCAGGGCGGATACGCATCTCTCGCTGCCACGATGGTGGACTCGAACGGGAACCCCATCACGGAATGGATGGATCTCATCGGGGTCAACAACTACGCGGTGACGCGTCTCCCCGCGACTTTCGCATCTCTCGATGGGACAACATCCCCGCCACAGTTCACCGTCTCAAACAACAACGCGGCAGGTCCCAACTTTGGGCCATTCGGCACGGGTCAGGTCATCTTCGTCAACTCGACGACGGGCGCAACATTCGTCAACTCCGCTCCCATCTCGGCCATCGGACCAGGTACAAGCGCAGGCGTCTCCATCGTCGCTCAAGTGGCGGGCTCGGGTTCCACTTCGGGGCTCCATGCGATTGATGCGCTCGCAACGCCGGTCACCAACATTGCCTGTGACAACATCGTCGCCGCTGTTGGATCGGATGCCGAGTCGAATGCCAATTACCTCACGCGATGCCAGGCCAAACTTGGGAGTCTCTCTCCCAAGGGCGCTTCCAAAGCCTACGCGTTCGTCGCGACGTCCATCTTCGATACGACGCAACCCTGGTATGATCTCTACGGGCTTCCGACTGAACCGATCACGCGCGTTCAAGTCTATACGGCCCCCGGCGTCGTTTACGTCTACATCGCCAACGCCGCCGGCGCACCGATCAGTGGTGACGTTAGCATCGTCAACGACTACATCCAAAATCTAGTCGTCCCTGATGGGCAAACGGCCATCGTCCAAGCCGCGAGCCAAATCAGCATCAACTTCACGTACAACGTGTTCGTCCCGACCGCATCGGGTTTCACGAGCGGCCAAGTCGAGTCGGCGATCTCGACCGCGCTTACGAATTATCTCCAGACGGTGCCCATTGGGGGTCTCACGGATGCATCCCCTGGCGTCGTCCCATGGAGCGCGCTCGTGGCGACCATCATGGAGGCTCAACCCGGCACCGTGAGTCCAGGGTCCAAGTTCGTAGCGGTCACGCTGTCGAGCCCCGCTGCGGATGTCCCCGTTGGATTCAACGAAGTCGCAGTTCCAGGAACCATCACTCCAACAGTCACGTTCGTCTAAATGGGAATTCCGGTTACAACTCCCGGCGCAGTCACGACGTTTGCCGATCTTTGGCAAGCGCTCAGTCCGCCATGGCTTCAGGGCTATTTCGGCGTCCGCTTCGGTTACACGCTCGGAATCATGTACGACGGACTCGAGGAGTCGTTCGCCTACGCGCTCCGGTACAGGTTCCCGCTCTACGCGCCTACGGATGCGTTCACGTGGCTCGCAGCGGATCGTCAAATCGACCGTGGCGAGAATGAATCAGCGCACAGCTATGCGGTTCGTCTGACCCAGTGGCTGGATCTCTGGCGAGGAGCTGGAGGTGCGGGTGCCATCCTCCTCGCGGAATCGAGCTACCTCGGCATCGCGGGCCTCACGATGGAGCACGTGAAGGAGTCGCGCAATTCGACCGACCCCGGCGGAGGCACGCACGATCTCACCGATTGGGACTATTGGGATGGAACTACCAAGACCAACATCCACGTCTCGCCGCACAACTGGGATTGGGATTCCGATCAGAAAGATCCGGCTGACCAGCGCTTCTACCAAGTGAGCATTCTCGACGGAAGTGCTCCCGGCCACTGGCGCACGTGGGTCATCATCTACGGGAATACCAAGTGGGCTCAGACGCAGACGTTCGGAGATGGCTCCACGTTCGGCGATGGTGGCAAGACGTTTGGGTCCAATGCCACGGCTGCCGAGGTCGCCTCTGTTCGGAAACAGGTAGCCAAGTGGAAGTCGGCTGAGTCCATCGTTCAGTGGGTCATCGTCGCGTTCGATGACACGTGGTTCCAATACACGCTTCCAGCGGGCGATCCCAAGCTCCCTGATGGGCATTGGGGCCGGTGGGGGAAAATCGCCACTTCGCCGGTTACGGCCATGGTCCCCGCAAGAACTTCAACAGCTATCTATTGGGACGGCACTACGTGAGGATGTAAATGTCAACGACCTTCAATCCCGATGGAACGGTTCCCTCTAGCGTCGAGGGCTGGACCAAAGTCGCTGTCGCAAGCTCGACGAACTCGAGCCCGATCATCATCACGGCCACCGGCCACGGGTTCAACAACGGGGACACAGTCGGCATTGAAGGTCACACGGTCAACACGGCGGCCAACGGCCTCTGGGTCATCACGTATCTCTCGACCAACGCGTTCTCGCTCAATGGCTCGACGGGCAACGGTACGGGCACCACGACCGGCTACGCGCTCGATTACAGCGTCCTGCCCCAGCTCACGCTTCCGAGCGATGGGGATCTCGTCAACGCCTCGGCGATCAACACGCCCATCGAGGGTTCGAGTGACACGATCCCCTGGATGTACAAACGCGTGGGACGCTACGCCGTTTACGACCAGGTTCTTCTTGGAACTCAGGATTCCAACTGGACGACGGGCCCGACGACTTGGTTGAGCGGCACGCAACCCGCGAACTCATCCTGGAACGATCTCCAATCGCTCACGTTCGACCCCGCTGACCTCACCCCGCTCGTCGTTCAACGCGGAGACATTCTCGTCGCGACGTTCACGACCACATTCAAGGTCACAGCGGGCGTCTCACAGATTCCGCTGGGTCTCGGGATCGTGTTCACGAGCGGTTTGGGGTCCCCGGGCACGGCGACCATCATCACAGGATCGGCCATCGCTGTTCCCTCGGGCCTCGCACAAGTGCCAATCAGCATCACGGCTTTCTACATCGCTCAGGCTTCTGACGCGAACAAGCGCTGGGACATCTCTCTCATGATGCACGGCAACGCGGGCTCTCCCGACACATACGCGTTCTGCGGTGATCGTCAGCTCGTCGTTCAACAGTATCGGTCCAACGTCTGATGTCATTTCTGAACATCTTCAGACAGGTCATGTACGGCGGCGTGGTTCAGCCACTCCGAGCGAACCTCAATTTCATTGGGCCGTTCACGGTCACGGACAATCCGACAAACAACTCGCTCGATATCACTGCCACTGTCTTGGCCGCGCCCACGGGAACGGGATTCGTTCACCTGACGGGCGGCGCTGTCGATGCCGCTGCACGTGCGGTCAATCTCGGAACAGCGGACGTTACGGGCACTTTGCCGGTCACCGCGTTGAGCACGGGGACAGACACCTATGTTCTCACGATGGTTTCCGGAGTCCCCACTTGGGCGGCCAACGCGAACGGCATCACGGGCACCGGCCTTTGGTACTCGACCGCTGGAGTTCTTCACTCGGCGGCAATCACACTTTCGGGCGACGTTGGAGTCAGTGCGCTCTCCGGTAACAATCTACCAGTCACCGTCTCTCAACTCCATGGCGCGTCAGTCCCCAATGGAACGTCGCTCACGATTGGCAATGTCCTCCAGGCCACGGGTTCGAGCACGTTGAGCTATGGCCCCGTGAACCTCGCGGGCGGCTCAAACTACGTGACGGGCACGCTTCCCCTCACGAATTTCTCCCATGGAACGGATGCCCAAGTTCTTGTGACGAACATTGCGGGCACGGCGGCTTCTTGGGTGTCGTTTGCAGGTGACGTAACAAATACGGCATCGGGCACGACTACTGTCGGAAACATTACGGGTGCGACCGTTGCGGGACCGGCCAAGTCCGTCAACGTTGGCGTCACCGGCCAAAACTTCACGATGACGATGGTGGCGTCCTCCACGCTCGTCGGATTCAACATCATTGGCGCGTTTGGAATTGGTGGCGCATCGTCCTCCACGCCTGGTGGTGTCGTCACGATCACTTCGGGAGATGCTGTGGAGGCTACGTCGGGGACCGCTGCTGGAGCCGATGGTGGGGTTATCGAAATCTTTGCGGGGCACGGTGCCGATGGTGTTGGTGGAACATCCGCCGGTGGAAATAGTGGCAACGTCCATATTCAAGCATTCAACGGCGGAACGGCTGCTGGCGGCGGAACGGCTGGTAATGCAGGAATCATCCTTCTTGAAACCACGAGTCCACTCGGTGGGAATCAAGTCGCGGGTGCGATCAAACTCTTAAGCAGCTCGGATGACAGCTCACGCAACGGTTCTGTTCAACTCTCAGCAAGCACGTATTTGGGGATCGAGGCAGCAACCGTTGGAGTTGGTTCTCCACGATTGGCTGCGGCTCTTTGTTCGCGTGCCAATGGACAAGTGACGACCACACAACTTCCGGCCAACACGGGCGATGGCGTCGTCTTCATTTGGAATTGCCATGTAGCCCCGTCATCGGGCACTCCGGTTGGTGGAGGCATCCTCTACGTTTCTGGTGGTGCGCTTCGATACAAAGGAACGTCGGGGACTGACACCCCGATTGCACCAGCATGAGCTTTTTAAACATTTTCCGCCAAGTGATGAGCAATGGGCTGATTCAGCCCTTCCGCGCGAATTTGAACTTCGCGGGTGCTTTCACGGTCACGGACAATCCGACTCTCAACGCGCTCGATATCACGACGACGGCGCTCGTGACGCCCACGGGCACGGGCCTGGTTCATGTGACGGGCGGGACCGTCGATGCGACCGCAAACAAGGGATCGGCTGGACAATTCCTCGTCACGAATGCCGGTGCCACTGACACGACATGGACGAATCTCTCGGGTGACCTCTCAAACACAGCGACGCCCGGCCAAGTCTACGTCACAGCACTTCAAGGAATCGCGCTTCCGGCACCTTCGGGAAGTCTCACTGTCCTCACGTACAACGCGGGCACGCTCGCATGGACGTCTGGCGGTGGTGGCATCGACGAACTCACGGGTGATGTCACGGCGGGTCCTGGTTCGGGATCGATTCCGGCCACCGTCGTCGCTCTTCAGGGTTATGCGGTTGCGAACACCGCTCCCACGGACACCTACGTTCTCACGTGGAGCGCAGGAAGTTCCTACTGGTACCCCGCCGCTTTGCCAGGAGGTGGGATCACCCAACTTACGGGTGATGTGACTGCGGGTCCTGGTTCGGGATCTCAAGCTGCAACGGTCGTCAAGGTCAACGGTGCGACTGTTACTGCTGCGGGTTCCCTCACGACCGGCAATGTTCTTCAAGTCTCGGGAGCCAGCGCTCTCACGTATGCGGCTGTCAATCTCGCGGGCGGATCAAACTACGTCACGGGCGCACTTCCGATCACGAATCTCGCCCATGGGACAGCCGATCAGCTCATCGACACGAACCACGCGGGCACGGCGGCTGAATGGTTCACGCCTGGCGGTGACGTTTCTTTCGTCTCGCACAACTTCACGGTCGCGAAGATCAACGGCTCGAGTGTTCCCGCCGGCGGTTCGCTCACGACGGGCAACGTTCTCCAAGTCAACGGAGTCTCGAGCCTCACGTATGCGGCGGTGAACCTCGCGGGGGGCTCGAACTATGTGACAGGTGCTTTGCCGGTTGCGAATCTCGCCCATGGAACGGCGGGGCAATTCCTTCTCACGAATGCCGCTGCAACGGCTCCCGCTTGGGCGAGCATCTCGGGCGATGTCTCAGCGTCAGTCGGAACGCCTGGGCAACTGACGGTCACCGCACTTCAAGGTTACGCGGTCGCCAATACAGCTCCGACGGACACGTATGTTCTCACGTGGGATGCTGGTTCGTCGCATTGGTATCCCGCTACATCCACGGGCGGAATCACGCAGCTTACGGGCGACGTCGTTGCGGGTCCTGGTTCTGGATCTCAATCCGCACGCGTGGCTGCGATCAGCGGTACGAACGCAGCGGCTTCGGACACTATCGCGGTCATCCCAGTCACGTTCCAATGGGATCAGAACTCGCACAACGGAAACGATCCCGACGGCAACCAGGTCGGGATGTACCTCTATCAACAGTCGTCCAACGATTACTCGGCCATCTTCCAAGCACAGGGTGATCTCTGGCTTGGTGGTGG
>Ga0335082_10002676_pt1 | contig 19236 bp, 15 predicted proteins | sample Lox_Sample_41_FD_206718 | JGI IMG/M metagenome (GOLD analysis project Ga0335082, IMG submission 206718) | Soil microbial communities from Loxahatchee National Wildlife Refuge, Florida, United States - Lox_Sample_4.1 | ecosystem: Environmental > Terrestrial > Soil > Wetlands | place: USA...
CGGCCCGGGGGGGGGTGGGTGCCGCGGGGGTGGGTGTGGTGGTGTTGGCCCACGCCAAGCCGGCGGGGGTGGTGGTGGGCGCCCCGGGGGTCGACCGCGGCCGCGCTGGACGGCGGATCGAGGAGCGGATCGGCCCGCAGCGCACCGTGCGGCCGACGTTCCCCAGGGCGAGGTCGGCGAGGAGGAGGACGGCGGCGAGGCGGGTGGCCTCCGGCCCCTGGCTGGCGGGGCCGGGCCCGAGCAGGCCACCGCCGCCGGCCAGGGCGAGGAGGGCCACGAGGAGGGAGAGCTTCACGGCGGCCCCCGCCCGACGGTGCAGCGGCGGGCCGCGCCGGCGTGGCAGGGGACGCCCTCGGGTGGAACGGGATGCCGGAGCGCGCGCTTCACGGGTCGAGGCCCTCCCCATCGACCGGCGGTGCCGTGCGCCGCCGGTCGAGCTACGCCTCGGGGCGAAGGTGGGGCGCGAGCACGGGCGGCGTCCACTGGCCTCCCCAACGGTGGGATCAACGGTTGGTGAACCTCGGGCGGCCGCGCGCGGGCGAAAGGCCCGTCAGGCGCGGAGGAATTCGGCCGGCGCCGCGGCGGGCGAGTCCACGATCGTGTCCGGGCCGATACGTCCCCGGGTCGCGCTTCCCAGGACGGGAGTCGCCGAGGTTTCGGTCGCTCTTGGGTACCGCCCTCGAATGCCCCGCGGCCCGCGGACGTCGCCGGGCGATCGCGGGACCTGCGCTAGGGGAACCGGCCGGTGGCGGCGAGGACGTCGAGCTCCGCCTGGCGGACCGCGTCCTCGGCGACCACGGCGGTCACGTCGGCGTCCCGGGCCCGCTGGTCGGCGTCGATCACGTCGAGGCTGGTGATCGCCCCCTCCTTGTAGGCCTCGGTGACGAGGCCGAGGGCGGCCTGGGCCCGATCGGCGGCGCGCCGGCTCTGGCCGAGGGCGGCCACCGCATGGCGCAGGGACCCGTAGGCGGTGCGGACGTCGGAGCGCGCCTGCTGGGTGATCCCGTCCTGCTGGGCCCGCGCCTCGGCCTCCAGGGCCGCCCGCTCGTCGTGCTGGCCCATCCGGTAGAGGCCCTCGAAGAGCGGGAAGGAGAGGACCATCTGCACCAGCCACCCCTGCTTGGGCAGGAGGGCGGTGGCCGGATCCTGGACGAAGACCTCGCCGCTGGCCACCACGGTCGGCGTCCAGTCGGCCCAGCTGTCGCGGGTGACGCGGCGGGCGGCGTCGGTGCGCGCCCGGGCGGCGAGGACGTCGGTCCGGGCGACCTCTGCGGCCCGGAGGGCCTCGTCGCCGCTGGCGGGTCCGCCACCCAGCTCCGGATCGCCCTTGGCGTCGAGGGGCCGGTCGGCGCCGCAGGAGATGCCGAGGGCTTCCTGGGAGCGGAGCAGCAGGGTCTCGGCCGCCTCGAGCTGGGCCTCGGCGGAGGAGAGCTGCTGGTCGGCCCGGACCTCGTCGAGGACGCTGCCCACCCCCACCGCCCGCCGGTTGTGGGCGAACTCGAAGTGGGCCCGCGCCACCTCCACCGCCCGGTGGGAGACGTCGATGGCCCGCTTCGAGGCGACGATGGCGAGGTAGGCGCGGGCGGCGGTGAGGGTCACCGTCCGGCGGACGTCGTCGCCGCTCGCCCTGGCCACCGCCACCTGGTCCGAGGCATGGGACCACTGGTACCAGCGGGAGGGGGCGAGGACGGGCAGGGAGAGGATGGCGTTGCCGTTGGCCGCGTCCTGCGGGTTGGTGACGTTCCCGGCCACCACCCGCGCCGCCTCGAGGTGGGTGTAGGTCGCGTTGGCGGTGAGCAGCGGGAGGGAGCCGGAGCGCGTCTCCACCAGCAGGGCCTCGGCGCGGTGGACCTCCTCGGCGGCGATGGTGGAGAGGGTGGCGTGGAGGGCGGCCCGCTGCACCGCCTCGTCGAAGTCGACCGCCTCGAGCGGCGTGGCGGGCAGCTCCACCGCCTGCGGACCCCGGGGGAGGGCGGGCGGAGGCGCGGCGTGGGCCGGCTCCTGGGCCGGGGCGGCGCCGGCGAGGAGGGCGAGGCAGAGCGGGAGCGATCTCATGGGTGCGGGCTCGGGGTGGGCTGCGGGAGGCCGCCGCCCTCGTCCTCGTCCTCGCGGTGCTGGTTCTTCGAGAACCGCTCGAGGAGCGTGTAGAGCGACGGGATGAGGAACAGGGTGAAGAAGGTCGAGATGGTCAGGCCGCCGATCACCGCCCGGGCCAGGGGGAGGTTGGACTCGCTCCCCTCGCCGATCCCGAGCGCCATGGGGACGAGCCCCACGATGGTGGCGATGGTGGTCATGAGGATGGGGCGGAGGCGGGTCTTGCCCGCCTGGACGGTGGCCTCGATCAGGGGGACGCCGCGCGACTGGAGCACCCGGGCGAAGTCGACCAGGAGCACCCCGTTCGACACCACGATCCCCACCATCATGATGATCCCCATGAAGCTGTTCACGGAGAGGGTGGTGTGGGTCGCCCAGAGCGCCACGAACACGCCGGTGATCCCGAGCGGCACGGAGAACATGATCACCAGCGGGTCCACCAGCGACTTGAACTGCGAGGCGAGGATCATGTAGACGAGCGCGATCGCCAGGATGGCCGCGAAGATCAGGCCGCTGAAGGCCTCGCGCTGGGCGGCGGTCTGGCCCCCGAGCTGGGCGGTGAAGCCGTCGGGCGGGGGCATGTCGTCGATGGTCTTCTGGACGGCGGCGCTGGCCGATCCCAGGTCCTTGCCCGGGGCGACGTTGGCGGTCACGTCGATGATCCGCTGCAGGTACTTGCGGTTCACCAGCACCGGGCCGGCGGAGCGCTTCACGCTCGCGATGTTGGCCAGGTTCACCACCGTCCCGCCCGGCGCCCGGACGAAGATGTCCGGCAGGTCCTGGACGTGGCTCCGGTACGCGTCGTCGAGCCGGACGTTGATGTAGTACTGGTTGCCGGTCTTCGCGTCGATGTAGGGGATGGGCGAGAACTGGTTCGAGCCGGCCAGGCTGGTGAGCACGGTCTGGGCGATGTCGGTCTCGCTGAGCCCGAGCCGGCCGGCCTTCTCCCGGTCCACCACCACGTCGAGCTCCGGGTAGTTCTCCTCGCGCGAGATCTGGAGGTCGGTGAGGAGCGGCCGGCCGTCCTTGTCGGAGAGGTTGCGGAGCTTGTCCTGGAGCAGCTTGGCGTAGGCGCCGCCCGCCTCCAGGTCGTAGCCGACGATCTCCACGTCCACCGGGGCGGGGGAGCCGAAGTTGAGGACCCGCTTCACGATCCCGCCCACGAAGAAGTAGACCTGCGTGCCCGGGAAGTCCCGGGAGATCGCCTGCCGGACCCGGTCGGCGAGGTCGTTGTCCGAGAGCCGGCGCTGGACCTTGGAGACCAGGTTCACGTTCAGGTTGCCGGAGTGCGGGCCGGTGTTGCTGGTGAAGATCGCGGACCGCCCCACCGGGAGGCCGGTGTCGGAGATCATGGTGGTGACCACCGCCGAGCCGTTGCGGGCGCGGTCCTCGTGGAGGCTCTTCACCACCGTCTCCTCGAGCCGTGCGGTGACCGCCTCGGTCTTCTCCACCCGCGTGCCGATGGGGGTCTTGTAGATGATCTGGAACTGGCTCTCGTCGGTGTCGGGGAAGAACTCGGTCCCGATCTGCGACTTGAGGAGGAGGGAGGCGACGAAGGCCACCAGGATGCCGGCGATGACGCGCCCGCGGTGGCGGAGGACCCACTGGAGCGAGCGGGCGTAGAGCTCGTCCAGCTCGGCGAACTTCCGGGTCACCCAGGCCCCGATTCCGCCGCCGTGCCCGGGCTCCTCGGCCTTGAGGTACTTGAGGCAGAGGATGGGGGTGACGGTGCGGGAGACGAAGAAGCTCATGATCAGCGCGAAGGCGATGGTGAGCGCCAGCGGCATGAACAGGTTGCGGGCCACGCCGGTGAGGAAGACCACCGGGAAGAAGACCACGATGGTGGTGATGGTGGAGACGAAGATGGGCATGGCCACCTCCTGGGCGGCGTTCAGGACCGCGGTCTTGCGGTCCTGGCCCAGGGCCAGGTGGCGGTGGATGTTCTCCAGCTCCACGATCGAGTCGTCCACCAGGCGCCCCACCCCGAGGGCCAGGCCGCCGAGGGTGAAGACGTTGAGCGTCTGGCCGGTGAAGTAGAGGAGCACGAAGGTGGCGACGATCGAGAGGGGGATGGCGACCGCGATGATCCCGGTGGCGGAGAAGGAGACCAGGAAGAGCAGGATCACCGCCACCGCCAGCAGGCCACCGGTGACCGCCTCGTGCTCGAGGGAGGCGATGGCCGCCCGGATGTACGAGGACTGGTCGAAGGAGATCGCGAGCTTCACGTTGGGCGGGACGCCGCGGAGCCGGTCCACCGCCTTCTGCACCGCGTCCACCACCGCCACGGTGTTGGCCCCCGGCTGCTTCAGCACCCGGAAGTAGACCCCGCGCTGGCCGTTGATCCGGACGATCTCGGTCTGGTCGGCGGTGGCGTCCTCCACCCGGGCCACGTCGGAGATCCGGACCGGGTCGGTGCCGGCCGCGTCGGGCGCCCGGATCACCACGTTGCGGATGGGGCGGGCCTCGCCGAAGGAGGTGTTGGAGAAGACGTTGTAGTCGAGGACCCCGGCCCGCAGGTCGCCGGAGGGGAAGAGCAGGTTCGAGCCGCGGACCGCGTTCACCACGTCGAGGATGCCGAGGCCGCGGGCGCGCAGCGCGTCGCGGTGGACCATCACCTCGATCTCCCGGACCTTGCCGCCGCCCACCGTGGCGCTCGCCACCCCGGGGATCCGCTCGAGCTGGGGCTCGATCACGTTGTAGCCGAGGTCGTAGAGCTGCTTCTCGTCCAGCCCCTCGCCGCTCATCGCGATCTGCACCACCGGGATGTTGGTGATGTCGAACTTGAGGACGAACGGCTGCTGGATCCCGGGGGGGAGGGTGTTCAGGATCTGGGCGATCCGCTGGGAGACGTCGAACTGGGCGTTGTCGAGGTTGGTCCCGTACTGGAACCACACCGAGACCAGCGACACCCCCTGCTTCGAGCTGCTCTCCACCCGGTCGACGCCCGGCGAGGCGGCCACCGCGCGCTCGATGGGCATGGTGATCGACTTCTCGATGTCGATCGGCCCGGCCCCCGTGTAGAAGGTCGCCACCCGGATGATGGGGATGTCGATCTGCGGGAAGAGGTCCACCGAGAGCCGCGTCAGCGACACCCACCCGAGGGCGAGCGTCATGAGCGACATCATCAGGATGAAGACGGGGTTCTTGAGCGCGAGGCGCGTGAGCCACATGGCGCGGGTCCGTCCCTAGTTCGAGCTGGCGGCCAGCGGGCGGCCGGAGAAGGGGTCCACGTCCTTGCGGGCCCGCACCGGGACGCCGTCGGAGAGGACGTCCATCCCGGCGGTGACGATCTGGTCTCCGGGGGAGAGGCCGGAGGCCACCTCGAGCCAGTCGCCGCCGTCCACCCCGAGCTGCACGCGGGTCCGGGCCACCTTCTCGCCCTTGAGGACGAAGACGTAGGCCCGGTCGTTGGAGAGCTGCACGGCGGACGCCGGGACCACCATCGCGTCCTTGTGGACATCGGTGACGATGGCGGCCCGGCCGTACATCCCGGGGCGCAGGGCGCCGTCGGGGTTCTGGACGTGGATCTCGGCGTCCAGGGTCCGGGCCACGGGATCGAAGGCGGGGGAGATGCGCACCACCCGGCCGGCGATGGAGCGCCCGGGCAGCGCGTCCAGATCCAGCCGCGCCTCCTGCCCGACCTGGAGGCGCGACACGTCGCGCTCGTTCACCGGGACGAAGACCCGGAGGACGTCGAGCCGCTGGACGGTGAGGATGCTCCCCGTGCCGGCGGTGGGGCCGACCAGGGCGCCGGGGTCGAGCTTGCGCGCCGAGACGAAGCCGTCCAGGGGGGACTCGATCCGCATCTCGCCCAGGCGGGTGGCCAGGGCGCCCACGTTGGCCTGCGCCGCCGCCAGGGTGGCCTCGGCGCTGGCCAGGCCGGTCTCGTTCTGCTGGAGCTCCTGCTGGGAGACGAAGCCGCCCGGGGCGAGCCGCTCGGCCCGCTCCTTGTTGGCGCGGGCGAGGGCGACCGCCGCCTCGGCCTGGGCCAGCACCCCGCGCGCGGCGGCGAGCTGGTCGGGGAGGTCCGACGGGCGGACCACCGCCAGGAGCTGGCCGCGCTTCACCTTGTCTCCGCGGTCCACCAGGACCACGTCCAGGTAGCCGAGCGTCTTCGCCCCCACGTCGGCCTGGAGGATGGGGCGCAGGTCGACCGGCGAGCGGATCTCGACCGGGACGTCCTTCTGCCTCACGTCCGAGACGGTGACCGCGGGCGGCGGCCGGGTCCGGCCGGTGGCGGGGCCACCCTTGCCGCAGGCGAGGGCCAGGGCTGCGGCGGCGAGACAGGGGAGTCGCGTCTTCACGGAGGACCTCGTTCTCTAGGAGCGCGCCGCGCGAGCGGGCGCCAGGGGGGAGGAAGGGCGCGGGGCGGCATCGGCGCCGCGCGATCGGGGCAGCGACCGGGTCGGCGCCGGAGCGGGCGCGTCACGTTCGACCCGCTCCTCGAGGCTGGCGATCACCTTGAGCAGGGCGGTGCGCGTGGCGGTACGCTCCGCGTGGTCCAGCGGGGCGTCCACCGCCTCGCGGACCTCGCGGGCGATGGAGAGGACCTGGCGCCCGAGCTCCGCGCCGGCGGGGGTGAGCTCGAGCCGCACGCAGCGGCGGTCCGGATCTCCCCGGACGGTGCGGATCCAGCGCCGGGCGGCGAGGGTCCGGATCACCCGGCAGGCGGTGGCCTCGTCGATCCGGAGGTGGGCCGCCAGCTGCGACTGCGAGTGGCAGGGGTGCTCGGCGATCCCCGCCAGGACCCAGAACTGCATCGAGGAGAGCCCGAGCGCGGTGACGCGCTGCTCGACCAGCCGCCGGACGCCGCGCCGCACGGCGGCCGCCAGCAGCCCGATGGGGGGATCTCCGGGCGGGGATACTTTCATGGGCAACGGTTGATAGAGCAACCGTCGCCCCGCGTCAACGGACCACGGGGTGGTACGGCCGGGTGAGGCCCCCCAGGGGGCCGCGCGGCCAAGCGGGATCCGGAGCCAGCGCGGCGAAGCCGCGCCCGCGGGACGGCGCGCGAGGCGAAGCCGAAGCGCGCCCGGGCCCCGCGTAGCAGGGGAAGGGCCCCGACGAGCTTCGCTCGGCGGGGAGGGGGCGCAGCCCCCTTGGTGACCTCCCTGAACCATGCGCGATTCGAGACACCGGAGGTGCTCGAGAATCGCGAACCATGGTTCAGGGGTCGACCATCCGGTTGCGGACGGCGTAGTGGACCAGCTCGACCACCGACTCGAGGCCGAGCTTGCGCATGATCTTGTCCCGGTGCGTCTCGACCGTCCGGGCGCTGATGCCGAGGATCGTCCCCACGCACCAGTTGGTCTTGCCCTCGGCGAGCAGCTGGGCGATCTCGCGCTCCCGCGGCGTGAGCTGCTGCTGCCGGGCGCGGGCTCGCTGGCGCGGGGCGGCAGGCGCGCGGGTGTCGGCGGGCACGGTCCGCTCCTCGAACGCCCCCCCGCCGGCGACGGTCTCGACCGCCTCCACCAGCCGCAGCGCGGCCTCCGACTTGAGCACGTACCCGCGCGCGCCGGCCGCGGCCGCCTCCGCCGCGACCGCCTCGGAGCGATGCGCGGTGAAGAGCAGGACGGCGGTGCGCGGGGAGGCCCGGCCGATCTGGCGGGCGGTCTCCAGCCCGTTCAGCTCCGGCATCGCCAGGTCGATCACCGCCACCGCGGGCTGGAGCGCGGCCGCGAGGGCGACCGCCTGGCGCCCGTCGGCCGCCTCGCCGCAGACCTCCCACCCGTCGTGGGCCTTGAGGAGCTCGCGCACCCCGCGGCGCATGAGCTCGTGATCGTCAGCGAGCAGGATCCGCAGCATCCTCGGTCCCTCCTCCCGGGACGACGGCGCGCACGATCGTCCCACCGCGGCCCGAGACGATCTCGAGCCTCCCTCCGCACTCCGCCATCCGGCCGCTCATCGACTGGAGCCCGAGCCCCGGCCGGAACGTCCTGCCGAACCTGGAGATGCCGCTCCCGCGGTCCGCGATCTCGAGGCGGACCTCCCCGCCGCGGCTCCGGCGCAGGGCGACGGTCGCCCGGCCGCTGCCCGAGTGGCGCTTCACGTTGAGGAGCGCCTCCTGCACCACGCGGAAGAGGGCGCACTCGACCGCCGCCGGCAGCCTCCCGAGGGAGGGCTCCGCCTGCAGCCGGACCTTCACCCCGGACCGCCGGGCGAACGGCTCGAGCCACCTCCGGATGGCCTCGGGAAGGCCGGCCGACCCCGGCGAGAGCGGGCAGAGCGCATAGGAGAGCGTCCGGATCTCCTCCAGGCTCCGGAGGCAGAGGGCCAGCGCCTCCAGCACCAGGGGGCGGGCGCCGGTCTCCGAGGGGCCGATCGAGGGCAGCGCCCGCTCGAGATCGAGCACCGCGGCGGAGAGGTTCTGGCCGGTGGTGTCGTGGAGCTCGAGGGCGATGCGGCGGCGCTCCTCGTCGACCAGGCAGTCCGACGCCCGCGCCGAGGGCTCGAGCCCCACCGCCAGGGCCAGGCGGCCCCGCGCCGCGCGCGGCGCCGCGCCGCCCGAGCGCGCCGTGTACACTCTCCCCGCGACGGGAGTGGACCACCGTCCCCGAACGGTCTGCGTTCGCTCTTTGACCACGACCTGCCGTCCCCAACCTGGGCAGGAATCCGTCCGTTCATCCGGGGGAATCACCCCGAGTCCCCGCGGGCCCGTCCGGTGCTGCCATCGCTCGCCCTGACCGGCGATCCTCACGACCTTGATTGCAAGCAAGTTAGCGGGCGTTCGTCCTGCGGCACGTCCCTTGCTCACGGGTCCTCACGCGGGCAAGGTCGGCAGGGGGTCGCCCGGAGGCGGGGGTACACCCTGCACCCGAACCGTACGCCCTGAGTGAACCGAGCTCCCGCAAAGCCCAGGCGAAACGCCGCGCCAGGCATCCGGCGGCGCCCGGACAGGTCACCGGCCGTGAATCCCGGGCAGGAGTCGAATCCCTCGCACTTTGAGGGCGATCCGTGGCCTTCGGGGTCACGCCCGTCGGGGCGGGCGCCCCAAGGTAGTCGCCGGGAGCGCCGCGCCCGGGGCCGGGTCACACCCGCCGGTGGGGACCTCCCGGGGAAGCCGCCGCACCATTTTGACTCATAGTGACTGACATCCGAGGAGCCGAGCGCTCCGGCGGCGGCCCCGGCGGGGCTCCGGGTTCGCCGGTATCGACGCCTGGCTCCCCGGTGGCGACGCTAGGAGCACGGACCCGCGCGCAAAGGGGGGCTCTCCACGCGAGACATCTACAAGCCGCGCGGGACCCGCTTCGAGATCCGCCGCCACGTGATGCGCGTGTGGCGGGACGGGTCGGCCTGGTCGGTGAGCGTCGACGGGCTCGGGAGCCGCGAGCTCTTCCCCACCGAGTCCGCCGCCTGGGAGGCCGGGGTGCGGATCGCCGACGCGCTGGACGGCGACGGCGCCACGGGCGCCTCCGCTCCGGGAGGGAAGGGCACGCCGCGCTGACCGGCGGGGTCCCGGGTCGTCCGAGCCCCGGGAGCCCCGCGACCCGGCCGCCGGGCACGCGAGCTTGCGTGCCGACGCGCGGCGTCATGAGCCGGAAACCGTCGCCAGGCTGGGTCGTTCCCATGGGGCGGCCCATCCCCAGCGGCGCCGGGTCGCACGGCACGTCCCTTCCATGGAGCAGCGTCGGGAGGGGATCTCGGAGGGAGCGAGATGCTCCGCTGGCTAGGAAGGCTCACGGTCGGCGCGCGGCTATGGGCGGTGGTCGTCGCCGGCGCGCTGGCGCTCGGCGCGGTCGCCGTGCAGTCCCGCCGCGTGCTCGGGGCGCAGATGATGGCCGAGCGGCAGGGCAAGATCCGGGCCACGGTCGAGACCGTCCATTCGCTGGTGGCCCGGTTCGGCGCCCTGGCGGAGAAGGGCACGCTCCCGGTGGCGGAGGCGCAGCAGGCGGCGCTCGAGGCGGTGAAGGGGCTGCGCTACGAGGCGCGCGAGTACTTCTGGATCAACGACCTCCACCCCACGATGGTGATGCACCCCATCAAGCCGGAGCTGGACGGCCAGGACCTCTCCACCTACGCGGACCCCAGCGGCAAGCTCCTCTTCGTCGAGTTCGTGAAGACGGTGCGGGCGGCCCCCGAGGGCGGCTTCGTGGCCTACCTGTGGCCCAAGCCGGGGCACGACCAGCCGGTCCGGAAGGTCTCCTTCGTGAAGGCCTACGCCCCCTGGGGCTGGGTCGTCGGCTCGGGGGTCTACCTGGACGACGTCGAGGCCGCGCTCCGCACCGAGACCGAGCGGATCATCGGCGTGGCCGGGCTGATCCTGATCTGCCTGGCGGGCGCGGCGTACGTGCTGGCCCGGAGCATCCGGCGCAACCTGGAGGGGCTGATCGGCGAGGCGGTTCGCCTCGCCGGGGCGGCGCAGGAGGGGACCCTGGACGTGCGCGCCGAGCCGGAGCGGGTGAGCCCGGAGTTCCGGGGCATCGTCGAGGGGCTCAACCGGACCATGGACGCGCTGGTCGTCCCGATCCGCGAGACGGGAGCGACGGTCCGGGCCCTGGGGCGCGGCGAGGTACCCGAGCGGCGGGCCGCCCAGGCCCGGGGCGAGTTCCGCGAGATCGCCCTGGGCGTGGACGCCGCGGTGGGGGCGGTGGCCCGCCTGGTGGAGGACGTCGGCCGGCTGGCGGAGCGCGCCGCGGTGGGCGAGCTCGGGGCCCGGGCGGACGCGGCCGCCCACCAGGGCGAGTTCCGGCGGGTGGTGGACGGGCTCAACGGGACCCTCGACGCGCTCACCCGGCCGGTCCGGGCGGCGGCGGCGCAGATCGAGCGGCTGGCGCAGGGCGAGCTTCCGCCCCCCTCGGCCGAGCGCTGGCGGGGCGAGCTCGAGCCGCTCCGGCAGAACCTCGAAGGGCTGGGAGCGATCCTCCAGGGCTTCGTCGAGGCGATGGGCCGGAACGCCGCCGCCCACGCCGCCGGGGACCTCGACGCCGTCATCGAGCGGAAGGGCTTCCAGGGGATCTACCTGAAGATGGCCGAGGGGGTGAACGCCTCGGTGGCGCAGCACGTCGGCACCCTCCGGCGGATCCTGGAGATCCTGGCCGCCTACGCCGAGGGGGACTTCGCCCCGCGCCTCGAGCCGCTCCCGGGCAAGCAGGCGATCGTGAACGAGCGGCTGGACCAGCTCCGGGAGAACCTGCACCGGATCGCGGCCGAGCTGGGCGAGCTGGCCGGCCGGGCCGCGGAGGGCCGGCTCTCGGCGCGGGCGGACGCGGGGCGGTTCCGCGGGGACTGGGCGGCGCTGGTGGCCGCGCTCAACGGGGCGCTCGACGCCCTCACCGCCCCGGTGGCCCAGACGGTCGAGGTGCTGGAGGCGCTCGCCCGGCGCGACCTCACCGCCCGGGCGGAGGGGGGCCACCGCGGCGACCTCGGCCGGCTGGCGCAGGCGACCAACGCCACGGCTGCCGCCCTGGAGGAGGCCATCGGCCAGGTGGCGGTGACCGTGCAGGAGGTGGAGCAGGCCGCCCGGCAGATCGCCGAGACCAGCCAGCACGTGGCGCAGGGGGCCTCCCAGCAGGCGGGGGCGGTGGAGCGCACCTCGGGGCGGCTCGAGGCGATCGCCGACATGGCCCGGCGCGCCGCCGGCCAGGCCCAGGAGGCGTCCGGCCTCGCCGGCGAGGCCGACCGGGCGGCCGCCCAGGGGACCGAGGCGGTGCGCCAGCTCGCCGGGGCGATGGAGCGGATCCGGGGCTCGGCCGAGGGCACCTCGGCCATCATCAAGGACATCAACGACATCGCCTTCCAGACCAACCTGCTCGCCCTCAACGCCGCGGTCGAGGCGGCCCGGGCCGGGGACGCCGGACGGGGCTTCGCGGTGGTGGCCGAGGAGGTGCGCTCGCTCGCCCTGCGCTCCAAGGAGGCGGCCTCGCGCAGCGAGGCGCTCATCCGGGAGTCGGTCGGGCAGGCGAACGCGGGCGAGGCCACCGGGCAGCAGGTCAGCGCCCGGCTGGCCCGGATCGCCGAGGCGGTGGCGGGGGCGAGCGCGCTGGTGGCCCGCATCGACGCGGCGGCGCGCGAGCAGGTCGGGGCGCTCGAGGAGGTCCGGGGGGCGATCGCCGACGTGGACCGGGTCACCCAGCAGAACGCGGGCAGCGCCGAGGAGTCGAGCGCCGCCGCCGCCGAGCTCTCCGGGCAGGCGGGGCGGCTCACCGAGCTGGCCGCCTCGTTCCAGGTGGGGGAGGGCGCCGCTGCGGTGCCGGTGCGGCCGCCGCGGAAGGCGGCGCGGGCGCTGGCCTGACGCGACGCCGGCGGCCCGGGCCCCGGCGCGCGCTGGCGGCGCGGCGCGGGGCCCGGACGCGGCGCCGCTACTTGCAGCCCTTCGCGGTGACCAGCTTCAGCGCCACCGGGATGAACTGGGTCTGCTCCGGGGCCTTCCCCCCCTTGGCGAGGGCGGCGGCCTTCTCCACCCCGAGCTTGCCCATCGCGGCGGGCTGCTGGGCCACGCTGGCCGCCATCTCGCAGGCGTTCACGGCCTTCACCGCGTCGTCGGTGGCGTCGAAGCCGACGATCTTGATGGGCCGCTTGCTCGCCCTGATCGCCTGGAGCGCCCCGAGCGCCATCTCGTCGTTGTGGGCGAAGACCGCGTCGATGGCGGGTTGGGCCTGGAGCACGTTCTCCATCACCGAGAGCCCCTGGGCGCGGTCGAAGTTCGCCGTCTGGCGGGCCACCACCTTCACGCCCGGACAGCTCGCCTTGAGGGCGGCGTTGAACCCCTGGCCACGGTCGCGCGCCGCCGAGCTGCCCGGGATCCCCTCCAGCTCCACCACCTTCCCCTTCGCCCCGGCCAGCTTGCAGACCAGGTCGCCCGCCAGCTTCCCGCCGGCCACGTTGTCCGAGGCGATGTGGAAGGCCACCTTCCCGCCCGAGGCGGCCCGGTCCACGGTGATCACCGGGACGCCGGCGGCGTTGGCCCGCTCGATGGCGGGCACCACCGCGGCCGCGTCGCACGGGTTCACCAGCACCACCTTCACCTTCCGCTGCACCAGGTCCTCGATGTCGGCCACCTGCTTGTCGACCTTGTCCTGGGCGTCCAGGACCACCAGGTCGAGCCCGGCCTTGTCCGCCGCGGCCTTGGCGCCGTCGCGGAGGGTGACGAAGAAGGGGTTGTTGAGGGTCGACACCGAGAGCCCCACCGTGTCCTTGGCCAGGGCCGGCCCGGCCACCGCCACGAGGAGCGCCACCACTGCGAGCCTGCGCATGCTCCACCTCCGGTCGAGAGTCACTGCCTGCCTGCCGCCACCACCCGATCGATCAACAGCGCGCCCAGGATCACGCCTCCTTTCACGATCTGCTGGTAGAAGGCCGACACGTCGAGCAGGTTCATCCCGTTGTTCAGCACCCCGATGATCGCCGCGCCGAGGAAGGTCCCGAGCACGCCCCCGCGGCCGCCGAAGAGCGAGGTGCCGCCCACCACCACCGCGGCGATGGCGTCGAGCTCGAAGCCGCTGCCGGCGGTCGGCTGGGCGGAGTCGAGCCGCCCGGTGAGCACCAGGGCGGCGAGCGCCGCCGAGAGTCCGGAGTAGGCGTAGGTGAAGAGCTTCACCTTCCGGATGGGCAGGCCGGAGAGCCGGGCCGCCTCCTCGTTCCCGCCCACCGCGTAGATCGCCCGCCCGAGCGAGGTGAAGCGGAGGAGGAAGTGGGTGAGGGCGAGGAAGCCGAGCATCACCCAGACCGGCACCGGCACGCCGAGCGCCACCCCGTTCCCCAGCCGGTCGAAGGCCTCGGGGAGCCCGGTGATGGGGCGGCCGTCGGTGTAGACCAGGGTGACACCCCGGAAGATGGTGAGCCCGCCCAGGGTGGCGATGAACGGGGCGATGCCGGCCGAGGCGACGAACAGGCCGTTCACCAGCCCGAGAGCGGCCCCCAGCGCCAGGGCGGCGATCATCGCCAGCGGCGGCGGGAGGCCGCCGGCGGCGAGGCCGGCCGCCACCGCGCCGCAGAGCGCCAGGGCGGAGCCGACCGAGAGGTCGATCCCCGCCCCCAGGATCACGGTGGTCATCCCGAAGGCGATCAGGGCGTTCACCGAGATCTGCCGGAGGACGTTGAGGAGGTTGGGGGCGGTGAGGAAGCGGGGGGAGAGGAGGGCCAGCGCCGCCACCAGCGCCCCGAAGGCGAGGGCGATGCCGTACCGCGAGAGCCAGTCACGCCACCTGCGCGCCGGTGACACGGGCCACGACCTCCTCTCGCGCCAGCGGCGCCTGGAGCTCCCCCACGATCCGCCCCCCGCGGAACACCAGCAGCCGATCGCACAGCCCGCAGAGCTCCCCGGTGTCGCTGGAGGAGACGACCAGCCCCAGCCCCTCGCGTGCGAGCCCGTCGAGCAGGGCGTAGAGCTCCTGTCGGGTGGCGACGTCCACGCCCCGGGTCGGCTCCTCGAGGAGGAGCACCGCCGGGGCGGTGGCGAGCCCCTTCGCCAGGACCAGCTTCTGCTGGTTCCCGCCGGAGAAGGTCCCCGCCGGTCGCTCCGGGTCGGGGGGGCGCACGGAGAGCCGGCCGAACCAGCCGTCCGCCAGGCGCCGCTCCTCCCGCCGCCGCATCACCCCGAGCCGCTGCAGCCGCCGGAGCACCGAGAGGACCACGTTCTCCCGCGCGGCCAGCCCCAGGACCAGCCCCTGCGACTTCCGGTCGGCCGGGACGAGGAAGACTCCCCGGGCGAGCGCGTCCGCCGGCCGGTGGAGGGTCCTTCCCTGCCAGCGGGCCGCGCCCCGCAATCCGAACATCGCCTCGAGCGCCTCGGTCCGCCCGGAGCCCACCACGCCGGCGAGCCCCACCACCTCGCCCCGGCGGAGCTCGAGGGAGAGCGGGGCCAGGCCGGGCGCCTCCACCTCGAAGGTCCCGAGGTGCTCCTCGAGCCGGTGCGGGGTCCGCTGGTAGGCGTGGACCTCGCGCCCCACCATCAGCTCCACAACCTGCGCCGGGGTGAGCTCCGCCCGGGCCGCGGTCGCCACCCGGGCGCCGTCGCGGAGCACCGTGACCCGGTCGGCGAGCTCGAAGATCTCCTCCAGCCGGTGGCTGATGTAGGCGACCGCCACCCGCTCCTCGCGGAGCCGCCGGATGAGCCGGAAGAGCTGCTCCACCTCGGCGGCGGAGAGCGTGGCGGTGGGCTCGTCGAAGACCATCACCCGGGCCCGCTGGGCGAAGGCGCGGGCCACCGCCACGAGCTGCTGCTCGCCCGCGCCCAGGGAGCGGACCAGCGCCTCCGGCGCGATCTGGAGCCCCATCTGCGCGAGCAGCTCCCGAGCCCGGGCCCGCAGCCGGCCGTAGGCGACCAGCGGGGGGAGCTTCCCCAGGGCCAGGTTCTCCGCCACCGACAGGTCGGGGACCAGGGTGAGCTCCTGGTAGACCATCACGATCCCGGCCCGCTGGGCCTCGGTGACGCTCCGGAGCCGCAGCGGGGCGCCGCCGAGCCGCACCGACCCGGCGTCCGGCGCGAGGGCGCCCGACAGCACCTTCATCAGGGTCGACTTGCCCGCGCCGTTCTCGCCCACCAGGGCGTGGACCTCGCCCGCCTCGAGGTCGAGGTCCACGCCGCGGAGCGCCTCCACGCCCCCGAAGCGCTTGCGGACGTCGCGCATCTCGAGGAGCGCCACGGGAGGGCCCTCTAGAACACCACCCCGCTCGAGAGCAGGACGTTGGCGTAGGGGGTGAACTCGCCGGTGCGGACCACGGCCCGGGCGCCCGCGGTGCGCCGCTTCAGCTCCTCGTGGGGCACGAGCTCGATCCCGCCCTTCGCCACCTTGGGCAGGGCGAGGAGCCGGCCGCGCACCGCCGCGAGGAAGGGCGCCGGGGGGACGGTCTCGATCTCGGAGGCCAGCGCGGCGCGCTCCACCTCCATCTCCGAGAGGACCGCGTCCAGGACCTCTAGGAAGCCGGGCTTCCCCGGGGCGAAGGCGAGGTCGATCCGCTCGGGGCCCGACGGGACCGGCAGGCCGGCGTCGGCGATCACCACCAGGTCGCCGTGCCCGAGGCTCGCCACCACCCGCGCCAGCGCGGGATGGAGGATCGTGCCGCGCTTCATCTCGACACCGTCCTCTCCGGCGCGGAACGTCGGAGCGGCCCGCGCCCTCGTGCACCGTCGGTGCGGAGGAGCAGAGCACCTTTCCCGGTCTCGGTCATGGGGCGTTTCGTCCGGGCGCGCGGAGACGACCCGGGTGGGGCGAGGGACGGCAGCGCGGCGAGCGGGTGAGGCGCGGCCCGGGGGCGAGCCGGGGGCAAAGGAGCGACGGCCGCGGGCGCGGAGGGCGCCGCGGCCTCGAGGAACGGGCGCCTGCTACTCGTTCGCCGGGGCGGGCGCAGCGGGAGGCGCCGGCGGCGCGGCCGCGGGCGGCGTGGCGGGCGCGGTCGCCGGCGGGCTCGCGGGCGCCGGAGCGGCCGGAGGCGGCGGCTCGGCGGTCACGGCGAGCTGGTACTTGATGGCGGTCCCCACCACCAGCGTGTGGCCGAACTCGTTCAGCACCTGCTCGCGCTCGATGATCACCGCGTCGGCGCCGAGCTCGCAGGCCTTGGGGCGGAGCACCTCGAGCGCCCCGCCCTTCGGCACGGCCGTGACGTGGTCCTCGAGCTGGGCCAGCGGGACGTACGGGGTGAGCGGCTTCTCGCGGAGGAAGGGGACCGGGCAGTCGGCGGGGCGCGGGGGCCCGGCCACGGCGCCGGTGGGGGTGACCTTCACCCCGCTGCAGGCGGCGAGGGCGAGGGAGGCGAGCGCGAGCGGGGCGAGCCGGGTGGCCTTCATGGAGCCGGTCTCCTTGGGAGGTGCGGGGAGCGAGAATAGCAGAGGGGAGCGGAAGCCGAGGCTCCCGCTCCCCTCGGAACTTCAGCCAGCCACTAGAAGAAGTTGTAGTGGAACGTGGCGTTGACGCGGTTCATCGTGCCCTTGTCCTCGGGCGTGCCGCCGCCGGTGAAGGACTTCCACTGGCCCCAGGTGTACTCGATGCCGAACTCGGCGTTCTTCGCGAAGGTGTAGAAGGTGTTCGCGAAGATCTGGGTGAAGTCCTTCTGCACGGCGTTGGTCGCGGCGACGCCGTCGACCTTCGCGTCCTGCACCCAGGAGTAGGCGCCGATCAGGTTCGACCGGAACTCGGGGTTCCACACGTGCGTGTAGCCGGCGTGCACGCCCCACATCGTCCAGAGGACGATGCTGCCCGCGCTGTCGATGGAGACGCCGGGGTACCCGTCGTTCCCGATCGCCGCGGAGTTCAGCAGGTAGCGGCCGATGGCCGGGCCGCCGGCGAACTGGGCGACCAGGGTGTCGGCGCCGACCTTGGCCGAGCCGGAGACCGCAAACCCGAAGGCCTCCTTCGACTTGGGCGACTGGTCGAGGTACGTGGTGCCCGCGAGGTAGGCGTGGTTGAGCGTCTGGAGGACGCCACGGACCGAGACGGTGCCCCAGGCCCCGCCGTAACCGAAGTTGGCGTGGATGTCGGGGAGGGTCTGGTAGCGGCTGCTGGCGCCGTACTGATCGCCGCGGTTGTTCTCGACCGCGAGGGCGAGGGTGGCGGCGGGGGCGAGGTTGAACGTGTAGCGGATCATCGGGTTACGGACCAGGGCGAGGGTGCCCGGGCCGTTGAAGTCCACCGTATCCGGCGCGGCGTTCAGGTCGAGGAAGGTCGACCAGGTCTGGCCGACGAGCAGGCCGCCGACCGTGCCGTAGGCGTGGCGGAGGCGAAAGAGCACCGAGTTCGTGTAGGTCTCGCTCTGGAAGCCGTTCGGGCCGTTGAAGTCACCCTCGACCTTCACGCCCACGTCGCCGATCTTGGTGGGGGTGTTGGTCTGGATGCCGAAGCGGCTGGTGCGCGCGGTCATGTAGACCTGCGGCTTCACGTGCTTGGCGTAGTTCGAGTTGTCGGAGGGGACGGCGGGAAGGATCGTCGCCCAGTCCGAGTTCTCGATCCCGTCCGGACGGCCGCTGAAGTCGATGGTCGTGTCGAGCTGCGCGTACCCGTAGAACTTGATGGTGCTGTCGGTGCCCGGGATCTTGAAGACGCCGGGGGCGTCAGCCGCGCGGCTGACGGCGGGGATCGCCAGCGCGAGCGCGAGGGCGATTGCGAGATTGAAACGCTTCATCCGTATTCCTCCCACTGCGGTTGAAGGTGTTGCCAGACCGAATACAGCTGCGACGAGGGGACGCGTCCGTCATCCGGACGCGCAGGGCCGGTTCCGCTGTCAAACGGGCGCCTACGCTAGCACACCGTGTCGCAGCGGTGACACTTTTTGAGGATGGTGCAGGGCGCCGGCTCCCAGAAGGTCGCACCCCGCCCCTCGGCGGGCCGGCAACCGGCCGTGCGCAGCCGCGTTTACGCCCGTGACGGGGTGCGCCAGAGCCGCTCGCCTCCCGTGAAGGCGAAGGCGTTCGAGCCGAGCCGCGCGCCCGGCGGCGGGGGGACGAGGTGCCGGGCGTTCCCACCTCCGAGCACCACGTCGTCCACCACGAAGGCGCGGAGGGCCGCGTCGACCAGCTCCGCCACCCGGCGCTTCCACCTCCGCTTGCCGAGCCGATCGAGGCCGCGCTGCCCCACCGAGTCCTCCAGCTCGCCGCCGCGCCAGGGCAGGCGGGCGAGCTCGAGGGGCATGAGCGTCCCGTCCATCACCAGCGCCGAGCCGAGCCCGGTGCCCAGGCCGAGGAAGAGCATCGTCCCCCGGCGGTGGCTCCCCAGCGCCTGCATGGCGGCGTCGTTCACCACCTTGACCGGCTTCCCGAAGGCGCGGGCCAGGTCGTAGCGGCGCCAGCCGCGCCCGAGGTTGGCCGGCTCGCGCAGGATGCGGCCCTGGACCACCGGCGCCGGGAACCCGATGCTCACCCGGTCGAACCGCCAGCCGTGGGCGGCGAGCTCCCTGCGGACCGCCGCCATCATCCGGCCGGGGGTGAGCGTCCGGCCGGAGGGGATCTTGAGGACCGTCCTGCTCCCGGAGAGGCGGAGCTTCACGTGGGTGCCGCCCACGTCCAGGACCAGGACCCGCAGCCTGCCGCCCGCCGTCAGGCGCCGCCGGGGCGCCGCCCGCTCCACCGCCCGGGCGGCGCGCGCCGCCTTCATCCGGATCCGCATCCCGGCCTCCTCACGGCGCGCGGTAGCGCGCCTCGATCGCCTGGACCTTCGCCAGCCGCCGGACGTGCCGCGGCTCGCCGCTGAACCGGGCCGAGAGGAAGGCGCG
>Ga0335082_10002677_pt1 | contig 19233 bp, 17 predicted proteins | sample Lox_Sample_41_FD_206718 | JGI IMG/M metagenome (GOLD analysis project Ga0335082, IMG submission 206718) | Soil microbial communities from Loxahatchee National Wildlife Refuge, Florida, United States - Lox_Sample_4.1 | ecosystem: Environmental > Terrestrial > Soil > Wetlands | place: USA...
GTGGTCACCATGAACGACGAGCCCAGGGTCGGATTCATGCCGGAGACGAACATGTGGTGGCCCCACACGATCCACGACAGGAACGCGATGCCCACGATGGCGAACACCATCGAGTGATAGCCGAAGATCGGCTTGCGGCTCCCGTTGGCGATCAGCTCCGAGACGAGACCCATGGCCGGGAGAATCAGGATGTAGACCTCGGGATGTCCGAAGAACCAGAACAGATGCTGCCACAGGAGCACCTGGCCGCCGGCCGAGGGATCGAAGAAGTGCGTGCCCAGGACCTGCTCGAACAACAGCATGATCGCGGCACCGGCGAGCACCGGGACCGCGAGCAGGCCCAACACCGCCGTGATGAACAGCGCCCATACCGAGAGCGGCATGCGGAACCAGGTCATTCCGGGCGCCCGGTTGTTGATCACCGTCGTGATGTAGTTGAGCGAGCCGAGCACCGACGACAGGCCGAAGAAGATGATCGAGATCGACCACAGCTCCTGGCCGAATCCCACGCCGGAGTAGTCATGCCGCGCCGACAACGGGACGTACATCGTCCATCCGGCGCGGGGCGCGCCGTCGGCCACGAACATGCTCGACAGCATGAGAATGCCCGAGATGAACGCCGACCAGAACGACGCCATGTTGATGCGCGGGAACGCCATGTCGTGTGCGCCGAGCTTCAACGGAATGATGAAGTTGGCGTACACACCGACGAGCAGCAGCATGATGGCGAAGAACACCATGAACGTGCCGTGCATTGTCACGAGCTGTAGGTAGTACTCGGGCAGGATCACGCCGCCCGGGGCCATCGTCTGGGGCAGGATCCCGCCGCCCGGCATCGGCTTCCCGGGGAAGCCCAGCTGCCAGCGGATCTGCATCGCGAGGATGCCACCGACCAGCAAGAAGAAGAGACTCAGGAACAGGAACTGAATCCCGATGATCTTGTGGTCGGTCGAGAAGATGTACTTGGTGACGAAGCTCCGGTCGTCGTGATGGGCGTGACCGGTATGCGGTGACGCGGCTACGGTCGTCATGACTCCTATTCCCCCCCTGCCTTGGGCTGAGGCGCATGCTCTTTCGCCCAGGCGTCGAAATCCGCTTGAGTGTGGACGGTCACTTGGGCCCGCATCTTGTAATGGCCCAAGCCGCACAGCTGCGAGCAACCGATTTCATATTTCCCCGGCACGGTAGCCACGAACCACGCCTTGATGTGCATGCCGGGCACGACGTCCTGCCGCACTCGGAACTCCGGAACGTAGAACGAGTGAATCACATCCTCGGCGGTGAGGTACGCCACGACGGGGCGTCCCGCCGGCAGATGCATCTGATTGCGGGTCACGATGTCGTCCTTGGCGCCCGCGTCGGTTGTGTCGAGCCCCGTCGGGTTCGCCTTCGAGATCAGGGAATCCACCGTCCGCCCGAGCTTGCCATCGGGGCCCGGAAGGGTGACCCACCATTCGAACTGCTTGGCGTGCACGCCCACGGGGTACGCGTCCGCCGGGACGCTATTCCGTCCCTTGATCTGCACCCAGAAGCTGTTCGAAAGCAGGCCGAGCGCGACCATCGTCACGGCGGGAATGGCCGTCCAGATCATCTCGAGCCGCGTATTGCCGTGGGTGTAATGCCCCTTCTGCCCGGCGCGGCCCTTGTACTTGAAGATGAAGATCAGGACGCCGATCTCCACGAGAAAGAACGGGATCGCGGTGATGATCAGAATCGCCGTGAACATCCCGTCGATCCGGGGCGCGAAATTCGAGGCTTGAGGTGGAAGCCACCAGTTCATTGCGAGTCTCCCCCTATTTCGCGGTGAAGGTGAAGTCCTGCGTCTTGGTCCCCGTTGCGGCGACGGTCACCGTCGCCGTCTGGGTCCCGTACTTCTCATGCCAGGCCTCGATCGTGTACGTGCCGGCCGGCAGGCCCGAGATCGAGAAGCTGCCGTCCGCTCCGGTCACCGAGTAGAACGGGTGCGGCAGCACGCCCGCAAACGCGTGCATCCAGCCGTGGACGTTGCACTCGAAGGGCAGCATGACTTCCTGCACCGTGAACGAGCGGTCCGTCGTCATGTTCGTGGGCTGGCTGATATTGAACGGCCGGTTCTTCTTGGCCATCGCCTTGATGTTGTGCAGCAGGCCGTCGGAATTCTTGATCGCGAGCTGCTGGTTGACCATAATCCCGAACACGCGGGGATGATACAGGCAGCCCTTCTGATCGATCGTCACGGACGTCGTGGGCGTGGGGAACTTCGCGTCCGCGGCGAGACCCGACTTCACGTACACGAAGACGTTGCCGAGTGTCCCGTTGGCATTCGCCATCACGATTTCCTCGTGCGGCGTCGTCTTGTACAGCGCCGCGCACTTGGACTCTTCACTCATGTCGATTTCGGGATTGACCGAGGCCGCCGGCTTGCCGGTCAGCTTGACCTTGCCGGAAATCGTCGCCCCCGCGCTCCCATGCGGCGCGGGCGTGGTATTGGGCACCCAGGCCAACAAGACGAGTAGCCCCGCTGCCGCTCCTCCCACCGCCGCCACCGACCCAAGAGTACGCATCATTCCCCCCTTAATGAATTCGATCTGGTTCGGAGTTTACGCATTCGCAGAGTTCTTTCGGCGCTGGGCGCGCGCGATCACCAGCATGCCCAGCCCCAAGGTCACCGCCATCGCAATCACCGGAGAAATGAACGTTCCCGGAGGCGTCGGTTGATCGAGCGCGAGGAAATACCAGGTGCTGACCGCCATTCGCGAGTCGTGCTCTCCGTTCGAGCCGTCCCACGCGAAGAACGCTACGGGAATGGCGCGGCCGATCGAAAACTGAAGTTCGTGCGTGGAATCGCCGGTCGCAAGTGCGCGCGACAGCACGACGCGCCACTGTCCATGGTCGAACACGGCCTGCGAGCTGACGGCGGTTCCCTTCCCCCCCGTCCCGGTGGCGAGCGTATCGAACCGGTCGATGCCTCGGGCCGTCCCTGACACCGCGCGGCGCGGCTGGCTCGTCCAGCGCCATTGATAGACCGGGTCCGAGCCCGTGCCCATGAGGAAGTACGGCCGGTCCGTGCCCGTGGGAATCTTCACGGGGAACTGCATCGCGATCTGGTCGGGCCACAACGCCGGAGGCACCGTGTCATCGTCCGCCAGCACCTGATTCTGGCGTCGCATGAACTTGAGCCACAGCGTGTCGGGGCTCTGGGTACGGTCGTCCCACACGAGGCGGACCGCAATGGACTTGCCGTTGTGGAGCGCCTGCACCCACACCGCAGTCACGGCCGGATCGAACCAGCGCACTTTGCGAATCACCTGGCCGACAAGCGGGAAGTAATAGCTATCGACCTTGCTCCACGCCGAATCGTTCGGGCTTGTGGGGAGCTCACCCGTGATCTGGTGCGCGTGAATCACGTCGCGCACCTCCGGCGGCTTCTCCGGTGAGAGCGAGCGGACATACTGGGCAAGGTGCCACAGCTGCTCGTCCGTCAGGAACTTCTGGTCGATCAGGTCCGAGAACGACGGCATGGGCGTCCCGTCGAGCCCGGTCCGCAGCCGACGGTAGATCTCCTCGACGCTCGATCCTCCACGGAAGCGCCAGCTCTGGTGCAGGTCCGCCGCGAAGATCGGCGCCCCGGGGTCGTCCTTCAGGTCCCAGGCCGACGGACCATCGCCCCGGCCGTCGGCCCCGTGGCACTTGTTGCAGTGAATCGAATCGTAGAACTGCCGGCCCAGTTTGACGGCGTCGCCCCCGCCCGAAGGCGGGCTCGAGAACTTGAGCGCGACGACGTGCTGTGTGGTGTCGGTAAAGAACGACGAGAACGTCTTGATGTACGCCATCACGTTCTTGCGATCGGCTTCGGACAGCCGGGCTTTCCAAGCCGGCATCGCCGAGCCCGGCAGGCCTTCGTCGATGGCGCGCATCAGATCGGCATCGGTCGGCAGCTGTCCCGAAGCCGTCGTGCGGATCTTGTAGACCGCTCCGGTGAAGTCCCGGGGACGCGGCAGCATGTACGCGCCCGCCGCCCCTTTGCCATCCCCCTGGTCGCCGTGGCACCCGGCGCACCACTTGGTATAGACGACGTGACCGGCGGTGGTGTCCTGAGCGGCGGCCGATGCAGCGGCCGTCGATAAGACCGCGGTCAACAGGAAGGCGGCTTTCACTTTTCCCCTCCCGTCTTTTCCCACGTCCGCGGTTTCCAACCGGTCTGGTTGTACAAGAAGAGCACGACCGTCCAGATCTGGCGCTCGGTCAGGAAATTTTCCCACACGGGCATCGCCGAGTTCCACGGCGTGCCTTCGCGCGGCAGCCCGGGCCCGCCTTTCGCGACGCGCCAGAACACGAAGCTCTCCGTGAGCTGGGCGATCGTGCCGTTGTCCTGAAAGTTCGCCGGCAACGGGTTGAATCCTTCGGCAAAATGGCCGAGGCCATCGAGGTGGTCGCCGTGGCAGGGCAGGCAATTCTGGTAGTAGACCTCCTTGCCTTCGGCGAGATACGCCTGCAGCGAGTCGGCATGCTCGCGCAGCGGGTTGTTGAGTCCCGTGAGGCTCATGGTCTTGCCCCGGAATGTGATTTCACCGGGAGGAGCGGGGTGAATCGATCGCAGGTTCGGCGGCGCCGCCACCGAGGTACGCGCCTGCGCGAACGTGATCCAGCCCACGAGCAGCGTCACCACCGCGACGCCGATCACGCGAACGGGCCGCAGCCGCGGCTGCACCAGCGCGGCGTTGATCGGCTCCTTGAACTCTTCCCAGCGCGCTTCGTTGTCGCTCACGTAAATGAGCACGCCCACGAGCACGGTGAGCATGTACTGCAGCACCACACTCTTCGGGACGATCGCGCTCCCGGGAAGCACCGGGATGATCCACTCGATGAACACAAAGGCGCCGACGAGCAGCAGCACCGCCTGCCAGAACGGGTGGCGCAAAAACCCACGATTCCTGGGATTCCTGGTGGTCATTTTTGGCTCGCGAGGTAATTGGCCAGCGCATCGAGCTGCGCCGGGCTCATCATGGTCGCGAAGTTCTTGGGCATCACCCCGGCGAAATTCTCGAATCCCTTGGTCACATCCGAAGCCGGATCGCCGATCTTCTTCTTGATTCCGGCCGCATCGCGCCGCGCGCCGACATGCGTCAAATCCGGACCGATGGCGCCGCCGTTGCCGGCGATCTTGTGGCAGTTGGTGCAGCCCGCTTCCTTGATGATCGCCTTCGGATCCGTGCTGCCACCCGCGAAGCCGCCCCCCCCACCCCCCCCGCCCCCCCCGCCCCCTCCCCCTGTCGCCGCCGGGGCCGCCGTGCCGGGTGCCGCCTTCGAAATGTCCGCGCCGCTTACGTCCACGGTGCCGCCTTGCGACTCGAGGAACGCGACCAGCGCCCATGCCTGCTCCGGCGGGACCATGGCCGTGATCTTCGGCATGATGGGCTGGTAGCCCGTGACGACAAACTTGGCGGGATCGTCGAGCGACTCGTAGAGATAGTCTTTGCAGGACTTGCCCGCTTCACGCTTGCCGCAGCGGGCGCCGATCGGGCCCGCGCCTTTTTCGTCGGTGAGCAGGTTCGGTGCGCGCGTGCCCAGGCCGTGACAGGCCGTACAGCCGCCGATGCCGTTGAACACTTTCTCGCCCGCCGCCACCAGCTCGTCCGACGTCGAGTTCGGCCCGAGCGCCAGCTTCACGGGCACCTCGGACTGCATCTGCGGGATCTTGTTGCACACGATCGTATACACGAGCAGTGTGCCGATCACGACGCCGAACACCTTCAGGTTAGTGGCCCACATGCTGAGCCTCCTTCCCGGCCGGCACGTACGTGGATTTCTCGGCGAGCCCACCGAGCCAGAACACGAATCCGACGAGGCTCAGAAAGATGAGGACGCAGACGCTGATCACGATCGAGGCGTACCCGAGCGCCGGCGTCGCCGCGTACTTGCTGGTGTCTTCCATGACCTGCCACACGTGCCAGTACTGGCGAATGCCGGACCGGGCAAAGCCCATCAGGCCCATGAGCCAGGTGAACGTCACGGCGAGAATGAACAGCGCGTACTGTGAGCGCGCCGGCATCTTGCCCCACTGGATCTCACCCATCGTCTTCGCCCCGCGGCCCATCATCGTGTCGATGATCGTCACGCCGATGATGCAGGCGAGCACCGCCAGCACCTGGTACACGCTGAATCCGATGCGGACGATGGCTTCGACGAAATAACCGCGGATGCCGTAGAACAGCACGATCGCCGCGGCGATCGCGAACATCGCCGCCTGGATCATCGTCCCGGTGTGCGCCCAGGGTACGGTGATCTGCTTGTTGCCGCGGCGATACAGCAGGAACGACAGGAACGTCGCGAGAATCATCAGGTTCACCGCGGTATTCTTCGCGCTCATCACGCCGAGTGCGCCGAGCAACGGATGGTGCGAGCCGCCCATCGCCACGAGCTCCTTGGAGTCGGCGATCATGGTGTGCGGCGTTCCCCAGACGATCGCGCCGAGCACGAGCACGATCAGGAGATACTTGATGTAGCCCTGATAGCGTTCGGCGCCGGGGATGCGTCCCATGCCGATCCAGAGATAGTAGTTCCCGGCGAGGAACAGCACCGCGATCAGGAACGCCTGGATCACCCAGAGCCAGCTCATGAAGCCGCCCATCATCGTAATGCCCATGGACTGGTCGTACTGGTAGATCTCGCGGCCCAGATAGTAGCCGGCGAACGGCAGGACGATGAGCGCCGACATCGCGATGAAGTTCCCGATGTAGCCCATCCAGTCGTAGTGCGCGCGCTCTTGGTCGGTGCGCGCGGCCAGGAACCGGTAGCTCGCGTACGCGCCGACGATGGCGCCGCCGAACACGACGTTGGCGATGATCCGGTGGATGTTGATCGGCATCCAGGTCGCGTTCGCGATCGCGTGCCAGAGACGGATGGAATAGGGATCCGTGGCGGAGGTGATGTCCCGCGGCGGGGACATCATGTAGGTGAGCCACGAGTTGGCGATCAGCATGACGATCGTGCCCCAGACGTTGAGCAGGATGCCAAGCGTCAGGTGCACTTTTTTGGACGCGCCGTGCTTCCACCGATCCCAGCCGTAGTAGTACAGGTAGAGCGTGAACGACTCGAAGAAGAACAGCGCCGCATAGAGCCACATCGAGGGCCCGAACACCGCCGTCAGGTACGCCCAGAATCGGGAGTAGAGCGTCGACAGGAGGAACACGAGAATCGCGCCCCAGATGGCCGTGGCGCTGTAGGCCACGAGCAGCAGGCGCGTGAACTCCTTCGCCAGCCGGTCGTAGCGGGCCTCACCGCCGAAGATGCCGATCGCCTCTGCCACCACGGCGAACATCGGGACGCCGAGCACAAAGGCGGCGAACATGAGGTGCACCTCGGCCGCGATCCACACCGCCGCCCGGGCACCGATGACGGGGAATTCCCCGTAGGAGCGCACGCTGTCGGCGGCAGCCGCCGCAAGCAGGTACATGCCGTCAGCCATCAACCACGCGCCTCCGTGAAGAACGGCCGTCGTTTGGAAAAATCGATGGGCATCGCGCTGCGAATCTCGGCCAGCATGTCGAGCGTGATCTCGCTCGCGCCCTCGCGCCGCGCGAAATCCTCGACCCGCTTCATGACCACGCCACGCACGAACGACGGAATGCGCTCGATTCGCTCGCGCGCCGCGGGACTCCACGTCAGCACGGACTCGAACTCCGAGCCGTACGTGATGTCCCGCCCAGGCACGACCAACGACGCGCGCGGGTCGGGCTCGTAGGTGCACGACGGGTCCTCGGCGAGCACGTCGCCGCTCGTCGCAAACGCGCGCGCGCGGCACCCCCCGCACACGCCGCGGTACTCGCACGCGCCGCACTTCCCGCCCAGCTGGCCTTCGCGCAACTGCCGGAACAGGGGCGACTCCCGCCAGATCGCGCCGAACGACTCGGTCCGCAGGTCTCCCGCAACTTCAGGGAGGTAGGGACAGGGTGTCAGCTTGCCGTCGGGCGTGACGCGGCAGTACTGCGTGCCGCACGGGCAGCGCGTCTCGTAATTCAGGATCGGCGACTCGGGGTCCCGGGCATGCACGTGGCGCATGAAGTGCGGCGCGCACTTGGCGCGCACCAGCATCGTGCCGCGGTACTCCCCCTGCCACCGCGCCAGATCGGCGAGCACCGCCTCGTACTCCGCGGGGGAAAGATCGGAGAGCCGGGTACCGCGACCGGTGGGAACGAGGAAGTAGCAGTTGAACGACACCGCTCCCTGCTCAGCCGACCAGGCGACGATCCGCTCGAGCTCGGTGCGATTCCCCGTCGTGACGGTCGTCTGGACGATGAAGTCGAGCCGTTCCCGGCGCAGCCGCTCGATCGCGGCCTGCGTATCGACGAGCGCTCCGCGCCCGTGGCGGAAATTGTCGTGGTAGGAGGGGCGCAACGAGTCCACGCTCACCGCGAAGCCGCGAACTCCCGCCTCTTTCAGCTGTGCGATCCGCGCCTGTGTGAGCAGCGTGCCGTTCGTGCCGATGACTACGGTGGCGCCGCGCTTCACGGCATAGCGCGCGATCGTGGCCAGATCCTCGCGCAACAGCGGCTCGCCTCCGGAGAGAATCACGAGGGGCGCCGGGTTGATCTCGAGCAGCTCGTCCACCACCCGGAGACACGCCGCCGTGTCGAGCTCGTCCGTCGCACTCTCGGCCGGTCCGGCCGAGATGTAGCAGTGGGCGCACTCGAGATTGCAGCGCCGAGTGAGGTTCCAGGCCACAACGTGCGGCACGAAATCCATCAGTCGCCCGCTTGCTCCTGCAGCAGGCGCTCGACGGCCTGCTTCGCGTCTTCCGGCTTGACGCCTTTAAAGTCGACAGGACACTTGCCCATCTTGTCTTCGATATCCTTGATCGGACAGCGTGTGATTCCCTGCGCCTTGGCCGTCTCGATGAACGCCCGCATCTCTGGTGAGAGCGCATCGCGTCCTTCGGCTTCGGCGCGAATCTGCTTGGCGCGCAGCTCGGTGAACATCACCATCATCGTTTCGACGTCGAACTCGTCGGCCTCGATCATCTGCTGCTTGTTGTCATCCATCACGCGCGTGGTGATGCGCCAGATCTCGTGGCTGCGCGCGAACCGCTCGACCGTGTTGCGCGCCAGCGGCCGCGCGATCAGCGGCACGAGCCCGAGCCGCGCCCAGGCTTCCTCGGTCCACACGATCGGATCGGTGGCCACGCGCGGGCGGGTGCTCACCACGCCCGTCACCGGGCAGCGCGTCTCGACCAGCGCCACGTCCAATACGTCGTCCTCGTCGTGCCCCTGGACCTTCGTGACCTTGAGCTGTTCGGTGGCCTTCACTTCGGCGAGGGCGAGTTCTTCCGCGGTCCCGATCCCCATGATGAGCTGCATGTGTGTGGGAAGCAGCTTCTTGATGGCCTCATCGAGCCAGCGGTTCGTCACCGTCGCGGGCGCACCCCCGGTCTGCTCGAGCAGGTACTCCTCGACCGCTCGGCGCGCGATCCCCTGGGCGAACGGTGGCACGCGGAGAATCCGGACCTCGGCGTCTGGCGCCCAGGGAAGACCGGCCTGGCCGTCCTCTTCGATCCATGGAATGTCTTCGGGGCGGATGCCCACCGTGCCGACGAGCAGCGTGTTGCAGGGCGCGAGGCGCACCAGGTTCTCGGCCTGTGACCCCAAGTCCGTGCCTTCGATGCGGTGCGCCCCGTGGCGCGCCAGCACGAGCAGCGACGGCTTCACTTCCTCGGCCCACTGCATGATGACCTGGAATGGCTTGCCGATCAGGATCTGTGTCTTGATGGGTACGTCGGGGAACTCCTGCGCCATCACCTCGGCCCGCTTGAGGTTCGCCTGGCACAGCTTCAGCAGGCCCTTGTCGATGATGTTGTTGTGCAGCTCCTCCTGCTCTTCGAACTTGAACACCTTCGAGGCTTGATACGACAGCACGTCCTTGATGTTGTGGAACACGACGTGGTGATACTCCACGTCGAAGGCGCTACAGACGTAGAGCGAGCAGCCGTACGCCTGCGCCAGCTCGAGCGCCGTGCGCATGGCCTTGTAACTGTACGACGATCCGTCGATGCACACGAGCAGGCGGCCGCCCTCGAACGGCTTGTCATCGCGAATGATGAGGACGTCCTTTTCGACGTTCCTCAGCACCCGCGCGACGACGCCGCCGAGCTGCGAATGCGGCTGCCGGCCGAGGCCGTGCGCGCCGATGGCGAGCAAATCGTACTGCCGTCCCGACGAGCCGACGAGGCGCGCCGCCGCGTCTTCCTCCTCGGCGACGATCCGCCCGTTCGCGCCCAGCTGGACGTCGCTGCGCACCTTGTCGCCGCCATCGTATCCCGCGGCGCGATTGGGATCGAAGCCGATGAGTCCTGGCAGCCGTCCCGCGCCGCGGTTCACCTCGTTGACGATCTCCTCGTAATTGATTCCTTCGAGCAGCTGCCGCGTGAGCGGCACCCCGGCACCGTCACACCGCTTGCCCATCTGGTCGAGAAAGCTGTCGGCGATGAGCTGCAGCCCTTTTTCAATCAGCTTGTCGTGGATTTTGCGCTGCTTTTTGATCTCTTCGGGAGTCTGGAACTGCGCGGGAAGACCGGTCTCGAGCTGGCGGAATCGGACATCGTGCAGCCGTGCGGCGTACACATGATTCCCCGTAATCCTGCCGCCCGATTTGCGGCACAGTTCAATCGCGCGGTCGACAGTCCAATCCGAGTGCTGGGAGTTATCGACGGGCGCGAAGATTTCTCGGTACACCGGCACCTCGGGCGCTTGGGGTCCAGTGCCGGCACACACGAACTCCGGCCCGCCCAGACGCACGGGGGCGGTAGTCCGAAGGGGGGAATCGCGGGCGCACGGCGGCGACGGCGTGGGCCGTCGCGTCTAGATCACTGGTTGCTTGTGAAAAAAAACACAAACTGCTGGGCGATTATGTCCCCTGATACGAGCGCTGTCAAGGCTCGCGTCCGGCGGGTTGCGGAACGATTTGCCGACCGGTTTCGTCCCACACGGTAATGGCATCGACGGGGCAGATGTCGCAGGCACGGAGCAGCCGCTCGGGCTCGACACCCTCCGGTTCCGTGAACACGACGATCGTCTCGTCGTCCAATCTGAAACCCTCAGGCGCTTCCTTCACGCAATCGCCGAATCCCACGCACTGATCCCGGTCGATCACAATCCTGAGCCCGTGCACCACGCGTTCTTCCACGGCGCTCACATTCCCTCGAGGCCAAGCTCCGTTCGCGCCGTGTCCATCAGCGCGGGCGTGATCTCCTCGATGCCGCGGTCGCGGGCGTATTCCATGTAGATCTTCTTCACCATGCCGCGAACGAAGCTGGGAACGCGGGTCAAGCGATCCTGAGCCTCTGGTGACCAGGTCGGAGCGGCGGAGCGGCGGAGCGGCGGCTCGTGCTCTTCGAACGCGGTTTCGCGGCCGGTCGCGACGTTCGAACGGATCATCTCGAGCGGCTGGCTCTCGATCGTCGATCCGCCGATTTTCACACCCAGGGACGCGACCAGCTGAGTCTCCATCGGATTCGTCAGCATCGCGACCACTCGGCCGCAGGCGGGGCAGCGAAATGCGGCCGCGAGCGTCCCGTCGCCCGGAAGCGCCCGCTCCTCGAAGCTCATCTGCCGATCGCACTCCACACACAGGAACTTCACAGACGACTCCCCAGCGTGTCCCAGATTTCCTGGGATGGCTGCCATGGCACCCGGGCCAGGAGCTCGAGCCCGAATTCCCGCGCGAGGTCCGCTCCCGCGGTCCCCTCGAATGTCCCACCGCTCATGTTCTCGATGATGCCCAGCAGCTGGGCGCCGCGCGCCGCCGCCGCTCGCAGCGCCCGCCGCACGGCGTCGCGCGATTCGATCGTTGGGATCGTGACCGTGAGGACGGCGGGCGGCGCGCCGAGCAGATCGGAGAGTTCTTCAAACCGCCCGAGTCCGGGTGGGAGGTCGATCAGGAGGACGTCCGTCGTTCCCCACGCCACGTCGGCGAGCAGCTCGCGTAGCGCGGCGGCCTCCATGGCTCCGCGCCACACGAACCGGTCGGCGTCTGGGCCGCGAAACGCGAGCGGCTGCCCGTCCGCGAGCAACAGATCGGTCGACACGAACCGCACGCCGTCGATCCCCACGGCAGGGATCACGGCTCCCTCCCGTATTGTGAGCGGCGGGCGTGGACCGTCCCCGGCTTCGCGCCACAGGAGCCGCGCCTGAGTGGGGCCGTTCAGGTCCGCGTCCAGCACCCCGGCGGTGCGGCCGCCTCGCGCGATGGCGCGCGCCACGAAGGCGGTCACGAAGCTCTTCCCTACGCCTCCCTTGCCACTCATGACCGCCACGACGCGGCCCACCGACTGCATCCTTTGAGCTAGACGGCGCCGCTGGACGCCGATCTGTTCGGCCAGGCCGGAGCGATCCGGCTCCGTCAGATCGTGGTACGTCCTGATATCGAGTGGCATAATCGCCGTATAATGCCTAGGTTCCCACGTTCTCGCTATGATTGACGAGCTCAAGACCAAGTTGCAGGCGGAAGTCGAGCGGCTGAATCACGAGATCAACTTCGTTCTTCCGAAGGAGATCGAGAAAGCACGCGCGCACGGCGACCTGCGGGAGAACTCCGAGTACAAGGCGGCGCTCGAACGGCAGCAGTTCGCCCAGGCCCGGGCGTCGCACTTGCGGGCACGGCTCGCCAAGCTGTCGGGCGTTACCGAGAAGGACATTCCGCGCGATCGTGTGGGCTTCGGCTCGCGAGTGACGGTGCAGGATCTCGAAACGAAGCGGCAGGAGATCTACGCGCTGACGCTGGGGGAGTTCATCGAGGGGGGCGATGCCGAGACTGACGAGATTCCCGTCTCGATGGCGTCCCCGCTCGGCAAAGCCCTGTTGGGCTGCCGCATTGGAGAAAGCGTGAGCCTGGCGCTTCCCATGGGGAAACGCCGACTGAAAATCGTGCGAGTTGTCACAGTGCACGAACTGACCGGCCCTTGACGCGCACGCCCGGGTACTGTCACTTGGGCACGTACGCGACGATCAGGCAGGCCGATCTCAATCCGAGGTCCGAATGACAGCAGGGCACATCGACGCCGAAGCAGATCGCTTTTCCTTCACTCCGTTTACCCGCCATCCCTTCTTCACCGACGTCAACCGCTGGATCGTAGAACGAGTCATCTCGCCCACGCGGCGCACGTTCGTCGACCTGGGTTGCGGCCCGGGAGCGGTCACGCAGCTGATCGTCGACCGGCTGGAGCGCCGCTCCGACGTGCGGGTGATCGGGGTCGATCCGTCGCCCTCGGCCCTCGAGCGAGCGCGTGGGGCCATCAAGTCCCGCGTGACGGAGTTCGTAGAGGGCTCAGCCGAGTGGCTGTCGCGGCTCGTGCCATCCGCAGATGCGGTGATCTTCTGCAACGCCATCCATCTCGTACCCGACAAGGCGCGGGTGGTGGGCGAAGTCCGCAAGGTGCTCAGGCGTGGAGGCGTGCTCGCCTTCAATACCACGTTTTTCAACGGGGCGTACGTCGAGGGCACAACCGGGTTCTGGCGCCGCTGGGTCGTCCGTGCGGTGCAGGTGCTTCGCGAACGCGGGATCGACGTGCAGCACCAATCAAAGGCAACCGCCCGCACGTTCCTCACGGCCGAGGAGTACGCGACGCTGTGCGTGCAGCAGGGATTTCGTCAGCCGACCATCGAGCTGGTCCGCGTGCAGATGACGCCGCAGAGCCTCGAGGACATCGGCCGTTTCTCGTTGTTCATCGAAGGCGCGCTGCCCGGAGTGCCGCTCGAGCAGGGCGCGGACGCGTTGAAAGAAGGGTTGCGGCGTGCACTCGATGAGACCGGATTCGAGACGGTGCCGCGCAACTGGCTCGAGTGCTTGGCCGTCGCGTCCTGACTACTCCAGAATGAAGTCGAGGCGGGCGTGCGCGGCGCGCAGCGCCGCCTCGACCGCCTCGGGCTCGGCGCCGCGCGCGAAAATGAATCCGGGATAGCGAGCCCCCTCGGGCCATGGCACGAGCCGGTCGCCCTTGTGAGCGGTGATTTCGACTCCCGACACGAGCGGCACCGCGCGCGCTTCCTCGAGCCCCCGCACCTCCCGCAGGACCCCTTTCGCCGGTACGGGAATCATCATGACGCCTGAGCCTTGAGCCTCGCGTCGAAACGCGGGGAGCGTTTCGCCCATGGCGTGGCGAATCAGTATTTCTTCAAGCGTCGCCTTACCCTTCCCCCTTCCCTCTTCCCTCTTCCCCTGTAGCTCGAATCGTAATGCCGAACTACACCGCCCCCCGATGGGGCGCGCGGCAAGCTCGATGAGCCACACGCCGGCACGATTGCAGCGCAGCTCGACGTGCACCGCTCCTTCCGCGAGGCCCAGTGCACGCGTCGCCGCCTGCACGGCACGTTCGACATGGTTCTGCACTTCGCGCGGCAGGCGCGATGGGGTGACGTAGATCGTTTCCTCGAAGAAGGGGCCTTCGAGTGGGTCTGGTTTGTCGAAGATTGCGAGCACCTGGAGCAGGCCCCGGCGTAAGAGGCCGTCGACCGCGACTTCGGGACCCGGGACGAAATCTTCCACCAGAATACGCTGCCCGGCTTCGCCGCACGGGACGATATCAGGCCCGCTCAGAATCGCGCGGATGCGCTCCCAGGCAGCCACGAATTCCTCCGGCCCGTTGGCGCGGATCACGCCACGTGACGCCGCGAGCCGCAGCGGTTTCAACACCGCCGGATAGCGAATTGTGGGACCTAACTGCGCTGGGGCGACGCTGACCGGATGCACCGCGAAGCGGGGCACCCGGACGCCGGCACGCTCGAGCCCCACCCGTTGTTCGTACTTGTCGCGGGCGCGAAGGGCGGCCATGACGGTATTGCCCCGTAACCCGAGGCGTTCGGCGATTGCCGCCGCCACGACTACCGTGTCGTCGTCCACGCCGAGCACCCCGTTGAGGGGGTACTCGCGGGCAAAGCGTTGCGCCTGGGTGGCGGCGCGTTCCGGGTCCGAGAAGTCGAGCGTCAGGAGGCCGCTGGGCTGCGCCTGCTCGAAGGTGCTGGGCCGTTCGGAGGCCACGCTGAGCGTCACGCCGAGCTGGCGCGCTGCTTCGACGAATGCCGCCGCGCGGTAGGTGGCGGACGGCAGGAGAAGGAGGAGCCTGCCTATTTCTTTGCGGCGGAGAAGTAGGGGTTCGACCCTGCGGAGTGATCGGTGACGTCCACGATGCCCGCCACCCCGGGCAGGTGCTCGTGCAGCATGGCTTCGATGCCCTGACGCAGGGTGACATCGGCCATCCCGCAGCCCTGGCATCCGCCGCCCATGCGCAGCATCACGACCCGATCCTGGACGTCGATCAGCTCCACGGATCCGCCGTGCCGGGCCACCATCGGATTGACCCGAGACTCGAACAGCTGCGCCACCCTTTCATACAGGACGTCGTCATCGAGATCTTCGCCGTCGGGCGCGTCCTGCCGGGCCGGTTTGGGCGCTACGGCGTCCGCCGCCGCGCCGATCGAATTGCGGATCGCGGCTCCGATCGAGCGTCCCACCGCCGTCCACGGTGCCGGGCCCTGCTTCGACACGGTCACGATGTTGGATGAGACGACGACTTCGGTGATGTCGGCGCCGGCAATCCCGAAAATCGCCTCGGCGAGCGGCGAGCCCTTCGCCTCGTCGGGCGATTGGAAGCGCCGGATCCCGGCGTACACCGGCTGACTCACGACGAACTTGCAGCGGGTGTTGTCGACCGGCTCCGCGGTGATCCGAATCTCTGCACTGGCCATAGGTCTATTATAACGGCTTTAGTGGGTCACGGCCGCGCCCGTTTCCGCGCGCAGCTGCCGCGCGGCCTGGACCATGTTGCGGAGCGCCGCGAGCGTTTCGTCCCACCCTCGGGTCTTCAAGCCGCAGTCGGGGTTCACCCAGATCTGGCTGTCCTCGAGCACCGCTTTCATGCTGTTCAGCGCGGCCACGATCTCCGCGGTACTGGGTACGCGCGGCGAGTGGATGTCGTAAACGCCGGGCCCGATCTCGTTGGGATAGCTGTATTCGCGGAATCCTTCGAGCAGCTCGGAGCCGGAGCGCGCGTTCTCGATCGAAATCGCGTCCGCATCCATCCGTTCGATGACCTGGATCACGTCGTTGAACTCGCTGTAGCACATGTGCGTGTGAATCTGGGTCTCGTTCTTGACCCCGGCGGTCGCCAGCCGGAATGCATTCACCGCCCACTCGAGATACGCTGCCCATTCGGAGCGGCGGAGCGGCAAGCCTTCCCGCAGCGCTGGCTCGTCGATCTGGATCACGCGGATGCCCGCGGACTCGAGATCGCGCACTTCGTCGCGAATCGCCAGGGCGATTTGCTTGGCCGTTTCCGAGCGGGGCTGATCGTCGCGCACGAACGACCACTGCAGGATGGTCACGGGACCGGTGAGCATGCCCTTCACCGGCTTCTTGGTCTTCGACTGGGCAAAGGTGCTCCACCGTACCGTCATCGGCTTGGGACGCGATACGTCCCCGAAGATGATCGGCGGCTTGACGTAGCGGGTGCCGTAGGACTGTACCCAGCCATGCTCGGTGAACGCGAATCCCACGAGCTGCTCGCCGAAGTACTCGACCATGTCGTTGCGCTCGAATTCACCGTGCACCAGCACGTCGATGCCCAGCTCTTCCTGCAGCTTGATCGTTTTGACGATCTGCTCGCCGATGAACGCGTCATATTCGGCCGGCGTCAGCTTTCCATCGTGCAGCTTCTTGCGCGCGGCGCGCACCTCGGCGGTCTGAGGGAACGAGCCGATCGTCGTCGTGGGATACAGCGGGAGCTTGACCTGGCTCTTGCGCCGCTCGGCGAACGCCGCCGCGCGCCGGTAGTCGCGCTCGGTGACGGCCGCGGCGCGCCGTTCCACCGCCGGATTATGGATGCGCGTGGACGTGCGCCGGCTTGCGACGGCACGGCCATTCGCTTCGAGCTCGCTCGCCACGCTCTGCCGCCCGTTGTTCAGCCCGCGGGTGAGCGTCACGACCTCCGCGAGCTTCTGCTTCGCAAATGCCAGCCAGCTCTTGAGCTCGGGATCGAGCTTCTGCTCGAGATCGAGATCGACCGGCGTGTGCAGCAGGGAGCAGGACGGGGCAACCCACAACGCGTCCTTCCCAACGGCCGCCTGCGCCCGCTCGAGCATTCCCAGCGCCGCGTTGAGATCGGCCTTCCAGATATTCCGCCCGTCGACCGCTCCGACCGAAAGAATGCGCCCTTTGGGCCACGCCTTGAGCACCCCGTCGAGCTGCGCCGGGGCCCGCACGCAATCGATGTGCATGCCCTGAACCGGCAACGCGAGTGCCGCGCGCAGATTGTCGTCGAGACCGGCGAAGTACGTCGCGAGCAGCAGCTTGGCCCGCGGGACCCGCTCATTGAGGAAGCGGTAGGCCTTGGCATAGGCAGCCCGCTCGCCCTCGGTTCGGTCGAGCGCGAGACAGGGCTCATCGAGCTGGATCCATTGGGCGCCAGCCGACACGAGCTCGCTCAACACCTGCGCGTACACCGGCAACACCCGGTCGAGCAGCTTGAGCCTCTCGAAGCGCTCCGATCGCGTCTTGCCGAGCAGCAGGAAGGTGAGCGGCCCGATCAACACCGGTTTGGTGGTGATCCCGAGCGCCTTGGCTTCCTGGAACTCCTCGACCGCCTTGGTGGACGCGAGCCGGAACTCCTGGTCGCGCTCGAATTCGGGGACGATGTAGTGGTAGTTGGTATCGAACCACTTGGTCATTTCCATCGCCGTCACGTCGCGGCCCGGCTTCTGAACCCCCCGTGCCATCGCGAAATACGTGGCGAGGTCCACTTGATCGCCGTTCCAGCCATACCGCTCGGGCACCGCTCCGACCATCGTCGCGGTGTCCAGCATGCGATCGTAGAACGAAAAATCGTTGGAGGGAACGAGGTCCACTCCGGCGTCGCGTTGCAGCCGCCAATGGGCAGTGCGGAGCTCGACACCGGCCTCGATCAATTCTGCCTGCCCCAGCTTGCCGGACCAGAACGCTTCGGTAGCGCGCTTCAATTCGCGCGCGGGCCCGAGCGGCGGAAATCCTAGAGTATGTGAGAGTGACATGGCAGTGAATCTAGTCCGAGCAGGAAGCCCCGGGAGAGGTATGTTTGACCGGCGATGAGCTAGATCCTGGTTCGCTCATGTCTTTTCCTCACAACGAGGTGGCGTATGAGCCGAATGAATTGGGGTCGCGTGCTGGTGGGTGGGCTACTGGCCGGCGTGGTGTTGAATGTCGAGGACATGGTGGTGTTCGGATTGTGGCTGGGGCAGGATTTCCAGGCGGCGATGGCCGCCGCGGGCAACCACACGCCGATGAATGGCATGATGCCGTGGTTCGTGATTACGGATTTCCTCTATGGCATCTCCCTCGTCTGGCTGTATGCGGCGATCCGCCCGCGGTACGGTGCCGGCGCGCGAACCGCCGTCATCGCGGGCTTCGCCATGTGGCTGTTCATCGGGTTGCTGCACGCGTTGGGCGAGGCTCCCATGGGGCTGCTCCCGCACCGTCTGTACATGCTGGGCACTCTGGCGGCCCTGATAGAGCTGCCGATTGCAACGGTCGCCGGTGCGGCAGTCTATAAGGAGGGCGCTGAGGCGCCGGTCCCGGCCGGGGTGCATTGACAGAAGGCGGTCACTGGGCGGGAATACGCGTAGCGGGCGGTATGTCAGATTTCACTACGGCCCGTTGCCGCTGGCTACCGCTCATGACCGCCATTCAATGCCACATGCACCATCCAACCGAAGATTCGCGATCTGAACCGCCCGCCAACGGCTTCGCACGCGTCACGGGTGGCAATTGGCGAGCGGGGGCCAAAGAGCGGGACTCCATCACGAACGTCCCGCCAGCGCGCCGGCTCGTCTCGCGGCGGCAGGCACCAGTTGACGTGCTGGTGCCACGGCAAGATGCTCGTCGGGATTCGCGCGTTGAGCTCGTCTTCCGACGCGCGGGCGGGCGCCGTATACATCGCTCCGACGAGCTCGAGACCGCCGTCGGCGCGCTCACGGTATAACAGCGATGTGGGTGTATCGGGATTGAAGGTGAACGCCGCTTCCAGCGCCCAGCGCCAGTTCGTATAGTGGTACAGCGGCTGCTTGAGATTCGGCAGAAATCTCCGGAAACCGTCCGCCTCGGCTACGCGCACGTCCTGGTATTTGCCAAGCGCCCGGTGCATTTCCTCGAGCAGGTCGCGCACCCGAGCTGAGTCGCCTCCCGTCGGGTGTCGCATGACGGTCATTCGCATGTGCGCGTCATGAGCCATCTCGCCGG
>Ga0335082_10002678_pt1 | contig 19230 bp, 20 predicted proteins | sample Lox_Sample_41_FD_206718 | JGI IMG/M metagenome (GOLD analysis project Ga0335082, IMG submission 206718) | Soil microbial communities from Loxahatchee National Wildlife Refuge, Florida, United States - Lox_Sample_4.1 | ecosystem: Environmental > Terrestrial > Soil > Wetlands | place: USA...
CACCCGCTCAGACACCCGTCTACCACGTATTTTCAGGTACTTGGCAGTCCCCGTTAGCCTTCTAAGTTGTTGAAAGTATTGAATAGGAGAGAATTGGCAAGGTCGCACTCTACCACTGAGTTACTCCCGCTTGTCGTGTTTGATTATAGCGAACGCGCGAAAGACCCCGCAAATGCCTGCGCGGATGACCTTTCTCGGCAGGCGGCGAAACTTCAGTACACTCCGCCGTGTCCCGTTGCATCCTCGGCGTTCACGTGGCGGGTAATGTCGTTGCGCACGTCCCACAGTGCCTTGTACAGCGGATACTCCATGCGCTGCTTGAGTACTTCGACCGGCGTGCCCATGGTCCCCACCACGCCGCCGCCGATGATGCGTTGCGCCAGCTTGAGGTGAGCATAGCGGAAGAGCTGGATGTGCTCGTCGTAGTCAACCAGCTCCTCGGCGATGTCGTGCAGTTCGAAAAACTCGGCGTGGCGGCGATACAGCTGTTCCAGCGTCAGGCCGGTCTTCTGTACTTGCTCGAAAAAGGCTTCGCCGAGCCGCGGCGCAATGTGCAGCAGCGCCAGAAATCCAGGCGAGTCGAGGCCGCTGCCGTGGCCGAGTCCGGCGCGGATGACATGGTACTCGTAGGGGGTGATGCCCTCCAGCAGGCTCAGCATGCGCAGTGGATGCTCGAGCATCTTGTTGGCCCGCCTCAGCAGCCGGGCGGCATTTTTGTAGTCGCCGTCGTGGAGGAGTTGGCGCACTCGCTCCAGCTCCCACGCCGCGCCCTTCATCAGCAGCTCTGACGCCTGGTGCGTCACCTGAAAGGTGAGTTCGTCGGGATGCAGCATCTCTTCCGGCGGCTTTTGCAGGGCCAGCAATTCGTCGGTGCGCAGGTAACGCTCGTAGTCGGAGGCGGCGGTCCCCGGCAGGATGGGTGTGCGAAGGTCTTCAGTCATGGAGGTGGCTCCACTGCGGGTCCTTCTCGGGTGGCACGATGGACCCATCACGCATATGGATGATGCGGTCGGCGTATTCGGCGGCCTCAGGGTTGTGGGTGATCATCAACACTGTCTGACCCAGATCTTTATTAGACTGGCGCAGCATGTGCAGCACGACTTCAGAATTCCGCGAATCGAGGTTACCGGTGGGTTCGTCGGCGAGCACGATGGCGGGCTTGTTCACTAGCGCGCGGGCCAGCGCTACACGCTGTTGTTCCCCGCCGCTCAACTCCGAGGGGCGGTGTGCCAGCCGGTTGTAAACGCCCAGCAAGCGGAAGATGTGCGCCGTGTATTCCCGCTCATCGGTGCCGTTACGCTTGCCGGCGATATCGCGGGCAATGGCGATGTTGCCATCGGCGCTCAGGGTCGGAAGAAGGTTGAACTTCTGGAAGACAAATCCGATTTTCGACTTGCGCATGCGGGTGCGCGCCGCATCGGACAGGGAGCTGAAATCAACGCCGTCAATGAGCACGCGTCCGGAGTCGGCATGCGTCAGCCCGCCAAGAATGTAGAACAAGGTGGACTTCCCGCTGCCCGACGGGCCGACGATGGCGACGAATTCGCCCATCTCTACGGCAAGCGAGACTCCGCGGAGGGCCGGTACTTCGACTTTCCCGATGCGGTAGGTCTTGCAGACATTCTCAGCCTGAATCATCGGAGGCATGCGAATCTTTGATGTTACACGAATATCTTTTCCACCACGGAGCCCCAGAGAGCACGGAGTTGGGATTCTTTCTCTTCTCGGCGCCCTCTGTGCCTCCGTGGTGAAGTTTCGGTGTCACTCGGCTGATACTTTCCGCGTTGCCGATTTAGCGCTATTACTTTGGCATGGCGAGTCCGTCAGCAGAAAAGCGGCACGCGCAACTGGTGGCGCGGGCTGTCGATTGGCTTCGCCACAAGTATGGATGCGGCATTGTTCTCTCAGAGCAGTACTGCTCCGGCGGCGAAGTACCCGACGTGATCGGCTGGAAGGGCTCTTGCCAGTCGGTGCTGGTGGAATGCAAGGCCTCGCGCAGCGATTTTCTGGCCGACGCGAACAAGCCATTCCGCCTGCGACCCGAGGACGGCTTGGGCAGCAAGCGATTCTACATGGCGCCGACCGGAATAATCGCGCGCGGGGAGTTGCCGAGACATTGGGGACTGCTGGAGTGCAAGGGCCGCGACGTGGCGATAACGGTAAAACCAGGCCGCCAGGATTTGCGCACAACTGCGGGGTTGATGAAAGAAATGAATCTTCTGCTGGCAAGCCTACGCCGGGTGGAAGTGCGTATTGAGCCGCAGACAATCACCGACTTCCTCAAGTGGAAGAACCGCATGGCCCAGTACAACGGCGGACGCTTGCCGCAAGGCATTGCACCAGCAGAGCACGAGTCCAACAGCTACCTGGCCTAGCTAGCCATCGCCCGCCGTGGAGTGCCCTTCGCCGCAAACAGCAAAATATACAAGTAACAAATCACCGGCAACATGAAGGCATGGTGAATCCCGATGCGGTCGGCGATGAAACCTTGCGCCAGCGGAATGATTGCTCCGCCGACGATCGCGGTGTTGAGCAAACCCGAGCCTTCCCCTGTCAATGGGCCCATTCCCTCGATGCCCAGCGTGAAGATCGTTGGAAACATGATCGAATTGAAGAGGCCGATGAGCAACATGCTGCTCATTGCGAAATAGCCGAACGTCAGCATCGACACGCAAACTAGCAGTGCGCAAATCAGGGCATTGAAGCCGAGGACTCGGCGAGGCGGAACCCTCTTCAGCACCTCGGATCCCAGGAACCGGCCAATCATCGCTCCGCCCCAATATACCGTGAGAAGCTTCGCGGCGGTCTCGAGAGTAAGGTTGCCAATGTACGGCTCATGCATGTAATTCACCAGAAAACTGCCGATGGCAACCTCGGCGCCCACATAGGCAAAGATTGCAATCGCGCCCATAACAAGATTGCGATGTCGCCAGATGCTGTCGTGCGCGCCTGCCTCCACGTGGTGACCGCCCTCAGCCTCGGGAATATGAGGCAGGTTGAACTTGCCGATCACAATGGCGAGCACGGCCAGGGCAACCGCGATCATGATGTACGGCAGCTTCACCGACGAAGCCTGCTCAACGCGGTAGGCGTGCAGCATTGCCGGATCCATCGCCGCTATCTCGGCCGCGGTCTTCGGAGCTGTGGCAAGAATAAGGATGCCGCCGAAAAGCGGTGCAATGAACGTACCGAAGGAATTGAACGCCTGCGTCAAAGTCAGACGGCTAGAGGCGGTCTTCGCCGGGCCGAGCAAGGCAACGTAAGGATTGGCCGACACCTGCAACGCTGTGATTCCGGCAGCGAGGATGATGAGCGCTGCCAGGAAGAGCGGGAACGACGGAACGGCGGCAGCGGGAACAAACAGCACTGCGCCGAGGCACATGGTCAACAACCCGGCCACCATCATCCATTGATAGCCGATTTGCTCGATGATATATCCGGAAGGGATGGAGAAGACGGCATAGGCTCCGAAGAAAGCCAACTGGACCAGCATCACCTGTGCGTAGTCCAGGTCGAAAATCGCCTTCAAGTGAGGAATCAGAATGTCGTTTAAACACGTCAGGAATCCCCACATGAAGAACAGCGTGGTCACTAGGACCAGCGGTGCGCGGTAATCCTGGTCAGTGTCAGGAGCCCTGACAGCAGTCGTCGTGGTTGGTTGGGTTATTGCCATGCTCACCTTTGGACTTCGATGTAAGGAGCGTCCGGGAGTCTTAGTTCGATCGGCCACACAGCACGATGCGGCCAGATGCCGAACCCCACTTCGGCGTATCGATTATAGTGCCAGTCCGCAACCAGGGTGCCGATAGAATAACAATAACGATAGTGGGCCGCCACTTGCTAAAATGCCAGTCATGATTAGCCCGGAGCTGCTGGAAATCCTCGCCTGCCCGGTTTGCCGCAAGCCGTTGGTGATGCGCGGCGACGAGGCTCTGAAGTGCAACGAGTGCAAGCGAGTCTATCCCATTCGCAACGGTATTCCGATTCTGCTGGAGCCGGAGGCGACCATCGAAGAACTGTAAATTCGCGCGTTGGCGCCACAACCGTTTGAAGCTCCGGTCGAATCGTCTAGCCGCTTCTGGCTGGTGTAAAAGCCCCAGCTTCCCGAAATAAAACGCACTGAGTAGATGTCAAGAGCATTTGCCCTCCGTGTTTCCGCAATTTGTTGCAGAGTTTGCCTCAACCACCCGCTTACGATTGCCTTCCACCCCCTGCAGAATCCGGGTTCCAATCCAGCTGCGTACAACTTATTGGGAGCACAAGGGTTCGCATTATCACAAACTTCCAGATGCGGGATGAGCTGGAGCAGCTTCGGCACTTGAATTGCTTGCAACCTTATTAGCGCTTACGAGTCTAACTCCATAAAAGCCCCGGAAGGGTCGGAGGTGAAAGCGATGAGAGAGAAGTTTTCCGTCCCAGAATTGACGGCGCTGAAGAGCGAGCTGCTTCAGGGGTTTGATTCCAAGGACGCGACTGAGTTGATCCAGATGTTTCTGGCGGGACATGGATATGGTGTCTCAGCCGAGGATGCCCGGAACGCGGTGGCACGGGTCGGGCTTGCTGGATGCACTTTGGAAGCGGTTCAAAGGGAGCTGGAGAGCATCGCGCTCGTGATGTAGAAGCTGCATGCAAGCGCCGAGAGGTAAGCAAGAAACGGTGACGAAATTCGCTTGACGGTGGTACGGAGCGCAGCCGACGCCAGAACCTGGGCGCAAGGCGCGCACCAGAGCGAAAGGTGAGAAGCCCGGACGAAACAGTCCGGGCCTTCCTGTTTGAGACCGAGCTTGGTGTCATTCATAGCGCAGGCTCTCTACCGGATCCATCTGCGCCGCACGGGCGGCCGGTGCTGTGCCAAACAGGACACCAACGAGGGTTGAAACCGCCACTGCGATGATAACCGACCATCCTGAGATCGGAACGCGGTAGTCGGTAATGAAGCGGACGGAAAATGGCAGCGCCAGTCCTACCAGGATTCCAACGATCCCCCCCGAAAGCGAGATGAGCATCGCCTCGGTCAGAAACTGGGCACGTATCTCGGCATTGGTGGCGCCTACGGCTTTGCGTACGCCGATCTCACGAATGCGGGCGTTCACCGTCGCCAGCATGATGTTCATGATGCCCACTCCGCTGACCAGTAGTGTCAGCACCGAAACCAGCAGCAGCACCGTGCTCAACGTGTTTGCGGTGGTTGAGGCCATGGCCAGAAGTTGCGTCAGGTTTGACACTTTGTAAACCGACTCCGGTCTGTGCCGCGAGCGCAAGACGCTCTCGATCTCCTGGGTTGCGCGCGGAACCTCGCTGGAGTCTCCCACAGAAAAGAAGAGTTGGGTCACGCTATCGCTGTTGGTAAAAAAGCGCGCAACGGTGTACGGAATGAGAATCGTATCTTCGGAAATCTCCGACTGTCCAAACGTATTCACCCGCTCACGGAATGTGCCAATCACCGTGAAGGGTAAACCGCTAAGTTTGATCTCCTGGCCGACGGCAGCAGCTTGGGAACCATACAGTGCGCTGGCAAGCGGCTGAGTGATGACGGCAACCTTGTCGCGCGATTGCTCTTCCTGGGTCCCAAAGAAGCGGCCAGCAAGAACATCCAGATTGCGAACGTAAAGGTACTGCCAGTCAACGCCGAGGACCATGATGTCGCGTTCCTTGCCCCCCGGTACCGTGATGCGATCATGGAGCTCCACCATCGGCGAAGACGCGCTGATGCCCGGAACGCGCTCTCGCACCGCCCGCCAGTCGTCAATCGTCAGCAGATCGCTGGTGGACTGGTTTCCGCTAGACTCGCCACCCTCGTATTCGGCCACCATCATGTTGGAGCCGACGTTCTGAATCTCTTGCAGAAGATACTGCTTGCCGGTCAGGCCGATGGTCACCACCAGAATTAAAGAGGCCGTGCCGATCACCATCCCCAGCGAAGTCAGCATGAATCGCATCCGGTTGCTGCGAAAGGTTTCGATGGCGACACTCAGGGTCTCACTGAGGACCAGCTTCGGATAAGGGCGTCCGTTGGTGCCGTTGCGCGCCATTTCGTTATCACAAGGTTAACGGTTTGGGTAGCCCGCTTCAAATGGCGCTGCCCCCGGCCATTGGCTTGGACATGCGTTACGGGCCTCTGGGACGTAGCTCACACCCAGCAAAGGAAAAGCGCGTATGCTTAACCTCGCATGAATCTACAGCAGATATGCTGGCAATTTCCGGTGACATATTGCCGAAAATGGAGTTAGCCTGTGGGGGTGATTTCGCGCCTCTATATATCGCTTCGACCCAGGAGATCCTCCTTATCATCTGAACGTGACCGGCATTCAGAACACCGGTTACATCATTCAGTCGGGCACCATCGCCGGCAAGACCGTACCAGTGCTGAACTTCAACGTTCCGTTCAGCAACATCAAGAACGCCAACAGCAACTTTGCTTACTCGACCCGGCAACTCCAGTTGGGAGCGAAGTTCAGTTTCTGACAAATCGGGATCGCTTCACCTCAATGTCCCGGCCGATCGGCCGGGACATTTTCTTGCGACACGAGGCTAAGGCGAGGCCGCCAGGCATACCGATAGATCAAGTGCCGGGTTATTCATGCTTGAGGCACTCGACCGGATCCAGGGCTGCCGCTCGCTTAGCCGGGAAAGTCCCAAACGCAATTCCCACGGAGCAGCAGGCGAGAATGGCGATAAACGCACTCATGACAGGAATCGGCAACTGGTAGTCGGTAAAGAAGCGCACCGAGAAAGGAAGACCCAGGCCGATCAGAGTTCCAACTGCTCCGCCTGTTACCGAGATCAGTATCGCCTCAGTAAGAAACTGCAGGGTGATATCCAAGCGGGTCGCCCCCACCGCCTTACGAATCCCAATCTCTTTGATTCGCGAACTCACGGTGGCGAACATGATGTTCATAATGCCGACTCCGCCAACGAGCAGGGTGACCGTCGCAAACAGCCCAAGAACAACTGTCAGGGCCGTGGCGGTCTTTTGGGCGACGGTAAGCACCTGTGTAAGATTACCCATCTCGTACTTGGACTCCGGCCGGTGCCGTGACTGGATGACCTTCAGGATCTCCTGCGTGGCAGCGGGCACGCTGTGGCTGTCTGCCATGGAGAAGTAAATCTGGTTGACTGCGTCTTTGCCTGCCAGACGGCGCGCGATCGGATAAGGAATAAGAACTGTGTCATCCTGAATCTCGGAACGGCCGAAGGTCTCAACCCCCTCCCGAAAGGTCCCGATGATGGTGAAGGGCAGGCCGGAAATCTTGATCTCCTGCCCCAACGCCAGATCGTTGCCGCCGTACTGTCGCTGTGCAAAGGCCTCGGTAACCAGCGCAACCTTGTTGAAGGCCTGCGCGTCCTGGCGATCGAAGAACACGCCCGACAATATGCGCAGCCTTCGCAAATCGGCATACTCCGCGTTGACGCCCAGCACTAGAATGTCGCGCTCTTTTCCTCCCGGGCCGGCGATGTAGTCGTGAAGGTTAAGCACCGGCGACGCTTCCCGCACGCCAGGGACCGCACGTTCTACTGCAGTCATGTCGTCAACGGTGAGGTAATCGCGCAAGGCAGGATTTGAGGCTGCATTCGTCTGGCTGGAGTATTCAGCCCAGATCAGGTTGGAGCCGACGTTCTGGATCTGGGTCAGCAGAAATTCTTTACCAGTGAGCGCGATGGTCACGACCAGGATCAGAGAGGCTGTACCGATCACCATCCCCAGCGCGGTCATGGTGGCGCGCACTCTATCGGCGCGGAACGAATCGGCCGCGAAGCCGCAAATATCGCGAAATACGATCCTCTGCTGCTTGCTTGGGATCGGAAAAGCTGCTGCCCTCATGGTCAGCTGTGGCATGGTCCTCAACCCTTTCCCATAACCACCAGGGTCACACCGGCGCAAACCAGGAGAATGCCTGCCCAGCGCCGCCCGTTCACCCGTTCCCCTAGAAAGAACCTGCCGCCCAGTGCGCCCGCTACATAGCCCAGCGCCGAAACCGGCACCACAAAACTGACGTTTTCAAAGGACAGGATTGCCAGCAGCGAGAAGAAACCGACGGTCATCAATCCAATACCGATCCACAGCCACTTGACGCGCACAGCCTGCAACAATACGCGACCGATTGCCACTGGACGAAAATCGTGGACTTCGCCGATTTCTTTCATGGCGCGCGAGACGCACAGTTCGCCTCCTGTACCGGCGAGAACGATCAGCGCAAAGAACAGGACTTCCAGCACGCTCTATCGATTCTCCGTAGTACGAGGATTGGTGTGCCCGACGACCAAGACACCTAGGCAAATTATGCCAATGCCGAGCCAGCGAAGGGGCGAGACAACTTCTCCCAGCATCAGGGTCGCCAGCAGAGCCACGACGGCGTACGCTACCGCTGACGTAGGCTGGACGAAACTGTAATCCGCCCACGAGAGCACTAGCATGTAGGCAACAAAGAAAGTGAGCAGCGACGCAATGCCGAGCCAGATCGTGCCCGAGGAAAGGACACGGGCCAACATGTGCAGCAAGTCTTCCGGCGATGACACGTTGGTCGTGATCTTGCCGATCTTTTTCATGCCCTTACTGAGCATCAGGTTACCCATGGGTCCCGCAAGTATCATCACCAGGACCATCAGGTAGGATTTTAGATGCAGTCTCTTGTGCGGAGTCATTTGGATGCCCGGCTCCCACTCCTCTCTCATATCAAATGGGCATTCTCTCATGGTATAACAACTACAGATATAGCCCAGGTGCGCTGCGGTTTATCTCGTTCTCGTAATGTTCCGCGGCAGGTGTTCCTCGCCGAAAGCGCCCATGACTTCAAGCGTGGAAGGTTCTTTGCGTTTTGTGTGGCATCGTTGGTTTTACACATAAGGGATGGTCTCCCGATCCCGGCCGGATTCGAACTGCCACTGACACGCTGATCCATCGAGGACCCGACGAGCAAGGCGTGTACCGCGCAAACATCTGCTCTTTGGGCGCAACCCGGCTGAAGATCATCGATCTGATGGGCGGGGATCAGCCCATCCAGACCGACGATGGCGAATCCGCCATCGTCTTCAACGGCGAAATCTACAACCACCTCGAACTCCGCGCTGAGTTGGAAAGCCTTGGCCATCGCTTTCAATCACACTGCGACACGGAAACTGTCTTCCACGCTTTCCTGGAGTGGGATACCGGCGCCTTCGCCAGATTGCGCGGCATGTTCGCCGTCGCCCTGTGGACCAACTCCTCACGGCGCCTTGTGTTGGCGCGCGATCGCATGGGCATCAAGCCCCTGTACATCATGCGGCAAAGAGAGGATCTGTTCTTTGGCTCCGAATTAAAGGCCATCCTCGTGCATCCCGAGATTGACCGCCGATTGAGCCTTCCGGGCCTGGATTGCTATTTGTCGTTGAACTACGTGCCCGCGCCGTGGACCCTGGTGGAAGGAATCGAGAAGATCATGCCGGGACATTGGGTCGAATGGCGCGATGGCAGGCTGCGTTCGGAAGCCTATTGGCACTTGCCTGAGGGCACGCCCGGACGTCACACATTGGAGTCGGCGCGCGAAGAGCTCGATTCGCTCCTGCAGCAGTCCGTTCGTGAGCACCTGATATCCGACGTTCCCCTGGGAGTTTGGCTCAGCGGCGGCATTGATTCCTCCACCATCCTGCACTATGCGGCCAACGCATCGAGTTCCCGCCTCAAGACGTTTTCCATTTCATTTCGTGGCCGCAGTTTCGACGAGACACGGTACGTTGAACAGGCGGCGAGGCTGTACGACAGCGACCATGAGCAAATGGACCTGAATCCGGAGCAGGATTTGCAGGGTGCCATCGAGGAATTTGCCTATTACTCGGACGAGCCCAGCGCCGACGCCGGGGCTTTGCCGGTGTGGTTTCTCTCCAAGCTCTGCAAAACCAGGACGACGGTCGCACTCAGTGGTGAGGGGGCGGATGAACTATTCGCCGGATATCTGACTTATCGTGCAAACCGGATTGCGCACAATCTTCGGACTTTACCCTCTGGTTCCATCCGATTTGTACTCAGCGCGTTGCGGCTGTGGCCGGTCTCCGACGAGAAGATCAGCTTCGAGTATCAGCTCAAGCGGCTGTTGAAGGGCAGCCTGATGTCGCCCGAGTATGCGCACGTTTATTGGAACGGAACTTTCTCCAGTGAGGAAAAGCACTCGCTGCTACGCAATAACTCTTCAGCCGCGTTCGACGCGATGCTGGCAGAATTGCGACAGGCGCTGCCCGGAAACGACGATCTCGCTCCGTATCTGGCATTCGATCAGAAGTATTACCTTGCCGACGACATCCTGGTGAAGTCGGATCGCATGAGCATGGCGCACGCCGTGGAAGTACGGCCGCCCTATCTCGATCATCGCATCGTGGAGTTCGCAGCCACTCTGCCGGCGTCGTTGAAGATGCGGGGACCGCGTCAGAAGTTCCTTCTGAAGGAAATGATGAAAGACAAGCTGCCGGCGCTGATCCTTCAACGCAAGAAACAGGGCTTCGACATCCCGGCGCATGACTGGCTTCGCGGACCGCTGCGTTCGCTGCTAACGGAAACCCTCGACACCGGGCTTGGCAACTACCAGGAGATTTTTTGTTCAGAGGTAATCCAATCTTACCTTCGCAGTCATTTGGAAAGGCAAGTCAATATCGGCTATCACCTATGGGGCTTAATGATTCTGTTCTTGTGGATGAGAAAGTGGCGCATTCAGGCGCCGCACTCCAGCAAGGCGCAGAGGCACTTGCAACCCGACGGAATTGGCATCTCTACCTGGCGGTAGTGCTGGTCGCTGCTGCGATCTATGTGGGATGCATGGTTTCCCCGCCGTCCTTGCAGGACGACGTCGATGCCGTTCAGGCACAGATCGCGCGCAACATGCTCACCTCGGGTGATTGGGTGACCGCGCGACTGGATGGTGTCGTTTATCTGGAAAAGTCGCCGCTCATCTACTGGCTGATCGCCATCTCATACAAGATCTTCGGGGTGCATGATTGGGCTGCCCGCATCCCGGTTGTCCTGTCATGCATTGGCCTTGCCTGGCTTACCGCCGCATTCGGAACGTGGGCGCTGGGCAAGCGAGCCGGCTTCTACGCCGGCTTATGCATGGCAACCTGTATCGGGTTGTGGTTGTTTACCCGCATCCTGATTCCTGACGTCATGCTCACCTTCACCGTCGCACTGGCGATGTGGGCCTTCCTGCGATGTCTGGAGGAAGAAGAACCTCATCCGTGCGCGTGGGCCGTGGTTTTCGCTGTCAGCCTCGCGCTTGGGCTGCTGTTAAAAAGCCTGATTGGAGTGCTGTTCCCAATTGCCACCGGGGGAATCTACCTCGCCGTGACGGGACGGCTTTTTTCTGCGAGAAGCTGGAAGCGGCTGCAGCCTTTTACAGGCATGGGAATCATCCTTCTGATTGCCGCGCCCTGGCACACTCTGGCAACCCTGCGGAACCCGCCGTATTTCGACCTCACGCTGCGCAGCTTGCCCGGCCAATACCACGGCTTTTTATGGTTCTACTTCATGAACGAGCAGGTCCTGCGCTTCCTGAACCTTCGCTATCCGCGCGATTACAACACCGTCCCACGGCTTTGGTTCTGGTTGTTTCATCTGATCTGGCTGTTCCCCTGGAGTGTTTACCTGCCGGCCGTTGCGAAGCTGTCCTATAAGCCGTTAGATCGCGCCGGAAAGACTCGTCTGCTTGCCCTGTGCTGGATCGGCTTTGTGCTGGTCTTTTTCACTTTTTCCACGACTCAGGAGTATTACTCCATGCCCTGCTACCCGGCATTTGCGTTGCTGCTCGGCTCGGCGATGGCATCCAGCGGAAAGTGGATCGCGAGAGGCACGCGTACTCTTGCTGTACTCACCACGTGCGCCGCTCTGGCCGCAATTGGCATCCTTGTGCTCATCCGCAACGTCCCGGTGCCGGGCGATATCTCCACCGCGCTCAGCCATCATCCCACGATCTACACCCTATCTCTGGGACACATAGAGGACCTCACCGTGCCGGCGTTTGCCTATCTTCGGCTGCCCCTCGCCATGGCCGCCATCGCACTGGTCATCGGCGCCATCGGAGCCCTGTGGAAGCGTTCGCAGGTCGCTTTCCTTGCGACTGCCATCATGATGGTGCTGTTTTTTCAGGCCGCGCGCCTGGCGCTGGTGGCGTTTGACCCATATCTGTCTTCCCGTCCGCTGGCAGAATCGCTCCTGAAGTCTCCAGAGGGAACGCTGGTCATTGATCACCACTATTACACGTTCTCTTCGGTCTTCTTTTACACGAACCGAACCGCCTGGCTGTTGAACGGTCGTGTCAACAACCTGATCTACGGCTCATACGCTCCTGGCGCTCCCGATGTCTTCATGAGCGATTCGCAATTCCGGGAGCTTTGGCTGAAACCGGAACGAAGCTATATCGTTGCCGACGACTTCGCCGTGCCCCGCCTACGGGCGGTGGTCGGTGCCGACCGGTTGAGTCTCGTCAGCCAGAGTGGCGGCAAGGTTCTGTTGACTAATCACCCGATCACGCCATGACCGCTTTGTTTCAGCAGGATATCTAGTAAACTCAAGAAGCAGAAAGATTTGAACCTCCAGGAGAAAAATATGAGGATTGCCGTGCTGGGCGGCGACGGCTACTGTGGGTGGGCGACGGCCCTTTATCTGTCCAATAGGGGACACGAAATCGCGATTGTTGACAACTTCTTTCGCCGTCAGTGGGACCACGAACTGGGAGCCCAGACCCTCACACCGATCCGCCCGCTGTCTGAGCGACTGGCTGTCTGGCAGGACCTCACCGGTAGAACCATCGAGTCATTCGTCGGCGACGTTACCGACTACGAGTTTCTTTCCGAGGTCACCAAGGAATTTCAGCCCGAGGCGGTTGTGCATTTTGCTGAGCAGCGTGCGGCGCCGTATTCCATGATTGACCGCAAGCACGCCGTCTTCACCCAGGTGAACAATGTAGTCGGTACGTTGAACCTTCTGTACGCCATTCGAGAGTTCCTGCCTGATTGCCACCTGGTCAAGCTTGGCACCATGGGGGAATACGGCACTCCCAACATCGACATCGAAGAGGGATACATCGAGATTGAGCACAAGGGCCGCAAGGACGTGCTTCCATTCCCGAAGCAGCCCGGCTCCTTCTACCACCTGTCCAAGGTCCACGACAGTCACAATATTGCCTTCACCTGCCGGGCGTGGGGCATTCGCGCCACCGATCTCAATCAGGGCGTCGTTTATGGAACCGTCACCGACGAAACCTCGCTCGATGAAGCTCTTATCAACCGCTTCGACTACGACGAAGTATTCGGGACAGTGCTGAATCGCTTCTGCGCGCAGGCTGCCATGGACTATCCGCTAACGGTCTATGGCAAAGGGGGACAGACGCGTGGTTTTCTGGACATTCGCGACACCGTGCGCTGTATCGAAATCGCCTGTCTCAATCCGGCGAAGCAAGGCGAATTCCGTGTCTTCAACCAATTCACGGAGCAGTTTAACGTCCTGCAACTGGCGGAGATGGTGCAGACGGTGGGAAAAGAGATGGGCCTCAAAATCAAGATCAACCACCTGCCCGATCCCCGTGTCGAGGCTGAGGAGCATTACTACAACGCCAAGCACTCGTCGCTGCTTAAGCTGGGCTTGCAGCCGCATCTGCTGTCCGAGTCGCTGCTCGACTCGCTGATTCACATCGCCGTCCGCTATCGCGACCGGATTGACACATCGCTTTTCCTGCCGCAAGTGAATTGGCGGCACCCGAAGAACGAGCGCCACGCGGAAGGTCACACCGGGCGCGTGCTGGCAAGAACCGCGTTATGAGCCGGTATTGACGGCTTCCTCTTCGGGCACCTTCTGCTCGCGAATACGGACTGCGGGTACGAGCTGACCTTCACGCAGGTAATACCTGTGCCCGCGCCACATAATGGTAGAACGGGTAAAGCTTACCAGCCAGATGATCGCAGCCATTACATCCCAGACCGGGACGAGCGCGTATTTTTGCCATGAAACACGATGCTTGAGGCCCCAGCTTCCAATCAGCCAGATCATCAGCCAACGAAAGGCCAGATAGGTTCCAAGGAACCCCGCGGCAACCCCGATTGTGGGCCCGACGGCGGCAGCGGCCAGCGCCCATGGCAAACCGAGGGTAAAGATAAGACCAATATGCCCCCATGGCCGCATCTTGCGCATGACTACGATCCACCGTAGGCGCTTGTTGAACAGATCGTGCAGCGAGTCGTAATCCGCGACCGTCAGGACGGAATAGGAAAGAAGCTTCACTTCATGGCCTTGCTCGGCGAGGAGGCGCCCTACAAGGAGGTCATCAGCAGGGCGGTTCTCAAGGGCTTCGTAGCCTCCAAACTCGGCCAGGCGCTTACGCGTAGTCGCGATGGTCGGTCCAAGAGCAAACTTCACGCCGTCCAATTGCCAGGCCACCAGAATGCCGGCATAAAAATCCGACAGCATGCCCACTGACTGCAGGTGCTGCGCCAGCGTCTTCTCGTCGGTTGGCGCATAAAAGCAGGTCACCGCGCCAACTTTGGGATCGGCAAGAGGCGCAACCACCGTGCTCAAGTAATCCGGCTCCGCGCGCACGTCACTGTCGTTAATCACCAGATGTTCGTATCGCGCCTCATTGACAAGGCGTGCAAGCTTTGCCACTTTATCGTTCGTGGCGACCCGGCCGGAGCCGAAGAGCACCCGGATCTTGCATGCCGGAAAGTCGCGAATGACACGTTCAATTATGCCCAGAGCAGGATCGTTCCGGTCGCCCACACAGAAGACGATCTCGTACTCGGGATAGTTCTGGCGGCAGAAGCTGGCGTAGTTCTCGTAGGCGTCTGGATCTTCCCCGCGCACCGGCTTCAGAATACTTGCAGGAGGCGTGAAGTTGCGGCCGTTCGCATTCTCCGTCGAAGAAGCACGAAAGAAATGCCAGGCGCTGAATATGGCGATCAGGTAGTAGATAAAAGGAATTGCCGCGACCGCAAGAACCGCGCTGTAGATTAGCGAAAGGACCATCAAGTCTCTCGGTGGCAAGTCATCTCATTATCGGGAACCGCTTCCCACTTCGCAAGCTTATGGGCCGCGCTCAGTGCGAGAACAGGCTATAAAGCAGTAGGGCCAGCACGAATAACGTCACCCAAACGTACAAGTAGTCGCGCTCAATTGCAAATGCCACCGCCGAAAACGCCACTCGCGCCACCGGCGTGGCGATCAGAATCAGCAGGCCAAGCTGGATGATGGCGCGTCCATCCAAGTGAAGCGCACCGCGAACGATCCCGGTCAAACTGCGGAGAAATTCCGGATCGCCATGAAATGTGCGATAGTCCGCAGCATGCAGGCCGTAATGCGCCAGATAAACCACCGCCCCGAGAAGGACGACACTCGCCGCAAGCATCACACCGGTGCGCAGCAAAACGCCGATGATAAGTTCGATCTCCAGGTCTCCCCAATTACTCTTGGTCATAGCCGGCCGGTCGCTCCACTGAAGATCATCTCGAATCCCAGCACGACGATTACCACTGCAAACACATAACGCAAAACCTTTACTCTAGCCTTCACCAGGATTCGCGCGCCGATTAGCGATCCTGCCAGCACCCCCAGCATGACGGGCATCGCCACGCCTGGCGAGATATAGCCGCGATGGAGGTATAGGCCGGCGCTGGCCGCGGCGGTAACGCCGATCATGAAATTGCTGGTGGTAGTCGAGACCTTGAAAGGGATCTTCATCGCCTGGTCCATCGCCACAACCTTTACCGCGCCGGAACCGATCCCCAGCAGCCCCGACAACACGCCTGCTCCGAACATCAGACTGTAGCCTGCGGGTACGCCTCGGACATTGTAGGACTGCACCCCCGACGCTGTGGGATATGAACCATTCAGTCGCAGCTTGGTCGCCAGAGGCGTCGAGGGTAGATGCTCACCATGTTCCACGCGGTCCCGACTCGACAGAAATGCGGAATACAGCAACACAAGCCCAAAAACGATCGCGATCGCGCCTCCTGACACGTGCAGGGCAATCGCCGCTCCCACGATGGCGCCCACGGTAGTCGCTGTCTCCAGAAACATTCCGATGCGAATGTTGGAATAACCCTCGCGCACATAGGCCGCTGCCGCTCCCGACGATGTTGCTATTACGGAAACCAGCGACGCACCGATGGCATAATGGATGTCCACGTGGAACAGGAGCGCCAGCATGGGTACGATCACGACCCCGCCGCCCAAGCCGGTCAAGGCGCCCAGAAATCCCGCCAGTAAAGCGCCGAAACCGACAAGTCCGCTAAACACAAGAATATTCATCGCCGCTCAAATTTAGCAGATTGCTTCCGCAGCTATTCGTAACGCAGTGCTTCGATGGGATCGAGGTGGGCCGCCTTCCAGGCGGGATAGATGCCGAACACCAGACCGATGGCAACGGAAACCAACGTTGCGGTGAGGACCCACGCCAGCGACATACTCGCCGGCAGTGCTGGAAACATTACGGGAACCAACCCTGTCAGGACACCTCCGATCACGATGCCAAGGATGCCGCCGATACCGGTGAGTGTAATGGCCTCCAGCGTGAACTGCAGCAGCACGTCGCGCTTGCGCGCGCCGATGGCTTTACGCACCCCGATCTCGCGCGTCCGCTCCGTCACTGACACCAGCATGATGTTCATCACGCCCACCCCGCCCACAATCAGCGCCACACTCGACACCGCAAACATGAAAATGAAGATGCCGCCGGTGAGTTGGTTCCACGTGTCGCTGAGCGCGTCCTGGCTGAATACTGCGAAGTTGTCCGGCTGGTTGGGCGCGAGATGTCTGCGCCGCCGCAGCAGCGCGCGCATCTCGTCCATGGCCTTGTCCATGTCCTCGTGCGAAGTGGCCTTCGCGGTAATCCAGTATTGCTTTTGTTCCGGATGCAGCTTGAGCAGCGTCGCGATCGGCATGCGGATAATGTTGTCCTCAGGGTTGGACCCGTTGCCAAACGCCGCTTTGCGCTTGTCCATCACGCCGATCACCTGAAACAATTCGCCGTCGATGGTGATTTCTTTGACTATCGGATCCTCGTTCCCAAACAACTTCTCCGCCGTATCACTGCCCAAAACACCTACGAGGCTGCGATGTTCGTTTTCAGCCTCGGTAAACCAGCGGCCTTTCACAATCTTCAGGTCGTCGGTCTTGATGGTATCGGGCAGGTTCCCGTCGAGGATGGTGTTCTTGGTCTTGCGACCGCCATACTTCACCGCAAAAGTGCCGACGCCGAACTGCGGCATCATGATCCTCAGGCTCGCCGTCACGGCCTTGACGTGCGGCAGATCGCGCATCGCGATGGCGTCATCGAGGACGAGCTCTTTGCGGGTAAGCATCTCGGTCGTCGGCCGGCCGAACGTAAACGGCTCAATGTGGAAGGCGAAAATCATGTCCGAGCCCATGTCCTTCAACATGGCTTCCACATTGGCGTTCAGTCCGCGCACCACGGACGAGATAACGATGACCAGCATCACGCCGATCACGATGCCGAGCACAGTCAGGCCCGAGCGCATCTTGTTCTTGGCGATGGTTTCCAGCGCCATGGCCAGGATTTCCTTGTAGTCGCTACGACGCATAATCCATCACAATTCAAACCGCAACGCCACGATCGGATCCAGCTTCGCCGCTTTTCTTGCCGGATAAACTCCAAAGAAAATCCCCACGCTGGCCGAAACCAGCAAGCCAGCGGCAATCGCCCATACCTTGATAACCGAAGGCATGCCGATCAGCAGGGTCACCAGCTTGGCGATGGCCACACCTCCGGCGACGCCGAACAGTCCTCCGACCAACGCCAGGGTAGATGACTCAATGAGGAATTGCCTCAGCACGTCCCGTGGCCTCGCGCCCAGCGCTTTGCGTATGCCGATCTCGCGCGTGCGCTCGGTCACCGACACCAGCATGATGTTCATAATCACGATACCGCCGACGATGAGTGAAATGGACGCAATCACAATCATGACAATGAAGAATGTGCCGCTCAAACTGGACCAGATGGACATGAAGCTCTGGTTCGTCTCGATAACAAAGCTGTCCTTCTCTCCCACTCGATCATGCCGCCGTGCCCGCAGGATCACGCGCACCTGGTCGATGGCCTGCTCAAACGGCGCGCCGGCATTGTAAGCCTTTCCCCAGATAAATATTGTGTTGTGCGAACCATACTGCTTGAGCCAGCTTGAGATTGGCATGATGACGTAGTTGTCGCGGCTCTGACCCAGCGTCTTGCCTTCCTTTTTTCCCACACCCACCACGCGATAAACGTGGCCATCCACGCGGACCTCCTTCCCCAGAGGGTCGGTGCCGCCAAGAAGGTTCTCGCGAATGTCGTCGCCAATGATGACCACCTGCGCAGCAGTATTTTCATCTGTGTCATTCAGCATCCGGCCGGCCACGAGCTCGAGGTCGTAGATCCTTGCCATGCTCGGCGTCCAGCCGCGAATCCAGGTGTCGTTGCTGTTCTGTGTCCCATAGCTGACCTTGCCGTTCCAGTTACGAATGCCGGCGCCGACGTCCTTGCAGGCTGTGCATCCCTCGGCCGCTGCCCTATATTCATCCATGGTCAGGTCTTTGTGCTTGTTGGCCTCGATGAAGTCATCCACGTCCGTCACCACGTTCGGCTGCTTGCTGACGATGAAGACGTTGGCCCCGAGATTGAAAATCTTCTCGGCCACGTAGCCGTTGATGCCGTTAACGAAGGTCACCACCGCAATCACGGCGGCAACTCCAATCACCACGCCCAGCAGGGTGAGGATCGAGCGCAGCTTGTTCGCCCACAGCGACAGCAGAGCGACGCGCATGGCTTCCAGAACGGTCACCGAGCCAAAGTCTCCTGATACATCATTACATTCTCGGCGTGAGTTTGGCCCGATTCTCTTCCGCTAACGGGGCGGAGTGCTCGCTTTGTTATACTGGCGCGCACATTCCCGACTTCATGGTTGGTCATATGAGGCAGGCATCGCTGCTGGGCTGCATTCTTTTGCTGTGCTTTGCTTCTCTGGTTTGGGCGCAGAACCAGGACTTCAGCAAGGTGCAAATCAAAGTCAGCAAAGTCTCCGGCAACGTTTACATGCTGGAAGGCTCGGGCGGCAACATTGCCGCCTCTGTTGGTGAGGACGGCATCGTCCTCGTGGACGACCAGTACGCCCCGCTGGCCGACAAGATCGCTGCCGCGCTGAAGAACATCGGCGCCACCGACAAACCGGTGCGGTTCATCATCAACACGCACTACCACGGCGACCACACCGGAGGGAACCTGCCCT
>Ga0335082_10002679_pt1 | contig 19224 bp, 19 predicted proteins | sample Lox_Sample_41_FD_206718 | JGI IMG/M metagenome (GOLD analysis project Ga0335082, IMG submission 206718) | Soil microbial communities from Loxahatchee National Wildlife Refuge, Florida, United States - Lox_Sample_4.1 | ecosystem: Environmental > Terrestrial > Soil > Wetlands | place: USA...
TGACTGGCGCTTGGGCCAGGAAGCGGTTGCGGCACGACTGGCCCGGATACCGGATGATCTGACCGCCATACGGTTGTCCGCCCAACTGGTGGAGGGCAAAGGCGACTTTGCCGGTGCTCGCAAGATCCTGCGTCCTGTGATCGACGGGAATCGCGCCGAGATGAACGACTTTAATCAGTATACGTGGAACGCACTCTTCGTCGGCAAGGTAACAGACGAAGATGTTTCGATCCTTCAACGAGCGATCGCTGCCAAGCCTCAGAGTTCCTATGCTGAGATCCATACCCTGGCATGTCTGTATGCAGAGATAGGCAAGACCAAGGAAGCGCGGGAGCTTCTGTTGCGAGCCATGGATTCCGGCGGCTTCGATGAACCCAACGAGCCGATCTGGTACGGCTTCGGACGCATTGCGGAGGAGTACGATCTCCCCGCGATCGCACTCTCGCTCTATCAAAGAGTCGGCAAGACCCCGGATGCCGATCTTCCAACCTCGACATACAACCTCGCGCGTAGGCGCGAGAAGCTGCTTCAGTCAAATCTAAAGCCTTCACCATCGGATTCGGCCACAGCGAAATAGCGAGGCGCAATCAGGTTGCCTGTGGAGGTTTCCGCCTGCCGAGTTGCGCTGAGCGGCCCTGCCAGGAAGGAAAGGGTTTTGGTGGAGCTAGTCGGGATCGAACCGACGACCTCATCGTTGCGAACGATGCGCTCTCCCAGCTGAGCTATAGCCCCACGGGACGTTCTCATTTTATCAACCGCACCGCCGCTTGGGTAGCCCGCGACCCGGGACGCCGTGGAGAGAGCGCGCCGAATCTTAGTTCAGGGCGCGTGCGATCTCCGCGAGCACGGCTTCGATCTTTGCGCCGTCCGGCGCGCCGCCCTGGGCAAAGTCCCGGCTGCCGCCGCCCCGACCGCCGAGGGCGGCCGTCGCCTTCTTCATCTCCGCACCCATGTCGGACGGCAGGCCCGCGGACTGCGCCAACACCAGCGTCGGTTGCCCGCCGGTTGACGCCAGCAGCGCGATCGCAGGCTCGCCCGCGCCTGCGATCTTCTGGGCCAGCAGACGAACGAATGCGAGGTCCCGGTCGGCGATCACGCGCACGATCTTCTTGCGCCCGTTCTCGTTCGCCGCGAACGCCAGCAGTCGGGCTGCGTGAAGCTCCGCGATCTCCTCCAGTAACTTCTGCCGCGCCCGGGCGCCCGCTTTGGCGTCGTCGAGCGATCTACGGACCTGCTGTGGCAGCTCCCAGATGTGCGTCGACAGCGCGCCCGCGGCATCCGTAAGCGCTGAGTAATCGTGGCGAGCGGTGCGTACCGCGCGGCCGCCGCAGACGAACTCCACCCGAACGCCCTGCTTCACGTTCTCGGTCTTGCGCAACAGGATTGCGCCGATCTGCCCGGTGCTGCGCACGTGGGTCCCGCCGCAGGCGGTCAGATCGAAGTCGTGGATGTCGATCAGTCGCAGCTTCTCGCGCTCCCCTTCGGGGACCTTGCGTACACCCAGGGTTCGCGCTTCATCTGGGGCAACGAATCGGATCTCCACCGGCCGGTCTTCGGTGACCACATCGTTCGCCAGGCGCTCGGCTTTCTCGACCTGCGCGCGGGACAGAGACTTGGCCTCCAGGTCGACGGTGCAGCTCTCTTCCCCCATGTGGAACGAGACCGTAGGCATGTTGAAGAGGCGGACGAACGCCGACGAGAGCACGTGCTGCCCCGAGTGCTGTTGCATGTGATCGCGGCGCCTCCCCGTGTCGATGCCGCCGTGCACCGCCGTTCCCTTCTCCAGCGGTCCTGAAACGAAGTGCAGGATGGTACCGTCCTCAGTCTCTGCAACTTCCTCGACCTTCACTTCCGTGCCGGACGCCGCTCGAAGCTTCCCTGTGTCGAAGGTCTGCCCGCCGCTGGTGGGATAGAACGCGGTGCGGTCGAGCACCACCGCGGTCCGCCCACCCTGGTCGCGGACATCTGCCACGGTCGCGTCAAATTCGTAGAGAAAGGAATCCCGGTAGTAGAGCCGCTCAGTCATTCTCGTGCTTCGCCTGATGACCCGATCACCCGATGACCTGCTTCTTTAGTACGGGCCGATGATTCCGCCAATATTCCGCGATGCCGGCTGCCGTGCCCGGCTGATCCTCATCTCTGCCGCCACCACCTCCAGGTACTTCAGCCCGGAACCAGTGTTGAACAGCACCACGCGGTCGGTCTTCTTCAGAAACTTGGTAGCCCGCAGCTTGCGATAGGCAGCCAGGGAGGCCGCTCCCTCCGGCGCCGCGAAGATCCCCTCACCGGAAGCCCAGTCGCGCAGCGATTCCATGATCTCGTCGTCGGTGACGGCAACGGCAGTCCCGCGGCTCTTCTTCAGGATGTCGAGGATGATGTAGTCGGCATAGGCCTTGGGCACGCGCAGCCCGGCCGCGATCGTCTCCGCGTCCTGCCACGCCTCCGAGACGTTCTTGCCTTCATCCCATGCTTTAGGGATAGGGGCGCATCCACTTGATTGCACGGCAACCATCTTCGGCCTCTTGGCCCCGATCCAGCCCAGCTCCTGCATCTCGTCGAAAGCCTTCCACATGCCGATCAGGCCCACGCCGCCACCGGTCGGATAGATGATGGCGTCGGGCAGCTCCCAGCCCAACTGCTCGGCGACTTCGTAGCCCATGGTCTTCTTGCCCTCCACCCGGAACGGCTCCTTCAGGGTCGAGACGTCGAACCAACCCTCGGCCTGCTGGCGCTCGCCGAGCATGCGGGCGCAGTCGCCGATCAGGCCATCCACCAGTGTGACGTGGGCGCCGTAGGCCTTACATTCCACCAGGTTGGCCTGAGGCACGTCCTTGGGCATGAAGATATGGGCCTCGATCCCGGCCGCCGCGGCATAGGCAGCCAGCGCGCTTGCGGCATTCCCCGCCGACGGCACCGCCAGCTTCTTCAGCCCGTAGGCCTTCGCCATCGTGACCGCCACGCACAGCCCGCGCGCCTTGAACGATCCGGTAGGGTTCAGCCCTTCGTCCTTGATGAAGGCGTTGGCATCGTGGCGGCTGGGCAGCATGGGAGTGAACCCTTCGCCGAGCGATACCGGGGTGACTTCGGGCAGGACGTCGGCGTAGCGCCACATGGTGGCCGGCCGACCGAGCAGCGATTTCTTTGTGAACTTGCGCTTCAGCTTTGCCAGGTCATAGCGGACGTACAACGACCCACCGTCCTTCGGGCAGACGGTCTGCGGACGCTCCCCGCTCGAGCGCTCGCCGCACTTGGTGCATTCCAGGTAGGCGATCCTGGCCATCGGAAACCGAGAAGTCTAGCAGATGTAAACGCGGGAGTTCGCAGAGCGACCTGCTCAGCGAAGGGTCTTCAACATGGCGGAGGCGCGCCAGAACCACGGCCGCTCCCGGCGCCTCTGGAATCCCGGCATGGTGCGCCTCTTGTTGATCACTCGCTCCAGCAGTTCACGCGCTCCCGCGTTCCGGCCCTGCGATTTGAGGAACTCGGCGTAGTGGACCTGCGACTCGGTCAGGGTCGAGGTCTCCATCACCTTGCGGAACGCCGCGTCGGCTTTTTCGTTCTGCCCGGTACGGGCGTAGGCATGCGCCAGCAGCGCCGGAGCACGCGAGAAGTCGTACTTGGGATCCTTGCTGACCACCCGCTCCAGGTCCGGCACAGCCCCGGCGAAGTCTTCCAGTTCCATGGAGCAGATGGCCCGCCGATAGAACGGGTCGGGAGAATCCGTGCGCGATGAGATCGAGCGGTCGAAGCATTCTTTTGCGCGGGCGAACTTGCCTTCGTCCAGGTAGAGATGCCCGAGCTCTTCGTAGTTCCCCGCCGAAGGGTTGTCGACGACCAGCGCCTGCAGCTCACCGATGCGACGCCTGCGCGAGAAGCCGCGAAAGGTCCCGCCCAATAACTGCGCATCCGGCAGCACCTCGGCCACGATGTACACCAGTGCGCCCAACGGCCCGAGAAAGAGGATCACGTAGAGCCAGTAACCATCCGGCCGCCGTCGTATGAAATGGACGATCGCCCCTACCTGGAGCAGCAGCCCCCACGGGTAGAGCAATCCCAGCAAGCTGAACATCGTGGCTGGTTATAACATGACATCGCTTCCGCCGCAGTGCGGCGTTGTCGCTCTGCTAGAATCGATGCAGTGACTGCTCCCGTTCGCCTGCTGGCCATCGACATCGATGGCACCTTGCTCGATCCCACGTTCCAGGTCAGCTCAGCCAATCTCGCGGCGCTCCAGCGCGCCCACAAGCTGGGAGTCGAGATCGTACTGGTCACCGGCCGCCGCCATACCTTCGCGCTGCCGGTGGCGGAGGCATTGGGGTTCCAGGTGGCACTCATCAGTTCCAACGGCGCCTTGACCAAGTCCAGCAGCGGAGAACTTTTTCACCGCGATCTGCTCCCGGCCGCGACCGCCAAGGCCATCTGCGGGCACATGCGCGGCTATCGCGACTGTCTCGTCCTCACCTTCGACATCACCGGCCGCGGAGAGATCGTGCTGGAGCAGACCGTCACCCATCCCAGCATCCAGCGCTGGATGGAGAAGAACGTGGAGTTCATCGAACGGGTGGTCCCCATCGAACGGGCGCTGACCACCGACCCGGTGCAAGCCATGTTCTGCGGCGGCGTGGAGCGAATGAAGGCGGCGGAGCAGGAGCTGGTAGCGGGACGCTTCCCCGTGACCTTGCTAAAGACGCAATACGTCGCTCGCGACCTCTGCATCCTCGACATCCTGAATTCCGGGTGCTCCAAGGGTCACGCCCTGGAGCGTTGGGCGCGCCACCGGGGCTTCCGCCGCGAGCAGGTCATGGCCATCGGTGATAACTACAACGACATCGAGATGCTTGAGTTTGCGGGCATCCCGGTTATCATGGGGAACGCCTCCGACGATCTGAAGCAGAGCAGCTGGCACGTGACTCTAGGCAACGATCAGAGCGGCGTCGCCGCCGCGTTGGAGCACTTCCTGGGCATCTGATGAACTGGACCGGCAAACTCGCAGTCGGGCTCTTGGGCATGGCCCTTGCTCTCCCTGCGCAAGCCGCGGAGCCGAGGGTGGCCGCGCGTCCCAATGGGTCCCACGTCCTTTACAGTGCGAACCTGCTGAACGGTTTTTCCATCGCTCACGAGCGCAGCGAGCTGCGGGAGGGCGGAATCACCCGTCTCTATACCTCAGGCGACGGGTACGTGGATGTCCCCACCGCCCAGATCGCGTCCATCGACACCGAGCAGGCTCCCCCGGAGACGCCACAACCCGCGCCGGCGAAGGTCCAGACCAGCGTCCCGCAACTGGTCACAGAAGCCAGCGGCAAGCACCGTCTCGACGAGGACTTCATCCGCAGTGTGATCAAGGCAGAAAGCGGATTCAATCCCAAGGCAAGATCGCCGAAGGGCGCGCAGGGCCTCATGCAACTGATGCCCGAGACAGCCCACAAACTGGGAGTGCAGGACGCCTTCGAGCCGGGGGCCAACATCGACGGGGGCACTCGCTACCTACGTCAGTTGCTGGAGCAGTATCACGGCGATGTCGCCAAGGCCCTTGCCGCCTACAACGCCGGGGCGCAGCGCGTCTCGCAATATGGCGGCGTGCCTCCCTACGAAGAGACCCGCGCCTATGTGCGAAAGGTGATCAGCGACTACAACCGCGCCAAGCGGAGCGAGCAGAAGAAGAAGGCGACCGTGACCGCCAAGAACGATCCCGCCGAGCCTGCGAACAAATAAGGCGGGCGATCGGCCCGCCAGTCCCCGTCCAAAGTCTTTCTATTGATCGATCAGGAGTACGTCTTCCGTCTTCCCCACCGTATCGATCTGCTGTGGCTGCGGGATGGGGGTTGCAGTGGTGGTGTCGAAGATCCGGATCTCGCCGCCCTGGGCCAGGTAGATGCGGTCGCGGCCGCTGATGAGCTGTACTCCGGTGAAGTCGCCAAAGCCATTCCCATTGGCGTCCTGTTCCACCGTGGCCGTGTGCGCGCCCGTGTCGTAGATGCTCAGGCAGCGGAGTTGCGTACAGGTCTTCGCGCCCACGTAGAGATGGCCATGGGTATCAAGCGCCATCTTCCAGTGAAAGCCGTCTCCGATCGCGACCGGCGCGCTCGCCGTCATCGCTCCTGTATCCACGACCGACAGTTGGCCCCCGCCGTTGGTGCCCGCCACGTACAGTGTCGCCGTATCGAGCAGGGCCATGGTTGCGGCCGGTACATTCACCGCGCTGACCACAGTCGGGGGGGACGTCGTCATGTCCACCTTCGTCACCATCGCCTGCGTTCCACCGCACTCGGGTCCACAGCTCAGCACATAGGCGGAGCCATCGCCTGCTGCGAAGACGCCGAAGATCGGATGGTCGAAGAAAGCGGAATTCACCTGCGTGGATGCATTCGTCGGGTCGGTGAAGGCCTTCTGCGCGTCGACCACCGTGATCGTGCCCGGCAGCGTGTCGCTGAACACCAGCAACTGCTTGCCGGTATTGCCGAGCGCGATCTGGATCGGAGTGGCAACGTTGACGGTCTGCGCGATCTTCACGTTGGTGAGGTCGAGGGCCTCGACCACCGACGCATTGCGCACCGCGGCGAACCCTTTCGTACTGTCCAGGGCGACGAACCCATCGCTATGGTCCGGCAGACTGATGCTGCCGACGATCGTCTCTGTCGAATTGTTGATGACAGCGATCTGATTGCCGGTCTGGTTAAAGACCAGGGTCAGGCTGCGGTCGGGCGTCAGTCTCATCTGCGTCGGCTGCGACGCGACCAGGATGAAGAAAGTGGACAACCGGTCCAGGAGCGCGTCCGCGATCTCCACTCTTCCGCTGAAGCTGTTCGAGGCCAGGACCCGCTTGGTCAAACCGCTGGTCGGAGTGGAGGTGGACGAGTTACTGGCGCCACACGCTGTCAGGTAAATACCAAGAAGGACCAGAGCGGACACTGCCCAGATGATTCGCTTCAAACCGTCGAACTCCCACCCGGAATGCTGGAATTTGAGTGCTGAGCTGCCGATTATAGCAGAGCGCCGGAAAGGCCCTTCCGCTTACGCCGGCCTTCCATTTGCGATATTCTCAAGACATGGGGAGTGACTTCATCGCTCGGTTGAAGGAGGGGCCCGTGCTTTGCGACGGCGCCATGGGCACCCTTCTGTACTCGAAAGGGATATTCATCAACCGCTGCTATGACGAGCTGAATCTGTCGCAGCCCGACCTGATCCGCTCCATCCACGCGGAATATCTCCAGGCCGGCGCCGAAGTCATCGAGACCAACACCTTCGGGGCGAACTCCTACCGGTTGGCTCGACACGGGCTGGCCGACCACCTGCGCGACATCAACATCGCCGGCGCCAGCCTGGCCCGCGCCGCTGCCGACCACGAAGGCGCCAAGAAAGCCATCCGACCGCTGGTCGCAGGTTCCGTCGGCCCGCTCGGCATCCGCATCGAGCCCCTGGGCAAGATCGCACGCGACGAGGCCCGGCAGGCATTCGTTGAGCAGATCAGCGCGCTGGTGGAAGGCGGTGTCGACCTCCTGATCCTGGAGACCATGGGGTACCTTGAGGAGGTCCACCAGGCGATCCTGGCCGCGCGCCAGGTCGACTCCACCGTCCCGGTCGTTGCCCAGGTCACCATCGACGAGGAGGGCAACTGCCTGGACGGTTCGACTCCCGAGACCTTCGCCACCAAGCTCACCGAATGGGGCGCCGACGTGGTCGGCTGCAACTGTAGCGTCGGCCCGGTCGCTATGCTGGAGGCGATGGAGCGAGTGCGGCGCGTCACTTCCCTGCCCACGGCCGCGCAGCCCAACGCCGGCATGCCGCGCTCGGTCGAAGGCCGCAACATTTATCTCTGTTCACCGGAGTACATGGCCAGCTATGCACGCAAGTTCGTTCGCTCCGGCGTGCTGTTCGTGGGAGGCTGCTGCGGCACCACCCCCGAGCACATCCACGCCATGCGTTCGGCCCTGCGCTCCAGCGAGGCCAAGACCACGTTCCAGGTTGCCACCGCCCCGCGCACCCAATCGGCGGTGGAAGTCCCCCCGCTCGAGAAGCGCTCCCGGCTGGGCGCCAAGCTGGCCGCCGGCGAGTTTGCCACCATGGTGGAGATCGTTCCGCCCAAGGGCACCAACATCTCGAAGGAGCTGGAGGGCGCCCTCTTCCTGAGATCCATGGGTGTGGACGCCATCAACATCCCCGACAGCCCTCGTGCCTCGGCGCGCATGAGCAACCAGGCGCTGGCCACGCTCATGCAGCAGCAGGTCGGCATCGAGGTGGTGCTGCACTACACCTGTCGCGACCGCAACGTGCTCAGCATCCAGTCGGACCTGCTGGGCGCCTCCTCGATCGGCATCCACAACCTGATCTGCATCACCGGCGATCCGCCCAAGCTCGGCAATTATCCCGATGCCACCGCCGTCTTCGACGTCGACGCCATCGGACTGGTGAACATCGTCAGCAATCTCAACAAGGGGCTGGACATCGGCGCCAACTCCATCGGGAACGGTACGACCTTTGTCATCGGCGTGGGCGCCAACCCCGGCGCCCCCGACCTGGACGAGGAGGTCCGCCGGTTCGAATACAAGGTGGAGGCCGGGGCCGAGTACGCCGTCACCCAGCCGGTGTTCGACGTCGCCCTGCTCGAGAACTTCCTCAAGCGCATCGCCCATTGCCGCATCCCGGTGATCGCCGGCATCTGGCCGCTGATCAGCGTGCGCAACGCCGAGTTCATGAAGAACGAGCTCCGCGTGTCCGTCCCCGACGCCGTCATCGACCGCATGGCGCGCGCCGCCAGCGCGGAGAGCGCCCGTTACGAAGGCGTCGCCATCGCCCGCCAGATGCTGCTCGCGGTCCGCGGCCTGGTGCAGGGGGCCCAGATCAGCGCCCCCTTGGGCCGCTACGCCGCCGCCATGGACGTGCTCGAGGTCCTGGGCTCGCGGCCAGCAGGCGCGACAGTCTGACCCCTGTCTTCTTGTCCCAGTTCGGAACTGTCTCCAAAATGAATCGCCGTTCAGGCATGTGGAAAACTTCCGGCCTTGTCCTTTCCAAAATGGGGTTAGAATTCTGTTCTGGAGTGAGCTTGCCTAAATTCGAGGAGTGTCTTCAGCGTCTGGAGAAGATCGTCAACGAGCTTGAGAAAGGGGACCTCCCCCTGGAATCAGCGCTGAAGCTGTTCGAAGAAGGCATCCAGCTCTCCAACTCCTGTCGCAAGGAGCTGGAGACGGCAGAAGGGAAAGTCGAGATCCTTCTGAAGCAGAATGGACGACTCCAGCCTGAACCGTTTGATGTGGAACGGGCGCAGGCGCAAAAGAAGTGAACGGCTAGAACCCTAACCCGCCTGCGGTGGCCCTGGACACCGCAGCCTTCTGCGGACGGCGTCAGCGGCGCCGGACGTTCTGGAAGGTGGTTCGTATGAAGCCATTGTCGGTCGTGATCGCGCAAAACGATCCGCGCAGCGCGGAACTGCTCGCTGCGTCCCTGCACTCGCATTTCCGTGCCGTGTCCGTGGCCCGCTCGGTGGACGAGCTGCGCACGGCCATCCCCAAGCATCGGGCCGACCTGGTCGTCGTGGATCTGGAGTTGGCGACGCTACCGGACATCGTCGGCTTGCACAAAGAGTTCCCCGCAACAGTCATGGTTTGCACTCACCGCACGCCCGACGAGGAGATGTGGCCGTCCGTGATGGAGGCCGGAGCCTCCGACTACTGCCAAAGCGCGGACGTGCGCTCCATCGTCATGGCAGCCGATCGAGGCGGGCAGGCCGGAGCTGTCGCTGCGGCATGAGTGCGTCATAAGAACAAAAGGCGCGCTGCGGCGCGCCTTTTTTTCCCTTGAGACCCTCGTCAGGAGGGCACCTTCTCTCGTCCTCGTCCGGGCGCCAGCGCGGGAACGTGGCACCGTCTCCTCTTGCTTGCCCGAGGGCCGGCCACACCATGACCCGATCCTCCGTCAGCTTGTATACTCATCATTTCATGCTCAAGGACACACTGGAGCAGGGACGCGTCGCCATCGACGCAGCACTGCAACGTCTTCTTCCTCCCGAGACGCAGTACCCGCCGTCGATCCACAAGGCGATGCGCCATAGCGTCTTCGCCGGCGGCAAGCGCCTGCGCCCCATCCTCTGCCTGGAGGCGGCGCGCATGCTCACCGGCTCGCTGCCCGACGGCATCGAGGAACTGGGCTCCGCGCTGGAGATGCTGCACACCTACTCTCTCATCCACGACGACCTGCCGGCGCTCGACAACGATGACTTGCGCCGTGGCCAGCCCACTTGCCATAAGGCTTTCGGCGAGTCCACTGCCATCCTGGCCGGCGACGGCCTTCAGACCTACGCCTACGAGGTGATGGCCCGCCTGCGCTGTCCCGCCGACCGCCGCGTACGCATCATCGAGGAAGCCTCCCGCGGCACCGGCACGGTGGACGGCATGATCGGCGGCCAGGTCATGGACCTCGAGGCCGAGCACACCAAGCCGGACGCCAAGACCCTGGAATACATCCATCGCTCCAAGACCGGGGCCCTGATCACCGCCAGCCTGGTCACCGGGGGCATCTACGCCGGCGGCAGCACCAGTGACATCCAGCGGCTGCGCGAGTTCGGCCGGGCCATCGGGCTTGCCTTCCAGATCGCCGACGACGTGCTCGACGTCACCCAGACCTCGGAACAGCTGGGCAAGACCGCGGGTAAGGATACTGCCGTGGAGAAGGCCACTTATCCCGCGCTGTTCGGGATCGACGAATCGGTGCAGATGGCGTCGCGATTGGTCACCCAGGGTTGCGCCGCCCTGGATTCCTTCGGCGAGCGCGCGGGTACATTGAAGGGCCTGGCACACTTCCTGGTCGAGCGCAAGAAATAGTGGCAGAGACGCCAGTCAGGGCGTCTCATTTGCGATGAAAGCTGCCGCTCTCCAACTCGACATTCTTGCCATCGCCGCCCATCGCGACGACGCGGAGCAGACCTGCGGTGGCACGCTCTTGAAGATGGCCCAGCTCGGCCACCGCACCGGCATCCTCGACCTTACCCAGGGCGAGATGGGCACCCGCGGCACCGCCGACGACCGCGCCCGTGAGGCCGCCGACGCCGCCAGGATCTTGAAGGTGAGCTGGCGCCAAGCCCTCGACATCCCCGACGGCCGCGTCGAAAATACCTGGGAGAACCGCCTGAAGGTCGCGCGCGTCATCCGCCGGACCCGGCCGCGAGTCATCATCCTTCCCTACTGGCAGGGCCGCCACCCCGACCACTACACCTGCTCCACCCTGGGCTACGAAGCCTGCTTCCTCGCGGGCCTTGCCAAGCTCGACATCGAGGCTGAGTTGAAGGGAGATGGGAAGGGGCACGGCTTCAGCCGTGCCGTTCCCGCTGCCAAGAAGGTGGCTTCAGCCGCTGAGGGAGCCCACCGGCCTTTCAAGATCGTCTACGCCACGCTCTACTTCGACGTCCGCCCCACCTTCATCGTGGACATCACCGGGCAGTTCGAGGCTCGGATGAATTCCATCTTCGCCTACAAGTCGCAGTACTCCGACCAGCAGGCCGGCAGCGGCGATTTCCCGCCGCACGACGAGATCCGCGCCCGGGTCGAATCCATGGCGCGCTTCTACGGCATGATGGCAGGGGTGAAGTACGGCGAGCCATTCCTTCAGAAAGAGGTCGGCTTGATCGAAGACCTGGCCGCGATCCCGGTGAAGTCGATCTAGAGTTTCATCGCCACCGCCACCCCGTCCCGCAGCGGCAGGATGGTGGTGAACAATTCCTTCGAGCCGTACAGCAGTTTGTTGAACTCCAGGATCGCCTTGGCCGAAGCGTCCGGGTTGCCCTTTGCTACCTTGCCGCTCCACAGCACGTTGTCGGTAACGAACAGCCCGCCGCGCCGCAACCTCGGCACCGCCAGCTTGAACACCCGCGGATAGTCTTCCTTGTCCACGTCGTTGAAGATGATGTCGTACGACTCCGCCTTTTGCTCCGAAAGGATCTCCAGCGCGTCCCCCACCCTCACGTCGATGCTGGCCAGCACGCCCGCGCGTTTGAAGTAGCCTTTCGCTTCCCCGGCGTTCTTCGGATCGCCGTCGGTATAGACGACGCGTCCACCCTCGCCCAGCGCCCGCGCCCACCAGATGGTCGAATACCCGATGGCCGAGCCCATCTCGAAGACGGTGCGCGCACCGATCATTCTTGCCAACTGGCAAAAGAGCCGCCCCACTGCCGGCCCCACGATCGGAATATTACGTTTCTCCGCCTGCTTCTCCTGCTCTTCCTGCACCTCATCACGCGCCGGCAGCATGCCATACAGATACGTCTCAACCGCCTCGTTGGTGATCCCGCCCATCGCCCAATATGGCTTCTTCCCCGGCACGTTGTCTCCTGACTCCCGACTCCCGACCGCTTACGAAAGCGTCTGCCCCGGCTTCAACTCCAGCACATCCAATCCCAGGTCCGCCGTCAGCTTCTTCAGCTCCGCCGGCTTGCCCGTCAGCGGGGGAAACGTCCCGAAGTGCATGGGGATGACCGCCTTCGGCTTCAGCAACTCGCAGGCGTAGGCCGCCTCCTTGGGCGACATGGTGAACAGGTCCCCGATGGGCAGCATGACGATCTCGGGCTCGTACAGTTCGTGGATGATGTGCATGTCCCCGAACACGTTGGTGTCGCCCGCGTGGTAGATCTTCAGCCCGGTCTCGAACTCGATGACGTAGCCGCAGGCCTCGCCGCCGTAGACGATCTGGTCGCCGTCCAGGATGCCGCAGGAGTGGTCAGCGTGCACCATGGTGACGCGCATGTTCGACACGGTCAGCGAGCCGCCCTTGTTCATCGCCGACGTCTTCTTCACGCCCTTCCTCTCCATCCAGTGGCACAGCTCGAAGATGCCCACCACGGTCGGCTCATGCTGCCTGGCGAGTTCGACCGCATCGCCAATGTGGTCGAAGTGGCCGTGGGTGCAGAGCATCGTGTCGATCTTCTCGAACTTCTTGCTTTTCGGCGGACACGCTGGGTTTCCCATCACCCACGGATCGATGAGCACGGTGTCACCCGACGGCGTCTCGACCTTGAAGGTCGAGTGGCCCAGCCAGGTCAGCTTCACCCCGTTCAGCTTCATGGCTATGCCCCGCTCTCTTTCCACCCTCTCCAGCCCCCGGCCAGCGACATCACGTTCTTGAAACCCATCTTCCTCAAGTTGTCCGCCGACAGTGCCGACCGCGTCCCCCCACCGCAGTACAGGACGATGGGCGCGTTCTTGTCGGTCGTGATCTGGTCGATATTGACCTCGAGCATGCCGCGGGTCATGTGCCTGGCGCCCGGGATCATGCCGTTGGCCACCTCGGGATGGTCGCGCACGTCGATGAGCGTGAACTCCTGTCCCGACTTCTGCATCCGCTTCAGTTCGTTGACGTCGATCTCTTTGATGTTCTTCCTGGCTTCGTCCACCAGTTGCTTCAACTCCGGCATGGCCATGGCTGGTTCCTCCACTGTTCGGAAAACAAAAAATTCTAGTCCTCCGACCTGCGGCTGACAAACCTGCTTGTGGTTAAAATAGCGTGAATGTCCGAGCTGGAACTGAAGGTGCTGTTCACCCGCGAGCAGATCGCGCGCCGCGTCGCCGAGATGGGCGAGCAGATCACCCGCGATTTTACCGGACAGCCCGTCATCCTCCTCGGCGTCCTGAAGGGCGCTTCCATCTTCCTCAGCGACCTTGCCCGCGCCATCCACCTCGACGCCACCTTCGACTTCCTCGCGGTCAGCAGCTACAACAACCATAGCCAGACCAGCGGCGAGGTCCGCCTTACCAAGGACGTGGACGAGTCCATGGAAGACCGCAACGTCCTGCTGGTGGAAGACATCCTCGACACCGGCTTGACCATGGCCTACCTGTCGAAGGTCCTGCTGGCCCACCAGCCGCGCGCCCTGCGCACCGTCGCTCTGCTCGACAAGCCAGCGCGACGGGTCAAGCCGGTCCGCGCCGATTACGTCGGCTTCGAGATCCTCGACCAATTCGTGGTCGGCTACGGGATGGACCACGCCGAGCGCTACCGCAATCTTCCTGACATCCGCATCCTTCCCAAGCACATTCTTTAGTAGCCTCACCGGCTGGCCCCGGGGCTTGGTAGAATCAGGCGATGGCCACGATCGACGCCCCCGACATCCATACCCTCACGTGGCAGACCGTGGCCCGCGTCCTTGACAGCACTTTGCTTCGCGCCGACACCAGCCGTGCCCAGGTGGACCGGCTCTGCGAAGAGGCCGCCCACTACGGGTTCGCCAGCGTCTTCGTGCATCCCAGCTACGTCGCCCTCGCCGTGTCCCTGCTGCACAACACGCCGGTGAAGGTGGGGACGCCGGCCGGCTTCCCCCTGGGGACCGCACTCACCACGGTCAAGCGCTTCGAGACTCGCGAGGCGCTTCGCCTCGGCGCCGACGAGGTCGACATGGTCATGAACATCGGCGCGCTCAAGTCCGGTAATCGCGGCGTGGTGCAAGCCGATATCGCCGGCGTGGTGGACATCGCGCACGACACCGGCGCCATCGTGAAGGTCATCCTCGAGACCGCTCTGCTGACCATCGACGAGAAGCTCCTGGCCTGCGAGCTGGCGGTCTCTGCCGGCGCCGATTTTGTGAAGACTTCCACCGGATACGCCGGCGGCGGCGCCACCATCGACGACATCGCCCTCATGCGAGGCGTGGTCGGCAAACGCGCCGGGGTGAAAGCGGCCGGTGGCATCCGGACCGCCGGCGACGTCGGCAAGATGCTGGCTGCGGGCGCCGACCGCATCGGCACCAGCACCGCCGCCGCCATCATGAACGAACTCTCCGCCCCCCAGTTCAAGTAGGCGAAGCTCCCCTTTTCCTTTGTGCCTCCCCTGGGTCCTGTGCGCCGATTCTTTTTCTTTTCCCTCGCCTCCGCGCCCCGGGGCCGATCCACAGCGCCGGCTGCTATCATTAGAGTGAATGAATCCAGTGGTGAAATCCGCAGCGCGCAGCCATCCCGAGCCTGTTTCGCCGGTCCCCCTCGACCAGTTCCTGCTCGAGGTCGCCGACGTGCTCAACACCACGCTCGATCTCGACACCCTGCTCAGCCGGGTCGCGGAGCTGGTCCGCCGGGTCATCGACTTCGAGATCTTCGCCATCCTCCTGGTCAACGAGAAGACGCAGGAATTGCGCGCGCGATTCCAGATCGGCCATCCTCCGGAGATCGCCGAGCGCCTGCGGGTGAAGATCGGCCAGGGCGTCACCGGGCAGGCCGCGCTGCGCCGCGAAGCGGTCCTGGTGAACGACGTCAGCCGCAGCCGCGACTACCTCGTGAGCATCCCCGAGGTCCGCTCCGAGCTCGCCATCCCGCTCATCGTCAAGAACCGCTGCATCGGAGTGCTCGACATCAACTCGCGCCAGGTGAACTACTTCACTGAGGAGCACGCCCGTCTGCTGACGGTGGTCGCCTCGCGCATCGCCGTCGCCATCGAGAACGCCCGCCTCTATACCCGGGTGGCGCGCCAGGCACAGACCCTGAAGCTGCTCAACGAGATCGCCCGCGAGCTGACCTCGATCCTCAACCTCGACCAGCTGCTCAAACGTGTCGGCGACCTGCTGAACCGCATCATCGATTACCAGATGTTCTCCATCCTGCTGCTCGATCGCAGCGGCCAGATCCTGCAGCACCGCTTCTCCCTGCGCTTCAAGGAGAACATTCATCTCAAGCAGGACATCCCGCTGGGACGCGGGCTGGTCGGCGCTGCGGCCCGCGAGAAACAGGCCGTGCTGGTCCCGGACGTCAGCAAGGACCCTCGATACATCAAGTTGAACGCAGAAACCAGATCCGAGCTCGCGGTCCCGCTCATCTACAACGACCGGGTCATCGGCGTGCTCGACCTGGAGCACACCAAGCGCGGCTACTTCACCGACGATCACGTGCGCATGATCACCACCCTGGCCGCCCAGGTCGCCATCGCCATCGAGAACGCGCGGCTTTACGAGACCATCACGCGGCAGGAGCAACGCCTGGAGCGCGATCTCAACATGGCCCGCGAGATCCAATTCCGCTTGCTGCCGCAATGCTGCCCGACCATCGCCAACGCCGACCTGGCCGCCAAGTTCGTTCCCGCCCAGGCCATCGGCGGCGACATGTACGACTTCCTTGAGTATTCCTCGCACTCGATCGCCATCGCGATCGGTGATGTCAGCGGCAAGGGCGCGCCCGCCGCGCTCTACGCGGCCCTGGTCAGCGGCATGCTGCGCTCCAACGCCGACATGGAGCCTTCACCCTCCGAGATGCTGTCCATGATCAACCTCGGGCTGGCTGAGCGCGCGGTGGACGCGCAGTACGCCTCCATGATCTACGCGGTATGGGACGATGACAGCGGGGTCATGCGCATCGCCAATTCCGGGCTGCCTCGGCCCATCTACTGCCGCGCAGGCCGCGTCGAGGTCGTCGAGAGCACCGGCCTGCCTCTTGGGCTCTTCGCCGAGGCTGAGCACGACGAGGTCACCATCCGTCCCGCTCCCGGAGACGTATTCCTCTTCTTCTCCGACGGCATCACCGATGCGCTCAGCAGCGGCGGCGAGTTGTTCGGGCGCTCTCGGGTCGAAGAGATCGTGCAGGCCAACTGCGCTCGCACTGCCGACGACATCGTCACCGCCGTCTTCGCCGCCGTCGCCCAGCACGCCGCCGGCTCCGACCCCTTTGACGATCAGACCGTCGTAGCCATCAAGATCAGGCCCGGCAAGGCGGAATCCTCCAAGAGTCCCCGGTCGGCGAGGAAGAAATAAGCCCTTCTTCCTCCGCGTCCGCCGTGTCCTCTGTGGTTAAATCTCCTTCGTGCGTCCCCCGGCTTTCATCTACAGGAAAAACCTAGCGCACTGCGAGCGCATCTCGCTGCCGCACCTGGCGGAGAAGTACGGCACGCCGCTCTATGTTTATTCCGCCGCGACGATCCGCGGACGTTATCGCACCTTCGACCGGGCTTTCGGCGGCTTCCCGCACACCATCTGCTACTCGGTCAAGGCCAACTCGAACCTCGGCCTTCTGCGTCTGCTGTCGAGGTTGGGCGCGGGCTTTGACGTCGTCTCCGGTGGCGAGCTGGCCCGCGCCCAGAAGGCCGACAAGCGTGCGCCCGTCGTCTTCTCCGGTGTGGGCAAGACCGCGGAGGAAATGGACGCCGCCCTGCGCGCGAACATCCGGATGTTCAACGTCGAGAGCGAAGGCGAACTGGAGCTGTTAGCGCAGCGAGCCGCCAGGCTGAAGAAGACGGCGCGCATTGCCTTCCGCGTGAATCCCGACGTCTCCGCCGAGACTCATCCCTACATCTCCACCGGCCTGCGCGAGCACAAGTTCGGTGTGCCGGTCAGCGACGCCCGAGCGTTGTACGCCCGCGCCGCGCACGAGAAGTGGCTGGAGGTTGCCGGCGTCAGCGTCCACATCGGCTCGCAGATCACCGACATGGAACCCTTTGAGGCCACCATGGAGCGGGTCGCCGAACTGGTGCGCGCGCTCACTTCCGAAGGTCACCACATCCGCTACGTGGACGCGGGCGGCGGCCTTGGTATCTCCTACCATCACGCCGACGACCTTGCCCCCCGCGCCAAGGCATACGCCAAGGCCATCACCGGCCCGCTCCACAAGCTGGGCGTGCACCTGATCCTGGAGCCCGGACGCGCCATCATCGGCCCCGCCGGTGCGCTACTCACCCGGGTGCTGTACATCAAGGTCAACGGCGAGCATAAGTTCGCCGTCGTCGACGCCGCCATGAACGACCTGCTGCGGCCGTCTCTTTACGGCGCCTACCACCAGATCGTTCCCGTCATGGCTGACGACCGCCGACCCGTGACCGACGACTGGGACGTGGTCGGCCCGGTCTGCGAAACCGGAGACTTCCTCGCCCGCGACCGCGAGCTGCCCGCCCTCGTGCCCGGCGAGTTGCTTCTCGTACTCGACGCCGGCGCCTATGGCATGTCCCTGGCCTCGAATTACAACTCCCGCCCCCGCCCCGCCGAGGTGTTGGTGGATGGCTCGAAGGTGACCGTCATCCGCAGACGGGAAACCATCCGCGACCTGCTGGCCAAAGAAGGATGAGTAAGTTGGCGGCTGACGACTGACGACTACCTTTGTCCCCAGCTCAGCTTGGTCCTCAGCACGTCGAAGAACGTGCGCTTCCCCAGTTTGAGCAGTCGCACGTTGCGGGCGGATTTCTTGCAGGTGATGCAATCGCCGTCCAACACCGGCTCACCGATCTGGCCGTCGATGGAGAGGAACGCTTCCTCGCCGACGCTCTTCACCAGGATGACGATCTCGCGGTCGTCGCGCACCACCAGGGGCCGGTTGGTCAGGGAATGTGGCGAGATCGGCGTGATGACGAACGCCTGCACCCCGGGGGAGACGATGGGCCCGCCCGCCGCCAGTGAGTATGCGGTCGAGCCGGTCGGGGTGGAGACGATGATGCCGTCGGCCTTGTAGATGGTGACCAGTTGCCCATCCACCGAGACTTCGAATTCGACGATGCGGGCAATGGCACTCTTGGCCACCACCACGTCGTTCATGGCGTCGTAGTGGACGACCCGCTCGGTGCCGCGCATGAGGTGCGCGTGCAGCATGGCGCGCTGGTCCACATCGCAGCGGTTCTCGACCAGCGCCTCCAAGGTCGGATAAAGGTCGTCGACCGGGACCTCGGTCAGGAATCCGAGCGAGCCCAGATTGACGCCCATGATGGGGATGCCGGCCTGGGCCACGGCGCGCGCCGCCGACAGCATGGTGCCGTCCCCGCCCAGGACGATGACGAACTCCGGCTTTTTCTCCGAGAGTTTGTCGCGCTCCACCACTTCGTACCCGGGAGCGTGCGGCGCCGTCTCGCGGTCCAGGTAAACGGTGTAACCGTGCTTGGCCAGCCAGTCGGCGACCTGTGGCGCGATGGCATTCGCCTTCTCGATCGGCTTGGAGATGATCGCGGCTGCTTTCATGCGAATCGTGCGTACAGCAGGAACTCGCGGTTCCCTTCCGTGCCCCGGATCGGCGACTCGATCACGTCTGTGGACCTGGCGCCCAGCGCGACGGCGGCGCTGCGCACCCTGTCCACCGCCGACTGCTGCGCTTTCTCGTCGCGGACGATGCCGCCCTTGCCCACCTGCTCGCGTCCCACCTCGAACTGCGGTTTCACCAGAACCATCGCGTCCAGCGGCCGCGCGCACGCCGCCACCGCCGCGGGAAGCACGAGTGTAGCAGAGATGAATGAGACGTCCATGGCGAGCAGGTCGGGGGCGCTGCCCACGGCCGACACGGCCTCGCCGCAAAT
>Ga0335082_10002680_pt1 | contig 19218 bp, 20 predicted proteins | sample Lox_Sample_41_FD_206718 | JGI IMG/M metagenome (GOLD analysis project Ga0335082, IMG submission 206718) | Soil microbial communities from Loxahatchee National Wildlife Refuge, Florida, United States - Lox_Sample_4.1 | ecosystem: Environmental > Terrestrial > Soil > Wetlands | place: USA...
CGCGTTCCAGCAGCCCCGCGGTGACGCCGGGCAGCGGCCGGCCCATCGAGCCGGGCCTGATGTCCATCGACGCGAAGTTGCTGATCATGATCGCGCCGGTTTCCGTCTGCCACCAGTTGTCGTGGATCGGCAGGCCCAGCGTCCGCTGACCCCAGATCACGGCGTCCGGGTTGAGCGGCTCGCCGACACTGGCGATGAACCGCAGCGCGGACAGGTCATAGGAGGCGGGGAGTTCGGGCCCGTGGCGCATCAGCATCCGGATCGCTGTCGGCGCGGTATACCACACGGTGACCTTGTGGTCGGCCAGCAACTGGTACCAGCGGCGGGCCTCGAACTCCGCAGCGTCGGTCACCATGGTGACGCCGAGGGCGAGCGGCGCGACGATCCCGTAGGACGTCCCCGTGACCCAGCCCGGGTCGGCCGTGCACCAGAACACGTCCCCCGGCCGCAGGTCGAGCGCGAACGCCGCGGTGGCCCGGTGCGCCACCACCGCCTGGTGCACATGCACGGCGCCTTTGGGCTTTCCCGTCGTGCCGCTGGTGAAGTGCAGCAGCGCCGCCTCTTCCGGGTCGGTGGCCGGGATTTCGAACGCCTCGTCCGCCGCCGCCATCGCCGCCGCCAGCCCGATGGTCTTGTCGTCGGGCGGCTCGCCCGCGATCAGAACGTGCTCAAGACCGGGCAGGCTGTCGCGGATCGGCATGATCTTGCGCCGGTACAGCTCCGGGCTCGTCACGAGCACCTTCGCGTCGCCGAGCCGCAGCCGCTCCCGGATTGGCTCTGGCCCGAAGGCCGGGAACAGCGGGGAGAACACGCTGACGTTCTTCAGCGTGCCCAGCGCCGCGACGTAAAGTTCCGGCACCCGGCCCAGCAGCGAGAACACGCGATCGCCCCTGGCCACGCCCAGCTCGCGGAGCACATTCGCGAACCGGCTGGTCTGGCACCTGAGGCCGGCATAGCTCAGCTCGGTGACATGTCCGTCCCTGGCTATGCACCGCAATGCGGTCAGCTCAGCACGCGGGCCCGCCGCGTGCCGTTCGACGGCCTCGTGCGCGATGTTGATGCCCCGTCCCCCGGGCAAGCCAGCCAGTTGAGCCTGTGCCGCCTCCCAGGAGAACTCCCTGACCGCCCGGTCATAGTCGGCCAGGTTGGGGCCAGCACCCAGCGGCTTGTCCTTGCGGATCGGTTCCCAAGCCATCGCATGCCTCCCGCCATTAGACGCTGTGCTCGGTCTAGGCCCCGCGGGCGTCGCCCGGTAGAGGCCAAGGTCCCTGGAACCCCTTGTGCTGGCGGCGCGTGCTGCTGAGCAGGCGCCTTGCCGATCGCCGCGCCGGCCCGGTGTCTCGCCGCGTCGTTGCGGTTCACCTCGGGCCAGCGCGGCAACTCGATCAGGACTTGCTGATAGCTATCTTCTTGGCCTCTTCGCGCTTGGGCTCCGGGATACGGATTTCCAGGACGCCGTCCTTGTAGGTCGCGGCGATGTCGGCTTCGGTCACGCCCTCAGGCAGCTGCAGCGACCGGGAAAACGACCCGTAGCGCACCTCCCGGCGCAGGTAGCCCTTGTCCTCGCGCTTTTCCTCCTCACGGCGCTCGGCCTCGATGCGGAGCATCCCGTGCGAGACGGTCAGCTCGACGTCCTTGTCGGGGTCTATGCCGGGCAGATCGGCGCGCACCACCAGCGCGCCGTCCTCCCGGAATTCCTCGACCCGGATCAGGTCCCCGGCCTCTAGCCGGCGCGAGAACGCCATGGAGCGGAACGGCATCATCCGCAGCCACTCCTCGAACAGGTGGTCGAAGCGGCTGAAGACGTCGGCTGCTTCCGCGTGAGGCTCCCGCCTCATCAGACCTGCCATGATCCTCACCTCCTAGCTGCCAGGCAATGCCACGTCCTGGTGGCTCGCTAGAGGCCTTGGTCACCAAACCCGGGCGAGGCCGTCCCCGTCGCCAGATCGTTCAACTCGACCTGCTGACGCCGGCAAGAACGGGCCTGCGAAGCGATCTCCCTCCGCCGGGGCTTCCAGTCGCCGCCCAGGTTTCACGCTCCGGCGGGGCTGGCAGCAGGGACTTCTGCCTGTTGCGGTAGTCAGGACCAAAGGCTCTTGATACCGGCGGCCAGGCGAGGGAGCGTGACGATTTGCCGTGGCCGTCCGGCGCGGCAGGATACGTAAGGCAGGTGGTCGCTGTGGACCAGGTTCATGCCAGCTGGGCGTCCGATGAGCTGGGTCCGGCGCTGGTTGCCTTCCTCCGTCCCTGCGCCGGGGTCGAGGCCTTCGTGGTCGTGGACAACGTGGCGCTCGGCCCGGCGATCGGCGGCGTGCGGATGAGACCCGATGTCACGCCCGGCGAGGTGGCGCGCCTGGCCCGTGCCATGACCGTGAAGAACGCGCTGGCCGGCCTGCCGCATGGCGGCGGCAAGGCCGGCATCTCGGCCCCTAGCCTGCCAGCGGCCGGCCACGAGCGGGTGATGCGCGCGTTCGCCCGGGCTATCCAGCAGTTCACCGACTACATCCCCGGCCCGGACATGGGAACCAGCGAGACGTCAATGGCGTACGTCCGCGACGAGATCGGCCGGGCCGTCGGCCTGCCCGCCGTGCTCGGCGGGGTTCCGCTCGATGAGCTGGGCGCGACCGGTTTCGGGCTGGCGGCCTGCGCCGACGTGCTGAGCGAGGCCAAGCTGCTTGATCTTGACGGTGCACGCGTGGTCATCCAGGGTTTCGGCGCGGTGGGCTGGCACGCGGCCCGGCTGCTCGCCGAGCGGGGCGCGACGATCATCGCCGTCTCCGACAGCCGGGGCGCCAGCTGGAACCCTGGCGGGCTTGATATCGCGGCCCTGCGCGGGCATAAGGTTTCCGCTGGCCCGGTAGCGGAGTTCCCCGGTGGCACGGCGGTGCCGCGAGACGACATCATCGGCCTGGATTGCGAGCTCCTCGTTCCGGCGGCACAGCCCGACGTAGTGACCACAGACAACGCCGGCAAGATCTCGGCCCGCGTGATCCTGGAGGGAGCCAACATCCCCGTTACTGTCCAGGCCGAAGCCCAGCTATCCGAACGCGGCGTGCTGTGCGTGCCCGACGTGGTGGCCAACGCCGGCGGCGTCATATGCGCAGCGGCCGAATATCGCGGAGCAGGCCATGCCGAAGCCTTCACCGAGATCGGGGAGAAGATCCGCGACAGCATGGCCGAACTGCTCGACCGCCTTCAGCACGGCCCGATGACCCCGCGCGCGGCCGCCAGCCAGATGGCTGATGAACGGCTGCGCAAGGCGTTCGCCCTGCGCCGCAAGTTCTGAGAGAATACGACCGGGTCCGCGGGTGTCGGCTGGTGTACCTGGCCAGGCCGAAGGTCCCGATACTGGTGCCCGATTGGCAGTAGCGCAGGGCCAGGAGCCGCGGCGAGAGTCGGAGCATGGGCTCGGCAGTCAGCACGCATCCGGTGTTCGCCGCACGGACGGCTGACCCCTGCGGAGGGCTGCAGCCCGGCAGGGGCCAGCCGTGACCGTTCCGGGTGACTACTACGAGGTGCTCGGCGTCCCGCGTGATGCCGGCCCCGAGACGATCAAGAACGCGTTCCGCCAGCTGGCCCGCCGCTACCACCCCGACGTGAGTACCGAGCCTGACGCGGAGCGGCGATTCAAGGAGATCGCCGAGGCCTACGGCGTGCTCTCCGACCCGGCCAGGCGAGCGAGCTACGACGCGGAGGGGTCCGCTGGCCTGGCCGGGGCCACCGCGGAAGACCTGTGGGGCGGCATCGACTTCGCCGATATCTTCGGGTCCGGCGCGACCGCATTCGGCAGCCTGTTCGAGCGACTGTTCGGGCCGGCCGCGGCGGGCCCGCAGCGCGGCCAGGACGTGCACCTGGACCTGGTCCTCTCCCTCGACGAGGTGCTGACCGGCGGGAATCACGCAGTCGCGATCCGCCGACCGGGGCCGTGCCCGCAGTGCGCGGGCAGTGGATCTGGGCCCGGCACTACTCAGCGTCGCTGCCCGGGCTGCGGCGGGACCGGCCAGCGGGTCACGGCCCGCCGCCACGGCCCCCTGATGGTCGGCCAGGTGACCACGTGCCCGGAGTGCGCGGGCCGGGGACGCCTCATCGATCAGCCCTGCCCGGCCTGCGAGGCCAGCGGAACGGTCATAGGGGAGGAACAGGTCACCATCCGCATCCCGCCCGGCATCCCGGATGGAGCCACGCTGCGGCTGGCCGGCCACGGAATGCCAGGTCCGGTGCCCGGCGTCCCGCCGGGCGACGCCTACCTGAGCATCCGGACCCGAGCCGACCCTCATTTCACCAGGTCCGGGGTTGATCTGTACTACGACCTGCACCTTCAGCCACCCGACGCCGCGCTCGGCTTCACCGCGGCCGTGCCCGTACCCGGGGGGCAGGCGCGGGTCCGGGTACCACCGGGAACACAGCCCGGCAGCGTGCTGCGCGTCGCAGGCAAAGGCCTGCCGCGTTATGGCGGGCACGGCCGTGGCAGCTTGAACATCACGGTGACCCTCGACATCCCGCGGCGGCTCAGCGCACGGCAGCGCCAGCTCTACGAGCAGCTGAGGGCCGAGGATGCCGGGATGAGGAGCGCGGCGGACGGATCCCGTGAGCCGGGCGCTCCCCGATCCGGCCGAAGGATAACGGCCGATCCGGGCGGGCGGCACGCCGCAGGCCGCGGCCTGCTCGTCTTCGCGTCGGTCCTGCTGCTTGTCACCGGCGTCGTAAACCTCGCCGACGGCATCGCCGCGATCAGCGGCTCCCATATTCTCATCGCCAGCGCCAACTCCGTGTCCGGCGGCCTGCGGGCCTGCGGCTGGGTCATGGCCGTCTCCGGCGCCATGCAGCTGCTGGCGGCGGCCGGGGTCTGGGCGGGCAGCCAGCTGGGCCGCTGGTTCGCGGTGGCCGTGGCCGGGCTCACCGCCATCGGCCAGATGTTCTTCATCACCGCCTGGCCGCTCTGGTCCCTGCCCGTCATCGCGGCCGACATCGTGGCGCTGTGGGGGCTGTGCGTCCACGGCAGCCAGCAGAAACCGGGCGCCGCCTAGCACCGCGGTCGTCTTCGGTCTGACTGCCGTTAAGCAGTTCCGCTGACAGCAGCCGATTCAGCCGCGACCGTCATGGCGGGGCCCGCCCGCGATCCAGCGCAGCAGCATCAGCAGGCCTAGCGGGACAGCTGCCCACATGAACCACGGGCCGCCGCTCGCCCCGCCGAGCAGCCAGATCACGAAGACGACGACGCTGATCGCGAGCCAGAACCGCCGGGCCGACCGCCACGCCAGGGCGGACCCGCCCGCCGGGACCTGCACCGGTCCCGGAGCACGCCGGTCCGGGACCCGGCCGAGATCGGTTCCCGGCAGGTCCGTCATCAGGCGGTCGAGCTCATCCAGGGTCGTCGCCGTGTAAACCTTGTCCAGGCGCTCCTGGAATTCCTCGAGGGTCAGCCGGCCGGCCGCGTAATGCTCGCCCAGGGCGGCCGCGGTCTGGCTCCGATCCTCATCGGAGGCCCGAATCCCCGGATAACCGCTCATTGCCGTCCTCTCCGCCTGACTACAGGCTGGTCCCGCCGACGCCGGCCGGGCAGAGGCATAGGTCCCGTCACGTCCTGAGGAAGGCCCCGGCGACGTGACCTCAAGCGTCTGGCCCGGGCGACGCCGGCCCTCCCCGGCAGCCAGCCCGCCGCCGGCACGCTGGAACGCTGTCCATATTCGGGCTATAAGTCCCTTTTGGGATCCATAGGCCCAGACTCCGGCAGGGCCCATCAGATCTAGCGCGGGAACCGTCACAGCCTGCTAAGACCTAACGACTTCACTGGCGGTGGTTTACAGCCTGATACAGCCGCCACCTCTCGTCCCGCCAGCCCCGCCACTACCGTGCCCCCGGCCCCGCCAGCACGCAATGCAGGCAAGGCCGGAACCTCCACCGTAAAGAATCGTCAGATCGCGTTCATGCCCGGCGACAGCTGATCAGCTGGCCGGCGAGGCCGGGATGGGAGGGTCGTGCTGGCCGAGTTCGATCCAGGCCGCGGTATCGTCGGGCGTCCCGGGGATCTCGCGCACGACGGCGCGGGCTTCGGCCAGGGAGCCGCGCGAGACGCGGTAATGGTGACCGCATAGCAGCAGGTCAGTTTTCCATGGCCGGGTCTGGGTCGGCGGCATGATGACGCGCACGACCGGCCTGGCCGGGCAGCAGCAGGAGCGGTCGGCCGGGACGGCCAGCGATCCGGGCGCGAAGCCGCCGGCTGCGGGCCGGACCGCGGTGTCATCCTGGCGGGCTGACGGGCGCCGGAATCTCGCGTTCATGCCGTTAGCATGCCCGCGGCGGGACAGGGCCGGAAGGGACGTAAATCACCGTTCCGGATGCCTAATGTCCCAGGCCTGCGGGTCATTGGACGCGATTCCGGCTTGCGCGGCGTCAGCTGCGGATTCCTGGCCGTCGATCAGGGCAGCCAGCCGGTCGAGGCTGTAGCCGCTGATCAGCAAGCGTTCCTTCCTGCTGGCCAGGAGCCTGGCGGTCCAGTCGGTGAAGCCGCCATCGCCGATTTCCGCTGGCATGTCATTTACCAGCGCATTTACCTTGAAGCAGACATCGCGGTAATAACCGTGCCCGGCCGCGCGGTCGCGATCGATCACGGTGTCAGCCGACGTTGCGGCGAGTTCCGCGGCAGCCGCGGCCGCTATCCGCTCGCCCGCTTCTGATAGTGGTGTCAGCGCCACCTGGACCCGCGGCAGTTCCGCGGCGCGAAGCCCGGCAACCGCGAAAAGCAGCTGCTCGGCAAGCACGGCCTGCTCGAACCGGCAGCTTCCTTCGTCGCGGCCCGCGGTGACCATGGCGAACAGGCCGAAATGCGCGGACCAGCCGGCCGGGAATCGCTGTGCGCGGACTACCCGCTGCGTCGCGGCCAGGCGCACCGGGACGATCGGGGCAAGCGTCACCACCGCCACATCCGCGGGCAGGCAGCCGAGCAGTATGTCCTCGGCCCGCCGGCCGGACCGCCATGACGTGCTGCCCGGCCGGACGAACCGGTCGTGCCGGTAACGGCGCAGCACGCTCGCCGGGGTCTCCCTGGCCGCGCGGCGCCGCACGACCTCGAGCATCACGCTGGCGAAATCGCTGCCACTGAGCGCGGCGAGCCGCTCGACAACTTCCATCCCGCCGATCCCGCGCGCCACCCGGTCGAGCGCGCCGCTCTCATCGCCGTCCATGCAGTGATCATGCGCGATCACGGCGACTGGTGACCACTGGATTACCGGACGGGTCAGCCCTGGGATCACGGCCCGGCTGATGCTGGTCGCCGGGCGTCTGCGGGTACCGGCCCGCCAGCAGCTTGGCGCTCACCTTGATGGCCTTCACCGCGCCGGTGGCCCCGGCCTCCAGCATCAGGCCAACGATCAGCAGCGCCACTCCGAGCGGGAACAGCGTGCTGCTGCCGAGCAGCGCGATGCCGCCCCGGGCGATGGCATACGGAGGCGTGCACAAGACGGCGCCGAACAGGCCGGTCACGGCGGCCCCGGCCAGCCTGGCGGCGCGCCCGGACGGGGCCGTCCCGGCCGGCCTGGCGGTCCGCACGCCGGCGATGCGGGCGGGTACCGCGACGTAGCACACCATCATGACGGCCAGGACGATGCCGAGCAGCAGCGCGAACCAGCCCAGCCCCCACCGCGGGGCCAGCACCGTGGCGACGGCCAGCGCCAGGCCGATGCCGGCGCCCCAGCCGGCGACCGCCCGGACGTGCCGACGCGCCTGGGAGAATCCGACTCGCAGATCCGGCTGGCCGGGCCGGGAGATGGCGAAGGCGAACGCGGCGTTGAGGTAGAACGCGGCGATGGTGAGCAGCACCACGGCGGCGAACAGCACCACGACGACCGGCCCGCGGATGAAGGCGAATTCCTTGCCGCGCAGGACGTGCGCCTTCAGGTCGAGGGTCACCGCCCAGATCCACATGGCCGGCAGGACCTGGACCAGCATCAGCCGCCAGTTCGTGACCAGCAGCCGGAGCCCGTTGAACAGCATGACGAACGCGCCGACCGCCAGGCCCAGCGGAGCGAGGATCCTCCTGGTCCTGGCCAGCTGAAGGACCGCCTCCTCGACCTTGCCATCGTCGTTGTCGCGGATCGCGGCGACGAGCCGCCGGACAAGCTGCCTCCCTGATCGGCGTCGGCCCTGCCGGACGGCAAGGCCTTTGCCAGGCTGCGCCGGACCTGGCAAAGGCCTCGTCTTATTCACCGCGTGCCCTCGGCTGCCGCGCTAGGCGGCACCCAGGTTCTCGCGGCTGCCATAGGCGCACAGCCCCCACAGCGCCACGACGTCCAACGCGATGATCAGCAGGGACCAGAACGGGTAGGCCGGGATGAAGAACATCTGGCCGATGGCGTTGAGCCCGACCACGGCCACCGCGAACCAGCGGGCCAGCTGGTTACCCAGGAACACCCCGAGCGCCGCCAGCAACTGCACGGCGCCGAAGGCGGTCATAACCCAGCCCCAGAGGCGCAGGTCGCCGACCACGTAGTGGGCGTTGCCGATGAAGATGTGCGAGTTGGCGATCGCCGCGATGCCGTCGAGCAGGTTGAAGAACCCGATCACCGCCACCATCACGGCCGCGAAGATGACCAGGCCGAGCCCGCGGCCTTCCGTGTACCCGCCGCCAGCGCTCCTGGCTGGCTTCATTGTCGCCGATGTCATGATGACCTCCTGTGCCGACATCACCCAGGTTTGGCTTACCTTCACCATCTGCTCGCGGGACGCGTCTATTGAGGGGCAAAGGTCCTGATCACGGGGGCCGATCAGCCCGGATTCCGGGAACAGCCGCGCGCCGGAGGAAACGGTGCGGCCGGTTCCGGGCAACCCCGGCCCAGACGTCCGGGGACCTTGGCCACGTCCGGCGGACTACGTTCGGCCCTACCTCTCCAGGCGTCCGTACCGCTTGAGTAGGAAGGTGCCTGATTTCCTGTCCCGGTTCCGCCCGGCCGGAGCCCCGGGCGCGGCGCTCGCCGGGGTGCCGGCCGATCGCCGCCGCGAACTGGAGGCCGAGGTGGGTCCGGTGCTGGCGCTGCTGGCCGGGACACAGGCCGAGTGCGAGCGGATCATCGCGCGGGCCCGGCAGGACGCCGGGCAGCTGGCCGCGGAAGCCGCGGCTGAGGCGGCGGCAATCTCCGCCGACGCCGGGCGGCGCGCCGCAGCGGCACGCGAGGACGCGGCCCGGCGGGTGATGGCCGCGGCCAGGGACGGAGCCGCCACTGCCATACGCGAAGCGGAACATCAGGCCGGCGCGACCCGTGAACTCGCGGCCCGGCGCATGCCCGCAATGGCCGACCGCGCCGTCGACGCGATCAGGCGGCTCGAGGCGGACGAGCGATGAGCGCCGGGTGGGTCGCGGGCAGCGTGCGGGCCAAGGCCCTGGCCCGCAGCCGGATGGATACTCCGATCGCCCGGCGCCTAGCCGCCTGCGGCTCGCTGGCCGACGCGCTGCACCTGCTGGCCGCCACCTCCTACGGCACGAACATCCGCCATGACCAGACGCTGGCCGCGGCGCAGCACGAGGTGGCCGGCGCCCTGCTGTGGGACCTGCGGGTGCTGGCCGGCTGGCTGCCCAGGGACGGCGTGCGGCTGCTGCGGACCCTCGGCGGCTGGTTCGAGATCGCGAACGTCGACGAGCTGCTCCAGTCGATCGCGGGCCGCCCGGCCGGACCCGAGTTCCGGCTCGGCGCCCTCGCCACGGCCTGGCCTCAGCTCGCCCAGGCGGCGAACGTCGGCGAGCTGCGGACCGCGCTGGCCGCTTCGGCCTGGCGGGATCCGGGCCAGCCGACGGCGCGGGCGATACGCCTGGGCATGCGTTCGCGCTGGACGGCGCAGATCGCCGAGCTGGGTGAGCCGGCCCGGACCTGGGCCGCGGACGCGGCCGCGCTGCTGGTACCCAACGAGGCCGACTGGCGCGCGGAGACGACCCTGATGGCCAGGGTGGAACAAGACGGCCTGCGTCTGCTGCGCGCACCCGGGCTCGACCGCGGGGTCGTGCTCGGCGCGGCCGCCGTCATGGCGTGCCGCGCGTGGCGGATCCGCGCCGCGCTCGAACTCGCCGCGCGCGGCGGGGCGCCCGTGGAGGCCTTCGATGAGCTGGGCTGACACTCGTGACGGGGGCAGGCACCACGGCCCGTTCGGCCTACTCCGCCGAATCACCGGCCTCAGCTGGCCGGACCTGCCTGTGCCGGCCCGGATGAGGCGCGTCGCCCTGGTCGCGCCCGGCGATGCGCTGCGCGACGTGCTGGTCCGGGTGGCGGGCGCGGCGGCGGTGGAGCTGGGACCGCCCGCGGGCGAGACGGACGCCGCGGACGGCGCGCCCCCGGACGGCGATGCAGCGCGCAGGCTGCGCGGTTCCGGGCATCCCGCCTCCGGTGCCGCGCTGTCTGCGACGCGGCCCGACCTGGACGCGCTCGAGCAGGCCGGCCGCTATGACCTGCTGGCCGGGGAAGCCCAGCTGGAGGCCTACGCGGCCGGCACGGTCCGGCGATCGGGCGCCTGCGCGCTGGCCGGCTGGATGCCGGCCGACCGGGTCGATGCCCTGGCGACCCGCCTGGCCGAAGCCGGGGGCGCCGTCGTCCCCCTGCCCTACCCGCGCGGAGCCGAGCCGCCCACGCTGCTGACCGGACGGCCGACCAGGCGCGCGCTGTCCCCGCTGGTCCAGACGTACGGAACGGTGCCGTACGCCGACATCGACCCGACCTGGCTCGCCTGGGCGAGCTACGTGCTGATGTTCGGCATGATGTTCGGCGACGTCGGGGAGGGCCTGGCGCTGGTGGCGGTGGCGGTGGCGCTGCGGGCCGGCTGGCCGCGGTGGGCCCGCCGGTTCCGGCAGGCCTGGCTCTTCGTCGCGGGCGCCGGGGTGGCGGCCACCGGGTTCGGCGTGCTGTACGGGGAGTTCTTCGGGCCGACGGGTCTGGTGCCCGCGGTGTGGCTGGATCCGCTGGATCGTCCCGTCACCTTGCTGGTGGCGGCGGCCGGCGTCGGTGCGCTGATGCTGGCCTGCGCGTACGCGCTCGGCACGGTCAACCGGTGGCGGGAGGGCGGCTGGGCGGCCGCGCTGTACGCGCCGTCGGGCGTGGCCGGGACGGCGCTCTACCTCGGGGCCGGCCTGATCGGCGCCGGGTGGTATCTCCGCCAGGACGTGATGCTCGGGGCGGGCGCGCTGGTCGCCGTGGCCGGGCTGGCGCTGGCCGCGACCGGCTTCGTCGCCGGAGCCGGAGGCGGCGGGGCCGGCTGGACGCAGGCCGTGGTGGAGCTCTTCGACCTGGTCATCCGCATCGGCTCCAACGTGGTCTCGTTCACCAGGCTGGCCGCCTTCGGCCTGACCCACGCCGCGCTTAGCCTGCTGGTGTGGGAGGGCGCTCAGGCGCTGTGGCGGCAGGGCGGTGTGGCCAGCGTGGCCGCGGTCGTCGTCTTCGCGGCGGGGACCGCGCTGGCGTTCGGCCTGGAGGCGCTCGTCGCCGCCGTCCAGGCACTCCGCCTGGAGTACTACGAGCTGTTCTCGCGGGTCTTCGTGACGCAGGGACGGCCGTTCACGCCGTGGCACGTGCCGGTGGAGGCCGGCGCCGCGGCTGACCCGAATGCTGAGGAGCAGGAAGCATGAACGTTGCCTGGATAGCCGGACTGCCGCTGATCGCCGTGGCGGCGCTGCTGGCGCGCGTCGTGGCGCGGCGAGGCAGGACCGGGATGACCATCCTCGCCGGGATCGGCGCCGTGCTCATGGCGGGCGCCCTGGTGCTGCTCGTCGTCGCGCTCACCGCCCGGTCGGCGGGCGCCGCTACCGGCCCGGCTGCCGTGGCGGGCGCCAGGGCGGCGGCCACGGCGGCCGCCACGGCCAGCGCGACGGCGCCCGCCAGTTCGGCGGCCCTGCTCGGCGCGGCGATCGCGGTGGCCGGCTCGACCATCGGCGCCGGCATCGCGGTCGCGTACGCCGGGGCCGCGGCGCTGGCCGCCATGAGCGAACGGCCCGAGGTGTTCGGGCGCGCCATGGTCATCGTCGGCCTCGCCGAGGGGATCGCGATCTACGGCCTGATCGTCGGGATCATCCTGATCGGGAAGGCGTGAGCGGCGATGGCCCGGGCCGCGGTCATCGGGGAGGCGGTGCGGACGGCGGGCTTCGCCCTGGCCGGCGCCGTCGTGACCACGGCCGAAACCCCGGAGGAGACCCGGGCGGCCTGGCGTGCGCTGCCCGGCGACATCGCGGTGCTGATCCTGACCTCCCATGCGGCGGGCTGGCTCGGCGACCCCGCGTCGCTCCTCAGCCGACGCGACGTGCTGGTGGTGGTGATGCCGGAATGACCGGTCACAACGGCGGCACCGCGGGCGCGGAGCAGACCGCCGCGCTCGCACCGGTCCGCGAATACCTGCTGCACGCCGCCCGGGCCGAGGCGGACCGCATCCTCGGCCAGGCCCGCGGCCAGGCGGATCAGACGCTGCGCCAGGCACGACGCGACGCGGAGCATGCCGTCCGGCAGGCCCGGCAGGAGGGCGAGGCGCAAGCAGCCCCGGCCGCCGCGGCGGAACGCGCGCAAGGCCGGGAGCAGGCCCGGTCGATAGCGCTCGGCGCGCAGCGCCAGGCCTGCGAGGACCTGCGCGCACAGGTCCTGGCCGCGGCCAGCCGGCTGCGGGACGAACCAGGTTACGAGCGGCTGGAGGCCGGGCTCAGCGCGCTGGCCGCGAGCACCGCCGGGCCCGGCGCGACCGTAACGGCGCACCGGGCCGGAGGCGTGGTGGCGCGGTCCGGTCACGCCGTCGTGGACTGCTCGCTGCCCAGGCTCGCGAGCCTGGCCGTCGACGCGCTGGGAGACGAGGTGCGTGAGCTATGGACGCCATGAACCCGGTGGCGGCGCGGATAGCCAGGGTCAATGGGCCGCTGGTGGAGGTGTCCGGGCTGGCCGGTGCGGCGATGTACGACGTCGTCGAGCTCGGCGGGCACCGGCTCCCGGGCGAGATCGTCGCCATCCGCGGCGACGTGGCCACGGTCCAGGCCTACGAATACACCGGGGGCCTGGCCCCCGGCCACCCGGCGTGGTCGCGCGGCGAGCCGCTCTCGGCCCGGCTCGGGCCGCATCTGCTCGGCGGCATCTTCGACGGCCTGCTCCGCCCGCTCGACGGGGCACCGGCCTGGCTCGAACCCGGCTGCTCCTTCGCCGATGCCGTCCCGGAGTACGAGTTCACCCCGGAGGCGGAGACCGGAGCCGTGCTCGGCGAGGGCGCCAGCCTGGGCGCGGTGGCGGTTCCCGGCGGTATCGGGTACCGGGTGCTGGTGCCGCCCGGGCTGCTGGTGCCTGGACGGGGCGGCGTGGTGGAGAAGGTACGCGAGGCCGGGCCCGTACCCGCCGACGCGGTGATCGCGACCGTGGCGGGCACGGACGTGCGCATGACGTCGTCCTGGCCGGTGCGGCGGCCGCGCCCGTACCGGCGCCGGCTCGACGCGGGCCCGCCGCTGCTGACCGGGCAGCGCGTGGTCGACGTGCTGTTCCCGGTGGCCAAGGGGAGCAGCTGCGCCGTGCCCGGGGGGTTCGGCACCGGCAAGACCGTGCTGCTGCAGCAGATCACGAAGTGGTGCGACGCGGACGTGATCGTGTACGTCGGCTGCGGCGAGCGCGGCAACGAGCTCGCCGACATGCTCGTCGAACTGGCCGAACTCGACGACCCGCGCAGCGGGGGCAAGCTGACCGCCAGGACCGTGGTCATCGCGAACACGTCCAACATGCCGATGATGGCGCGCGAGGCCAGCATCTACAGCGCCGCCTGCGTCGCGGAGCACTTCAGGGACATGGGACTGGACGTGGTGGTGGTCGCCGACTCCACCTCACGCTGGGCGGAGGCGCTGCGCGAGTTCGCGTCGCGCAACGGCGAGCTTCCGGCCGAGGAGGGGTACCCGGCCAGCCTGGCCTCCGCCCTGGCCGCGTTCTACGAGCGGTCCGGACGGGTCCGCACCAGCGGCGGGAGGGAGGGCTCGGTGACGATCCTCGGCGCGGTCTCCCCGGCCGGGGGCGACATGACCGAACCGGTCACCGCCTACACGCAGCGCTTCGTCCGCGGCCTGTGGACGCTGGACCGGAATCTCGCCTACGCCCGTCACTACCCGGCTGTCTCCTGGTCCGGGTCGTTCTGCCGGGACGTCACGGCGGTCGCCGCCTGGCACGCCGCCGCCGGGGACGCCGGCTGGGCGGAGCGCCGGAGCCGGCTGACCGCGCTGCTCGCCGAGGCCGACCGGATCGGCTCGCTGGCGGAGCTGATGGGCGCCGCCGCCCTGCCGCCCACCGAGCGCGTCACGCTGGTGGCGGGCCGGCTCATCCGGGAGGGCCTGCTGCAGCAGAACGCGCTGAGCCCCGTCGATGCCAGCTGCGGCGTCACCCGGGCCGCCGCGCTGGCCGATGCGGTCCTGCTGGTCGCCGGGCGCTGCCTGCAGCTGGCCGGCTCCGGGGTCGACCCGGCGGCGATCGAGGACCAGGACTTCTCCCCCGTCCTGCGGGCCAGGGAGGAAGCCGCGACGCCGGAGACGGTAACGGCCAGGGCGCGGGACGTGCTCGGCCGGCTCGACGGGCTGCTGGCTAGCCAGGACGGGGGCACGGCATGACCAGCTGGGCGCGGCGGGAGTACACCGGGATCGCGGAGCTGCGCGGTCCGCTGCTGGTCGTGCGCGGTGTCGACGGCGTGGGCTGGGACGAGTTCGCGGACATCCTGATAGAGAACGGGCAGACGCGGCACGGGCTGGTCCTGGAGGCCGACCGCGACCTGGCGGTCGTGCAGGTGCTCGAGGGCACCGAGGGCATGCGGACGACAGCGACCAGGGTGGCTTTCAGCGGCAGCCCGCTGCGGATCCCGGTGGGGACCGGATGGCTCGGCCGGGTCTGCGACGGCCGGGGTGACCCGCTGGACGGCGGGCCGCCGGTCACCGGCGAGATCATCATGCCGGTGGCCGGCGCCCCGGTCAACCCCGTGCTGCGCGAGCCGCCGGCCGACCCGGTGCTGACCGGCATCTCGGTGATCGACGCGCTCACCACGGTGGTGCGCGGGCAGAAGCTGCCTGTCTTCTCCGTGGCCGGCCTGCCGCACCTGGAGCTGGCCGCGCAACTGGCCGCGCAGGCGTCGGCCGGCGGCGAACCCTTCTGCGTGGTGTTCGCGGCGATGGGCCTCACCCACGCCGACGCCGCGGCCGTCCGCGCCGTGCTCGGGGAACGCTCCGCAGCGGGCGAGCTGGTGCTGCTGCTGAACCTCGCGGACGACCCGGTCATCGAGCGCATCCTGACCCCGCGGCTGGCGCTCACCGTGGCGGAGCAGCTCGCGTTCACGCTCGGGCGGCACGTGCTCGTCGTCATGGCCGACATGACCAGCTACTGCGAGGCGCTGCGCGAGGTGTCCGCGGCCCGCGGCGAGGTGCCCGCCCGCCGGGCCTATCCCGGCTATCTCTACAGCGACCTGGCCTCGCTGTACGAGCGCTGCGGCCGGATCCGGGGCCGGCCGGGCTCGGTGACGGTGGTGCCGGTGCTGACCATGCCGGCCGGCGACATCACCCACCCGGTCCCCGACCTCACCGGCTACATCACCGAGGGCCAGATCGTGCTATCCCCGGAGATCCACGCGCGCGGGGTGTACCCGCCGGTGGACGCGCTGTCCTCGCTGTCCAGGCTGATGCGGCACGGCGCGGGCCCGGGACGGACCCGGGACGACCACCTCGACGTGGCCGCGCAGATCCTGTCCGCGCTCGCCGACGCGCGGCAGGCCCGCGAGCTGGCCGAACTCGTCGGCAACGCCGCCCTGACCCCGCTCGACCAGCAGCACCTCCGGCTCGAGGCCGCCTTCGAGGCTCAGCTGGAGAACCAGGGACACGCGGAGAAGCGCGATCTCGAGGAAACCCTGACGCGGGCCTGGCAGGTGCTGGCCGTGCTGCCGCGCCGCCAGCTGGCCATGCTGCCAGCGGACATGCTGGACGCCTGGTATCCCGGCGGCGACCCGTGAGCGGGCCGGGATTCACCGTGCCGCCGGGCCGGGCCGGGCGCCTCTGGCTGACCCGGCGGCTGGCGGTGGCCCGGCGCGGCGCCGACCTGCTCGACCGCAAGCACCGGATCCTCCTGGCGGAAACAGCCCGGCTGCGTGATGCTGCGGCGCAGACGGCCGCCGAATGGGACCGTTGCTGTGCCGAGGCCGAACGGTGGCTGCTCCGGGCCTCGATGCTGGGCGGTGAGCGGGCGATCAGGCTGGGGGCCGCCGACTCCGCCGCGGACGTGACGATCCGCTGCGCCGTCACCATGGGCGTTCGGCACCCGGACGGCGTCACCTGCCGGATCCCGGCGTCCGCGAGCTGGGACGGGCCGGCGCTGGCCGCGGCGCGAGAGGCCCACGGCCGCGCGCTCGAGGCCGCGGTCAGGCACGCCGCCGCTGCCGGGGCGCTGCGGGCCGTCGAGGCCGAGGCGCTCGCCACCCGGTACCGGCTCCGCGCCGTCAAGAACCGCTGGATCCCGCGCCTGGAGCAGGCGCTGGCCGACGTGACCCTCGCCCTGGAGGAGCAGGAGCTCGCCGACTCCGCCCGGCTGCGCCTGTTCGCGCGATCAGGCCGGGTGGGCGGCCCGTGAAGGTGACCCTAGGTCCGAAGGGCCCGCGGGCCAGAGAACAACGGCCCTAACAATGGTGGCGGGGGCCGCCGATCATGGTTCACGGCGAACATGACGGCCATGCGCTTCATCTTCAGGGAGGGAGACCGCAATGCAAGCCGGAACGGCCCGAGTCCCCTGCCTGGTGGTGGGGGTCAGCCGGTCGCGGGCGAGCTGGTGGGCGCTGGCCTGGGCGGTCGGGGAGGCCCGGCGGCGCGGAGCGCGCCTGCTCCTGGTCAATGTCTACCGTCCCCCGGCCGCTGGCTACGCCATGACAGCCGGGCCGGGCGTCTTCGCCAGGTCTCCGGACCCGGACGCCGGCCGCGTGGCGCACGCTAACGCGCTGATCCGGACGGCCATCGCCGAGGCCGTCGGCTCGATGCCCGGTGACGTCAGCGCGGAACAGCAGGTGATCTCCGGAAGGCCCGCCGTGGAGCTCGCCCGCCTCGTATACGGCGATGACCTGCTGGTGCTCGGATCCCGGCATCGCGGCTGGCTGCGCCGGCTCGTGCCCGGCTCGGTGGCACGTTCGGTTGCGCGGCGCACGCGCTGCCCGGTCGTGATCGTGCCCGAGCCGTCGCCCCGCGCACTTCCGGTGCCCTGGACGGACCAGCGGGCTCACGGCCACTGGTTCCGCGCAGCGCCGCTCAGCTGATGCTCTCGGGCCTGATCATCGCGACCAGTGATGTGGCCGGCGAGACTAGCGCGTCGACCCCCCAGGATTGGTTGAAGAGCTCGTCGCTGGCCGGATCGTTGACGCGGGCGATGACCCGCGGGACGTTGAAGCGCCTTTTGGCCAGCAGCGAGATGACGAGGTTGTCCTCGTCGGATCGCGTGCAGGCGACGAGGACTTCCGCCTTCAGCGCCCCGGCCGCTTCGAGGGTCGACGGGACCAGCGCGTCCCCGTACACGGCGCGCAGGCCGGCCTTGGCGAGCGCGGATTCGCGCCCGGGCTCGGTGTCGATGACCGTGACCTCATCCCCGGCCCGGTGCAACGCGTCGGCGACCTGCTCGGCCAGTCCGGTCCCCCCGATCACGATGATCCGCATCAGGACCACTTCCCTCCGAGAAAACTCCGCAGCCGGCCGAGCGAGGCCGCGGCGACGATGAAGGACAGGACGTCACCGTCCTGCAGCGGAGCCGACGGCTCGGGGATGCTGGAGTGCCCCGCCCGGCTCAGCTCCACCACGCCGATCTCGCCGGGCACGTTGAACTCGGCCACCCGCCGCCCGGCCAGATAGCCGGGGATCCTCGACCGGACGAGCAGCGTCTCCCCGTTGCCGAAGGTCTGATGCGGCTCGAGCGTGCGATGGTGCAGCAACTGGATGAGCCGGTTGACGGTGGTCTGCACGGACCCGACGGTGGCGATGCCGAGCTCGGTGTAGAGCGCGGCATGAGCGGGATCGTGCAGCCGCGCCAGGACGTGAGGCACCCGGTAGGTGTCACGGGCCACGCGGGCGGAGACGATGTTGGCGCTGTCGTTCGGCGTGAGGGCGACGAATGCTTCCGCCTGCGCGATTCCGGCCGCCTCGAGCACGCCCGGATGGATGCCGTTCCCCGGCACGAACCGGCCGCGGAATCCGGCGGGCAGCCCGGTTTTGACCTTGTCGTCCAGCTCGATGACGGTAACCTCGTCGCCCTCGGCGTCGAGCCTGGTGGCCAGCGCCCGGCCGGTTCTCCCGCAGCCTGTGATCACGACGTGCATGGCTCCTCCTTGGCGGCCAGTGGAGTTGGAGTGCCCGCGGGCGGCCCCGCCCGCGGGTTGCGCCCGTGCCCGGACCGTCTGCGCCTGGACCGCAGCAGCGCCTTGCGGGTCTCCTCCGCGATCAGCAGCAGCGCTCCGAAAGCAATCAGCACGGCCCAGTCGATCGCGCTCAGCGGCGCGGTGTTGAAGACGGACTGCAGCGCGGGAACGTAGCTGATGCACGCCACGAAGAAGATCCCGAACAGCCCGGCGAACACCAGCGGCTTATTGGAGAAGACGCCAATGCGCAGGATGCTTTGCTCCTCGGTGCGCACGGCGAAGCTGTTGAAGAACTGGCTGACGACGATCCCGGCCTGGGTCATGGTCAGTGCCTCCCGGTAGATGGGGTTGGCGGCGGTGAACGCGCTGTACGACAGGTGGGCGCTGTCGATGCGCCAGAAGAACGCGGCCACGACCCCGGCCGCCTGGATCGACCCCAGAAAGCAGAACCGACGGACCACCGCCCAGTTGAACAGGTGCTCGCCCGGCGGCCGCGGCGGGCGGGACATCGTGCCCGGCTCGGTGCGCTCGGTGCCCAGGGCCAGGGCAGGCATGACGTCGGAGCCCAGGTCGATGGCGAGGACCTGGAGCGCGCTGAGGGGAACCAGCGGGAACCCGGCGAACACCGCGACCAGGATCGGCGCGAGCTCGGCCAGGTTGTGGCTGAACAGGTAGATCAGGAACTTGCGGATGTTCTGGTAGACGGTGCGGCCGAGCTCGACCGCGGCCACGATGGAGGCGAACGAATCATCGAGCAGGATCATGACGGAGGCGGCCCGGGCGACGTCGGTACCGCCCTCCCCCATCGACACGCCGATGCTGGCCCGTTTCAGCGCCGGGGCGTCGTTGACGCCGTCGCCGGTCACCGCGACCACT
>Ga0335082_10002681_pt1 | contig 19218 bp, 11 predicted proteins | sample Lox_Sample_41_FD_206718 | JGI IMG/M metagenome (GOLD analysis project Ga0335082, IMG submission 206718) | Soil microbial communities from Loxahatchee National Wildlife Refuge, Florida, United States - Lox_Sample_4.1 | ecosystem: Environmental > Terrestrial > Soil > Wetlands | place: USA...
GTCTCCAAGCTCCCGGATTCTCCCCAACCGGGTCCCAATGGAGAGATATTGCATGGCAACGGCTTACCGCGGATTCCAATTAGGACTGCTGCCCGAACGCAAGGTTAACAAGCGGGCGATCGCGACTGCCTATGGCATTGTCGCGTTCGTTCTGCTCATCATCATCAATCTCGGGTTGCTCATGCCGGAGAGGCTGCAGCTGACTTCGTACCACGTCACGGAGATCATCCCGATGCCGTCGCTGCGCCCGGAACCCGCGCCCATTCAGCCCAAGCCCCAGGTTCATGCCAAGCTGCTGCCCGCGGTGAAGTTGCCCGTGTTTGAGCAGCCCAAACTGATTGTGCCGCATGAGATCCGCCGCGAAGCTCCTCAGCCCGTCGAGGCGCCGAAAGTAGTGGTGAACCAGTTCCAGGCTCCGGAGATCAAATCGACCGGTGGCGCGCGTCCGCAGTTGTTGCACACCGGCGATTTCGCTTCCACCGGAAGTTCGCAGACTCCCACGGTCAACGCCCAGATCCAGCAGGTGCAGACTGGCGGCTTCGGCGATCCCAACGGTTTGAAGGGTACCGGCAAGCAGGGTGCGAAGCTCTACGCGGCAGCGATGGGATCGTTTGATATGCCCGCCGGGCCCGGACAAGGCAACGGCTCAGGCGGCGCCAAAGGAATTAAAGGAACCGTCGCCAGCGCCGATTTTGGAACCGGCGTAGCGACACCCGGCAACGGCGACGGTCGCAGCAATGGCAAGGGTGGCATCTCGACCGGTGGCTTCGGAGCCCAGCAGGTTTCTCATCAGGGACCGAAGATCGCCCAGGCCGAAACCGGCCCGGCGACGACTCCGGTGGAAATCACCTTCAAGCCGAATCCGATCTATACGCAGGAAGCGCGTGATCTGAAATTGGAAGGCGAGGTTCTGCTGGAAGTGAGTTTCTCGGCGACCGGGACGCTGCACGTAAACAGAGTCGTGCGCGGTCTCGGCCATGGCCTGGATGAAGCAGCGATGGCTGCTGCCAACAAGATTCGTTTCAAGCCCGCTTTGCGTTACGGACAACCGGTGGATTCCACCGCGGTGGTTCACGTGACGTTCCAGCTGGCGTATTAGAAACTGCGCCCAGTAGCCCGTGGTCAGTTGTTAGTAAGAACCACTGGACTGAGGCTGTTGGAATGTAAGAAAGACTTTTTGGCGAAGGCTTGTTGCGGGCCGCTTGGACTGGGTTCTGGCAACTGGCCACTGACAACTGGTTTTTGGAGATAAGAGTCATGCGTACTACGAACTGGATTCTCACGGCGGCGCTACTCACTTCGATCGGTGCCGTTGCACAACAAGCGGCGGATTCGCAGCAGCCGGCGCAGACCAGCGCGCCCGCGGCGCAGACCGCACAGCCGGTTCAGCAGCAGCCCGCTCCTGCTCCCGAGCAGCAAACACCAGCGGTTTCCGATCCGTCGCAGGCTTCGCAGCCCGCATCGGCTCAGCCGGCTCCCACAGCGCAACCGGCGCCGCCTCCGCCTCCGGCCGCGGCTCCGACCACCATGGACCAGGTCGTGAACCTGTTCATTGAGCGCGAGCATGGCCTCATCAAGGTGCTGTCGAACCGCACGCCTGTGGTCGAGACCTATCTGCAGAATCTCTCGCTCGATCCTCAGCTTGGCCCGACGCCGAGCGAGGACCACTACTTCCTCGGCCGCCTCGACATGGGCGAAACCATCGACCGCAAGGACTACCTCAAAGAGGAAGACAGGAGCATGCAGTCGCGCCTGCTCGGCGGGTTCGCCAAGCTCTACAAGGTCCAGTACCAGCCGATGGGCTTCTCGTGGATGGTTTACGCCGACCGCACGGACTTCGACCGCGAGCACTACGATTTCCACTATGTTCGCCGCGAATTCCTGGGCGACGTTCGTTGCCTGGTGTTCGACGTGACTCCGAAGCCGAAATCCGGCCGTGGCCGCTTCCTCGGACGTCTGTGGGTGGAAGATCAGGGCTTCAACATCGTGCGCCTGAACGGCACCTACTATCCCGCGCCGCGCAACAGCTACTTCTTCCACATGGATAGCTGGCGCTTGAACCTCATCCCCGGCTACTGGGTGCCTTCGTTCATCTACAGCGAAGAGGGCGACTTCAGCGCCGGCGCGAAGAACAAGCTGGCCTTCAAGGCGCAGACCCGCATCTGGGGCTACGATCTGAAGAAGGGCGGCAAGGACGACGAACTGACGCAGATCCGCGTCGACAGCGTGACCGACGAAACCCCGGCCACGCAGGACGCTTCTCCGCTGCAGGCGGAGCGCGTATGGCAGCAGCAGGCGGAAGACAACGTCGTCGAGCGCCTCACCGAAGCGGGCTTGCTCGCTCCCGAGGGTGACGTCGACCGCATTCTCCAGACCGTCGTCAACAACCTGGAAGTCACCAACAACATCGATCTGCCGCGCCCGGTTCGCACGCGCGTGCTGCTCACCTCTCCGCTGGAAACCTTCAGCGTGGGCAACACCATCGTGATCAGCCGTGGCCTGGTGGACGTGCTGCCCGACGAGGCCAGCCTCGCGGCCGTGCTTTCGCATGAACTCGCGCACATCGTGCTCGGACACAACCTGGGCTCGAAGTACGCGTTCAACGACCGCATGCTGTTCTCCGACGACGCGACCTATCAAAACCTCGGCTTCAAGCACATTCCGGAAGAAGAGACTGCCGCCGACAAGAAGGCTGTCGAGTTCCTCAAGAACTCGCCCTACGCGCAGAAGCTCGACAACGTGGGCCTGTTCCTCAAGGCTCTGCAGCAGCGCGCGCCCGCATTGAACGCTCTGCTCACCACGCATCTGGGCAACCCGATCGCGGAAGGTGGACAGATCAGCCGTCTGTCCTCGCTCTCCACGCAGGGTCCGGCGCTCGACAACAACAAGCTCGATCAGATCGCGGCCCTGCCCCTCGGCGGTCGCGTGAAGATCAATCCCTGGGACGACAAGGCGGAAATGGTGAAGACGGCTCCGGTCGCCATCACCTCGGCGCGTGACAAGATGCCGTTCGAAGTCACGCCCTTCTTCCCGCGCCTGGCCCGCTTCGGTGGAACCCCTGCACAACCCGCAGCGCCCACCACCGCCGCAGCCAACAGCAACTCAGGCAACTGAATCTCGACTCGCTGGATGGCACGGTGATCAGCCGTGCCGTCTCGCCGAGGCGAATTCAGAGAGCGATCTCACCAGGAGCACACTCGGTAAGGGCACGACTTACAGTCGTGCCGTTCAGGGCAGACAAATCGTTGGGCTTTAGCCCCTGAGGGTTCGCTCCGACTACGACTTCTCCACCAAGGTGCACTAAGACGCTGGCCGGGATCCGGAATCACCTTCCGGGATGCCCGGCCTTCGTTTTTTCCACCCGGCTGTCGGTCAGGACCAAAGTTACTTGCCCCGGGTCGACTCTCATCTTCCAATGGACCTATGAAGCTTGCACGCCTCCCCGTCATCGTTCTCCTCTTCGCTGCCTCGAGCTTCGCCTCCGACCTCGCCGCCACGTTCCAACAAGCCTACGATCTGGCCGAAGCTCAGGACAAAATCCCAGGGATGAAGGAATATCAAAATCAGACCCTGATGCCCTACTGGCAGCAGAAATATGGCCCGATCTTTCAATCCTGCTTCAAGAGCGTGAAGCAACCCGACGGCCAGTCCTTCGCTTTCGTCGCCGCGATTGGCTTGGACGGCAAGGTCGTCCGCGTGTTTGTGGATCACGAAACCAGCATCTATCAGTGCCTCCTTCCGACGTTGAAAAACGACACGTTCCCCGCGCCCCCACAGGCTCCGTTCTATTTGTCCATCGGAATGCGCTTCGACATGGATACTCCGCCCTCGTCGAAAGCCTCGAGCGATGGCGCGCCGCCGCTCGTCGTTGGACCTGATAAGTACTCGTATACGTTCGGCGTTCCTGCCGGATGGGAATTCAATTTCGAACAGGCGCACCAGCGCGGAGCGTCCCTCGCGTTCTTCCCCAAGGGAGGCAGCTTCAATGAATCAAGCAGCGTGATCTTCGTGAGCGAAATCAATTGCGAATGCGAGGAAGAGCCCAGCCGGATATCGGTAGCGATCGCCAAGACCATCCGCGAAGTGAAAGACGAAAACCCGGCCGTCGAAGTCAGCGCCGAGCCTTCGGTTCGCACTCGAGACGGAGACAAGGCTGCCATCCGGATCTTGAGGGGATCGAAAGATCCTCGCGATCCACAACTTAAAGACAACGAGGCCCTCGCGTTTATCGGACACGACGAGGCCACGATCCTGGTGGTGCTGACGGCGCGCGACTCCAAGACCTGGAACGAGGACTACGCCGCATTCCAGCAGATCGTCGCTGGCCACAAGTTCTTCACATGCAACAGCCCGGATCTCGCTGTACCCTGCCGCAAGTAATACTCGCAAGGGCACTTTACGGACGCACTAGCACAGGAAGACGGTTCGTCAGGTGGGTAGATGCCAGGCCCGATGCGGACTTCCAGCTACGGCGTGCAATGGAAGATCAATGCCGGCAAAATGTTGAAGAGCTGGAACCCTTGCCTTACCGAGCTAAAGCTGGACCGCAGATAAGGCAGCAACCTTCGGTTGTACTGGAAGACCAGCAAAGATCCTTGCGCCTTCAGTGCGTGGCGCGACTCTGAGACGATCTCCTGCCGCAACGTTTCCGGCAGCAGGCTGTAAGGCAGGCTGGAAATGATGTAATCGGCCGGCGCAAGACCCTGTTCCGCCAGAATCCGCCGCACATGCGCCGCCGATCCGTGTACCACCCGCAACCGCGGATCGCGAATCGTGGTCGTGAGGTAGGCTACGAACTCTTCGTTGAGTTCGATCACCACCAGCACCGCGTCGGGACGCATGCGCTTCAACGCTTCCCGCGTGATCGTTCCCACTCCAGGGCCAAATTCCACGATGACACGCGCGCGATCCCAGTCGATCTGCCCCATAATGTCCTTCACCAGGAAGCGCGAGCTCGGAACCACCGAACCCAACATCGACGGATAGCGAAAGAAATTACGCGCGAACAGCGCCGCCGCCGAGATTGGCGCAGCACCTTCCTTAGCAGCCTGACTTGGCATTCCGGAGTGTCCTCACCAAAGCAATATTCATCGTAGCCGATGCGAGCGGAATCTCTTTAGACGGAAGTGATGTTGAGGCAGGTACTTTAGTCACCGCGGTAAGATCACTACCGAATGGGGATGAAGCCTTCCGAAAACACAGCGCCGCCACAGTTCTGCGGTAACTTGCCGCCTGCGAACTGTGTCGTTGAAAATCATAGGGAACGCATACTGTGGGATTCGTGTCGCCTGAGGATTCGGCATTTTGCGGTTACTGATTCAGACCGTGCTTCGCCTGGCAGCGGGAACGTATTTCGTTCTCACGTCTCTCTATTGCCTGCTGGCGTATCTGCCCTACACCTACACCGCATTCATCAAAGCACCGCCGTATCCCTGGATGCCGTGGTTTGCTCACCATCAGACATCGCTCTACTGGATTGCCGTAGCAGCAGGAACGCTCGCGGTCGCAGGCAAGTCGATCGCGAACTTTTGGAAGAGCGCAGGCTCGCTGCTCCCGGTCCTGCTGCTCGCCGGATTCGGCGCCTATCTCTCCGCGCATCCCTTCCTTCCGGGAATCCAGAGCAATCGCATTGCGTATTGGTGGAGCCTCGCTTCCCTGCTACCGGTCATCCTGTTCGCAGTTTGGCGTCCGCGTGAATCTCGCGGTACTGCCAACGCGGGTATCAACCAGCCGGAATCCTTCGGATATTCCTCGGGAGTTTTCGTCGCCCTTGCGGTGAGCGTGATCTACCTCATCGGCGCGCGCATGCAGATCTATCACGAGACTCACGCGCTCGGTCCGCAGAAGCAGGCCTTCACCATCATCTTCTGGAGCCTGCTTTCGCACGTTGCCGTCGCGATGGCTGTGTTATCAGGCCTGAACCTGATCTATCTCGCCGCGTCGAGAACTCCCAGACCGCAAGCCGTAAGGCGCTGGCTGATCGGCGTGTCCACCGTCGCGGGCCTCTGGATCGTGCTCGATCGTTTCCTCGACACTGCGATGAGCTTCGACGGATGGAGCGCTTACACGCATGCGCTAATGCTGGCGCTGTCGGCCACGCTGTGGGGATTCTCGATTGTATTGCCGTTCCTTGAGATCCCGTCAGCAAACGACAAACTTTCGGCGGGAAAGACGATTGTCATCTGGGCAGTGATCCTGATTCTCACCGTGCTGGCGCTGATGTCCCGCTCGCTCATCGGCGGAGAAGACTGGAATGGATTTGTCGGAGCCACTTGGGCGCTCGTCTTCTGGATTGCGATGAGCCTCTGCGTATATCGTTTGCGTCCAGTGCGAACGACTTATTCTGCAGCCGCTGTCGTCGCAATTCTGATCTCGAGTGCATTCGTCTATGAGAGCCTTCACTTCACGCAGATCTTTTGGAGCAAGCCGCTCGGATCAACCGAAGATGAAATCTCGCTGACGCTCGAAGAATACGGAGGTCACGACGCATCTTTCCAACTCGCACACCATGTCCTGGGCAACAGCCGCCAGGAAGGCTGTGGCGACCTGTGCCGCATTCTCCGCGAGTACACCAACGTCCGTGATACGCACATCCACCAGGGCGTGAAACTGGTCGAGCATCTGGAGTCGTCGCCGGGATCGCATCCGAACATATTCATTTTTGTCATCGATTCCATGCGGGCCGACTATCTCGGCGCCTACAATCCGCAGGTCGACTACACGCCCAATCTCGACGCGCTGGCGCGCGACAGCGTGGTCTTCCATCGCGCTTATACGCACTACGCTGGGACATCGATCTCCGAACCGGCAATCTGGTCCGGCGCGGAGCTTCTCCATACGCACTTCCCCCAGCCGTTCGATGAAGTGAACAGCCTGCGCACCCTGGCACGCACCGACGGATATCAGATCGTGGTCAGCTACGACACGGTCATCAAGCAACTCTTCACACCGAACGACGATTTGACCAAACTCGATACCGACAAGGACCTGTGGAATCGGTTTGAGGCCTGCTCGACGGTGCAGCAACTGGAATCGCATCTGGATGCGCGACAGGACCCTTCGAAGCCTGTGCTCTTTTTTGCGCAACCGATGAACGTGCATCAATTCGCGCGCAACGACGTACCCTCGCCCACTTCGCAGCATTGGCCCGATCGTCCCGGCCTAAGCACTCGCATTACGTACGAAGTGCATTGGGTCGATTCCTGTCTCGGCGGATTCTTCGGTTATCTGAAGCAGCGCGGCATGTACGACGACAGCATCATCGTGGTCGCTAGTGATCACGGCGATGCAACTGGCGAGTTCGGCCGGATGAGCCACTCAACTTCCATCTGGCCCGAAATCATGCGCGTGCCGCTGATCGTTCACGTTCCCCCGAGGATGCGGGAGAAGTTCGTCTACGACGACACACGTCTGTCGAACCTTACCGACATCACTCCCACTCTCTACTATCTGTTGGGGCATCGGCCGATTCGGCAGAACCCTCTCTATGGCCGTCCGCTATTCGCCGAGAAGAAACAGGAACTGGATGCCTATCCGCAACGCGATGTTCTGCTGGCGTCGGACGTGCGCGCGGTCTACGGAATTCTGACTGCTGACGGGCGATATCTCTATGCGACCTACGATTCGCCCGCCCAGAGCTACCTGTTTGATCTGGTGACAGATCCCAACGCGCAGCACAGCATTCTGACACCAGCGCTCAAACAGCGCTACGACGAGCAGATCATCGACCACCTCCACCTGGTCGGTGACTATTACGGATATAAGCCGGGAGTCGAATCGCTGCTCGCATCTTCCAGCCGCTAGCAGGTCTGGATCACCCGCCACCAATCGTCAGTAGCCGCTCCTTGTGGTCGCCGGCCTAAGATTGCGCTACTTTGCTCCCAAGTCATCGTGCTCGTGGTAGTTCGGGTACTGCGGACGTTTGATCTCTGGCAACGGATGATCTTTCAACTGCTGCATCACGACCTCGATCGCCTTTTCGAGTTGCGCATCTCGACCCTGCTTCCACGCAGCTGGCTCAAGATCTACTTCCACGTCCGGCGCTACTCCGTGGTTCTCGACCTCCCAGTCACCGTTCAGGCCATAAATCGCGGCGCGCGGCGCCGTGACGTTGCCGCCATCGATGAGTTGCGGATATCCGCCGATGCCGACAAGTCCGCCCCAGGTCTTCTTGCCAACGAGCGTGCCGACTCCCGCTTTGCGGAAGTACCACGGCAAGGCATCACCGCCAGAACCGGACATTTCGTTGATGATCAGCACCTTCGGTCCGAAGATGGCTTCCGACGGGCTGAACCAGTCGTGGCCTTCGCGCGTCGTGACTTTGCTCATCAGCGGGCGCTTCAGGTATTCGATGATGTAGTCGGCTAACTGCCCGCCTTCATTGAAGCGCTCGTCGATGATGGCGGCCTCTTTGCCGACTTGTGAGAAGAAGTAGCGGTTGAAGCTGGTGTATCCGGCTCCCGCGGTATTGGGAACGTGTACGTAGGCGACGCGACCTCCGGTGGCTTCGTCGACGCGGCGGCGATTGCCTTCGATCCATGCGAGATGGCGAAGATTCTCTTCGCTCTCGACCGGAACGACGGTCACTTCGCGAGAGTCCTTCCCATCAGGATTCGTACCGACTTTGATGACGACCTGCTTGCCTGCAGTTTCCTCAAAGAAACTGAAGATGTTGTCAGAGGCATGCAACTCGCGGCCGTTCACCGCAAGCAAGTAGTCCCCCGCCTTTACGTTGACACCGGGTTGCGTAAGCGGCGCTTCGTTACCGGGGTTCCAGTTTTCGCCGTTATAGACCTTGGCGAAGCGATAGCGGCCGTTTTCCAGACTGTAGTCGGCGCCGAGTAGCCCGCCCTTGAATTTCTTCGGGTCAGACGATTCACCGCCGCCCACGAACATGTGGCCAACTGTCATCTCGCCCAGGCATTCCTGGAAGAGGTAGGTGAGTTCCTCGCGTGACCCGATGCCATCGAGATAGGGCGCATATTTCTTCTTGGCTTTTTCGATATCGAGTCCGTGGAAGTGCGGATCGTAGAAGAAGTCGCGCTCAATGCGCCAGGTCTCGTTGTAGATCTGCTTCCACATGGCGCGAGGCTCAACGTAAACTTCCCAGCCGTCGAGCTTGAGCGGACCGAAGCCGGGCTTCGGAGCACCGCTGCCGCCCGGACCATCGTCGGGCGAGGCCGTGGCCCAGGAATCGCCCTTGCGGCAGAGAATCTTTTCGCCGTCGAAGGAGACCGCGAAGTCATTGACGTCGTCGAGTATCTTGTCGACTTTCCGTTTGCTCAAGTCGAACTTCTGAATGGTCTGACTGACGTTCGGATAGTCGTCCTCGGTCACCATGAGCGGGCCTTCGCTCAAGAACAAAATGCCCGACTTGCCGCCGAGCATGTTGAGGTAGTTCTTGGCGGGAATAGGCAGCGAGAGTATGCGCTGGCTGATGCCGTCGATGTCGATTTTGACGACGACTGGCTCGTCCTTCTTGTCTTTGTCTTTGTCTTTGTCTTTGTCTTTGTCTTTGTCTTTGTCTTTGTCTTTGTCTTTGTCTTTGTCTTTGTCTTTGTCTTTGTCTTTGTCTTTGTCCTTGTCCTTGTTGTCTTTGTCTTTGTCGTCTTTGCCTTTATCTTTGTCGGCGTCCGCCGCCTTGCCCTTATCTTTATCTTTGTCCTTCGACTGGTCTTTTGCCTTGTCTTTTTCCTTGTCCTGATCGGGCTTCTTCTCGTCCTTGGCCTTTTCTTCATCGCTTTCCGGCGCGAGTGGCGACTTCTCGTCTTTGCTCAGGACCGCAAGGTAGATGTTGCGCGTGACACGGTGTTCGTCACTGGTCATGTCGAGACCGGCGCTTGACAGCGCGATATTGGTCGATGCGGTGAAGTAAAGATACTTGCCGTTCTTATCCCAGATGGGATAGAGCGCGTCGCTCATGCCGTCGGTGATTTGAAATGCTTTGCTCTGGTCCAACGAGTAGACGAAGACAGCGTGCAGGCCGCTCTGCAATTGCTTGGTATATGCCAGCCATTTGTTATCAGGAGACCATGTCTGCCCGGTCACGGCGTTGGAGAACGTCCAGTAATAGTCCGTGTCGACTAGCTTCGGCGCCGGCTTGTCGAGATCGACGTACCACAACTGCAGGCGCTTATCGATATAAGCGATCTTCTTGCTATCTGGCGACCAGGTAGGTGTGTAGAAATACGATGGCGGATTGCCGAGGTTCATATGCCGGACGCTGCCCAGACCGTTCTGGTCCCGAATGCAGAGTTCGTATTCTCCGGACTCGTCGGAGAAGTATGCGATGGACTTGCCATCCGGCGACCATGTGGGATCGCGATCGGCCACGGCTGGGCTGTGCGTGAGATTGCGAATGTCGCCTTTGTCGGTGGGAACGGTGAAGATTTCTCCCCAGGCCTCGAAGACTGCCCGCGCGCCCGTGGGCGAGATGCTGAAATTCTGAATGCGCTTGGGATCGACTTTGGAGAAGTGCGGTCGCACCGCGGCGATGTCACCGGAGATGTGAATGTTGACGTTCTTCGCCTGGTGCGACTGCAAATCGTAAAGCTTGATCGCTCCGAACTGCTCAATCACGATGGCGTCGGGCCCGGCGGTAGCGGCCTTGAAGTCGAGGCCGTCGCTGTGCAGCGCTTCGCTCACCTGCTTCGACTTGGTGTCGTAGGCAAAGAGGCTGACGGGACCGTTGCGGTCCGAAAGGAAATAGATGGTGTCGCCAACCCACATGGGATGGTGGTCGTTGGAGTTCTCACGTGGAACTTTGACGATGCTGGAATCTTTGAGATCGGCGATCCAGATGGGAGTCGTCTGCCCGCCGTGATAACGCTTCCACGCCTCCTGCCACTTGGGATGCGGCACGTACGCGATGTGCGTGCCGTCGGGAGAGTATGACGCGTCTTCGGCGATGGGAAGCGACAGGGCGGTGGGCAAGCCGCCTTCGATGGGAACGGTGTAAAGCTGATCCTCAAAATGCATGAAGCTGTTGCCCCAGGAACTGAAGAGGACCTTCTTGCCGTCGGGCGTCCAGCCAGCAACGTACTCTTCCGCAGGATGATAAGTGAGGCGACGCGGGACCCCGCCGGCCGCGGGGACGACGTAAACGTCGCGATTGCCGTCGTACTCGCCCGTGAAGGCGATCATCGATCCGTCGGGAGAAAAGAATGGGAGCGCTTCGATGCCGATCCCAGAAGTAAGGCGGCGCGCATCGCCGCCGTCACGCGAGACGATCCAGAGATCGCCGGCGTAGTTGAAGACGATTTGCGTTTTGCTGACGGTCGGATAACGAAGAAGCAACGACGGGTTCGACTGGGCGGCAAGCAGTGACGATGCAACCGCAAGGAATATGACGGCAAAGACGAGTTTGCGCATGTAGAGGCTCCAGACTAATGCGATGGCGAAGGGAAATCTTAGTTACGCAGGGAGGCCATGGTCAAGGATGGGGTCGTCGCTAGCCCGATTTCTTCTTGCTCTTTCCGGGTAGGCTGGCTGGATTCTCGTGGGTGCGCTCCCGGAAGCTGGCGCGCAGGCCCGATGCGAGCCCAACACTCGATTCGCCAAACTTATCGCGCAGCTTGTCGGCGGCAGCAAGAGCGTCTTTCCACTTCTGCTGGCGGTTGCCGTCGAGCAGATCGATCTGCGCCGCTTGCGTCGTGAATCCCGACGCGTGCACGCCCAAAAGGCGGACCTGCTTCCCCCTCTTCCAGTTCTTGCGAAACAGTGTGCGTATCTGCTCGAAGATTTCAGTGTCGATTTGCGTGGGATTGGGCAGCGTGTGAGCCCGCGTGATCGTTGTGAAATCTTTGTAGCGGAGTTTAAGTTGGACAGTGCGCGCGTGGAAATTCAATTCGCGGAGACGGCGCCCAACCATTTCCGAAAGCCGCATCAGCGTGGCTTCGAGCGTCGTGATGTCGGCGGTGTCTTCGTTGTAGGTGTGCTCGTGGCTGATCGACTTGGCGTCCAGGTCGGCGGCGACGTCGTGATCGAACCACCCGCCGGCATCTTCGCCGCGAGACTTGCCTGCGAGAGCCAGTCCCCACTTTCCGAAGCGGTCTTCGAGTTCGCCGTCATCGAGTTTGGCGAGGTCGCCAACTTTCTTGATGCCGAGGGCGTGGAGATGGGTCTCCATGACTTTCCCGACGCCGGGAATTTCGCGGACGTCGAGCGGCGCCAGGAACTTGGCCTCCTCACCGGGGACGATGTAGAGAACACCGTTCGGCTTGGCTTGCCCGGAAGAGACTTTTGCGATCAGACGCGACGTGCCGATGCCCACCGAGCAGTTCAGCCCGGTCTCGGCTTTCATGCGTTGATGAAGGTTGTGCGCGGCTCTTAACGCTGGGCCGTGCAGGCGCTCGGTGCCGGTCATATCGAGATAGGCTTCGTCGATGGAAGCCATCTCGACCTGCGGCGTGAACGCTCCCAGGACTTTGTAGACCTTTTCAGAGCATTCGCGGTAACGCTCCGGATGTCCGTCAACGAAGATGGCGTGCGGGCATTGCTTGGCCGCGGTCCGCAAGGGCATGGCGGAGTGAACTCCGAACTTGCGGGCTTCGTAGGAAGCCGCCGAGACCACACCGCGCTCGTTGCGCTGCCCGCCCACAACCACCGCCTTCCCTTTCAGCGAGGGATCGTAGAGTTCTTCCACGGAGACGAAGAACGCGTCCATGTCGACATGGAAGATCGTCCGTGAGAGTCCGGCGCCGGACAGTGCGGGGTGGTGGGTCGCCGTCATGCAGGAAGAATTTTAGCGCGACGGGCGCTGTGCCGTGCGGGCATCTGGGGGCGGTCGAGAAGGCTGCTAAACTTCGCCGGATGACGGGACGAGGCACGCGTGTCACAGCTCGCATCGTGTTCTGCCTATGCGGGCTGATCTCACTTGTAACCGCTTTGCCTTACGCGGTTTTCAATGGGATCGGACTCCCCTATCTGGGATTAGCAAGAGACCTGCTCCATTGGCAACGCTTGGCGTGGGAAGTAGTCCATCAGGCATGAGTGTGCCGGTGAGCCGTCAGGTCCGGTAAGCGAGTACTTGCGTTGGCCCGGTGTGGTTTTGTGTTCGGCTCTAACCCTCCGCAGGCAGGCCCTCACGTCCCAGCCACTTCAGCGCTTCTTTGCGGTCGTAGAAGACCCGGACCTGCGTCCGGTTCGTGGCCATGGCGTGGTACACGTCCATCAGGCGGCCCATGGCGAAGACGTCCGGATTGGTGGCGACGACAGCGCGGCGAGAAGTAGGGAGGAAGATACCGCGGCGGGCAATGGTCTTCGCTTCCTCCACCGAGAGTTCCAGCGTGCTGGCCTGGGTGACATCGACCAGTTGATCGAAGGAAGGATCAAAGTCCGGATCCTTGATCATGGCCTCTTGCTGTCCACGGAAATCAGAGAAGGTCAGGTGTCCCCAGCCATAGTTGATGATTAACCGATGGTCCTTATGAATCACGTAGCGCGCAGGCATAACACAACCCCACTTCATCGCGTATCCCGCACTGGTGGCTGAGGGTACCTGCGCCCCCGCAGACGGCCACTTGCGCTTAGGGTAGCACCTTTTTGAAGGGACGTCGTTGCGTGATCCTGTGGTCGCGATGCACTTCGTTGGTCTGCACAAATTCCCACTTCTCCCACTAGGAACGCGCAAGAGATGGGGCGCGTGAAACCTAGGATGAGACGCCCACCAGGGGCTTTTCTACCGATTGCGACGAGGCTCGCATCACACGTACCCGGTCATAGATCTTGCCGTATTCGCGGGCGCTGGCATTCCAAGAGAAGTCTTTCCCCATCCCGTTGCGCATCAGCACCTGCCACGAGGTCTGGTCGCGGAACGCCTGCAGAGCCTGCTTGATCGTGAGCAGGAGCGATTCGCCGTTGTATTCGGTGAACTTGAATCCGGTTCCCTTGCCGGTGCGGGCGTCCCATGGCTCGATGGTATCGTCAAGTCCTCCGGTGGCGCGGACGATGGGGACAGTCCCGTATTTCAGGCTGTAGATCTGGTTCAGGCCGCAAGGTTCGTAGCGCGAGGGCATCAGGAACATGTCGGCGCCGGCCTCGATCTTGTGGGCAATGGAGTTGTCGTAGGCCACTTTGACGGCAATTTTGCTGGGAAATTGCCGGGCCAGGCGCTGGAAGAGTTCCTCGTATGGTTTGTCGCCGGCCCCGAGGGCGACGATGATCATCTCTTCGCGCGCCAGGCGGTCGGCGACCTGAGCGATCAGATCGAATCCTTTTTGCGCGGCGAAACGTGAGACGATTCCGATCACCGGCAGCTTCGGGTCGGCATCGGCAACTCCGAAGGCCGCGAGCAAATCCTGCTTGGCCTTGGCCTTGCCCGAAAGATCCTGCGGAGAAAACTTGGCGGCGGCGAACTTGTCAGTTTGCGGACTCCACTCGTCGTAGTCGACGCCATTGAGAATGCCCGTTACCGTGGCGGCGCGGTCGCGCAGCACACCTTCCAGGCCAAATCCGTATTCCGAGGTCTGAATTTCCTGGCTGTACTTCTTGCTTACCGTGGTGATGTAGTCGGAGTAAACCAGCGCTCCTTTCAGGAAATTCACCTGGCCGAAGAATTCCATCTTCGTCATGGTGAATAGATCCCACGGAAGCATAAGTAAGGGAAGAGTATCGGGTGGAAAGAGTCCCTGGTAGCCCATGTTGTGAATGGTGAAGACCGTGCCCACGTCTTTGAACGCGGGATCGTCAGCATAGATGGTGCGCAGAAGAACCGGGATCAGTGCCGACTGCCAGTCATGACAATGAAAGATATGCGGGGTGCCCAGAATCTTCGAGGCCTCGAGCACGGTGCGCGAGAACAAGGCGAAGCGCTCGGCGTTGTCGGGATAGTCGCCCGCGGGCGTGCCGTAGAGGGCGTCGCGCTCGAAGTACTCCGGATACTCGACGAAGTAGAACTTCACTCCATTCTGACTGCCTCCGTTAACGACCGAGGCAAAACGGTGTTCATCATCGAAGGGCACGGTGACGCTGCGAACCACCACGGCCGGATCGGTGAGCTTCGTCTGCCGGTAGCGCGGAAGGTAGACGCTGACCTGATGTCCCAGGGCGGCCAGCGCGCGGGGCAAAGCCCCCACCACGTCCGCCAGGCCGCCGGTCTTGGAAAAGGGAACACCTTCCGATGCAGCGAATGCGATATTCATGAGTGCGGGAACCTCCACCGCGCGCGCCGCTCGCGTCGCGATATGATGAATGCTAGTAAGCCGGGGTTCGAAACAGCCGAAATTTGAGTTCCGACTTGCCAGTCTACTTCCCGCTAAGAGTGAGGGTCAACGTGCCAAGGGCTGTATCTGCGCGCCGTCCGAAAAGTAAGCCTAAATTGGGACAGCACTTCCTGGCGGATCAGGCAGTGGCTTCGCACATCGTCGAAGAACTCGGCGACGTTTCCGACAGGACCGTTTTCGAAATCGGCCCGGGGCGCGGCATCCTGACTTCCCTTCTGGCCAAACGTGCGCGGCGTCTGATCGCCGTGGAACTGGACCGGGTGCTGGCTGCGCAGTTGCGCCTGAAGTTTGGCATGTCACGCAATGTCGAGATTATTGAGGCCGATGTGCTGGCCATCGATTTCGATTCGCTGTTCGGATTAAAACCCGGTCTCGGACGCCCCGGGATGGAGATCAAACCTCAGCCTGCGCGGGTCGTGGGCAATCTTCCGTACTACATCACGTCCGACATTCTCCTGCGGCTGTTTGAATTTTCAAAGTACTTCGAGAGCATCGTCATCATGGTGCAGCGCGAGGTTGCCGACCGCCTCGCGGCTGAACCAGGAGGGCGTGACTACGGCATGCTGTCGGCCACCGCCCGACTCTACGCACGTGTGGAGAATCTGTTCACGGTGCCGCCGGGAGCATTCTGTCCGCCTCCAAAGGTGTACTCGTCGGTCTTGCGGCTCACGATCGATCCACAGCAGGAAAAGCTCGGCGTGGCCGGGGACGGGTTCATCAATTTCCTGCGGCTCTCGTTCGCGCAGAAGCGCAAGACGCTGTGGAACAACCTCAAGGAAAGCTACGACGAAGCTGCGTTGAAGCACGCACTGGCCGCAGCCAGGGTGAAACCTACCGCGCGGGCCGAGACATTGAGCCTGGAAGAGAGCGCAGCGGTTTTTCGCGCATTGCGCAACTCAGGCTCTCACTCGTAGCATGATCCTGAACACCTTTGACCGCTGAGGGCGCCGAGCACTGGCCGCGGAGATCGCCGAGAAACTCTCTAACTCTGTAGTCTGCGGTCGCTGCCTCACCGAGAGGAGTGCCTATGAGCACGACCATCCTTCGTCATCCCGCCGTTGCGGGGCGATTTTATCCTGGCAATCCTGACGATCTACGAACCGAAGCGCGAGGATATCTCTCGCAGACCACGTCTGCCGAGGGGGCGCTGCCGAAGCCGGCAATCGGTTGCATTGCGCCCCATGCAGGTTACATGTATTCCGGACACGTTGCTGGCGCTGTGTTCGCGCGCGTGGCAGTGCCGCGACTGTGTCTCGTGATGTGTCCCAACCACACCGGGATGGGCCGGGCGCTGGCGATCATGAGCGAAGGCGCGTGGGAAACCCCGCTCGGCGAGGTCCCGATTGATTCGGAGTTCGCGCAAGCGCTGAAGCTGCGCTTCCCTGCCATGCAGGAGGATTTCGCGGCCCACCGGGCTGAACATGCCGCTGAAGTGGAGCTCCCATTTCTGCAATTGCGGCAGCCCGATTTGCGATTCGTGCCGATTGCGCTGGGGACGGGCCAATTCGATGTCCTTGAGCAACTCGGCCTCGCTCTGGCCGACGTGATTCGGGAGCGTAAAGAACCAGTGCTGATGGTTGCTTCGAGCGACATGAACCACTACGAGTCGGACGTGGTCACGCGAGTGAAGGATCACCAGGCGATTGAAAGGATCCTTACGCTCGATCCACGTGGCTTGTTCGATGTCGTTACGCAACAGGACATCAGCATGTGCGGTTTCGGGCCGTCCGTGGCCATGCTGACCGCGGCGAAGCAGCTCGGTGCGAAGTCGGCGGAATTGGTGAAGTACGCGACGTCTGGCGATATTTCGGGCGACCGCGACAGGGTTGTCGGCTACGCGGGCGTTACGATTCGCTGATTCCCTCGCAAGAAGAACATCGAATTATCGTGCTGAGCAGGGTAGCAAGAAGCGAAGCGGTTCCTGCGCAGACGAAGCATCCGGTGTTTCGTCCTCTGTTTCCATCCTGTCAATCCGTGAAATAGCGGTGCCAGCTTGTACGCAATCGCAGCAGGCACCGGTGTACACTGACGTTCTCCAGAGTGACAGAGATCATCAGTGTGCGCGTGGGGAGAAGCTCATGAGCGATGATGTGGCCAAAGAAATCTTTTCGCGGCGCGAGTTCCTTGGAGTCGGATCAGCTGCCCTCGCAGCTGCCGGCGTGCTGAAGGCAGGCGATGGAGCCGCGCAGGAAAAGAAGCCCTATCCTACGAAGGACGACCGGAGCGCCAGCGCTCCCGGACCAGGAAATTCGGCCATCGACCAGCAGAATCCCGACTCTTTCTTGCCGCCCTCTTCCGATGCTGGTGGCGTGCCAACCTTTAAATATCCATTTGGGATTTCTCACAAACGAATGCAGGAAGGTGGATGGTCGCGCGAAGTCACGATTCGCGAGCTTCCGGTTTCCAAAACGATCGCCGGTGTAGACATGAGGTTGACCGCAGGAGGCATACGCGAATTGCACTGGCATACTGCTGGCGAGTGGGCGATCATGTTGTACGGTAACGCGCGCATTACCGCCCTCGATGCCGAGGGCAAGAGCTTCGTCACTGACGTCACGGAAGGCGATCTCTGGTATTTCCCCACCGGCATCCCCCATTCCATTCAAGGGCTGAACCCTGACGGTTGTGAATTCCTCCTTGTCTTCGACGATGGCAATTTCTCGGAATATGAAACTGTGCTGCTCACCGACTGGATGGCGCACACTCCTCATGATGTTCTGGCGGCGAACTTCGGCGTCAGTCGGCAGGCGATGGAAAAAATGATCCGCCGCGAAAAATTCATTTTCCAGGCGGCCGTACCCGGCGCCTTGGACGAGGATCAGAAGGCAACCGCAGGCACGCGAGGTTTGTCGTCACAGACTTTCGCCTTCCGCAAGTCCCAGATGAGGGTTGCCAAGCGCACCCAGGGCGGCGAAGTCACAATCGTCGATTCGAGCACATTCAAGCTATCCACCACCATCGCAGCCGCGATCGTTACGGTCCGACCGGGAGGAATTCGCGAATTGCATTGGCATCCCAACGCCGACGAATGGCAGTACTACATCGCTGGTAGTGGGAGAATGACCGTATTCGCCACGGGTGGCCGTGCTCGCACCATGGACTTTCAAGCCGGAGACGTTGGCTATGTCCAAAAAACTCTGCCGCACTACGTCCAGAACACCGGCAGCACCGACCTTAAGTTCCTGGAGATGTTCAAGAGCGGCTTCTATCAGGATCTCGCCCTCTCGGAATGGCTCAGGCACACGCCAGCCGCATTGGTCCTGGCTCATCTCGAAATCGATAAGGCGACGCTCGACGCCATTCCAACAGATGAGCCGATAGTAATGCCCGAATAGAGCCTTCGCCGGGCAGCCGATGGTGGCTGCCCCCCATGCCCCAAATCGGCCATCCTTCGGCAAGTAGGTCCAGACATCACGAAATTTCCTGTAAGGGCTTTCCCTGCGCCGAGACTACCGTTTCAGACGAACATGATCACACTACAAAAACTGGGGAAATCCTTTCAGGGCCGTCCGGTGGTAAGAGGCCTTTCGTTCGAGGCTACGGACGGCGCGATTACAGGGTTGCTCGGCGTGAACGGCGCCGGCAAAACGACTACGCTGCGGATGATTTGCGGAGTGTTGAAGCCTGAATCTGGTTCGATCCGGATTGATTGTGATACCGACACCACAGGGTCTGCACAGCGGCATGTGGGCGCTCTGCTCGATCACATCGGGCTGTACTCGAGACTCACGGTTCGGGAAAACCTCGAGTACTTCGGACGCCTGCGCGGCATGCCAGCGCGCGATCTGACTCGGCGAATTGATCACGTGATCTCGGTGCTCGGGCTGGAGTCGATTGCCGACCGGCTCACGGCCGGTTTCTCGCAGGGCGAGCGCATGAAAACGGCGCTGGGGCGGGCCCTGCTTCATGGTCCGAAGAACCTGCTGCTCGATGAACCGACGAATGGGCTGGATATTCTCACAGTCCGTTCCTTGCGCGATCTGCTGAAGCGCCTGCG
>Ga0335082_10002684_pt1 | contig 19208 bp, 21 predicted proteins | sample Lox_Sample_41_FD_206718 | JGI IMG/M metagenome (GOLD analysis project Ga0335082, IMG submission 206718) | Soil microbial communities from Loxahatchee National Wildlife Refuge, Florida, United States - Lox_Sample_4.1 | ecosystem: Environmental > Terrestrial > Soil > Wetlands | place: USA...
CGCGGCGCTGACCATTGCGGCGTACACCGGGGTGGTTGGCTGGCTGGTGCTGCGCACCCAGCGCCAGCGTTCCAGCGTGGGCGCCGAGGGGATGATCGGCAAGCGCGGCGAGGTGCGGCGCGTCCTCGTGCCCGGGCGCGAGGTCAAGGTCTTCGTGCACGGCGAGTACTGGGATGCGGACGCCGAGGAGGCGCTCGACGTCGGCGACCCGGTGGAGGTCGCCGCCGTGCACGGCCTGCGGCTGCACGTGCGCCGGCACGTCGACGGGTGAGGAGGATCCAACATGCTCGGTCCGCTAGCGACGGTGCTCGGGTTCGGGTTGGTGCTCCTGTTGAGCGGCCTGAAGGTGCTGAAGGAGTTCGAGCGCGGCGTGATCTTCCGCCTCGGCCGATTGGTCGGGGCGCGCGGCCCCGGGATCATCTACGTGATCCCGTTTGCCGAGCGCATGGTGCGCGTCGATCTGCGTACGGTCACCATGGATGTGCCGCCGCAGGACGTGATCACCAAGGACAACGTGTCGGTGAAGGTCAACGCGGTGTTGTACTTTCGCGTCGTCGATCCGCGCCGCGCCATCGTCGAGGTCGTCGATTTCCTGTTCGCCACCTCGCAGCTCGCCCAGACCACGCTGCGCAGCGTCTGCGGCCAGCGCGAGCTCGACGAGCTGCTCGCCGCGCGCGAGCAGATCAACCAGCACATCCAGGAAATTCTCGACACCCAGACGGACGCCTGGGGCATCAAAGTCGTCACGGTCGAGATCAAGCACATCGACCTGCCGCAGGAGATGCAGCGGGCCATGGCGGCGCAGGCCGAAGCCGAGCGCGAGCGGCGCGCCAAGGTGATCAACGCCGAGGGCGAGTTTCAGGCCGCGCAGCGCCTGGCCGAGGCGGCGGCGATCATCAGCCAGCACCCGACCGCGCTGCAGCTGCGCTTCCTGCAGACGCTCTCCGAGGTCGCCACCGAGCACCACTCGACGACCATCTTCCCGTTGCCCGTCGAGCTGCTCGCGCCCTTCCTGGCCAAGCTGGCGCCGGAGAAGAGCTGACCGCCGCCGATGCGGAGTGTCTCGACACACTCGGTTCCGCGGCCCCCGGCGGCGGCCTTGCGGCCTCGGCGGATCCGTCCGGAGGACCGGCAGCGCGCCCGCTGACGCCGCCGCCCCATGCACCAGGAGCCGGCCATCGGCCCGGCGGAGCCTGCGACCACGCTCCTCGCGGCCTACGACTACGATCTCCCGCCGGAGTTGATCGCGCAGACCCCTGCGGCGGAGCGCGACAGCGCCCGCTTGCTCGGGCTCGACCGGGCCACCGGGGCCATCCGGCATGCCATCGCGCGTGATCTGCCCCGGCTGCTGCGGCCGGGCGATCTGTTGGTCGTGAACGACACGCGGGTGCGGCCCGCGCGTCTCCGCTGCCGGGCCGCGGGCGGCGGCGCCGTCGAGTTGCTCCTGATCGCCGAGCGCCGTGCGCGCGTGTGGACCTGCCTGGGTCGTCCGGCCAAACGGCTGCGCCCCGGCGCGGCGCTCAGCCTGCCCGGCGGCGGCGCGGCGACGGTGCGCGAGCGGATCGATCCCGTCGGCTACGAGGTGGAGTTCAGCGGCGAGAGCGATGTCCACGCCCTCTTGGCGCGCTACGGGGAGCTGGCGCTGCCCCCGTACATCAAGCGGCCGCACGGCCTGGAGCCGGGCGATCGCGAGCGCTACCAGACGATCTTCGCGGCGCGCGAGGGAGCGGTGGCCGCGCCGACCGCCGGGCTCCACTTCACCGCCGACCTGCTCGCGTCGCTGGAGCGAATCGGCGTGCGGCATGTGTCGCTCACCCTGGCCGTCGGCCCGGCGACCTTTCTTCCGGTGCGGGTCGAGGACGTGCGGGAGCACCACCTGGACGCAGAATGGGCCGAGGTCCCGGCGCAGACGCTCGAGGCCCTCGAGCGGACGAAGGTTCAGGGCGGTCGGGTGATCGCGGTCGGCACGACCACGGTGCGCGCGCTCGAGTCGTTTGCGGCGCGGCGGGCGGCCGGCGCGCCGGCGACTGACGCGCTCGCCCGTGGCGGCGCTCCCGAGGGCTTTTGGGCCGACGCGTTCATTCTGCCCGGCTTTCGGTTCCGCATCGTCGACGGACTACTCACCAACTTCCACCTGCCGCGCTCGACCCTGCTCATGCTGGTGAGCGCGTTCGCCGGGCGAGCGCAGGTGCTCGACGCCTATGCGGTTGCCGTGCGCGAGCGCTATCGCTTCTACAGCTACGGCGACGCCATGCTGATCTGCTGATGGCGCCCGCGGTCGAAGAGCCGGCGCGCGCCCCGGCGGCGCCGCGCCCGACGCCGTTCGCGGTGGTGCAACGCGACCCGGGATCGGCGGCGCGCTGCGGCCGCTTGCAGACCGCGCACGGGGTGATCGACACGCCGGCGTTCATGCCGGTCGCCACCCAGGGGACCGTGAAAGGCGTCCTCCCGGCGCAGCTCGCCGAGATGGGAGCGCAGATGGTGCTCGCCAACGCCTACCACCTGTCGCTGCGGCCGGGGATCGACGTGGTCGAAGCCGTCGGTGGCTTGCACCGCTTCATGGGCTGGAACGGCGCCCTGCTGACCGACAGCGGCGGCTATCAGATCATGAGCCTGGCGCCGCTGCGGACCATCCGGGACGAGGGGGTGACGTTCCGATCACACCTCGACGGATCGCGCATCTTCCTCACCCCCGAGGTCGTGGTGGAAGGCCAGGTGCGGCTCGGGGTGGACGTCCTCATGCCGTTGGACGAGTGCGTCCCCCACAGCAGCGATGCCGCGGCGGTCGCGGTTGCCCTGCGGCGGACGTCGGCATGGGCCGAGCGCTCGGCGCGGGTGGCGGTCGGGGCTGACCGTCACCTGTTCGGCATCGTGCAGGGGGGGCTCGACTCCACGCTGCGCCGCGCGCATGCGGAGCAGCTTGCCGCAATCGAGTTTCCGGGGTATGCGGTGGGGGGTTTGAGTGTCGGAGAGGAACGTGAAGTGACGTGGGAGGTGGCGGCGACGACCGCCGCGGCGCTGCCGCCGGAGCGGTCGCGCTACCTCATGGGTGTGGGGCTCCCTCAGGACCTGCTTCGATTCATCGCCATGGGCTACGACCTCTTCGACTGCGTGCTGCCAACCCGCAACGGGCGCAACGGCACCTGCTTCACCTGGCAGGGACGGGTCAACATCCGCTTGGCTCGGCACGCCCGGGATGCGGAGCCGCTCGATGCGGACTGCCCCTGTCCCGTGTGCCGACAGTTCTCGCGGGCGTACCTCCGCCACCTCGCCAGCAGCGGCGAAATGCTGGGCGCCCAGTTGGCGACTTTGCACAACCTCCACTTCTACCAGGATCTCATGCGCCAGGCGCGGGCGCAGATCGCGGCCGGCCGGTACGCTGCCTGGGCGGCGGAGCGAGCCGACGCCATGGACGCGCGAGCGCGAGTATGATCGGAACGGCATGGGCACAGGCCAGCGGCGGGGCCGGTGGGCCCCCGACCTTGGTGAGCTTCCTCCCTCTGGTCTTGGTGTTCGGGGTGTTCTACCTGTTTTTGATCCGTCCCCAACAACAGAAGGCCAAAGAGCACCGGACCATGCTGGCCAACTTGAAGAAGAACGACGAGATCATCACCAACGGGGGCCTGTACGGCCGCGTCCTCGCCCTGGCCGATGACGTCATCACCGTCGAGATCGCCCCGAACGTGAAGGTCCGCGTCAGCCGGCCGCAGATCCACAGCGTGGTGATGCCCGACAAGCCCGGCAACGACAAAGAGAAGGACAAGACCAAGTGAAGAACACCAGCCTCTTCTATCGGACACTGCTCGTGGTGGGGCTCACCATCGTCGCAGTGCTCTGTGTGCTGCCGACGGTCATCCAGCCGCTGCCGAGCTGGCTCGGTTTTCTCAAGAGCGCCCGGGTGTCGCTCGGCCTCGATCTGCAGGGCGGAACCCACCTGGTGCTCTCGGTCGACATCGACCAGGCGGTGGTGAACTCGCTCGAGGTCAGCGCCGATGAGATGCGGCGCGAGCTGCGCAAGGCGGGGATCAAGGCGCCGAAGATCGACCGCGTCGACCAGACCACCCTGGCGGTCACGATTCCGAGCGATCAGCGCGACAAGCTGGTCGAGACGGTCGGGCAGTCGTTTCCCAACCTGAAGCTCGACGCGGCGGAGACCGTGGAGGGCAACCTGGTACAGCGGCTGACCCTCCTGCCCGAGGAAGTTCGGCGCATCAAGCAATCGGCGCTCGATCAGTCGCTCGAGACGATTCGCAACCGCATCGATCAGTTCGGCGTGACCGAGCCGCTCATCCAGCGCCAGGGCGATCGCGACATTGTCATCCAGCTCCCGGGCATCCAGGATCCGGAGCGCGCCAAGGAGCTGATCGGCCGAACCGCCGTGCTGTCCTTCAAGCTCGTGCGCGACGGCAGTGCCGAGGCGTACGCCAAGGGCACGCAACCGCTCCCGGCCGGGACGCAGGTGCTGTACGAGCTCAGCAAGGGGCCCACCGGCGAGCGCCGCAAGGGGCAGCCGCTGCTGGTGGAGTCGAACACCTTGATGACCGGGGACGTGGTGTCCGACGCCCGCGTACGCCCGGGCGACCTGCCCAACAGCCGCACCGTGTCGCTCGACCTCAACGCGCGCGGCGCGCATCTCTTCGAGGAGATCACGGCGGCGAACGTGAACCGCCGGTTGGCGATCATCCTCGACGATACGGTCTACTCGGCGCCGGTCATCAAAGAGCGCATTCCGGGCGGGCGGGCGGTGATCAGCGGCAGCTTCACCAGCGACGAGGCGCGCGACCTGTCGATCGTGCTGCGGACCGGTGCGCTGCCGGCGCCGGTGTCGATCGCGGAAGAGCGCACGGTGGGCCCGAGCCTCGGGGAAGACTCGATCCGCCAGGGCATCCATTCGTTCGTCGTCGGCGGAGTCCTGGTCATCGTGTTCATGCTCTTCTACTACCGGTTCGCCGGCTTGCTCGCCGATCTGGCGCTGATCTGGAACGTGCTCTTCCTGGTGGCGACGCTGGCGCTGTTCCAGGCCACCTTGACGCTGCCGGGCATCGCGGGGATCGTGCTGACCCTGGGCATGGCGGTCGACGCGAACGTGCTGATCAACGAACGCATCCGCGAGGAGCTGCGGCTCGGCAAGTCGGCCCGCGCCGCCATCGACGCGGGATACGAGCGCGCCCTGCCATCGATTCTCGACTCCAACACCACGACGTTCCTCTCCGGGCTCATCCTGTTCCAGTTCGGCACCGGTCCGGTGAAGGGGTTTGCCGTCACGCTCTGCATCGGCATCGCCAGCAGTCTGTTCACCGCCGTGGTCGGGACCCGGCTCATCTGGGACTACATGCTGTCGCGGCGCCACATCCAGACCCTGAGCATCTGAAGGGCGGATACCGACATGATGCAGTTCATTCCTCCCAACACGAACTTCGACTTCGTCGGCATCCGCAAGCCGCTCATCCTGGTGTCGTCGGCGCTCAACGTGCTGTCGCTGCTGCTGCTCATCTTCTGGGGGCCGAAGCTGGGCATCGACTTCGCCGGCGGCTCGCTGGTGCAGGTGCGGTTCGACGAGCCCCTGCAGGCCGACTCGATCCGGGCGGCGCTGACCGGCGTCGAGGCCGGCCAGCTGGACATTCAGGACCTGGGGGCCGGCGGCAAGGAGTTTCTCATCCGCGTGCCCCTGTCGGCGGAGAACGCCGAGGGCGTCAACAAGCACCTCACCGCGGCGTTGGCCGAGAAGTTCGGCAAGGACAAGGTCGAGGTGCTGCGAGTCGAAGCCGTCGGCCCGCGGGTCGGCCAGGACCTGCGCCAAAAGGCGGTCCTGGCGGTGGTGTTCGCGACGCTGATGATGGCGGTCTACATCTCGCTGCGCTTCGAGTGGCGCTTCGGCGTCGGCGCGGCGGTGGCGCTGGTGCACGACGTGCTGATCGCGGTCGGCGCCCTGCTGCTGTTCGGCTACGAGTTCGATCTCACCGTGGTCCCGGCGCTGCTCACCGTGGTCGGGTACTCGGTGCACGACACCGTGATCGTGTCGGATCGGATCCGCGAGAACCGGCGCAAGGACCGGCGCTCATCGCTGGCGCAGATCATCAACCAGAGCATCAACGAGACGCTCAGCCGCAGCATTCTCACCAGCGGCACCGCGGTGCTGGTGGTGCTGGCGCTGTTCGTGCTCGGCGGCCCGGTACTGCACGGCTTCGCCTTCGCGCTGCTGGTTGGCTTCACCGTCGGAACCTACTCGTCCATCTTCATCGCCAGCCCGGTGGTGCTCTACTTCGAGCGCAAGACCACCTCCGCGGCGGCGGAGCGGCGCCCCGGGCGGACCGCCTCGGCGAGTCCGGCCCGGCGGAGCTGAGCGGGCAGGCGCCATGCCCCGCGCGCGTGGTCCGGCAGCGCGCGGCCGCCCGCCCGCGGGGCGGACCCGAACGCGGTGGCGGCCATGAGCCGGACGCGGCGGTGGCGCTTCGCTGCGCCGACGGCCGGGGTGACGGAACGGCTGCAGGCCGACGTGGGCGTCTCGCCCCTGCTGGCCCGCCTGCTCGCCAATCGCCACGTCGAGGAGCCGGCGCAGGCAGCGGCGTTTCTCGACGCCCGCCTGGCCGAGCACCTGCGCTCGCCGATGCTGTTCCGCGACATGGGCCGCGCCGCCGAGCGCGTCGCGCGAGCCGTGGCCGCCGGAGAGGGCATCGCGATCTACGGCGACTACGATGTCGACGGGGTGAGCGGCAGCGCCGTGCTGGTGCGCTTCCTGCGCGCGCTCGGGGCCGAGCCGCTCCTCCACATCCCGCATCGCCTGCGCGAGGGCTACGGGCTCAACTCGGGCGGGGTACAGCAGTTGGCCGCGGCGGGGGCGCGGGTGATGGTGACGGTCGATTGCGGCGCCGCCAGCCACCGCGAGATCGGCCTCGCCAGAGATCTGGGGCTCGACGTGATCGTCTGCGATCATCACCAGGTCTCCGGAACGCCGCTGCCGGCGTACGCGGTCATCAACCCGATCGAGCCGGACGCGGGGTTTCCGTTCGCCGGACTGTGCGCCGCCGGCGTCGCCTTCTACCTGGCGATGGGCGTGCGCATGCGGCTGCGGGAAACCGGCGGGCCGCTGCCCGACTTGCGACGCTACCTCGACCTGGTGGCGCTCGGCACGGTCGCCGACCTGGTCCCGGTGCGGGAAGAGAACCGGGTGCTGGTGAAGTACGGCCTGCGCGAGCTCGCGGCGAGCCAACAACCGGGGATTGTCGCGCTCAAACGGGTGAGCGGGGTCGGGCAGATGTCGACCGGGGTGGTCGGCTTCCGTCTCGCCCCGCGCCTCAACGCCGGCGGCCGGCTGGACGACGCGACGCGGTCGGTGACGCTCCTCACTACCGACGACACCGCGGTGGCCGAACGTCTCGCCGCGGCGCTGGACGAGGAGAACCGGGCCCGGCAGGCGATCGAGCGCGAGATGCTCGACGAAGCGATCGCACTGGTCGACGCGGCCGGCGACGCCGCCCCGCGGCGCAGCATCGTGCTGGCGTCGCCGCGCTTCCACCCCGGCGTGGTCGGCATCGTCGCCTCGCGCCTGGTCGAGCGCTACTACCGCCCCACCGTGCTCATCGCGGCCGAGGAGGGCGGGGTGGGGCGCGGCTCGGGACGCAGCATCGCCGGCCTCAACCTCTACGAGGCGCTGGCGTCGTGCCGCGATTGCCTGGAGCGCTTCGGCGGACATCGCATGGCGGCCGGGTTGAGCATCCGGCTCGACCGGGTCGAGGAGCTCGCCGCACGTCTGGAGGCGGCGGTCGGGTCGCGCACGCAAGCCGAGGACTTCGTGCCGCAGACGACCATCGATGCGGAGCTCGGTCTGCGGGCCGTCGACGCCGGCTGCTTCGCGGACCTCGAGCGGCTCGAACCCTACGGAATGGGGAACCCGGAGCCGATCTTTCTCGCCCGCGGCGTGCGGGTGCGGGACCGCCGCATCGTCGGCGAGACCCACCTCAAGCTGGTGCTGGAGCAGGAGGGCCGGACGCTGCCGGCGATCGGTTTCGGGATGGGGGACGAGGCGGTCACGGCCGGCGATTCCCTCGACCTCCTGTTCAGCCCCATGCAGAACGAGTGGGACGGCAACACCTACACCGAGCTGCGGATCCGCGATCTGCGCAACCACGCGCCGTGACGGCGCCGCGAGCAGCGATCGGGGCTCAAGCGGGTGGAGTGCGCGCCCGCGCCGGGATGAACGCCGCCTGGGCTCGAAGCGCCGGGGTGGATTTGACTGGGGTAACACGGCGTGTTACTTCGAACCCTTCCGTCGACTGTTTCTTACCGCCCCACAGGATTGCAGCCATGGAACGAGACGATGCGATGCTCAACAGCAAGGACGTTGCACGGATCCTGGACTTGAGTCCGGATACGGTGAACGAGTACGCGCGCAAGAGCATCCTGCCGGGTACCAAGAAGGGCCGGCAATGGCGTTTCCGTCGGCGCGACATCGCGTCGTTCAAGCGGCAGCTGCGCGGCATGACCGCGGCCTGAGTGCGGCCAGCCGGCGCCCATCCTGTCCCTCAAGGAGTGCCCATGGCGTTTATCGAAAGCTCCTCGCACGCCTACCAAAGCAAGCTGTACTCGGAATTCTCCCACCTGTACGACAAAATCTTTGCCCGGATCTTCTACCCGCGGATCGCCGCGGTGATTCGAGCCCTGAACATTCCGCCCGGCGCGAAGGTCCTCGAGGTCGGGGTCGGGACGGGCCTGGCGCTCGACGCCTACCCGTCGCACTGTCTCGTGACGGGGATCGATCTCGCACCGGACATGCTCGAGCACGCGCAGGAGCGCATCCACCAAAACCGCTGGCGGCACATCACGCTCGAGGCGATGGACGCGATGAACCTGAAATTCGCGGATGATTCATTCGACTACGTGACTGCCTTCCACGTCGTCAGCGTCGTCCCCGACGCGACGCGCATGATGCGCGAGGTCCAGCGCGTGTGCCGGCCGGGTGGGCACGTCGTGGTCATCAACCACTTCCGCAGCCAGCAGCCCATGCTCGCCGCCATCGATCGGAGCATGGAGCCGATCACCCGGCGGTGGGGCTGGCACACGCTCAAGCAGGGCGACGTCTTCAACGAGACGGCGCTCGAGTTGGAGCGGGTCTACAAAACCTCGAAGCGGTCGCTGTTCACGATCGTCGTGGCGCGCAATCAAAAGGCGCCCGCCGCGCGGGTCAGTGTCGGAGTTTAGCGCCGGGGTCGAACGGCACGATCCCCTGGCGCAGCAGCCACTGGGCGTCCTGCGCGCCGCGGGTGCGCAGCCAGCGGGTGTAGACCCGTACCGTCTGCGCGTCGCCGGGAAACAGCTCGGCGAAGCTGATCTCCGACAGCACGCGGACGAAGTCCGGAAAGCGGATCGCGATTTCGGCGAAGACGTCGGCGCGCGCCGCGGTGTCGGTCGGTGCCAGGCCGGCGAGCTGGTGGTAAGCGATCCGGCCGAGCGCCATGTAGTAGTCGGTCGACGCCGCGCGGCGCTCGAGGTGCTCCATGAACACCCCCGAGAGGAAGAGCGCCGTGTCGCCGACGTGCTTCAGCTTGGCGCAGCGCCGGGGCCGCGGAGTGTGGAAGGATTCCAGGTATTCGAGCGCCAGCGGGCGGCTGTCCCAGCCTGGCGTCGGCTTGGCGAAGCGTTCGAGCAGGGTGACCAGATAGTGCTCGGCCGGCTCGCTCGATTCCACCTCGTGGACGCGCATCGCGCCGCGGACGAGCTCGCGAAAGAACTCGGCCAGCGAACGGCGAATCAAGTGCGGTTGCGACATCCGTCCCCCCCCTTCCACCACGGCGTACGCGCGGGATCGGCGGCCCGGTGGCCGCTGTCGGGTGGTACCGGAGCGGCCTCAGCCGCGCCTCGAGATGGCCGCGCGCGCACCATTCTCACACCGGGATTGTCTGGGACCCCCGGTGGAAAAGCAACTGGATTCCAGGGTGGGAAGGACCCGGAATGCGGTGTGCAAGAACGAATTGTTGTAGAGCGACGGCTCGGCTATAGTTGTTCGGATTGGAGGCTCAACCCGCCGTGAAACAACGCGCTGGAATCACCCTCTTCGTGGTCGTCGTCTGCGGTACGCTGGTCCTGAGCAGTTGGCTGGCGCGCCAGGTGTCCGCGGTCGGCCGCGACGCGTACCAGAACATCGAAGCGTTCGCGAACGTGCTGACCATGGTGCAGAAGAACTACGTCGACGAGGTGTCGACCGACCAGCTCATCGACGGCGCCATCAACGGCATGCTGGCCTCGCTCGATCCGCACAGCGCGTATCTGACGCCCGAGCTGTACAAAGAGCTGCAGGTCGACACGCGCGGCAGCTTCGGCGGGCTCGGCATCGAGATCACCCAGCGCAACGGCGTCCTCACCGTGGTCTCGCCCATCGAAGACACGCCGGCGGCCCGCGCCGGGGTCCGGTCGGGCGACCAGATCATCAAGATCGACAACGAGTTCACCAAGGACATGAGCCTGCTGCAGGCGGTCAAGCTCATGCGCGGCCCCGAGGGGAGCAAGATCAACCTCACCATCCGGCGCGAGAACGCGCCGGACTGGATCGACCTGACGCTGAAACGCGAGGTGATCCAGATCAAGAGCGTGAAGTACCGCGTGCTCGAGCCGCACTATGGCTACCTGCGCATCACCCAGTTCCAGGAGCGCACCGAGCACGACGCGAAGAACGCCCTGGCGGCGCTCGAGAAGGAATCGGGTGGCTTGCAAGGCCTGGTGCTCGACCTGCGCAACAACCCCGGCGGCCTGCTCTCGCAGGCGGTGAAGGTGTCGGACCTGTTCCTCGATTCCGGGCTGGTCGTCTATACCGAAGGCCGCCTCGACAACCAGGAGCAGAAGTTCTACGCCCACAAGGGCCAGGGCAACACCGAGTTCCCGATGGTGGTGCTGGTCAACGGCGGCAGCGCCAGCGCCTCGGAGATCGTCGCCGGCGCCCTGCAGGACCACAAGCGCGCGCTGGTGCTGGGGACACAGACGTTTGGCAAGGGCTCGGTCCAGACCATCCTGCCGCTGGCCGACGGCGAGGCGGCGATTCGGCTCACCACGGCGCGCTACTACACGCCGAACGGGCGTTCCATTCAGTCGACCGGCATCACGCCCGACATCATCATGGAAGCGACCGTCCAGCAGGTGGCCGCTCCGGCCGACAAGCCCGACACGATTCGCGAGCGCAATCTGCCGCGCCATCTCCAGAACGGCGACGACGGGGGCGATGACGACAAGTCGGACGGCGAGTCGAACACTGTGCCGGGCGCGGACATGGCCGACCCGCAGCTCGACCGGGCGTTGGAGCTGCTGAAGAGCTGGAACATCTTCAAGACGGTCGTCGCGCAGAATCAGCCGTGAACGCGGGCGGCCGGGATTCCGGCCGCGGCGCGGACGGCGGCGGCGTCGGATCGACGCGATGGCACGACGGGGCGAGCGCCCGCCGATCGGGCTGACCTGGGTCGTCACCTGGCCGCTCAGCGCGGCCTTCGCCGCCCTCGTCTTCCTCGCCGCCGAGGAGATCCACCACCCCAGCCGTGACGTCGCCCCGCAGGCGGCGCCGGCGGCGATCGGGGGGCCGGACTGGACGGCGCGCTTCCCCGAACGCATCGCCGCGGTCGATGCCGCGCTGCGCAAAGCGCCGCTGCGGCTGCCCAGTCCGGTCGAGGACGAGCGCGGCTCGGGGCCGTTGCGCTGGACGCACCGGCTCTACGAGATCGACCTCCCGCGCGCCGATCAGGCGCAGGCCGAGGCGGCCATCGAGGCGGTGCGCGGCGCCGACCCCGGGCTGGCGGTGACGGCGGAGAACTCGGCGGACGGCACCGACGTCCGGGTCGGGCTCGACGGCCTGCTGGTGTCCACCCTGCGCTTTCGCTGGGCCAGCGATGCGACGCCGACGCCGCAGGCGCCGCCGCGGCCCCGGGTGGCGGTGGTCATCGGCCCGCTGGGGGACGACCTGCGGGTGGCTCGCCAGGTGGTCGCGATCGACGGACCGGTGGCGCTCGGGGTCCGTCCCTTCCGCCCGTTCTCGCGCGAGGTGGCGGAGCTCGGACGGATGTTCGACCGCGAGGTGCTGGTGCAGCTCGACGGCAGCGAGCTGCGCGCGGGCGACACCGGCCGTTCGGCCGGCGCCACGCCGGCACCGACCCCCGATCTCGACGCGCTGCTGGCCGCGGTGCCGAAGGCGGTCGGGGTCGCCTGGCAGCAGGGATCGGGTGAGAAGAGCCGCAAGGCCGACCGCCACCTTCTCGAGGAGCTCGATCGGCGGCAGCTCCTGTTCATCGGCGAGCGCGGTCGGGTGAGCGGCAAAGCGCTGCCGCCGCCGGCCGTGATCGCCGAGGCGGAGGCCGATGCGGTGGCCGCGCAGCTGAGCGCGCTGGCCGACAAGGCGCGCAGCGATGGCAGCGCGATCGGCGTCGGCACGCCGGGCGATACCACGCTCCAGACCCTCACCCAGGTGTTGCCGGAATGGCGGGCCGCCGAGATCGAGGTGGTGCCGCTGTCGGCGCTCGCGGGATCGGTCAACTTGTCGGCGCGCTGAGCCCTTTGTTACACTGCAATGCCGATGCGGGAGTCCGTCGGCGTCGCCAGCCGCATGCCGGTCCTGAGTGTGAGCGACCTCACCCGGCTGCTGAAGATCTCCCTCGAAACGACGTATGCGGAGGTCTGGGTGGCCGGCGAGATCTCCAACTTCCGCGCTCCCGGATCGGGGCACTTCTACTTCTGCCTCAAGGACCGCCGCAGCCAGATCGCCGCGGTGATGTTCCGCTCGGCGCAGCGCTATCTGCCGTTCCGGCCACAGGACGGCCTGGAGGTGCTCGCACACGGTCGCGTCAGCCTCTACGAGGCGCGCGGCGACCTGCAGCTCTACGTCGACGCGCTGGAGCCGCGCGGGGTCGGCAGCGCGCAGCTGGCGCTCGAGCAACTCAAGCAACGCCTGGCGGCCGAAGGGCTGTTCGATGCCGCCCGCAAGCGCCCGCTGCCCACGTGGCCGCGGGCCGTTGGGGTGGTCACCGCCGCGCGCGGCGCGGCGATCCACGACATCATCACGGCCCTGCGCGCCCGCATGCCGCACACCCGCATCGTCGTGCGCCCGGTGCGCGTGCAGGGGCAATATGCCGGCGCGGACGTCGTCGCCGCGCTCGCCGACCTCGGCGCCGTACCCGGGGTCGACGTGGTCATCGTCGGGCGCGGCGGCGGCTCGCTCGAAGATCTGTGGACCTTCAACGAGGAGCGCGTGGCCCGTGCCATCGTCGCCGCGCCGGTGCCGGTGGTGTCGGCCGTCGGGCACGAGATCGACGTGACGTTGGCCGATCTGGCGGCCGATTGCCGCGCCGCGACGCCGACCGCCGCGGCGACGCTGGTCGTCCCCGACTGCGCCGCGCTGCAGCGCCACCTGCGCCTGCGCCACGCGGCGCTGGTCGCCGCCATGCGCGCCCAGGTGACCCGCAGGCGGGATCGCATCGCCGCGCTGGCCCGCCACGTGCGCGACCCGCGCCGCGAGCTCGCGGCGCAGCAGGAGTACGTGCGCGAGCTGGGCACGCGCGCGCGGCGCGGGCTCGAAGCCCTGCTGCGCGTGCTGCGGGCGCGGATGGCGGGCAACGGCGAGCGGCTGCACGCGCTCAGCCCGCTGGCGGTGTTGGAGCGCGGCTATGCGATCGCCCGGCACGAGCACGGCGCCGTGGTGCGCTCGGCCGCCGACCTGGCGGTCGGCGACGTGCTCGACGTGACGTTCCACGCTGGCAGCGCGCGGGTGCGCGTTGAGTCGCGGCGCAGCTGAGGCGTCGAGGGGAGCTGGTCATGAAGGATCCAGAACGGCCGGAGGAGTTGCGCTTCGAGGACGGCATGACAGCGCTCGAGGAGCTGGTGGCCCACCTCGAGTCCGGCGAGCTGGCGCTCGAGGACGCGCTGGCGGCCTTCGAGCGCGGCATCGCCCTGGTGCGCGTGCTGAACGAGCGGCTGGCGGCAGCCGAGCAGCGCATCGAGCTCCTGGTGCGCGGGGAGGACGGCCGCGTGCGCCTGCAGCCGGCCGACGACGAAGACGCGTGAACGGGCCCGAAAGCTATCTGGAGCGCGAGCGCCGGCGCGTCGACGCGGCGCTGGCCGAATACTTCCCGCTCCTCCCCGCGCATCCGCACCGCCTGATCGAAGCGGTGCGCTACAGCCTGCTGAGCCAGGGGAAGCGCATCCGCCCGATCCTCGTGCTGGCAGCGTGCGAGGCGGTGGGGGGGCACGCCGAGCGCGCGCTGCCGTACGCCTGCGCGGTGGAGATGATCCACACCTATTCGCTCATCCACGACGACCTGCCGGCGATGGACGACGACGCGCTGCGCCGCGGCCAGCCGACCAATCACGTCGTGTTCGGCGAGGGGTTGGCGATTCTCGCCGGCGATGCGCTCCTCACCGAGGCGTTCCACGTTCTGGCGCAGAGCGCCGCCGCCGATCCCCGTCCGCGGCGGGCGCTGCGCGCCATGCGCGAGATCAGCGAGGCGGCGGGCGCGCGCGGGATGGTCGGTGGTCAGGCGGCCGACCTCGCGGCGGCGGCCGCTCCGGCCGATCTGGCGACGGTGGAGTTCATCCACGTCCGCAAGACCGGGGCGTTGCTCCTCGCGGCGGTGCGCGCGGGCGCGCTGCTCGGCGGGGCGCGCGCGCCGGCGCTGAAACGTCTGACGCGCTACGGCGAATGTCTCGGCCTCGGCTTTCAGATCGCGGACGACATCCTCGACGTCGACGCGCCGACCAGCGTGACCGGGAAAACCGAGGGGCGCGACGGGATCCTGCACAAGGCGACGTTTCCCGCCGTCCTCGGGCTTCCCGCCGCACGACAGCGCGCGCGCGAGCTGCTCGACCAGGCGCTCGGCGCGCTGACATCGTTCGATACGCGTGCGGAGCCGCTGCGCGACGTGGCGCGCGCGGTGGTTGGGCGCGCCTGCGACTTGTGACACGGTGAAGCGCGAGCGGCTCGACAAGCTACTGGTCGACCGCGGCACGGTCGCCAGCCGTGAGCGGGCGCGCCGTCTGGTGATGGCGGGCGCGGTGCGTGTGGGCGACCGCATCGTCGACAAGCCGGGCACGCTGGTGGCCTGCGACGCCGAGATCGAGCTGAGCGGCGACGACATCCCGTTCGTCAGCCGCGGCGGCGTCAAGTTGGCGGCGGCCCTGGACGCGTTCGCGACGCCGGTATCCGGGCGCGTGGTGCTCGATGTCGGCGCGTCGACCGGGGGGTTCAGCGACTGTGTCCTGCAACGCGGCGCCCGAGCCGTGATCGCGGTCGACGTCGGCTACGGTCAGTTTGCCTGGTCGCTGCGCCAGGACCCGCGGGTGACGCTGCGCGAGCGCACCAACATCCGCCGGCTCGAGGCGGCCGACCTGCCCGCGGTGCCCGACCTGGCCGTGGTCGACGTGTCGTTCATCTCGCTCACCCTGGTGCTGCCGGTCGTGGTGGCGGTGCTGGCCCCAGGCGGCGACCTCGTGGCGCTGGTCAAGCCGCAGTTCGAGGTGGGCAAGGGACAGGTGGGGAGTGGCGGCGTCGTCCGCGATCCCGCGCTGCAGGCCGCGGCGGTGGCGGCCGTGCGCGAGTGCGGCGCGCGCCTTGGCATCGACTGCCTCGGCGAGTGCGAATCTCCGTTGCTCGGTCCGAAGGGCAACCGAGAGTTCTTCCTCGCATTCCGCAAATAGACCGGCCGGGAAGGGCGCTGCCGTGGCGGGGCGGGGTCCTGGCTCAGTCCAGCGCTTGCGGGTCGGCGCGGGCGATCAGGCTGCGCAGGGCGAGGACCTCGGCGTCGAGCCCGTGCAGCGCGGCGCGAAGCAGGCCGGCGAGCCCCGCATCGAGCTCCAGCAAGTGCGGGGTGGCTCGCAGGAGGTTGGCCCGCGCCTGCCGGCAGGCTTCGAGGGCCTCGACCAAGCGGGCCCAGTGGTTGTGGGTCGCGCCGTTCAGTTCCGGTGGCGACGCGCTGGCCGCTGCCGGCGCGGCGCCGCGGTCCTGCAGAGCGAGCGCGACGGCGGCGGCCAGCTCGCCTTCCTGCGCGGCCAGCGACCGCAGCTCGTGCTCGGCGCCCGCGGTCGGCGCCTGGGCCGCGGCGGCGGACAGACGCTGGACCTGGGCGGTCGCGCGCTGATGGACGCTCAACAAAGGCTCGACCACCTCGCGTTTGGGATCGCCGACGGCGAGGCGCAGCAATCGGTCGCTCCAGCTCATGCGAAGGGGGTCACTACCAGCTTGCCCGGGTGAGTCAAGGTCGTGGCGGCTGATTGCATGTGACTGTGGGGGCCACGCTGCCTTCGGCGCTGCGGCCCACGCCGGATGCGTCAGCGCGGCGGGTGGTCGTGGCCGGGAGGACGGGCGGCGAGGGCGGCGATGCGCGCCGAAAGCGCGCTTGCGGTGCACAGGCCCTTCTCGTCGACGAGGCGCTCGAAGGCCTCGAGCCAGCAGTCCCAGTAGCGGTACTCGCCGCCGCCGCTGGTGCGTTCCCAGGCAGCAATGGCGGCGATCAGGCGGTCACGGAAGTCCTCCCAGGCGAACGCCCCCGACTCGTAGAGTGCCATCGTGAGGCCGAAGAGACGGCTCTGCCAGAGCGTGTCAAAGACGATCTCGCCGTTGCGGCGCGGCGGCGAGAGCGGGCCGTCCCAGTCGAGCGTGGCGAGCGGACGGGGATCAGGCATCGCGGCCGGCTGGCGGCCCCGCCACGGCGACGCCGATCAAGGCGTCGCGGCTGACCAGCGCCGCGAGCTGCTCCTCGCTCCACCCGTCGGTGCCGGCGGGACGCTCGGGCAGCACCATGTAGCGGATCTCGGCGCTCGAGTCCCAGACGCACACTTCGCGTCCCGAGGAGAGCTCGAGACCCATCTCGCGCAGGACGGCGCGCGGCTCGCGGACGACGCGCGAGCGGTACGCCGGGCTCTTGTACCAGGTCGGCGGCAGGCCGAGCAGCGACGACGGATAGCAGGAGCAGAGCGTGCAGACCACGACGTTGTGAACGCTCGGGGTGTTCTCGACCACCACGATCGGCGTGCGCTCGGGGCCGGTGGGCAGGTCGAGCTCGCGGATCGCGTGCCAGCCGTCGGCGAGGAGACGGGCGCGGAAGCTGGGGTCACTCCAGGCGCGAGCGACGACCTTGGCGCCGTTCAGCGGTCCGATATCCCTTTCGTAGCGCTCGACGATCGCGTCGATGACGGCGGGCTGCACCAGCCCGCGTTCGACGAGGAGCGACTCGAGCGCCTCGGCGCGCAGCGCGTTGCGCCGCGCCAGCGGGTCGTCGTCCGCGTGGTCGTGGTCGTCGTGCGACATCTCAGGCGGGCTCCAGGTAGGGTTCGAACAGATCGACATGCAGCGCGGCGCCCGCTTCAGCGTCGGCGCCCCAGAGCTCGGCCGCGGCGAAGCGGACGCTGTAGAGATGCTGCGGGTTCTCACCGCGGCCGTGCGCGTTGGCGTCGGGGAAGACGAAGGGCGGATGCAGCCGCTGCACCTGGCCGAGCCGGCCGGCGACGTAGCGCGGCAACCGGGTGTGTCCCGGCGGGCTGGCGACGCGCGCGCGCACGGCCTGGCCGACGCCGAAGCGCGGCGCGCGATCGAGCGCGCGGACGAACCCCACCGCGGCCGGACCCGGCGGCGGCAGCACAGACGGCGGGGCGACGGGTCGACCGGCCAGGCGAGCCTCGACGTCGCCGCGCCCCAGCGCGCCGGCCTCGACGAACAGCCGCTCGAGCGCCGCCAGCCAGCGGCCGTAGTAGCCGACGCTGAGGTACGCGACGGGATCGATGCGCTCGATGGCGTGGCGGAACGCGTCGATGGTGAACCAGCCGAAACCGACGCCTTGATAGACCATTCCGAGGACGCGCTTCTCCCACTCGGCATGGAATACCGGCTCGTTGGCCTCGACGACGACGGCGCCGAAGCCGTGCATGCCGCCCATGTCGTGGATGCCGTTCACGCAATCCCCCGTGGCTTGCGGATCTTGTAACCCCGCCAGCCGCCCAAGCACAACCGAGCCGGGAAGACGCGGCCGAACCGCCCGATGCGCCCCAGTGCCGAGCCCCGGCTTTGCCTGTCCGGCGATTTCCGCTAAGGTGCGCTCTACAGAGAGGATCGGATGGCTCGCATCACAGTTGAGGATTGCCTTGCAAAGGTCCCGAATAGATTCGAGTTGGTGCTGGTCGGCGCCCGGCGCACGAAGCAGCTGCTGAAGGGCGCGCGTCCGCTGGTTGAAAGCGACAACAAAGAGGTCGTCACGGCGCTGCGCGAGATCGCCGCTGGCGAAGTCACGCTCGAGTACGCCAAGAAGTAGCTCGCCCCCCGAGTGCCCGGCCCTCGGCCGCGCGTCACTCGCCGGGTGCGACCCCTGCGCGGGCCACCCCGGTCGACCGCTGCGCGATGACTGAGAAAGATCTCTACGCCGCTCTCGGGGTATCGCGGACGGCCACCGCCGAGGAGATCAAGAAGGCCTACCGCAAGCTCGCCCGCAAGCACCACCCGGACGTCAATCCGGGTCGCCGCGAGGCGGAGGAGCGGTTCAAGGTGATCTCCGAGGCGTACGACATCCTCGGCGATCCCGAGAAGCGCAAGCTCTACGACGAGTTCGGGATGGCCGGTGTGCAGACCGGCTTCGACGCCGAGCAGGCGCGCGCCTATCGCGATCAAGCGCAGGCGCGCGAGTCCGGCGGTCCCCGGGCCGGGTTCGGCGGCTACGCCAACTTCGAGGACGTCTTCGGCGACATCTTCGGGGAGCACGGCGTCCGCGAACAGCCGGCGCGCGGCGCCGACGTCGAGTCGGAGTTCGAGATCGACCTGCTCGACACCTTGCGCGGGTTGTCGACGACGATCGCGATCCAGCGGCCGGAGGTGTGTCCGACCTGCGACGGCACCGGAGCCGATCCGGCCGGCGCCACGACGTGCCCGGAATGCAACGGACAGGGACACGTGCGGGTGGGGCAGGGGCCGGTGGCGTTCATGCGCACCTGCCCACGCTGTCACGGGGCGGGTCGGATCTCGCTGCGACCGTGTCCGACCTGCAGTGGGTCCGGGCAGAAGATCGTCACGGAGCGCCTGAGCGTGCACATCCCGGCCGGGGTCGACAACGGCTCGCGCGTGCGCGTCGCCGGCAAGGGCCGTCCGGGCAGCGCGGGGGCGCCGGCCGGCGATCTGTACATCCGGGTCAAGGTGCGGCCGCACCCGCTGCTCGAGCGGCGCGGTCACGACCTGCACATGGACCTGCCGGTGACCGTCGGCG